>PJQE01000148.1_pt1 | contig 10191 bp, 6 predicted proteins | sample 1503751 | NCBI WGS metagenome assembly PJQE01 (sample SAMN07775948, study PRJNA414020) | Biofilm metagenome, whole genome shotgun sequencing project. | reverse complement strand
GGGTTGACCGGCTGGCACGGGCCGCCGATCAGGTCCGTGCTCGCTTCGGTTTTTCCAAGCTGCAGCTTGGCGGATCGCTGCCGCCCTCCAAGGGATAGTCGCCGGCAGCCGATCTCCTTGGCTCGCCGCAAGGCCATTTGCCGCATCCTCCCGGCAAGCGCATAATTCCTCTATGCAGGCACGCGCATTCGCCAACCAGATCTGCCGCACACTGCGGGAGGCCGGGCATCAGGCCTACCTCGTGGGCGGGTGCGTGCGCGACCTCCTGCTGCAGCGAAAGCCGGAGGATTTCGACGTCGCAACGGACGCTACGCCCGGTCGCGTGCAGGAGCTATTCCCGGGAAGCATCACCGTGGGCGCGCGGTTTGGCGTGGTGATCGTGGTCGCCGAGGAGGTGCAAGTCGAGGTGGCCACCTTCCGTTCCGACGGAGGCTACGCAGATGGGCGCCACCCCGACAGCGTGGTCTATTCCCGCAGCCCGGAAGCCGACGTTCGCCGTCGCGATTTCACCATCAACGGGCTGCTGATGGATCCGCAGACCGACGAAGTGCTGGATTTTGTCGGCGGCCGCGCCGACCTGGCTGCCGGCGTGGTGCGCGCCATCGGCGACCCTGCACTGCGCTTTGCAGAAGACAAACTGCGCATGGTGCGCGCGGTGCGTTTCGCTGCCCGTTTTCGCTACGCCATCGAGCCGGCCACGCTGTCCGCGATTGCGCCCCTGGCAGCGGGGATCCGGCAGGTATCCGCCGAACGGTTGCGCGACGAGCTAACGCGGCTGCTCACCGAAGGGGCGGCGCGGCGCGGTTTCGAGATGCTCGAAGAGTCCGGCTTGCTTCCGCCTCTGCTGCCGGAGATTGGCCGGATGAGAGGGGTCGAACAGCCTCCGCAGTTCCACCCCGAGGGGGACGTCTGGATTCATACGCGGTTGATGCTGGAGAAGCTCGCGGTAGGATGCTCGCCTACACTGGCGTGGGGCGTATTGTTGCACGACGTGGGGAAGCCGCCGACGTTTGCGCCGGCGTCGGGCTCCGGGGACCGCATTCGGTTCGACGGCCATGTGGAAATCGGCGCGCGCATGACCGAGGAGATTTGCCGGCGGCTGCGTTTTTCGAACCATGATACGGAGCAGATTGTCGCCTTGGTGGCCAACCACCTGCGTTTCAAAGATGTGTTCCAGATGCGCCCGGCCACGCTCAAGCGGTTCGTCCGGCTGCCCAGGTTCGAGGAACATATGGAGCTGCACCGGCTCGACTGCCTGGCCAGCCATGGCAACCTGGAGGCTTACGATTTCGTGCAGCGCTTCCTGGCCGCGACCCCGCCGGAGCAGGTTCGTCCCCCCCGGCTGATTACCGGCGATGACCTCGCGCAGCTCGGCTACCGGCCCGGGCCGCGCTTCCGGGAGGTGCTGCAAGAGGTGGAAGAGGCTCAACTCGACGGCCGGATCAGCACTCGGGAGCAAGCGCTAAGGCTGGCCCGAGCGAAATTTCGCGCCACAAGTGCATAAGGAATACTTCGCTAGTCCCGTTCCTGCATTCAAGCTTCGGTCAACCGCCAGCCAATCGACAGGATCAGGTTGAGGAAGGGGCCGCAGTTGTTGAAGGTATGCGCGGCATCGGTGTGTCCAGCCAAGCACACATCGTGGCCATTCTTGCAATGCTATATACTTGTAAAAAAGGAGTTTATAGGAAAACACTGGATAATCTTCTGGTGGTCCTGGGAAGTAATCAGCGGCTAGTACTAAGAAACCTTTATAATGATGTTGTTATGATTGAAACGCATTGGGCATTTCCTGCATCTAAGCATTGGTGAGGGAACTGCTGGCTCACGATTTGCTGGTCCGGGGGCACAGCTAGGGGGCGCATATGGCGGAATCAAAGACTGCCGTACCGAACCACCTTCCTATTTTGCCGGTGCGGGATACGGTGCTTTTTCCCGGGGCGGTCTTACCGTTGACAGTGGGGCGGGAGAGCTCTCTGGCGCTGCTGAACTCGTTGCAGAGCGAAGAGAAGCTGCTGGGAGTGGTAGCGCAACACGACCCGCGCGTGGAAGAGCCCTCGGCCAGCGACCTGCACGCGGTGGGCACGGCGGCCAAGCTGCACAAGACGGTGAAGATGCCCAACGGGAACGTGGTGATCTTCCTGGAAGGGCTGGTGCGCATCCGCGTGGTGGAGATGGAGGGGTTCAAGCCGTTCCTGCGGGCGCGAATCGAGGTGCTGCCGGACCTGGTGGGCGCGGACGACACGGAACTGGTGGCGTTGGAGCGCAACGCGCAAGAGCTGTTTCGTGACGTTGTTTCGCGTTCGCCGCAATTGGCCGACGACCTTCAAACCGTGGCCCTGAACATCGACGATCCGGGGCGGCTGGCGGACTTTATGGCTGGAACGCTTCCGCAACTCTCGACGCTGCTGCGGCAGGAATTGCTGGAGACGGCCAGCGTGCGCAAGCGTCTGGAGACGCTGATCCGCGAGCTGTCCAAGGAACTGGAGGTGCTCGAGCTGCGGAACAAGATCCAAGAACAGGTGCAGGAGCAAGTGAACCAGAGCCAGCGCGAATACCTACTGCGGGAACAGTTGAAGGCCATCCAGAAGGAACTGGGCGACAGCGACGACGTGCAGGGAGAAGTGGAGGAGCTGCGCAAGAAGGTGGAAGAGTCGGGTATGCCGGCGGAAGCGAAGAAGGAATGCGAGCGGGAACTCAAGCGGCTGCAAAAGATGACGCCGGCCTCGGCCGAATACATGGTGGCGCGCACCTACCTGGAGTGGATGACGGTGTTGCCGTGGAGCAAGTCCAGCAGGAGCGCAGAAATCGACATTCCCAAGGCACAAGCCATCCTCGACGAGGACCACTACGACCTGGAGAAAGTGAAGCAGCGCATCCTGGACTACCTAGCGGTGAAGAAACTGCAGCCGGGAATGAAGGGGCCGATCCTGTGCTTCCTGGGCCCTCCGGGGGTGGGCAAGACTTCGCTGGGGAAATCCATCGCCCGTGCGCTGGGGCGGAAGTTTGTGCGCATTTCGCTGGGGGGCATGCACGACGAAGCCGAAATCCGCGGGCACCGGCGGACCTACATCGGCGCCCTGCCGGGACAGATCCTGCAGGGATTGCGCCGCGCGGAAACGAATGATCCGGTGTTCATGCTGGACGAGGTGGATAAGCTGGGCCGCGACTTCCGCGGCGACCCTTCGGCGGCGCTGATGGAAGTGCTCGACCCCGAGCAGAACGCGGCATTTCGGGATCATTACCTGGACGTTCCATTTGACCTTTCCAAGGTGCTGTTTATCGCCACGGCGAACTGGATGGACCCCATTCCCGAGCCGTTGCGGGACCGCATGGAGATCATCGAGCTCCCCGGCTACACGGAGGAGGAGAAGGTCTTCATTGCCAATCAGTACTTGATCCCCAAGCAGGCGGCCGAGCACGGCGTGAAGATCGGAGAGCAGATCGAGTTCACGACGGCGGGCTTGCGGGAGATCATCCACAGCTATACGCGGGAAGCGGGGGTGCGCAACCTGGAGCGGGAAATCGCCACGCTCATCCGCAAGCAGGCGCGGCGCATCGCTGAGGGCAAGACGGACAAACAGGTGGTCTCGCCGGAAGTGGTGCGGGAGGGCCTGGGCGCGCCGAAATTCCGCGCGGAGCGCGAAGTGGAAGAGCGTGTGAAGCGGCCGGGCGTTTCCGTGGGCTTGGTGTGGACACCGGCGGGCGGGGACATTGTGTTTATCGAGGCTTCGAGCATGCCTGGCGGCAAACAGTTCACCATGACCGGGCACCTGGGCGAGGTCATGCAGGAGTCCACGCAGGCCGCGCTCTCCTGGGTTCGCGCCAACGCCGAGCGGTATGGGATCGACCCGGGATTTTTTGCCAGCCAGGATATTCACATTCACGTACCGTCGGGTGCGGTGCCCAAGGACGGCCCGTCGGCCGGGGTGGCCATGGTGACGGCGCTGGTCAGCCTGCTGAGCGGGCGGCCGATGCGCCCACGTGTGGCGATGACCGGCGAAATCTCTCTTTCCGGCGTGGTCTTGCCGGTGGGCGGCATCAAGGAGAAGGTGCTCGGCGCCAAGCGTGCAGGCATCAAGGAAGTGATCCTGCCGGCGGACAACGAGTCCAACGTGAAAGAAGACCTGCAGCCGCACATGGTCGAGGGCATTGAGATTCACTTTGTGCGCACGGCCGACCAGGCGCTGGAGTATGCGCTGGAGAAGCCGCCCGCGCAGGCGCGGCCCCAGCCTGCGAGCGAACGCCGCGAGGCAGAAAAGTCCGCGCCCGTTGCTGCCCGTCCAGTTAACTGAAGTCCGAGAAGAGGTAGAAGAATAGAAGGGCCCGGGCTGGTCTAACAGCCCGGGCCCAGTTGTCTTTAGAGCGGTTAGTTGAGGGGTTTTTCCATCTGCGCTTTCAACGCCGCATCAATCCGCGCATTGGTCTCTTCCAGATGGGCGCGAGTGGTGCGGTCAGTTACGCCGGCCAGGGACTGCCGGATCTTCGCTTGCACGCCCACCAGGCTGGCACGGGCAAGGGTCGTGGCGTCCTCGGGCGGCACCGGTGGGGGTACGAACCCCGGCGGCGGCGGAGTGGGCGGAGCCGGCGGGGCTGGCCGCATAACCAGGCGGATCAATTGCCGCACCTGTTCGCGCTGCAGGTTGCGCCGCAAACTGGAAATGCGCGCGCCGGGGGCATTCAGCTCGCTCCAAATGGCGGAATCGAGCCCACTGAAGAGGTCGGCCAGGGTAAACGGTTTTTCGTTGGTTGCGAAGAGCAGTTCGCTGTCCTGAATGCGCTTCAATACCGCCGCATTGTAGAGCCGGCTCAGCACGCCGGTCTGGATGGCCAGGACCTGGTCGTGCCAGGGGTAGTCAATCCGCGTCACCGGGGTAATCGAAAGCTGCGGCATGCGGTCGACGGCCAGCTTGTTGAGCAATCCAGCGGGGAGTACGAAAGCTTTTTCGCTGAAGGCGTGAAGGCGCAGGAACTCTAGCGCCTCGCGTTGCTTGGCCGCGGGCACCGGCGTGTAGGTCGGCCGGCCATTCGGGTCGCCGGAGTGATCGCGGTGATGGTTGATGCCACCGATAAACCGGGCCGTGCTGGACAGGGCGCGGTTGTATTCGCCTCCGCCGCGGTTGACGGCGCGCCGCAGCACCTGGTAGCCGTCTCCGGGCTTGACCAGTTTCTTCTCCGCGTTGGCCCACAACTCGTTGATGATGCCGATGCGCGTGCGGTTGAAGGCGATCGGATCGTCGGACATATCGAAGAGAAACGCGCGGGGGTCAATCGAGTTGGGTGAGCCCCCTTGTGCGTCTTCGTCGGTGGAATAGGCGTTGCCGTAGTCGGCCACCCGGGAAGCGATCCTGGCCAGTTCGGCCTTCTCGTCGCCGGCTATCGGTTTGTACCCGTATTCGACGGCCCAGTAGTCGTACGGGCCGATGGTCAGAGGCACGTAGTCGCCCTGCTTTTCGCCTTTGGGGGCGATGACGACCGGGTTGTAGTCCATGACCGAGCCGGACTGGCCCATCTTCGAGGTGACGCCCGTGTCGTTGAGCTGGCTGGGCTTGAGCAGCGTGCTGGCGCGGAAGTTATGGCGCAGGCCCAGGGTGTGCCCGACTTCGTGAGCGGTGACCTCGACGATGTACTGGCGGATGAACTCCTTCTCCAACTCCGGCGTCAGCGCGCCGCGAATATCCAGCAGGTCCAGACCAAACGCAGCCTGCTCTGCCAGCCCCTCGGCATAGGTGCACTGCGGATCCGGGCGCTTGCCAAAGAGCATGGGCATGGTGTAGGAGCCGGCCTCGTGGCTGTAAGAAGAGTCCTGAACGACGGGCCCGACAAACTCGGCTCCGGTGCGGCGACCGCCGCGGACGATGCCGTCGCTGAAGCCGATATCGGCGTCGTAAATCTGGCCGGTAAAGGGGTTGGAACGCGACGGGCCGATGGCAAAGCTCGCCCCCACTCCGTTGAACCAACGGATGGTGTTGTAACGGGTATCGGCCGGATCCCAATCGGCATCGTCAGGCATCTGCTTCACCACGATGGCGTCCTTGAAGCCAATCTTCTCAAACGCCTTGTTGTACATCAGCGCTCCCTCGCGGAAGGCGTCGCGGTATTCGAGCGGGATGGTGTTCTCCAGCCAGTAGACGATGGGCTGCTTCGGCGGCGAAACCGCGGCATTGGGGTCCTGCTTTTCCAGGTGCCAGCGGCGGAGTAAATAGAGGTCCTCGGCGCCGGCCTGGTTCGAGGTGTAGTCCTGGCGGTAGACGAGAAAGTACCCGATCCGGTCGTCGCCCAGCCGCGGCTTGTAGCCGGTCTCTTTCAGCGTGGAGATGTCGTACTTCATGACGATCGGCAGGCTGCGCGCGTCGGCCAAGGTCAGCGTGGGTGAACGGGGGTTGTCGGTGGCGTAGTGCAGCCACGTCTCCAACAAAACGTTTTCCGGGAAAGTCTTCACCGTTCCGACCGAGCTGTTGGCCTTGTCGAAGCGATAGACGGTCGGCGTATAGATCTGGTTCAGCACGGGGGTCCAGGCGGGCAGGTCCGTCAACAGCAGTTCAGCGACATCAATGAGGATGCTCTTGCGCTCCGGATGCGGCTTGGAAGCCATCTTGGCCGTGCCAAGCAGCGAGTCGGTGAACGACCGTGCAGTGGATCGCCCCTCGGGCGTACCGAGTTTGGCCGTGAACCGGGTGTTCTTCTCCATCAGCCGCACGGTCTTGCCCACCCGCTGGAAGTAGATGGCCGCGCTGGCGTCCACCTGCGACGCATAGAGGCCCCGTTCGCCCGCCGTCCGATCCACGGTCGCGGCGAAGATGAAGACCTTGTCGAGCTGGTCGGGCAGAATCTCCATCAACATCTTGTTTTCATCGGCCTTGGAATAGAAGGTGAACAGCCCCTTCGACACTTCCATGTCTTTCACCACCTCGTCGAACGGCTTGTCTTCCCCCGGCCGGGCAGCGGGGGGCGCGCCAGCTTGCGGCGGCTGGGCCGCGGCCTGAGGCGCGGCGGCCGGAGGCGCTTTCGGTTGCGGCGCAGGCGGTTGCTGCGCAGACGAGGTCATAGACAGGACAAGTCCCAGAACCACGATCAGGGCAGCCGCGGCCGGTAGTACGTTTTTCGAATTCCTCATCTCCTTCTCCTTCCCTTCATGAGCTCGGATTTGCCGCGGTCTGCGAATCGGACGAGCCCATCCTCCAGCCTGTGCCGCCGGGATTGCCGGCTCAGAGGAACGAAAAAATCGCCCGGGGATTTGGGCCGTTCTCGCAGACTGCGGTTGTACACCCACACCCTCTCACTGAACTCAGACGTACTTACCCCAGGAAAGTTTCCAAAGCAACCGTCATTTTACATAGCGGCAAGACCCGCTGCTAGAATGGGGCTGTGAAAAACCCCCGCATCCCGCTGGCGGCACGAGCCGGCGAGACGGCCAATCGCCTCCTGCGCCTGATGGAGAAAGATCGTCTGGTTGAGCGCTTCGTGGCGGGCTATATAGCGGAGAACAAACGACGTGGTCTGACTGACGACCCAGCACGCCTGCGCGAGATGGTGACCACAATTGGCCGTGAGGTGCTGCTGGTGATGGCAGAGCGGCTGACTCTGCGGCTGCCGCGGTACCTTCCCAAGCCCAAGCCCAAACGGGCCCGCCGACACGCGGCGCCCAGCACCCCTGCTCCCACCGCAAGCCCGGCGGATCTGCCGCCCGGGGACATCTTTCTGACAGAGTTCTATGCTTCGCTTGGCCGCGCGCTGCGCTGGACCCCCGCCGACGCCGAGGAGTTTCTGCACGACCTCGAGATCTATTCCCAACTCGTCCCACGCGAGAAGACCCAAGCGCCGCGCCGCACCGGCGGGACGGAGGGTGCCTTCGTGGACCGTTGTGCCCTGCTGCTGGATCCGTCTATGTTCGAAAACGCCCGCCACGCCGCGCGTCGCTTCCAGGGAGAGGTCGAGCGCCTGGCCGATAGGACCTTCGCCGGCATCCTCCGGCGTCGCTAGGGGACCCTTCGCAAGCCGCGCCGCGGGAGCTGCGGGCGCCCCAAAGCGCCGCGAGAGAGCGGCCCAGACGCTGCTTATTGGATACAGTGCAGGCAGCGGGGTGTGCCGGACGGAAACCGTTCTGCTATTCTCACGCAGGATGACCGAGTTTTTCTACGCTCTCGCGGTCCTGCAAGTCCTGGCCGGGCTTTACGGCGTCTGGGCAGGTTTTCAATGGCTGCGGTTTGCGCGTCGCCGGTTGGCTTCGCCGCCGAGCTTTTACACGCCGCGCGTGTCTCTGATCTGTCCGGTGAAAGGTCTGGAACCGGGGCTCGAGCAGAATCTGACTGCACTCACCGAGTTTGAATATCCAAACTATGAAATCACTTTCACCCTGGCCGATTCCGCGGACCCGGCCCACAGCCTGGTGAGCCGGATCGCGGCGGCCAGCAAGCGTCCTGCGCGGGTCGTCGTCGCCGGCAAACCCGAGGGCTGCGCGGAGAAGGTGAACAACCTTCGCGTGGCTGTCGAACAGACTTCCCCGACCTGCGAAGTCCTGGTCTTTGCCGATTCCGACGGCCGGGCGGCGCGTTCCTGGCTTACCCGTCTGGTTGCCCCTCTGGCCGACGCGCGACTCGGCGCGGCCACAACCTACCGCTGGTGTTTTCCCGGCCAGGCCGGAATGGCCTCCGCTCTGGCCGCAAGCTGGAATGCCTCCGTAGCCAGCGAGCTGGGGGATCACCGTCGCAATTTCTGTTGGGGAGGAGGCACCGCACTTCGCAAGACAGTGTTTGACCAGGTACGCGCGCTGGAGCATTGGCGGGGCTCGGCCAGCGACGACCTCTCTCTGACCCGGGCGTTGCAGCAAGCCGGCCGCACCATCTGTTTTGTGCCGGAATGCCTGGTGCCCACAATGGTAGCCGTGGACCTGGACGGCCTCCTCGAGTTCACCAACCGGCAGATGATCTTGACCAGCGTCTATGCGCCGGGGATGTGGCTGCTGGCCGGAGCCGCGCACCTCCTCTACTGCAGCAGCCTGCTCTTGGGGCTGGGGCTGATCGTCGAGACGCTGGTCAAAGGCACTCCCGGCCTGCACCTGTTTCTCTTGATGTTATCCGTTCCGCTGCTGGCCGCGGCCAAAGGCTATCTGCGGCTGGCGGCTGCAACCGAGCTGCTGCCCGCCTGGAGGCAAAAGCTGCTTACCTTCGGCTGGGTCTGGACGCTGCTGGCCGCCGTGGTTCCATTCCTCTTTGGGTGCAACGCGGTGGTGGCCGGCTTCACCCGGCGCATCTCCTGGCGCGGCATTCGGTACGAGCTGGTTTCGCCAACTCAAACTCGAATCCCGTCCCGCTGAGTCGCGGCCGAGAAAAGAGGGCTCCCGCAACGCAGGAGCCCTCAGGCGCGAATGGGCCTGGCCTACCGCCCGGAGAGGAAGGGGTAGTGGCTACCACTGGTGGCCATGAAGAAAAGCATCGGCAGAGAGAGATAGAAGTTCGTGCGCGAAGCCAGGAAAGCTTGCCGCGCCAGTTTGGCTGATTCCGGTGGAATCGGAGTGCCTTGTTCGGCATTGGCCTTGGTCCAGGCAATGATCTTTTTCTGGCAACGCCAGATAATCCCCCAGACGTTCAGCAGCATCACCAGGCCCATCCCTCCGCCCACGGCGATGGACAGAGTGCGGCTGTCGGCCATACCGGGCTTGGCCATCCAATTGAGGATCAGCCACGAGGCTGCCACCACAACAATGGCCAGGATCACGGCCAACACGCGCCCGTTGTTCAAGAGGCCCTGCCTTGGGAGCAGAAAGAAATAGATGATCGCCCAGGCAACGACCCAGACTGCGAACCACATGCCCAGCCATTGCCACATGAGTCCGGATGCCCCGGCTGGGTCGGCTCCGGTCTCCCCCAAGTAGGCTTCTGCTCCCGTCCTGGAAATGATCATGAAGTAGCGGAAACCAGCCAGCACCGTGACCACCGCGCCCCAGCGGAACCACCACAGGGCCTTGGGCAGCAGTACGGGCACGACTTTGCCCTTGGTGGGGCCGTCCAGGACCTTCATCACGGGGACATTCACGAGGTTGAAGAAGTAGAGCAAGCCAATCCAGGTAATTCCGGCCACCAAGTGAATCCAGCGCAAGACAATCTGCTCGGCCTCGCCTCCGACTGCGGTAAAGCTCACGTCCAGCAGGAAAATTCCCAGCAGGGCCAGAACGGTAGTCATAACACCTCCGAG
>PJQE01000147.1_pt1 | contig 10206 bp, 7 predicted proteins | sample 1503751 | NCBI WGS metagenome assembly PJQE01 (sample SAMN07775948, study PRJNA414020) | Biofilm metagenome, whole genome shotgun sequencing project. | reverse complement strand
AAGGCATCACAGGCTCATCGAACTTTACCTCGCCGAGGCCCTCGGCGTGCCGTGTGACAAGGTGCACTACGAGGCCGAGAAGTGGGAGCACATACTCTCGGAGGACCTCGAGGACAGGATGGACGCCGTGCTCGGATACCCGACGCGGGACCCTCACGGCTCGCCGATACCGAGCAGGGACGGGACTCTCATCGAGCTCGATTCCATTCCTCTCGCCGATCTCAGCCCTGGGCAGTCGGGCGTCGTGGCGGAGGTGAGCGACCACGATCCGAGTCTTCTCCGGTACATCGGCGGCATGGGGCTTTACCCGCATACGAGCGTCAAGGTCGTCGCAGTCGAGCCGTTCAGCGGGCCGATAACCGTTAAAGTGGGCGACGAGAAGCACATACTCGGCGCGGAGGCGGCGCAGTACGTATTCATCACCGATATAAAAGGAAAACCAAAGGGGGATTCGTGAGATGAAAGTCAGGCCGTTGCTGACGGTTTTAATACTGGCACTGGGATTTGCCGGATTCGGAATGACAGGATGCTCTTCGAACAACGGGGAGCAGAAAAAAGCGGACGTGCTCGAGGTCGTGGCGACGACGGGGATGATCGCCGATACCGCGAAAGTAGTCGGCGGAAACCACGTGAATGTGAAGGGTCTAATGGGGCCGGGGGTAGACCCTCACCTCTACAAGGCGAGCGCGGGGGACGTGGCGACGCTGTCGGGCGCGGACATTATCCTTTATAACGGGCTCCACCTCGAAGGGAAAATGTCTGAAGTGTTCGAGCAGATGCAGAAGAGAGGCATAAGGACCGTCGCCGTTACGGACGGTATAGACAGGGGGGTTCTCCTCGCGCCGCCCCAGTTCGGCGGCAACTACGACCCGCACGTGTGGTTCGACGTTTCGCTCTGGACGAAGGTCGTCGAGGATGTGAGGGACAGTCTCGCGGAGGCCGACCCCGAAAACGCCGGGGACTACCAGTCCAACGCAGCAGCCTACCTCGCGGAACTTAACGAGCTCGACGGCTATGTGAAATCGAAGGCCGCGGAGGTGCCCGCGGACAAGAGGGTTCTCATCACGGCCCACGACGCGTTCAATTACTTCGGCCGCGCGTACGGGTTCGAGGTGAAAGGCCTTCAAGGCATAAGCACCGAAGCCGAAGCGGGTACGGCGGACGTTCAGGCCCTTGCCGTGTTTATAGTCGAGAGGCAGATACCGGCGATATTCGTCGAGACTTCCGTTCCTCCGAAATACATCGAAGCCGTAAAGGCGGCCGCGGAGGCCAGGGGGTTCAAGGTGAAGGTCGGCGGCTCCCTTTATTCGGACGCGCTCGGGAACCCGGGCTCTCAGGCGGGGACTTACACCGGCATGGTGCGGCGCAACATAGATACGATTACCAGCGCCCTTTTAGACGGGGGGCAGTCCTGACCAAGGAAAGGCGAGATCATGCCTAATGCAATAGAAGTCGAAGACCTTACAGTCGCCTACGGGGAGAAGCCGGTCCTATGGGATGTGGACCTCACTGTGCCCCGGGGCGTTTTAATGGCCGTAGTCGGCCCGAACGGCGCGGGGAAGACGACGCTTATAAAGTCAGTTCTCAACCTTGTCGGCAAGGCCGCCGGGCAGGTGCTGATTTATGGAAAACCCTATCCCGAGGTGCGCCGCCTCGTGGCCTACGTGCCGCAGAGAGGGAGCGTCGACTGGGACTTTCCGACGAGCGTCGAGGACGTCGTGATGATGGGCCGGTACGGTGCGCTCGGGTGGTTCAAAAAACCAGGCGCGAAGGAGCGCGGGCTCGCGGACGCCGCGCTCGAAAAGGTGGGGATGGCGCGCTTCGCCGGGCGGCAGATAAGCCAGCTCTCGGGCGGGCAGCAGCAGAGGGTGTTCCTCGCGCGCGCCCTCGTTCAGGACGCGGATGTCTACCTCATGGACGAGCCGTTCCAGGGAGTGGACGCGACGACGGAGAGGGCCATAGTCGCACTGCTACAGGAACTCCGCGCCGCGGGCAAGACCGTCGTCGTGGTGCATCACGACCTACAGACCGTGCCCGAGTATTTCGACTGGGCTACACTTCTTAACGTCAGGCTCATAGCGAGCGGCCCTGTCGAGCGCGTCTTCACCGACGAGAACCTCCGGCTCACCTACGGCGGGCACGTCTCTTTCATCAGGCGTCCGGCGGAAGCCAACGGAAACCCCGGAATGACGGGGGAAAGAGGGCTTTAAGGTGGACCTTCCAGGTATTTTTTCAGACCTTTTTTTCGACTATACGCTGAGGACCGTCGCGCTCGGCTCCGCCGTGCTCGGCATCGTGAGCGGTGCGCTGGGCGCTTACGCCGTCCTCAGGAAGCAAAGCCTACTCGGGGACGCCATATCCCACGCAGCGCTTCCGGGCATAGCGCTCGCGTTTCTCCTTACGGGTAGCAAGATGCCGCTCGTGCTGATAGTTGGCGCTGCGCTTGCGGGGTGGGCGGCGACGCTCTTCATAATGAGCATTGTCTCGGCGACGCGGATCAAGTACGACTCTGCCCTGGGGATGGTGCTTTCCGTGTTCTTCGGCGCGGGGCTTGTTCTGCTTACCGTGATACAGAAGCGCCCCGACGCGACACAGGCGGGGCTCGACAAGTTTTTATTCGGGCAGGCGGCCGCGCTCCTCGGAAGGGACGTGCTCACGATGGCCATACTCGGCGGGATCTCGCTCCTGCTAGTCGCCCTGTTCTGGAAGGAGTTCAAGCTTCTTTCTTTCGACCCGGAGTTCGCGGCGACGCTCGGTTTTCCTGTGAGAATCCTCGATATCCTTCTCACCACGCTCATAGTCATAGCTATCGTTATCGGGCTTCAGACTGTGGGTGTTGTGCTCATGAGCGCGATGATAGTCGCGCCGGCCGCGGCCGCGAGGCAGTGGACGGACAGGCTCGGCGTGATGATAGGGCTGTCGTCACTCTTCGGAGCCGTCGCCGGCGTTACCGGAGCCGTTCTCAGCGCGAGCGTGCCGAGGCTTCCGACGGGGCCGACGATAGTCGTTTCCATAAGCGCGGTAGTTATCGTTTCCATACTCTTCGCCCCCCGACGCGGCATCCTCTGGAGCAAGCTCCGTGACAGGCAGCAGAGGGGACGGCTCAGGCTCGAAGCGATCCTCGAAGACCTCTACATACTGGCGAGTGAGCACGACGACCGGGGGCACGCGCATTCAGTATCAGTGCTGAAGCTCATGAGCGCGGGTATGGGCGGGGTCGAGAACAGTCTCCGTATACTCGACGAGCGAGGGCTCGTCCAGCCCGCCGGAAAGGACGAATGGGCGCTTACGCCGGCGGGAGTGACGGAGGCCGCGAGGATCGTGGCGACTAGAAGGGGGGAAACGGATGAGCCCTGAGCAGGTAGAGATACAGATTATAGCCGCGCTCACGGCGGCGGCGTGCGCTATACCCGGCGTGTTTCTCGTCCTCCGCCGCATGGCGATGATGAGCGACGCGATAAGCCACTCGATACTCCTAGGCATAGTGCTGGCGTTTTTCGTCGTCGGGGACGTGGCCTCGCCCTTACTCATAATCGGGGCGGCGCTGAGCGGCGTGCTTACCGTCAGCCTCGTCGAGCTCCTGGCGAAGACAAAACTCGTCAAGGAGGACGCCGCAATCGGGCTCGTGTTCCCGCTGCTTTTCAGCATCGGCGTGATACTCATCGCGCGCTACACATGGAGCATTCACCTGGACGCGCACATGGTGCTCCTCGGGGAGCTGGCGTTCGCCCCGTTCGACAGGGTCATAGTGGGAGGGCTCGACCTCGGGCCGAAGTCGATGTACGTCATGGGCATCATACTGCTTTTAAACCTCGCGTTCGTTCTTCTAATGTACAAGGAGCTCAAGCTCGCTACGTTCGACGCGGGGCTCGCGGCCGCGCTCGGCTTCGCACCCGGACTCATACACTATCTATTAATGGGGCTCGTTTCCGTGACCGCAGTCGGGGCTTTCGACGCCGTGGGATCGATCCTGGTAGTCGCTCTCATGATAGCGCCACCGGCGGCGGCGTATCTCCTTACGGACAGGCTTTCGCGGATGCTGGGGCTGAGCGTTCTGATAGGGATAGTCTCGGCTATCGCGGGATTCTGGTTCGCCATACTCATCGACGCGAACATAGCGGGCTCGATGGCTTCGGCCGCGGGTGTGATATTCGTGCTCGTGTATCTCTTCGCCCCGGAGAGGGGGCTGATTGCGGTTTACTCGAGGAAGGCTCACCAGAAGCGGGACTTCGCGGGGAGGATGCTCGTCATACACCTCTTGAACCACGAAGGGACGCCGGAGGAGCGCCGCGAATCGGAGGTCTCACACTTAGAAGAGAGCCTCGGATGGAAAGAGGACTTCGCGCGTAGCGCCGTCGTCTATTCTACGAAGAACGGGCTCGTCGCGAACAAGGACGGAAGACTTTCGCTGACGGAAAAAGGCAGGGAATTCGCGGGCAGGTCGCTGACGGAGTTTACTGCCTGAGCGGGGTTATTCGGAGAGCTCTTTTTTCTTCATGAGCTGGAGTATGAGGCCCATGAGGATTACGCCTTTCGCGCCGTCGTCGTCTTCCTTCAAAGACTGGATGTAGTCCATGTTGTCCTTGACGGATTCGTCGTCGGGCGAGATGCTGAGCGCGGCGCGGAGGACGTCGAGCGCTTCGTCGTACCAGCCCTTCTCGGCGAGCGAGAGGGCGAGGGCGTTGTAAGCGGGGATGAATTCCGGGGAGAGGGATATAACCTCCCTGAATTTCGCCGCGGACTCGTCTATCCATCCGAAGTCGAAGTAGCAGTTGCCTATGGAGAGATGCGCCCAGGTGTCTGAGGGGCAAAGGTCTATATGCTTTCTGAATTCCGTGAGGGCCTCTTTCGTCCATCCCATGTCGAAGAAACAGAGCCCCGTCTGGTAGTGAATCTCGTCGTTGATGTAGTCGACCTCTGTGCCTGAGGCGCCGCATTCCTGGAAGTACCGGAGCGCGTCCTCATAAAGACCGACGGAGCGGTAGGTCAGCGCCATGTGCCACTTGGCTATGACATAATCCGGCTCGAGATCGAGGGCTTCGTGATACGACCTTATAGACTCGTCGTGCATGCCCATGCGGGCGAGAGTGATTCCGAGCTGTGTCCAGATATAAGGGTCTTCGGGGTTGAGCTCCAGAGCCTTTCTGAAGTAGTAGACGGAGGGGTGGAATTCCTCCATCGCGTCGTATGTTAGAGCGAAGGAGAGATAAACATCCGGATCGTCGGGCGCGATCTTTATGGCCTTTGTGAGCTCCTTGAGCGCGTCCTCGAAGCGTCCGGCTTCCTTGTAATCGTCGGCTTTATTTAAAAGCCTGTCCAGCCTTCCCATTCAATACACCGTTCGGTTCTTAGAACCTTTAATGGTAAAGCATATTAGCTGGAGGGGGCATTGTCAACCTTCGGGGGGTTTATTACTCATATTTGATTGAAATTAAGAAATAGAGCCGGGTAAAGCCTATAACATATAATTAACAATGGAAATATCGTGCGGCGCGGCAGGATGGTATAGCGAGCGGAATTCAGCGTGAAGCCCCCGGGTGGAAAGCGGCGCCGGAGGGGGAGAGGCAGAATCCGGTACCCGCCGGAGAGGGCGAGGCGCGCCGGCTCCGTATATTGCACGCCCTCGGGAAAACCATTAGACTCACGGACATATAATGAAGGAAACCGTACAGGTCTCAGTCCCGATACCGAGGGATGAATATTACAGCTACAGCCTGCCCGCCGCGCTCAGGGAAGGGGCTGAGGTCGGAAAGCGTGTGCTCGTCCCGTTCCACAATCGCAAGACCATAGGGTTCATAGTCGGCTTCGGGGGGCCGCCGCCGGATATAAAGCTGAAGGACGTCCTCGATATAATCGACGACGAGCCGCTTTTCGACGAGAGGCGTCTCGCGTTTCTGAAGTGGGCGGCGGACTACTATCTCGTCCCGCTCGGGATGATGCTGAAAGCCGCGCACCCCGGGGGGCTCGGCGTGAATCTCAGGCGGACGCTCAGGCTGACCCAGGCGGGCGAGAGGGCGGCCTCTGGAGAGGGGAGGCTCACGGCCCACGAGCTTACGGTCATCAGGGCGATACTGAACGCGGGGGAGATAACGTCGCGCAGGCTGCTCTCGCTCGTCGACAACACTTCGGCGGAGCTTTTAAATTCGCTAAATCGGAGGGGGCTCGTGGAGTTCGCGTACGAGCTCGAGTCGGACCCGAAGATAAAAACTGAAAAGATCATCTCGGCAGGCGAGGGCGTTAGCGCCGGCGATCCGGCGCTGGCGCGTAAAAGAACCAAGGCGGAGATACTGTCGTTCGTTCTCACGCACGGGCGGGTTTCGCTCGACGAATTGAAAGAGGTGTTCGGAAACCCGTCCCCGCATATTTCGTGGCTGGAGGAAGAGGGGTATGTCCGGGTCGATCACGAGGAGGTTTCGAGGGACCCGTTCGCGGGGCTCGAAATCAGGCGGGACGTTCCTCCCGAATTGACTGTCGACCAGGAGATCGCCTGCCGGAAGATATCGGAGGCCGTAAAAAAAGGAAAGTTCGCGCCGTTCCTGCTGCACGGGGTTACGGGGAGCGGGAAGACGGAGGTTTATCTACGCGCGATAGCGGAGGTCATCGAGAGGGGCAAGGGGGTTATAGTGCTCGTGCCGGAGATCTCGCTCACTCCGCTCCTGGTGAAGAGGTTCAGGGCGAGGTTCGGGGACGCGGTGGCCGTCATACACAGCGCGCTTTCGGACGGGGAGAGGTTCGACGCATGGCGGCGGGCGGCGAGGGGGGAGGTTCGCATCGTCATAGGCGCGCGCTCCGCCATATTCGCGCCGTTCTCGGACCTCGGGATGATAATCGTCGACGAGGAGCACGAGACGTCGTACAAGCAGGACGAGGCCCCGGCGTACAACGCTCGGGACCTCACGCTGGTACTCGGGAGGATGACTGATTCGGTCGTAATACTCGGCTCGGCGACGCCGTCGGTCGAATCATACTACAACGCTAAAAAGCACAAGTTCGGATACCTGCAGCTGCCGCTGCGTGTAAATGATCGTCCGCTGCCGCAGACGACTATAGTGGACATGAGACATGAAGACGGTGCGATCCTGTCGCCGCCGCTCCGCGAGGCAGTCGTCGATAATTTCTGGAAGGACAGGGAGACGATACTGTTCCTCAACAGGCGCGGGTATTCGTCGATAATGATATGCAGGGTGTGCGGGGAGATATTGAAGTGTCCTAACTGCAGCGTGTCGCTCACCTACCACGCGCGGGGGGACGTGATAATGTGTCACCTCTGCGGGCTCGTCGAAAAGCCGCACGAGGCGTGCGCGGTGTGCGGGGAGGCGATGAGGGGGCTCGGCATCGGGACGCAAAAAGTGGAGGACGAGCTCAAGGCGCTGATACCCGAGGCGAAGATCGCGCGCATGGACAGGGACGCCGTTTCTGGGAAGACGCGGCTATTGGACCTTTACCGGAGGCTCGAGCGCGGGGAAATAGACGTTCTCGTCGGGACGCAGATGGTCGCCAAGGGGCACGACCTCCCGGGCGTGACGCTCGTGGGCGTCATATCGGCCGACATATCGCTCGGTATCCCTGACTTCCGTTCGGGAGAGAGGACGTTTCAGCTCGTGACGCAGGTCGCCGGCAGAGCGGGGCGGGGCGACGGCGAGGGGCGCGCGATAGTGCAGACATACAACCCGGACCATCCGAGCATAACCTTCGCCGCGCGGCAGGACTCGAAGGGGTTCCTGGAGCAGGAGCTTAAGCTCAGGGAGGAGCTGGGCTACCCGCCGTTCACGCGGCTCGTGAACGTGAGATTCAGCGGCACCCGGGAGGACGAGGTGGCGGACGTAGCAAGAAAGGCGGGCGAGGCGGCGAGGAGGCTCGCCGGGAAGCTCGCGCCGGGGGCCGTAGAAATTCTGGGGCCGTCGCCGTGTCCCATAAGCCGCATAAAGAACCGCTATCGCCGGCAGATGCTGCTGAGGTCCGGGGATGTGAAATCCCTCCGGGGACTTGTGAAGAGGCTCATGGCCGGGATGTGGAAGATCGCGGGGCAGGTGAGGGTGTCGGCGGACGTGGACCCGTATAATTTCAGCTGATATTGCTTATTGCTGGCGCGGAGCTGTGTGCGAGGACTTTCCGTATAATCCAAGACCGGGGTTTTAAGAGGGCTCATCCCGATTTATAATAATCAGGAAGGGGTTTGACGATGCCTGAAAGAAAGCGTGCAAGAACGGGGGGCGCTACGCGAGCGGGGCGAGCAGGGAAGAAGGCCGAGACGGGGCCGGACCTGAAGGACCTCGGGAAGGCGGGGGAGCATTTTATCGCCGGGGCCACGGAGCTTGTGGCCGGGACCGGGTTTGTCATACGGGGTGTAAAGCAGCTCCTCGAAAACGAGGAGGGCAGGAAATTCCTCTGCGAGCTGCCGATGAAGGCCGTTAATACCGGCATAGAGCTCGTCAAGAAGGCCGGGAATGAAGTGAAAGAGCGGAGGAAGGCCGGGGCCGGACAGAAGAGAGGAACACGAAGCAGGAAAATCAACGTTGAATAAACCCTTGCCGGACCCAGGCTACGCCCGGACCGTTTTAGAGCACTATAAAGAGACACACAGGAAGATTTCCCCCGCACAGAAGAAGATACTGGAGCTCCTGGCGGGGTACAGCTATTTCCTCGGCCGCGCCGCCGTAAAAGACCCCGGAATACTCGATTACATTGAATCATTCAAAGACGCCCCTGACGGGAAGACGCCGGCCGCATTCATGGAGGAGGCGGGCGGGATAGCAGCGGCGTCCGAAAACCCCTCGCAGCTCGAATCGGCTCTCAGGCGCTACAAGTACAGGGAGCTGGCCCGGATAATCTACAGGGACATAACGGACGGGGCGCCGTTCACCGAAACGATGGAGGAACTTTCGGACCTGGCCTCGTCTATCGTCGAAGCGGCGATAAAGTTCTATCGCCCGGAGGCCGACGGGGCGGGGGAGTTTGCCGTCATAGGAATGGGGAAGCTCGGCGGACGCGAGCTTAATCTCAGCTCGGACATAGACATAATCTACATGTACAGGGCCAACGGCGATCCTGACCCGTTTTTCAGGCTCGCCGAGAAGGTGACGAAGTCGCTCAGCGCTGTGACGGAGGACGGTTTTCTTTACAGGGTCGATCTCGGCCTCAGGCCCGGCGGCGGTAAGAGCACCGTCGCCGTATCCGTCGAGGGGGCGCTGGAACATTATTTCTACTGGGGGGACACGTGGGAGAGGGCGGCGATGATAAAGGCGCGGCCTGTCGCGGGGGACATTGAGCTCGGCGAGAAGTTCGTGAGCGACATCGAGCCCTTCGTCTATAAAAAATTCCTGGATTACTCATCTATAGAAGATTTGAAGGACATGAAGACGCGCCTAGACCAGCTCGAAAAGAAGAGGGACGTGAAGCTGGGGAAGGGCGGGATACGGGAGATAGAGTTTTTCGTGCAGGCCCTGGCGCTTGTGAACGGCGGCGAGATAAAGTACATACGAGAGAACAACACGCTCCGCGCGCTCGGGAAGCTCGAAGCGGCGCGGATGATAACCCCCGAGATACGGCACACGCTTTCGGATTCCTATATATTCTTAAGGAAGGTCGAGCACTGTATACAGCTCGCGGACGAGAGGCAGACGCACAAGCTGCCGTCGTCGCCGGACGACCTCGAAAAGCTCGCGCTCCGGGCGGGCGTGCCCGACAGGGACGAGCTCGAAAGGCTCTACAGGGAGAAAACCGGGGCGGTTTCGTCCGTTTACAAGGGGCTCTTTTACGAGCCTTCGCAGAAGACGGAGGAGTTCGGGCAGGAGTTCTGGAAGGCGGCCGGGTTTCTCATGGAGGGGAACGTGGACGAGGAAGAGGCTATCGAGCACCTGAGAGCCCTCGGGTTCAGGAATGCGGGCATGGCGGCCGATCTTTTATCGAAGCTACTCGACGTCAAAAAGGGCGGATTGACTCAAGGCGGCAGGGCCGCGACGAGGAAGGTTATACCGGCGTTCCTGGCGAGCGTTCTGAAGTCGCCCGACCCCGACCTTGCTATCGTCAATCTCGAAAGGTTCGTCTCGGGGATAGGGTGGAGGACGTCGCTATATTCCGTCCTCTCGGAAAACCCGGACATAATTCAGCTCCTGACGAAGCTCTTCTCGACGAGCGGGTATCTCTCGAACTTCCTGATACGGCACCCGGAGTATATGGACGTTATAACTCTCAAGGATGTGAGGG
>PJQE01000146.1_pt1 | contig 10222 bp, 11 predicted proteins | sample 1503751 | NCBI WGS metagenome assembly PJQE01 (sample SAMN07775948, study PRJNA414020) | Biofilm metagenome, whole genome shotgun sequencing project. | reverse complement strand
AATTGCCTACGGGATTCACATTTTTCCCGGGCTGGCCTGCGGCCCTCAGGGCTTGGGCGTCTCCAGCCTGAACCGGCCCGCACCGCCCTGGCCGAGCGGCTTTTCGAGTTCAGGTAGAATCGTCTTCAGTTCGCCCGCCAGCGTCCATGGCGGATTGACGATCAGGAGGCCGGTGGAAGTGAGGGGGCCGCCGGCTTCCTGGGGGGCGACGCTGAATTCGAGCCGCAGGCATTTGCCCACCGGCCGGCTGGCGGCGGCAGCGCCGGCGACGCGGCGCGCCAGGGTGTCGGTGGCGCGGCGGCTCTTCACCGGGTACCAGATCAGGTAGCTGCCGGTCGGCCATTTCGCATAGGCTTCGGCGAAGCCGTCGCCCAGCCGTTCGAATTCGTCCTTTTGCTCGAAGGCGGGATCGATCAGCACCAGGCCGCGCCGCTCGTTGGGCGGCACGAACGCCGGCAGCGCCGTCCAGCCGTCGAGATCGACCACCCGCGCCTGGCTGTTGCGGCGCAGCGCATCGATCAGCTGCTTGCGGGCACCTGGCTCGATTTCGCAAGCCGTCAGGCGATCCTGCGGCCGGAGCAGCGCCCGGGCGATCAGCGGTGACCCCGGATAGGCCTCGAGCTTGCCCGGCGCGTTGAAGGCCCTGACGATGTCGAGATAGGGGGTCAGCAGCGGCAGCGCGCTTTCCGAAAACCGCGCCTGCATCACCCGAGCGATGCCGGTCAGCCATTCGCCGCCGCGGCGCGCCTCCTCGCCGGTAAGGTCGTAGCGCCCGGCGCCGGCATGGGTATCGATGACGCGAAACGGCGCCTGCTTCTCCTGCAGGTAGCTCAGCATCCGCACCAGCACGATGTGCTTGATGACGTCGGCAAAGCCGCCGGCGTGGAAGGCGTGTCGGTAGTTCATGGCCGGAGGGTTACGACATCGCAGCGCGGAAAGTAACCCGTCTCGTAGCGTCGAAACCGCGAGCGGCGGAAAATGGTGTCTGCGATCGAGTCGGTGGGACTACTGAGGTTTCCACGGCTAGGCTTAACCGATCATTTCGGTCTCGGGTGTATCATCCTGTTCCGTCCAGAATAGACGCAGGTATTGGCCATGAGTACGATTGCTGCCGCTTATTTGTCCTACACGGCTTGGTCGATTTCGCAGACCACCGCCACCGCAGCGGATTCCGGTACGAGCAGTAAAAGTGCGGGTGCAGCGCGCACCGCGTCGTCATCGGTATCCGTTACATCAGTTTCCGTTTCATCGGTGTCGGTTTCGGCCACCAATGTCAGCATTTCCCACCGCGCCAAACAGCTGTACGCCCGGGCGTCGGCAGAACGATCCGTCGTCGATCGGCTGCAAGCACAGATCGATGCGCTTCTCACCGACAAATCGGGTACGCGCCGCGGCCCGCGCGCAGGAGCTGACGCCGGTCTGGACTTTTTCAAGCTCCTCGGCAGTCGCGGGAATGACTCCATCAGGCCCAATGCCAAGCCCGTCGTGATCGATGCCGGCTCCGGCGACGATGTGATCGATACCTATGGCCAGGCCGTTGTGAATGCCGGCGCGGGCAACGATATCGTCAGCACCTATTCTCATTCGACGGTCGATGGCGGAGACGGCAACGATCTGATCAGTACCTACGGCCATGCCAACGTTTCCGGCGGCAACGGCAACGACAAGATCTCCACCTATGGCGACTCCATTCTCGAGGGGGGCGCCGGCGATGACGTGCTCAGCGCCTACGCGAATTCGGTTCTGAGCGGGGGCGACGGCGACGACAAGCTCAGCGCCTACGACAACGCCACGCTCGATGGCGGCGACGGTGACGACACGCTCCGCGCCTTTGACAACGCCACCCTGAACGGTGGCGCCGGCAATGATCGCATCGAAGCCTATAACCACGCCACTGTCGATGCCGGGTCCGGTGACGACATTGTCCGCACCTATTCATCCGCTACGGTGTCGGCCGGTGACGGCAATGACCGGGTGCAGACCGATGATCATTCCGTTGTCGACGCCGGCGCTGGCGACGATACGATCCAGGTCCGCAGCTCTTCCACGGTGACCGGCGGCGCCGGTAACGACAGCATCAGCGTCACGGGCGAAGGCACCACGGTCAATTTTGCCATTGGTGACGGCAACGACGTCATTGATCTCAACGGCCACACCGTGGACTTCGCCATCAACGGCTATTCGCTCAACGACGTCATCGTCACGCAGCAGTCCGGTAAGGCCATCGTGACCTTCCAGGGCTCCGGCGATTCACTCACGTTCGATCTCGGCGGCGCCGGATCGGCGCGACTGAGCTTTGCTGGCAGCGCCAGCGTGGACATCAAAGCCTGACGCAACTTTGGCCTGGATAATATCCCGGCCATCCACGTGTCTTGCAGATGACGATAAAGGCGGGGATGGCCGGGAACGCAGACAAAACGGTCTGCGCAACGAAGCCGCCATGCGCCGGCATGGCGGAAGTGCGTCGTCAACCGCCCCGCACCGGCGGCATCACCACTTCGTCGCGGCGGCAGGCGCGGCGGTCGATCTCGTCGCAGGCGCGGAATTGCATGTCCTTGCTCAGGCAAATGCGTACTTCGCTGAGGCGCCGGCTCGTGCAGGTCACCGAGATCGCCGAGCTGCTCAGGCCCGGATTGATCTTGATGAAGGCCGCTTCGAGGTCGCCGGGGGCGATGGTCTTCTCTTCCGGCAGTTGCAGGAATTCCTCGGGGATTTTCACCGCCGCGCGGGCTTTCCGGATGCTCTCGAAATAGGCGCGCGCGCCGAGGCCCGAACAGGTGCCGTGCTTGTCCCACTCGTTGAAGATCAGGCCCGGTGCCGGCATCAGGTCCAGCATCGAGGTCATGATGTTGCGATCGAGCCGCGGCGCCGGGCGCTGGCAATATTCCGGAAAACCGCGCTCATATTGCGGCCACAGGCCATGGACCACGAAGGAGTAGGGGCGCCCGCACTGGACCCGCGACCGCCCGCTGTTGCCGCGCTCGGCCGCCGCCTCACAGAACGAAGGCGACCATGACAGGGCCAGGACATAGAAATCGAACTCGCCCGGCGCGTTCTGGCGGCGGTCCTGCGCGACCGCCGTCCCGGCGAAGACGATGACGAATGTCAGTGAAATCAGAAGCCGTGAAATGGATCGGTGCATCGGGCGCCCCTCTACTCGACTACCGGGAGCCTAGCAGGGAACCGGAACATTTCAAGAACAAAATGATCGTCGCCATCGGCGCGGTCGAGTTTGCCCGGGTGGTCGCAGGATCAGGGCCGCGCGGCGCGGCAGGCGGGGCCATAGGCCCAGTTGCGGTCGAGGCCGGTGACGCACCATTCGACGCCCTGGCCGAAGCCGGCAAAGCCGCCGTCCTCGATGATCGAATAATGCACGCTGCGCATCTTGCCGTCGCTGAGCATCACGTCCCCGCTGCAGTAGCGCCGCGGAATGTTGTCGGACTGCCAGGGCCGGAACGCGGTCTCGTGAATCCGACCGAAGCCCGTGATGACCAGCGCCGAATTCCAGAACTTGCCTTCCTTCTCCTGGAACTGGGTCGCAATCGTCGGCAGGGCCCGCTCGCATTCGGCGACCCGGCCCTCATAGCCCGGCCCGAACAGGCCGAAGTTGAGCTGCAACGGATTGGCAGCCTCCGCGGCATGGCTGGAGACGAGCAAAGCGAGCGCCGCCGTGACCGGGCCGAGGGCTCGCAAGGATGTGAAGAGGTTGCGCATGGGAATCCGCCAATAAGCCAACGAATGGAACGGTGCCGCGAAGGCCTGACGAGGTCAAGTGCAGCGCGGCAACACCTGACGGCCAACTCCGCCTCGTGCTCTAACCCATTCTTTTCACGGCCATCGGCGCACACTATGGTGGTCCCCGAGCGAAATGGAGTCTGCGATGCGAAGAATTCTGGCCGCGAGCCTGATTGCCATGGGTGGAATCACAGCTGGAATCATGGCCGGAATGCTGGCCAGCGCGCCGGCGCAGGCGCAATGGATCGATATCGACACGGTGCCGCCGATGAAGGGCAACGACACCGGCGGCATCATCGCCTATCCGCTCGCGATGCAGGCCGACGCCCGCCAGCTCGCCGTCGACCACTGCGCCCGCTACGGCAAGGTGGTGAAATTCCTCGGCGTGCAGCCCAATTACGGCGGCTACGTTTCCTTTGCCTGCCGCTGGGTGCCCTATGGCGCGGCCGAGCGGCCGCTGCGCACGCTTTACTGAGCGCCGCCCCCGCCCGGCCTTCTCCCCAAGCCGGACATGTTGGCCGGACATGTTTTTGCCACGCAAAGCGTGTGTTGACTTCGCGCGCGCGCAATAGCGTTGACGAATTCGGGGAGCACACGCATGACACGACGGCTTCTTTCCTGGTCTGCCATTGGCCTGCTGGCCCTGTTGCCGGCGGGCGGCGCCGCTGCGGTGGAGCTGCCGGTGCGCAAGGCCGGGCTGTGGGAGATGAAGGTGGTGAATACGGGCGGATCCTCGTCCGAAATGACGATGCAGCAGTGCACCGACGCCACCACCGACAAGGACATGAGCACGTCCTTCTCGCCGATGGCCAAGGAAATCTGCTCCAAGCAGGACATCCAGAAGACCGCGACCGGCTATGTCACCGATTCCGTCTGCGGCGTCGCCGGCATGACGATCAAGTCGCGGGCCGAGATCACCGGCGACTTCAATTCGGCCTATACCGTGAAATCGACCTCGCGCACCGAGGGCGGCATGGCCGGCGCGCCGCGCGATAACGCCACCACCATCGAGGCGAAGTGGCTCGGCGCCTGCAAGGCCGACCAGAAGGCCGGCGACATCATGATGCCCGGCGGCATGAAGATGAACATCAAGGAAATGGAAAAGCTGAAGGCGCTGATCCCGAAGAAGTAGCGGGAGGGGCGATCCCGCGTCCCGAAGGCCCAAAACCCAAAATATCGAAAACAACCCCATGCAAAGTAGAAATGGGGCCCCTTTTCGCCGCCCTCAGGGTCCCTACACCGGCACCCTGACCGCCGCCCGCAGGCCGCCCATCGGGCTGTCGCTGAGCGTGATGTCGCCGCCATGGGAGCGGGCGATGTCGCGGGCGATGGCAAGCCCCAGGCCGGTGCCGCCCTCATCCTGGTTGCGGGCGTCGTCGAGCCGCAGGAACGGCTTGAACACCTCCTCGCGCATGTTGACCGGAATGCCCGGCCCGTCGTCGTCCACCGTGACGGTCAGATAGCGGTGGTCGCGGTGGCCGGTGATGGCGACCGTCCTGGCGTGGCGCGCCGCATTGGAGACGAGGTTGGCAATGCAGCGCTTGAACGAGGCCGGCTTCACCGTCACGACCGGCAGGCCGTGGAACGTCACCGTCGCGGTGTGACCGTGGCGCTCGGCGTCGCTGCGCAATTCCTCCAGCGCCACCGTCATGTCGGTCGGCTGCGCCACCTCGCCGCTGTCGCCGCGCGCGAAGGCGAGATAGGCCTCCAGCATGCCGGACATCTCGTCGACATCCTTGCGCATGCCGTCGACTTCGGGGCTGTCGCCGATCAGCGCGAGCTCGAGCTTGAAGCGGGTCAGGATGGTGCGGAGGTCGTGGCTGACGCCGGCCAGCATCGCGGTGCGCTGATCGATCGAGCGCTCGACGCGCGCCTTCATCTCCAGGAATGCCTGCGCCGCCTGCCGCACCTCGCGCGCGCCGCGCGGGCGGAAGTTCGGCACCTCGCGGCCCTTGCCGAAACTTTCGGCGGCTTCCGCCAGCCGCAGGATCGGCCGGATCTGGTTGCGCAAAAACAGCACCGCGACGATCAGCAGGATCGAGGACGTCCCGAGCATCCAGAAGATGAATATCTCCGAGTTGGAGGCGTAGGCGGCGCTGCGCTGCGCGAACACGCGCATCACGGCATCTTCGAGCTGGATGCGGATTTCGACCTGGTTGGACTTGCCGACGGTGTCGATCCAGAACGGACGGCCGATCTGGCGGCCGAGCTGCACCGACAAGGTCTGGTCGAGCAAAGAGAAGAACGGCTTTGGTCCGGGCTGCGGCATGTCGCCGACGGGGAGGAAATCGACCACGAGCTGCAGCCGCTGGCCGATGCGGCGGAGCTGCGCGCGATCCTTGTCCTGCGGAAACGCCTTGTAGACGTCGATCAGGCTGGCGATGTCCTGCACCACGGCCGCCGACAGGCGCCGCGTCACCGTATTCCAGTGCCGCTCCATGAACACGAACGCGACCACCGTCTGCAGGATCACCATCGGCACGATCATGATCAGCAGCGCGCGCGCATAGAGACCGGTCGGCATCCAGCCCTTGAACGCATTGCCCATCCGGCCATTGGCCCGGGACACGCGCTGCGAGGCATTGCGGATGAAGGTCAGGCCGGTATCGAGCGTGCTCATCAGTCAGCTCAGGGCGACGCGACCAGGCGGTAGCCGATGCCGCGCACCGCCTGCAGGAACAGCGGATTGGCGGGATCCTGTTCGATCTTGCGGCGCAGGCGGTTGATCTGCACGTCGACCGCGCGTTCGTTCACCGTGCCGCCGCCGGTCAGCGCCGCGCGCGGCACGGTCTCGCCGGGGCTGGCGGCGAGGATGCGCAGCATCTCGCGCTCGCGGTCGGTCAAATGAATGATCTCCTCGCCCTGGCGCAATTCGCCACGCTCGAGATGAAACAGGTAGGGGCCGAAGGCGATCTGCTCCAGCGCCTCCACCGGCGGCGGCGCCGAGCGCTTGAGGATATTGCCGATCCGCAAGACGAGCTCGCGCGGCTCGAACGGCTTTGCGACGTAATCGTCGGCGCCGATCTGCAGGCCCTCGATCCGCGCCTCGGCCTCGTGGCGCGCCGTCAGCATGATGATCGGCACCGAGGAAGAGGTGCGGATGAAGCGCGCCAGGTCGAAGCCGGTCTCGCCGGGCATCATGACGTCGAGGATCAACAGGTCGAAATGCAGGCCGAGCAGCTTTGCGCGCGCGTCGGTGGCGCTGGAGGCGGTGGTGACGCGATAGCCCTCGCCGGAGAGAAACCGCGAGAGCAGATCGCGGATGCGGCGATCGTCGTCGACCAGCAGCAGATGCGGGGCGTCGTCGGCCAGTTGCCGCGCCGCGCGCGCGCTGGCCGTCGCTATGGTTGCTGCTTGCGACACGATTACTCCCTTGGCTTCTTGCTGCCGGTCCCGAAGATCGCCTCTAGCACCTTGTCCGGGTCTTCGCGATCGATCATTGCGCGCAGGAACTGATTGATCGCCGCGGCGCCTTCGGGGTTGATGTCCCGCAGCGCGCGGGTAATGCGGTCAGTCTGCAACCCGGCGAGCTTCGCCACCAAGGCTTCGCCCTTCGGGGTGGCGTAAAGAAGGCGCTGCCGGCGGTCGTTATTGCCGGTTTTCTGGATGATGTAACCCTCGTCGAGCAGTTGCTTGAGCACGCGCCCGAGCGACTGCTTGGTGATCCGGAGCACGTCCAGGAGGTCGGCGACCTTCAGGCCGGGATAGCGGTAGACGAAATGCATCACCCGGTGATGGGCCCGGCCGAAGCCGAACGCCTCGAGCTCGTGGTCGGCATCGCCGACGAAGTCGCGATAGGCGAAGAACAGCAGCTCGATAATGTCCCAGCGCATCTCGGCGCGTGGGGCGGGGGAGGTGCCCGCAAGCCCTTGCGAATCGGGGGTTGTGGAGCCCCTTGAGAAATTTATGTCAGTCATGTTGACATATCTTGGGTTCAATGTTACAAAACTGCCAGCCACGACGAAACTTTAGGTCGTTTCGAGTTGGGCGACGTGTCAGGCAGCCGGAAAAAGTCAGCGATGGCGGCAACGGCGCAAATTGGACTACCGTGCGATTGTCGAGCGGCATCTCGGCAAACATACTGGACTTCGGCATCGCGCAAAAGCATGTCCTGACGGACATGACCGCGCAGGAACCGTCTGCAAGGCCGGTTGGGGCGACGTCCAGACCTGTTAAGGCCATCGGGCCCGGCGCGGCATGCCGGGGCCAGCAATTTTCGCCTATTCCGGCAGCGGGAAACGAGAGAATGAGTTTGAATTTCGAAATCCATCCTGCGGCGAACCCGACCCCGGAAAAGGAGCGCTCGGCAAAGCTCGCCGACCCCGGCTTCGGCCGGATATTCACCGATCACATGGCGATCATCCGCTACAACCAGGCCAGGGGCTGGCATGACGCGCGGGTCGAATCCCGCGCCAACTTCCCGCTCGATCCGGCCACCGCCGTGCTGCACTACGCGCAGGAAATCTTCGAAGGCCTGAAAGCCTACAAGCGCGACAATGGCGTGAACCTGTTCCGGCCCGACGCCAACGCCCGCCGCTTCCGGAATTCGGCCGAGCGGATGGCGATGGCGCCGCTGCCCGAGGCGCTGTTCATCGAAGCGGTCGAGCAGGTCGTGCGCATCGACAGCGCCTGGATTCCGGGCGGCGAGGGCAGCCTTTATCTGCGGCCCTTCATGATCGCGAGCGAGGTGTTCCTCGGCGTCAAGCCGTCGGCCGAATACATCTTCGCCGTGATCGCCTCGCCGGTCGGCTCCTATTTCAAGGGCGGACCGGCCCCGGTGTCGATCTGGGTCTCGGAGAACTACACGCGCGCCGCGGTCGGCGGCACCGGTGCGGTCAAGTGCGGCGGCAATTACGCCGCGAGCCTGCGCGCGCAGGCCGAGGCCATCGAGCATGGCTGCGACCAGGTCGTCTTCCTCGATGCGATCGAGCGCCGTTATGTCGAGGAACTCGGCGGCATGAACGTGTTCTTCGTGTTCGAGGACGGCACGCTCTCGACCCCGCCGCTCGGCACCATCCTGCCCGGCATCACCCGCGATTCCATCATCGCGCTCGCGCGCGATTCCGGCGCGACCGTGCGCGAGGAGCCCTATACGATCGAGCAGTGGCGCAAGGATGCCGCCAGCGGCAGGCTGAAGGAGGCGTTCGCCTGCGGCACCGCCGCCGTGATCTCGCCGATCGGCAAGGTGTGCTCGGCGAGCGGCGATTTCCAGATCAGTGGCGGCGTCGCCGGCCCGGTGGCGATGGGGCTGCGCAAGAAGCTGGTCGACATCCAGTACGGTCGCGCGGAAGACCCGCACGACTGGATCCGAAAGGTCCTGTGACCGGCGGAATGTTTCCGCTGCGTTAGCAATCAAGCATTTGAACAATCCGCTTGCGCGTGACTCAGCGAGTCACGCGAAGGGTGACGTGCGCCCATAGCGGAATTTGGGAATTTGGATGACGGCGCGGGCGCCCACTAGGGGCGCCCCTACGATCGACGGCCGGTAGGGGCGACCCTCGTGGTCGCCCGATCGAAGCGCATCAATCGAGGAGAGAAGCCATGGGAATTTCGTTCGACAAGATCGATGGCGTGATCTGGTATGACGGCCGGCTGGTGCCGTGGGCCGATGCCAACGTCCACATCCTCACCCACGGCCTGCATTATGCGAGTTGCGTGTTCGAGGGCGAGCGCGCCTATGGCGGCAGGGTGTTCAGGAGCACCGAGCATTCCGAGCGGCTGAAAGCCTCGGCCAACATCCTCGATTTCGAGATTCCGTATTCGGTCGCCGAGATCGACGCCGCCAAACAGCTCGTGATCGACAGCAACGGTCTGCCCGATGCCTATCTGCGTCCGATCGCCTGGCGCGGCTCGGAGATGATGGGCGTCTCGGCGCCGGCGAATACCATCCATCTCGCGATCGCCGCCTGGAACTGGCCGAGCTATTTCGATCCGGCCGAGAAGCTGAAGGGCATCCGCATGTGCATGGCCGAATACCGCCGGCCCGATCCGGCGACGATCCCGGCGATGGCGAAGGCGTCAGGCCTCTACATGATCTGCACCATCTCAAAGCATAAGGCAGAGCGGCAGGGTTTTGCGGATGCCATGATGCTGGACTGGCAGGGCCGCGTCGCCGAATGCACCGGCGCCAACATCTTCTTCGTCAAGGACGGAAAAATCCACACGCCGATCGCCGACTGCTTCCTCGCCGGCATCACCCGCGCCACCGCGATCGAGCTGGCGCAGCGCCGCGGCATCGAGGTGATCGAGCGCCGCATCATGCCGGAAGAGCTTTCGGGATTCACCGAGTGCTTCATCACCGGCACCGCGGCGGAAGTGACGCCGGTCGCCGAGATCGCGGAATGGAAATTCACGCCGGGCAGGATCTCCGAGCAGTTGATGGCGGATTACAGCGCGGAGGTGCAGCCGAAGGGCAGGGCGGCTGCGGCGTAATCTCTTCCCCTCTCCCCTTGTGGGAGAGGGTGGCGCCGAACGAAGTTCGGCGACG
>PJQE01000145.1_pt1 | contig 10235 bp, 7 predicted proteins | sample 1503751 | NCBI WGS metagenome assembly PJQE01 (sample SAMN07775948, study PRJNA414020) | Biofilm metagenome, whole genome shotgun sequencing project. | reverse complement strand
CGCCCCATTAAGTCGGCCGCAAAAACCTTGATAGAAATCCTGATTGTTCTGGGCCTCATTCTTCTGAATGGCCTGTTTGCTCTGTCCGAGCTGGCCGTCGTATCCGCCCGCCAGCCCCGCCTCAAAGCCATGGCCGCCAACGGCAAGAGAGGCGCGGAAACTGCCGTCGCCTTGTCGTCGGATCCCGGCAAGTTCCTCTCTGCAGTGCAGATCGGCATCACGCTGATCGGCATCATCAACGGCGCTTACTCGGGCGAGACATTCGGCGAATATGCCTACACCGCGCTTCGCGATGTGGGTCTTTCCGAAACGGCTTCGGCGGTGATTGGATACGGCAGCGTCATCGCGATCATCACCTATCTCTCGGTAATCGTCGGCGAGCTGGTTCCCAAAAACCTGGCATTGCGAAATGCCGACAACATCGCCTGCATGGTCGCGCCCGCCATGACGGCGTTCTCGCGCATCGCGCGTCCGGCCGTCTGGCTGCTCGACACCTCGACTCGCCTCGTCTTCCGCCTCTTCGGGCAGGCGGAGACCAGCGAGAGCCAGGTTTCCGACGAGGAGATCGCCATCCTCATCTCGGAAGCCGAGGCGGCCGGTGTTCTCGAAACGCACGAACGCGAGATGATCTCCGGCGTCATGCGCCTTGCCGACCGCACCGTCGTCGGTCTCATGACGCCGCGCACGGATGTCGATTGGCTCGACATCGCGACGTCCGATGAAGAGATCAAGCAGCAACTGATCGACACGCCGCACTCGCTCATTCCGGTCGGCGAAGGAGACATCGACACGCTGATGGGCGTCGTCCGCGCCCGCGAGATCCTCGCTGCCATTCTGGCTGGCTCGCAGCTGGATGTTCGAAAGCGCGTGCACAAGGTTCCGATCATCCCCGAAACCATGGACGCTCTCGACGCGCTCGGCATACTGCGCGAGGCGGAGGTTCCCGTCGCGCTGATCCATGACGAGTACGGCCACTTCGAGGGCCTCGTGACGCCGGCCGATGTGCTCGAGGCCATCGTAGGTGCGTTCAAGTCGGAGGGCGACGAGCCCAACGCGGTCCAACGTGCCGACAGCTCGTGGTTGCTTGCGGGCTCAATGCCGGTGGATGAGATGGCCGACCAGCTCGGGCTCGCTCTGCCGCCAAAACGCAGCTACGCCACTGTCGCCGGGTTTGTATTGTCTCACCTGCAGCACATCCCGAAGACCGGCGAGATTGTCGAGACGGACGCCTGGCGTTTTGAGGTGATCGATCTCGATGGCCACCGCATCGACAAGGTGCTCGCCTCGCGCGTCGGAACATCTGCGTAGAGCCGCTGAAAGAACGTTTGTCCTGCATTGAACCAGTGCATTTACGCTGCGGGATCCCGCATTCGTGAACGCAAATTCGATTCGGAATGATCAATCGTTAAGCCTTCGTTAGGGATCGGAGCGTAGGATTTCCTACATCCAGACATCTGGATCCTGGGGTGGTGCCTAGCCACCCTGTTTGACGCCTCCCTGTTGACTTCTGAGCCGCCGAAAGGCGGCTCATTTTTTTCGGCGCGTCTCTTGCAAGGATCACAAAGACAAGATCGTTCCTTTGGATTGTCTCCTTCTTGGCCAATTCTGTTAACCCTGGCCTCTTAGGATCCAGGAGTGATAGGGTGACTGAACAGTAGGTGTGTGTGTCAAAGCGTGTCATGAGCAACGGTTCCAGTGTAGAAAATCTGGCGGCAGCCAAGGGTGAGACGGTCTCCTTCGGAGAACGTTTCCAAGCTTCCGAGCAATTCGATCGCGTTTTCTCCGAGGGCATGGCCCTGGTCGAGCGCTCGGCCTCCTATCTCGACGGCGAGGGTCGCCGCGAGAGCAAAGGCCTTCCCGGTCAGATTACGGTTCTCTATGCCACCGAGAGCATGCGTCTCACGACGCGCCTCCTCGAGCTGGCCTCCTGGCTGCTGATCCGCCGCGCATTGAAGGAAGGCGAGATCTCACGTGAGGAAGCCGAGACGAAGCGCGCCCGCGTCAAGCTGCAGACGCTTGGCCGGCCGGCCCATACCAAAGGTTTCGCGGATCTACCCAAGGGACTGCGCGATCTGATCGACGCGAGCTTCCAGTTGCATGACCGCATCGTGCAGCTCGATCGCGCCATGATCGCATCGGCCGACGACGCCGATGAGGACGCCCCCATCAATCCCGTGGCGACCCAGATCAACGCGCTCGAGCAGGCATTCTCGACCGGCCTGCGCCGCGCTGCGGCCCGCTGACGCCGGACCGCACCTCAAAAACGAAAAGGCCCGGTCGATGCCGGGCCTTTTTGTTTCGGAGAGTGGCTCCGCTTACTTGAGGAAGCCTTCGAACTTTTTCTTGAAGCGCGAGAGACGGCCGCCGCGGTCCATGAGGCGTTGGTCGCCGCCCGTCCAGGCCGGATGAGAGCTGGGATCGATGTCGAGATGCAGCTCGTCGCCTTCCTTGCCGTATGTGGAATAGGTGACGAACTCGGTCCCGTCGGTCATCTTGACCGTGATCTGGTGATAGTCGGGATGCAGGTCGGGATCTTTCTTCATAGCCGGTGCTCATAGCTCGATGGGGCCGAAGTGCGGACCCGCGCAAAGGACATGGCGCAGCGCACCAAAAGCGGCGGAATGCCCGACGGCACGACCCCGAATTTCTGGATGCGCTTCTATAGTCGAGATGCTCGGGCTGCACAAGCATCGAAAAACCGAGCCGTGGATAGGGGTTTAGAGGCTCCAAACGTCTGCCGCATGCGATTAACGCTTCCCCAGCGCGGCATTCCGCGCCACGCTGCCGGTTGGCGTTGACGCCGGGCGCCCATGTCGAGCATGGTCCCCGGAAAACACAAGAGAAAGAAGCGCCAACGCGTTCTGGGGGGAGTGCCCAATGCGAGAGTCCGAGACGTGAGCCCGAAGGAAAATCTCCACCTCCGCCCCGTTACCGCCGAGACCGGTGCAAAGGTGTCGGATGGCGAGTCCGCTTCGCGTCCATCCCTGCGCCCGCTTCTGGCCCTCAAGCCATACCTCGTCCGCCACCCCGCGCAACTCGCCGGGGCCGCGGTGGCCCTGGTCGTCTCGGCCATGGCCATGCTGACCATTCCCATGGCCGTGCGCCGCATGATCGATCACGGCTTCGGCGCGCACGACGGCACGATGATCAATCAATACTTCACGATGATGATCGCCATCGGCCTCGTGCTCGCCGTGGCGAGCGCATCCCGCTTTTATCTCGTCAACTGGATCGGCGAGCGCGTAGTCGCCGATCTGCGCGCGGACGTCTTCGCGCATCTCACGCGCCTCGGCCCCGACTTCTATGAGAAGACGCATTCCGGCGAGGTGATGAGCCGCCTCACCGCCGACACGACCCAGATCAAGGCGGTCGCAGGCTCGGCCATCTCGCAGGCGTTGCGGAACGCCATCATGCTGATCGGCGCGCTCACGATGATGATCATTACGAGCCCCAGCCTCTCGCTGCTCGTGCTGATCGCCATTCCCGTCATCGTGCTGCCGCTGATCGGTTACGGACGTTCCGTCCGCCGCCTCTCGCGCCACGCCCAGGATACGCTGGCGGAAGCCTCTGCGTACGCGGCCGAGAACCTCGCCGCCGTGCGCACCATGCAGGCGTTTGGTCACGAGGACGCCGTAGCGGGCCGCTTCGGCCAGGCCGTCGAGCGCGCCTTCGATGCGGCACGCAGCAGGCTCATCGCCCGCGCGGGTCTCACGGGCCTTGTCATTCTGCTCGTCGTCTCGAGCATCGTCGGCGTGCTGTGGTATGGGTCCTCCGCGGTGATCAGCGGCGAGATCACGGGCGGCCGCCTGAGCCAGTTCGTCATCTACGCCTTGTTTGCGGCAGGCGCCTTGGGCGAGCTGTCCGAAGTCTGGGGCGAGACAACGCAAGCCGCCGGCGCCGCCGAGCGCATTACCGAGTTCCTGACGATCCAACCCGAGATCAAATCGCCTGCGAACCCGGTACCGTTACCGGTTCCCGTCAAGGGCGAGATCGAGTTTCGGGCCGTCCGCTTCGGTTACGCGGGCCGGCCCGGAGTGTCTGCCCTCGACGGCATCTCCTTCCACATCGCCCCCGGCGAACGCGTCGCATTGGTCGGCCCCTCCGGCGCCGGAAAATCCACCGTGCTCAATCTGCTTCTGCGGTTCTACGACCCGACGAGCGGCGCGGTCTTGATCGACGGCATCGACATTGCGACGTTCGCGCTCGACAACCTCCGCAGCATTACGGCGCTCGTCCCCCAGGAGGTCGCGCTCTTCGCCGACACCGTGTCCGAGAACATCCGCTACGGCACGCCGGATGCGACGGAGGCCGACATCGAGCACGCCGCCGTTGCCGCCCAGGCCGACGGCTTCATCCGCGCGCTACCGCACGGCTACGGCACGAAGCTCGGTGAGCGCGGCGTCTCGCTCTCCGGCGGCCAGCGCCAGCGCATCGCCATTGCCCGCGCCATCCTGAAGAACGCCCCCGTCCTGCTGCTCGACGAGGCGACGAGCGCCCTCGACACCGAGAACGAGATCGCCGTGCAGCGCGCCCTCGAAACGCTGACGAAGGGACGCACGACGATCGTCGTCGCCCATCGCCTCTCCACCGTCCAGAATGCCGATCGCATCCTCGTGCTCGACCAAGGACGCATCGTCGAGAGCGGCACCCACGCCGAGCTCATCAAGAAGAGCGGCCTTTACGCTCGCCTCTCCGAGCTCCAGTTCGGTAGCGAGGCCGCCGAATAGCTACGGCGCTTCGCTCGCGGTCGGAGCGGCTGCAGCCGACTGCTGCCCGTGCCGCTGAAGCACGCGGCGCGCCTTGGTGACCACCGCGTCCGCCATCGCCGCCTGCCCTTCGGCTGTGGGATGGAACGCGCCGCCGTAAGTCGCCGCCAGCAGCACTTGGAACCACGAGAAGCTCTGCAGCTTGAGCACATTCTGCAGAACCGAGCCGGCAGCGTGGAAATTACCCGTGAGGAATGCGTCGTTCGGCGTTCGGAACCACCGGAGCCGCGCGGCGTACGGCTGATAGTGCACCGGGTTGTAGGGCTGCCACACGCCGCCGTGTCGGCGCGGAAGCCTGAGATCGTCCACCAGCGGACCGAGGCCGTTCGTATGCCCCGCGCAGAGGCCGCGCCCCACGAACGTCTTGCGGTGCGCTTCCGCATAGCTCCAGCCGTGCGCACCCGCGCTCTTCTCCATCACCTGGTCGAGCTTGTCGGCGAGCCACGACGAGGAAAGCGCTGCCTTCTGCGTGATCTTGAACTCGCTGAACACCTCCATGCCGGCCGAGCCGTCGCGGCACATGTTGCCGGCATCGTCGAGCAGCGCGAACGGGGGATAGGCCGTCAGGATGACGCGGTCGCTCTCGTTCCACGGCACATGCAGAATGCCGTGCACGGCGCGATTCATCGCCTTGTAGCGCTGGTCGAGGCGCGTCAGCAGCTCCTGGCTCTCCTTGTTGCCATGCACCTGGCCGAACCAGCCGCCGAGGCTGCGCACGAGCGACTCGTCCGACAGCACGGCATTGGCGACGAGGCGCGCAAAGCCGATGTCGTTGCCGCCGATCGACATCAGCACGAGATCGATCTTGCGCGCCTTCTCATAGGGGCACTTGGAAAGCGTAAGGCCGCCCTGCAGCTCGGGGATCACCCCATGCATGTGATAGGCTTCGGGCATATCGATTTTGGGCGCGTCACGCTCGCCGCATTGGACATCCGCAACCGCCGAGATCTGCGACAGGTCCGGCGGATGCGGCACCCATTCGTTGCCCTTGTAGCGGAGGAAGAGACCCCACGTGACCTCCGCGCCGGAGCACGCAAAGCCGGCAAACGTCACGGCGCGGTGCGGATCCTCGACCGCAAGCTCGAGCGCGGCGCGAAGTTGATGCGAATAGAGCGAGCGGTGGCACGCCTGATCGAGCCAGCGCGCGTTGCCTTCGATGAAGGTGTCGTCGCCGACCTGTTTCCACGCGCCGACGCGTGCCGGATACCCCGTGAGGTCGTCCTTGCCGCCGCCTTTGCCATACGAGACCGTGCGCTCCGGTGAGAACCGCACCGGCACGTCCGGATTGCCTTCGCCCGAGCCGAAACTATCGCCGATGCCCACGACAAAGATGTCCCGGACCTTGATCTCCGTCGACGCGACCGCGACACCTCCGATTTCCGCCCGCACGGCAAGCCCTGTCGGATAGGGCGCTGCGAACACAATCGCCTCGCCGCACGGTCGCGTAACGGCGCTCTCCGGTCCGCCTCTGTCCTCGGGCTCCTTTCCGAGCTCCGACGTCACCCAGCGGCAATCGACGTTCGGCTCCGCCATGCCCTTGAGCGTTACGATCACGCGATGGCGTTCGGGGTTCACGTAATCGCTCTTGTCCGGGCAGACGTACCGATTGCGCGATGCCACCCAGCACGTCTTGCGGTACATCGTCTCCGCCCACCCGTCCTCATGGCGGCGGGAAAGTGCATGCTCGGCTGCGAGAACCGGCGCCGCCTCTCGCTGTTCGGGGCTGAGCTCGAGATACGTCGCGCGATGCACCTCGGTATCTTGTGGATCAGCGAAGAAGCGGAACGGATTCTCGACGCGCCAATCGATCTCGACCGTCGTCGGTTGCGGATTGGGACCGAACGGCGAACCTTCCGGCCGGCGTACGTGCGAAGGAGGTGCCAGCAGCGGATCGAGCGCGTCGCCGATGGACGGCGTGCGCGGCTGGGTCGGCTCGGCCGGTTGATTGACCTCGGGTTGCGGGGGCGCGTTCGTGTCCGGGCCGATGAGCGATTCGATCGGCGGCTCGATCGGCGGCGCCGGGGCCGGCGTATCGGTCGACGGATAGGGAACGCCCGCATCCACGCCGGGCTCCACCTCGACCGGCGCATCGGCAGGTTGCGCCACTGCAATACCCGCCCAGAGAACGGCGGTCGCAGCGGTGCAAAGGAGAAGCCGAACCATGCCTGATGGTGATCCCGATGATCTGGCGCGACCCGACGGACTAAACCCGGCCCCGCCAATGAGCGAACCACAGTCTCATGACGCGCGAAAGCGGCGAAATGTCCGCAACCTCGGCCAAAACATCGCGTCGAGGAACAACAACAGCCTTCAAATAGGGCGCAACGAGGGACACCGGCAAAAAGGCCGCAAATAGCCCCCCGGCAAGATGGACCTGCTCCTTGCGGAACTCGGCCAGGGCGCGCTCCGCATCGTCCGCGAGGCGTGACGCGAGGCCGCGAACCGCCTCCCGCGCCCCAGCCGCATCGAGCATCCGCGGGTCGCGGGCCGGATCGAGGATCTCCGCTGGAAGCGGCAGGCGGCCGAAAGCAAGATGCTGCGGCAAGGCGAGAAGAAGCCGCGTCAGCGCCAAGGCGCAGCCTGCGGGCGCGACAAGCCGCGCCGCGGCCCGGTCCCGCTCGCCGCCGAGCACGGCAAGCGCCAGCCTGATCGGCGCGCCTTCCGTCTCCTCCGCGTAGTCGGCAAGCTCGCGCAGATCGCGGATGCCGTCCTCGTAGAGCTCGCGCGCAAAACCTTCGAGCGGTGCCGCAAGCAAATCGTCCCGAAGCGCGCACCTGCGCTTCACGTCCAGAAGCGCGTCGGCGACCGGGTGGCCGCTCGGCTGACCGGACGCAAGCGCATCGCGCCACCATTGCAACCGGATTTCCCCAATAGCTGCATCCTGTGCGATGAGCGGAATGCGACGGACCTCGCCGATATAGGCGGCAAGGACGACAAGATCGTCGCGCGCCGCAGCCGGGGCCAGCAGCGCCGACAGGTACCGGTCGTAGGCATGCGTCCGCGCGGCATCGAGAACCGGATCTGATACGCGCGGACCGCTGTCGCTCATGAGCCGTCGCGCCTCATTCCACGGCGATCAGCGCGGCGGCGACCTGCCGTCCTTCGGCAAGCAGCACGTTGTAGGTGCGCGCCGCGGCGCCCGTATCCATCGCCTCAAGCCACAAGCCCGCTTCCTCGAACGCAGCACGCACATCCGGCGGCGGGCGCGCAAGTCGCGGACCGGCGCCGAGCAGAACGAGTGAGATCCGCGAGCCGAGCGCCAGCACGTCCGCGAACGCCGTGCGATCGAGACCGTCCAGCGACTCGACGGGCCACGCCCATATCCCTGTCGGAAGGCACAGAATCGAGCCCTTGTGGCTCATGCCTCCGAAACGGAACCCACCGTTGCCGTACGCCTCGATTGCAACCTGCTGCGGAAGATGCGCACGCTGAACCATGGGGCGTGCTCCGCGACGTTCAGGGCCGCGCCGAAGCAGCACCCCCGGCCGCTTTCGCGCCGTCCTCGCTCCAATCGCGTTTGATGCCGAGATAGTCGATCAGCGGCGCCGAGATGAAAATCGACGAGTAGGTGCCGATCAGCACGCCGAACAGCATGGCGAACGTGAAATAGCGGATCACCTCGCCGCCGAGGAAGAACAGCGACAGGAGCACGGCGATCGTCGTCACGCCCGTCAGGATCGTCCGCGACAGCGTCTCGTTGATCGAAAGGTTCAGAAGCTCGGTGAGCGGCATTTTTTTGTACTTACGCAAGTTCTCGCGAATACGGTCGGCCACGACCACGGAGTCGTTGACCGAGTAGCCGAGAATGGTGAGCAGCGCCGCAACGATAGAAAGATCGAACGCCAACTCGAACAGCGAGAAGATGCCGGCCGTGACCAGCACGTCGTGAAAGAGGCCGACAACGACCCCGACCGAGAACTGCCACTCGAACCGGAACCAGACATAGGCCACGATAGCGACGATGGAGGCGAGCACCGCAATGAGGCCGGTCATCCTGAGCTCGCTCGAGACCGCAGGCCCCACGACCTCGATGCGCCGCTGCTCGAAATCGCTACCGAGCGCATCGAGCACCTTGTTGGCGGCTTGCTGCTGCGCATCCTCGCCGCCAGGCTGCTGCTCGAGCCGGATGAGAACATCCGCGTCCGTACCGAAGCTCTGGATCTGCACGTCGCCGAGATCGAGCGCGCCGAGTTTGCTGCGCATCGCGCTGACATCGGCGGAGCCACTCTTCGCGCGCACTTCGATCAGCGAGCCGCCCTTGAAGTCGACGCCGAAGTTGAACCCCTTGACCATGATGATGCCAAGCGACAGCACCATCGCGATGATCGACAAGCCGACACAGAGGCTCTTGTACTTCATGAACGGCAGCATGGTGCCGTGAGGAAAGAAGTCATGACCCTTGAAATCGGGCACGATGAACATGGGGCACCTTCCTTAGATCGGCACGGCGAGTGAACGGCCTTTGCCACGTGCATTCTTGAGCCACATCGCCACCAGAAGGCGCGTGACCGTAACGGCTGCGAACACCGACGTCAGAATGCCGAGCGTGAGCGTGACGGCGAACCCACGTATGGGGCCGGAGCCGAGCCAGAACATGATGACAGCCGCTGCAAGCGTCGTCAGCTGGCTGTCGATGATGGTAACGAACGCGCGCTGGAATCCATTCTCGATCGCCGCGATCGGCGTTCGCCCCGAGCGCAACTCCTCGCGCATGCGCTCGTAGATCAGCACGTTGGCATCCACCGCCATGGCGATCGTGAGCACGAAGCCGGCGATGCCAGGCAGTGTCAACGTGGTGCCGACCATCGACATCAGCGCCAGAATGAGAATGCCATGCACGAAAAGGCCCAACACCGCGTAAACACCGAACGTCCCGTACGCGAAAACGGTCATGATGATCGTCGCGATGAGGCCAACGATACCGGCGAGTTTGCCGGCCTCGATGCTGTCCGCGCCGAGCGACGGCCCCACCGTGCGCTCCTCGACGATAGTGAGCTTCGCGGGCAGTGCGCCCGAGCGAAGTTGGATCGCGAGGTTATTCGCGCTCTCGACCGAGAAGTTGCCCGAAATCTGCCCCGAGCCGCCGAGAATGGCCTCGCGAATGACCGGCGCTGAGATCACCTTGTCGTCGAGCACGATGGCGAATGGCTCACCCACGTGCGACTTCGAGAAATTGCCGAACTTGCGCGCGCCGGACTGGTTGAAGCGGAAGCTGATGATCGGCGCATTGGTCTGGCTGTCGAAGCCCGGCTGCGAGTCGACAAGATCGTCGCCCTGCACCACCGGAACCTCTTGCAGCACATAGGCCGACTGATAGCCGGCCTCGGCTTCGTCCGCCTCATAAACGCGGAAGCCCGCCGGCGGCCGCGACGCCTTCGCCTCCTCGGCCGAGACGGTCGGATGCACGGCGTGGAAAGAGAGCTTCGCCGTCTTGCCGATCAGCTCCTTGAGCTGCCAGATCGGAAGAGC
>PJQE01000144.1_pt1 | contig 10326 bp, 6 predicted proteins | sample 1503751 | NCBI WGS metagenome assembly PJQE01 (sample SAMN07775948, study PRJNA414020) | Biofilm metagenome, whole genome shotgun sequencing project. | reverse complement strand
CCTCTTCGATCACGTCGTCGAGCTTGTAGGCCACGCCTTCGTCCAGACCATCCGAGATGACGATCAGTCGCTTCCGTTCGGGCAGATTGGCCGCGTCGAAAAGCCCCAGCGCCTGGCGCAGTCCTTTGTAAAGTTCCGTGATCTGGCCGCGCGTCGCGAGCTGGTTGATGGCGGCGGTCAACTGATCGGTCGAAGAGCCGAAGGGCGCGTCAACATTGATCGAATCGGCGAAGGTGATGATCGCCACTTTGTCTTGCGGCCCCGCCTGCCTGACGAACGACGCGAGCGCGCGCTTCATCTCGGCGAGCGGCTGCCCCGCCATCGTCCCGCTGACATCGAGCGCCAGCGCAATCGCCATTCCGCGCTCGGTCTCCTTGAACGACCGGACGCTGGTCGCGTTGACCGTCGCCTGGCCGTCTTCAATCAGCGTTAGGTTTTGCGCGGTGACGGCGGACGGAGTTTCGACGACGATTTCGAGGGCGGGAAATTTCTCGGCGTAGACTGGGCCTACGCGCACGTCTCCGGTTTGGACGGCGGCCTGAAAATTGATCGCCAGCAAAACGACGATGAAGAAGATTCGGATTCGGTTCATCATTTTTTGAGCGCGGAGTTGGACGAGCGAATGAAGCACAACGCTTGCGATCCCCCCGTCGCGATTCCGGCGATGAGCGCGAAGACGACAAATTGCAGCGTCTGGGGCGGCAAACCGTAATCGCTGTTGAGCGCGAGCAGATACCAGAGCGCCACCGGCAAGACCCAGGCCAGAACTCCGCCGCACACAGACCACAGGATGTTTTTGGTATATCGCGCCAGGAAGAAGGTCAGCGACAGCCCGGCAATGACTTTCAGCGGAATTTGACGGAAATGAAATGCCCTGACCCAATCGCCAAACCAGTCGCGGTAATAGCCGTGCATCGAATAAGACGAGAAAATGTGCTGGTATTGCTCCCAATAATACGGCCCCCATCCCGAATACCAGTTGATATGGTTTCTGTCCCAATCGCTGAACTGAAGCTGCCAGGAAGGCGTCGGCAAGTGCGCGAATTGAAAGAGCAGGCCGAACAGCGTCCAGGACGCGAACGTCGCCAGGAAGAACCACCCCGCCGTTTTGAGATACCGGCGCAGGACGACCCATTGCAGCAGGCCGACAATCGCGCCGCTGCAAACTCCCAGCAGGAGGTGACTCTCCGTTCTGAACGCGCGCTGAAGTTCTCCGTCCAGAGTGGCATGCCCGGCGAAGATCAGCGCGTAGGCGAAGACGCTGACGAGCGCGTATTGCGTCACAAACCGCTGCCGCTCAGATGGCGCAATCACGGCAGTCTTCGAGACATCCGCAGTTTTGTGAGCTTCAGGCGTCGCCGAAGGAGTCGGTCGTGATTCGGCCTGCGTGGGCGTTCGACCGGGCGGGGTTTTAACGTCGCGAGTTTCAGATTGGCTGGGCGAAAAGGGAATCGGGCGGCCAGACTGATAAGCCTGAATCGCCCGCGCGAATTCGCCGCAACTGACGAAGCGTTCGTCCGGACTCTTTGCCAGCGCCCGCATCACAATCGCCTCGACCGCTTCGGGAACTGACGGGTGTCGTCGTCGCACCGGCTCCGGCGGTTGATGCACGTGAGCCTCTTTGATCGCGTAGTCGGTCTCTTCGTCCGAATCGCCGACATCGAACGGCGGTTTGCCCGCGAGCATTTCGTAGAGCACGCAGCCGAAGCTGTAAACGTCCGTGCGATGGTCAACGCCGCGCGGGCGGCGGATTTGTTCGGGACTCATGTAGTGCGGCGTGCCGATGGCGGCGCCGGTTCGTGTCCGGCGTTCCTGTCCGACCATCAGCGCGATGCCGAAATCGGTCAGGTAGGCGCGCCCGTCGCGGTCAATGAGGATGTTCGAGGGTTTGACATCGCGGTGGATGATGGCTCGTTGATGGGCGTAATCGAGCGCGGCGAGCGCGTCAATTGAAATTCTCAGGGCTTCGTCAACCGGCAGCGGGCCGCGCGTCAGCCGCTGGTCGAGCGACCAGCCTTCGATCATCGGCATGACGAGGTAGTAGCGGCCCTGCTCGCGGAAGAAGTCGGTCGCGCCGATGATCTGCGGGTGTTGCAGGCGGGCCTGGGCCTGGGCTTCCTGAATGAATCTGGCCTCGAATTGTGGGTCGGTGAGCAACTGCGCGGCCATCACCTTGATTGCGACCGGCTTGTCGAGCAGACGGTGGCGCGAGCGCCAGACCTCGCCCATCCCGCCCTCGCCGATCTTCTCTTCAAGCACGTAATCCCGAATGACGAAACCTGGTTGCATACATCCTCCTACGGAAGCCGTGGGACAAGATGCCATCTTGTCCCACGAATTTTATCCCTTGATTGCAATAATCGTCGGTGAAGTCGCGGCTGCTGGGTTTGGGAAAGGGTGAACGACTGGCGCATGAAACTTTTCCTTGCAATGTTACTGACTTCTTGCGCTAAAAGGCTCTTTGATGACTGTGATGAGCGCGGGCGTATGCTACTACCAAACGGCGCTGCGATGAAGGAAAAATTGATTCGGGCCGCCGAAATATGGCTTTTAAGAAAAGGATGATTGGGAGAACAGGGCTTGCGCCGCGACCAATGACGCGCTTCCGGGCGCGCTCAAAAGATTCGCTCGCCTGCTTCCGCCGGCTCAACCATTACGGTTTTAAACGAAGACAATCGAACCTGCCCCGGCGCGAAGCCTTTCATCTTCGTGACGAATTTTCGTTCGCAGTAATTGACGGCGACGCGCGCGCCGCCCGGAGCCTGGCTGAACTTCGCCGCGAGTTGCGCGGCCTCCGTGATCGAGCGCGGCGGAACCGGTTTGCGTTGCGGGTTGCGCAGCGCCACGTGTGAGCCGGGGTAATCGGCGGCGTGGAACCAGAGATCGAATGATTTGGCGATGCGAAAAGTCAGGTGGTCGTTGTCGCGGTCAGTCCGCCCGACCAGAATCTCGTAACCGTCGCTCGAACGGTAACGCCGCACCCCGCTGATTTTTTCTTCCTTCGGTTTTTTGGCCGGTTGAGCCGACTTCTTCTCTGGCTGCCCGGTTCCGGCCAGCTTGAATTGCGCGGCCAGCGGATTCAATTCATCGAAGCGAAAGATCGTCGCGAGCCGGGCAAGCTGCTCTTCAAGCTGCGCGATTTCATTTTCGACCTGCGGCAATCGCTGGTTGATCGTTTCCAGGCCGTGGCGGGCTTTGCGCGCGAGCTTGAAATAATGCTCGGCGGCTTCGCGCGCCGACGGCTTGTTGGCCGAGGGGATTTCGATCCGCTGCTGGGCCTCGTCGTAAAAATCAACGACCAGAAAATTGCCGCCGGTCTTCGTCGCCTGATGCAGATTGGCGAGCAGCAATTCGCCGTAGCGCTGATGCAATTCGCCGTTTGAGAAACCTGCGAGTTCGCGTTTCAAGTTGCCCGCCAGCGAACGGCGTTTTTTGAGTTGCGATGAGAGATGCGAACTGATCTTCTGCTTCAGCGCGAGGAACTTTCGCCGCTCGTTGAGCAGTGCGAAATAGTGATCGGCGGCTTCGTTGACGCTGGCGAACGGCGATTTGTGCTGGTCGGAAAGATGCGTCAGTTCGATGGGCGACAGGAGAAGGCTGAATCCATCCCGCCCGATCTCGCGCTTCAACTCGTCAATTGCGGGCGACGAATAGATCGCAGGCTTCGGCGGCGAGTCGGCCAAGTCGGCGAGCAGGCTCCGCAACGCTTCGCCGGGATCGCGCTGTCGCGCCCGAAAGGCGAGTTCGCGCGCGTAGACCGCCGAGAATCCAATCAGATGTTTTTGCGCGGCCTCGGCCAGATCGCCGCCGCTCGCCGCGATCAGCCCGTCGAGTTGCCACGCCGAGCAGAGAAACGGGTCGAGCTTGTCGGCGGGCGGCGCGGGCTCGACGTAATCCGCGACCGCCTCGTCGCGCTCGCGCAGCGACGCGATGATGCGCGAGGCTTCAACGAGCAGCGCATTCGCGGCGCGGCCCGTCAGCGAGACGACCAGCGTCCGCAGGCGAGTCTGGCCGTCGTCGTCGTCAGCCGCGAACTCAAAATTGACGACGCGGTCATAGCCGAGCTTCTCAATCGCGACGATCCGCGCGCCGTCCAGATATTTTTTGACGAGCGCGACGAAGCCAGTGTCGGATCGCAACTCATCGCCCGATTGTTTCGGATTGCGCGCGGTCAGATAGATCGCCAGCCGCTGCGGATCAGTTGAGACAATGAACCATCGCCCGTCGCGCAGCCGAAGATCAACAGCCAGATCGGTCGCGCCGAGTTGGGCGACTTTGCCGAGTCGCTGGCCTGTCAGCAACGGCTCAAGCTCGTTCACGATTGTTTGCAGCAGGAAGTTGTCCATGCGGGCGGATCACTGTTTGGCCAGTGTCGTGCCGGAGATCAGATCGGGCAGGCTGCGGTGAGGGGCGCTGAGCCGGATGACGACAAAATTGAGCGGGGGGAGGAGAAACGCGATGGTCGCGGCCCACGCGCGCAGCACCTTCTGCCGCCGCGTCACGGGGAGGCTGTCGTCGCCGGCGCTGAGCAGGTTCAGATTGAGCAGCGCCATTCCCGTCGTTCGCCCCGCGATCATCAACGTCACAAGCTGATAAACGAAAGTGACCGCCGAGAGCAGGACGAGCATGATCAGAAACGATTCGCCGCCGAGCGAAGTGTCGAGCGTCGCGTAGGCGCCGAAGACCGGCAGATAGGCCGACGCGATGATCTCGAAGTCGCAGGCCCCGGCCAGCGTGCGCGTCCACCACGATGCGGACAATAACGCAGGCTCGGTTTCGGGCAAAGGCTGCTCAGGCAATTGCGAAATCTCGATGATCTGCGTCTCGACGTATTGATCCGATTTAGGCGTCGCGGCTTGGCGCCGAATCGTCCGCGGCTCGACTCGCGATTCACTTCGCCTCTCAGTTCGCGGCTCGGCGGTGGTTTGCGGCTGCGCGCGCGGCGTCAGAGTTCTCGATTCGGATAACGGCGAAGATTTCGGATCGGGCCTGGCGGTGTCCCGGTTGATTTTGGGCGCGAGCGTTCTGGTCTCGACGCGGCTGGCTGGCGGACGATTGGAGGGTTGAGTCGCGGTTTGATTTGTTCTCTGATTGGCCGTCTGACCGGTTGCCAAGCTCGGCTTGGGCGCGACGACGCGGGACTCCGCGCGCGGTTCGGGCTGCGGCTCCGGCGCGGTCTTGGCCTCCGGTTGCGCCTGGGTCAATTTTGCCGCGGCGGCGCGCGCTCCCTGCCTGCTGGCGCCGACCGTGGTCGTGATGGCGGGAGTGTGCGCGGCCCACTGGATGCGCTTCAACGCGGATTCCACAATCGGATTCCGATCCACCTCCGTTTCATCCGACTCACTTGTCGGCGCGGGTGGAACAGCGGGCAATTCGCCCGTGCGCCTTTCACGAATCTGCCTGACCTTCTCCTTCAACTGCGCGCGCCAGGGAGGGTCTGTCGCCGCGCCAGATTCGTTTTTAGCTTCGGTTCCAGTTGAAGTTTGCGAATCAAGCTCTGGTTGCGGCTTCGACGTTGGTTGATTGGCCGACGGCCTGGTCGCGGCGGGGAATTGAATCAAGTTGGCGTCGGGGTCTTTGCGCGGGGCGATTCTGGGAAGCTCGGTCAGCGGGGAAGTGTCGCGGGAAGCGCTGGGTCGAGTCTCGTCGGCGCGGCTTGAGCGCGGTTGCGTCCTGCCGCGAAGCGCATTGTTGTGCTTGCACGCGCGACAGATGATCGCGCCGCCGACCAACTCGTTACCGCAACTTTCGCACTTCATCGTTGTTCGCTTTACTCTTGACCTCGCTTGATGCGAGCCATTGCCGCGCTCTGATTGTCGAATGAGATGTGATGCGCTTCTGCCTGAAAGCGCGGGGATAGTAACAGGGGCTTGTGAAAATGGTCAAGAAATTGAACGGCCACGACGCGAGGCATTCGACTCGGATGCCTTCTTTGCTATCTCCTGTCTTCCTGGTTCTTCGTCAGGACTGAATAGATGACCCATCTGTCGTTGAGCAATCCGGCGACGAATTGATATTTGTGAGGTCTGTCATCAATTCGCAGGCGGTAGCCTTTGTACCCCAACACCTCGTCGGGCGGAGGGCCGGGAAGTTCGATCATGTGACCGGGTTGTTGATAGATGGCCCGCGCCAGTTCCGCGATCTCGTTATCGGGAGCCGTGCGGTTGAGCATCTTCGGCAGCGTTGATTCAATGATCATATTCTCTTTGGCGCGGGAGGCGACATTCTGTTCGAGGATCGCATTCTTCTCGGCCAACTCGCGGCTGACTTGTTGATACTTATTCTCGAACTCCACGGCCTTCGCCTGGGCGTTGCTGATCAGGTTGTCGGATGTGCTGTAACGATGATACATCCATCCGGTCAGCAGCAACGACGCGACGAGCAGGGCGGTCACGGCGATCAGCGCCCATCTGAGCAGCACGCGCTTTTCGGCTTCGATCTGCATCGTCTGCCGCCGCACCATGTCGTATTCCTGTTGGCTATACATCATAAAATCGCTTCAAGTCGCTTTCGTGTTACTTGTGGAATTTTTACGGTCTGAGTCGAAGGTTTTGAAAGTGAACTCAGATAACCCATTCTAGCGATTGATCGTTTCTCTGGCGAGGGAAAAATGGCCGCGCGTGTGCGCCGCGCGTCATTTTTCCGCGGCCATCACCCACTCCTGGTTGAAGTGCGCGTGCTTGATCGCCTTGCGGCGCGGGTTGCCCTCGGCATCTTTCTCCAGGTCTTTGCGATTGAGGTGGAAGCTGTAGGTCGCGTGCAGCGTCCCGTCGCGCGCCTGAATGATCGAGGGGTAATGATAAGAGCCGGCTTCGAGTCCGGGCGGGTCGAATTCGAGCTGGCGTTTCCATCGCCAGGTCTGGCCTTCGTCGTCCGAAATCGCCACGGCCAGGCTGTTGCGCCCTCGTTCAGTGTCGTTGTAGATCAGCGCCCAATGGCCGTTGCGCAGGGCGATGATCTCCGCGCCCGATCCGGGGTTGGGCAACTCGCTGTCCGTCACGGTGGCCCAGGTCTCGCCGTTGTCGCGCGACTCGCTCGCGTGCAGGCGTTTCGGCGCGGGGCCGTTGTCACGCATCAGCGTGAAGAGCGTCCCGTCTTTTTTTCTCACGATGCTGGGTTGGATGTTGCCCTGGCCGACGAGCGGCGCGCTGGCCTTCCAGGTTTTGCCCCAATCGTCCGTGATCGCCATCAACGAGAACGAGAAGCCGTCGGAGTAGAGCGGGACGATCAATCGGCGGTTGTCGAGGATGAACGGATGCGCGCGCGTCATCCAGCCGAGCCGGCGAAACAATTTATCGGCGGCGTTCTTGCGCGTTCTGGCGATGTAGTCGCGCAGGGCGGCTGGTCTGGCCTCAGGGTCGCTGATCAGGCCCTTCTCCAAAACGCTCATCGCCTGATTGACCGCGGCTTCAAATTCGGGGCCGGGCGTGATGTGCAGAACTTCGCTGGCGTCCCACAGCGGCGGCCCTTCGGCCTGATAGCGCGACGAGATTCTGTATTTCATCAGCGCCGTGTGCCATTCGTTGGCCAGGATCGTCGGCCAGAGCAGCCATAATCTCTGTTGCGGATCAATGAACATCGCGCAGTTGGTGTCGGGGTAACCGGGCGTGTCGGCCAGGGTGAAGCGCTGGCTCCAGGCGCGCGCGCCGCGTTTTTTGCGCGCGCCTTCGATCTTCACGTCGTCCGCGTTCCGCTCGCCCGATCCGTGAAACCAGCAGACGAGCAGATCGCCATTTGGGCATTCCACGATGGAGGAGGCGTGGTTGTGCCAGTGTTCCAGCGGGAAGATCAATTCTGATTCGAGGAACGGCTTGTTCATCGCCGAAGCCGGTCTGTTGGCGAGCGCCAAAGCGAACGCGGCGGCAGCGATGCCAACGGCAGCAAGGAGCAGCTTGATCCCGTGATTCATCTCTTTGATTTCTCCGGAGCGAATTGGAAATGGGTTGACCGCCCGCATCTTCGCACACCAGACAAAATCAGTACAGCGACTTGACGCTTTGGAGCGCGCGCCTCACGATCCCGCCAAGTCGCTGTACTGATCCACTTGCGCCGGATATAATGCCCGCCTCAAACGCAAAGATAATCCATCGTCCTACAGGATTCATAAAACGAAAATGGCACGATTGAAAAATAGATTCATCGCGGCGCTTTCATTGCTGGCGCTGTTGTGTCTGGCGAGCGCCTGCCGCGGCAACGAGTCGAGCGCTTCCAGGGCGAGAGAGGGCGGCGCGGCAAACCTGCCTGTCCGGCAGGTCAAAGTCGCCCAGTCCGAAGCCAGAAAGCTGACGCTCACTGTTTCCGCGCCCGGCACCTTAGCGGCCGACGAACAGGCGGATTTGAGTTTCAAGGTTCAAGGCCGCGTGAGCGAGATCAAAGTTGATCTGGGAAGTCAGGTGCGCAAAGGTCAGGTCATCGCGCGGCTCGAAACGACCGATTTCCGGGTGAGGTTGCAGCAGGCCGAAGCCGCGCTGCAGCAGGCGCGCGTCAGGCTGGGCCTTGCCCCGCAGGGCGATGACGACCGCATCCAACCCGAAAACACCGCGCTGGCCCGGCAGGCGCTGGCCGTTCTGGAAGAAGCGAAAGCCAATCGCGAGCGGACGATTCAACTCGTCAACCAGGGCATTCAATCCAAAGCCGAGCTTGACCGGGTGGAGTCCGCCTTCAAGGTCGCCGACAGCCGTTACCAGGAAGCGATCGAAGAGGTGAGGAACCGGCAGGCCGCGCTCTTGCAGCGGCGCTCCGAACTGGCCATTGCTCAACAACAACTGGTCGAAACAAGCCTGTATGCGCCGTTTGACGGGGCTGTGCGCGAACGCCGGGTCTCGCTCGGCGAGTATCTGAATTCCGCCGCTCCGGTCGTGACGATAGTTCGGTTGCACCCCCTGCGATTGCGCGTCGAAGTGCCCGAACGCGAGGCGCAGGGGATCAGGATCGGGCAGGAAGTCCGCGTCCTGGTCGAAGGGGATGATCGCGAGGCTCATGCCGGTCGCGTCGCCAGACTCAGCCCAGCCTTCCAGGAGCAAAGCCGCACGCTGATCATCGAGGCCGAAGTGGACAATCAGCGCGGGAGGCTGCGTCCGGGGTCTTTCGCGAAGGCCGAGATTCACACCACGACGACTTCAGACGTGGTGATGGTTCCCGCTTCGGCGGTGGTGACTTTCGCGGGCATTCAGAAAGTCTTTTCGGTGAAAGACGGCAAGGCCACGGAAAAGAATGTAGTTATCGGAAAGCGGGAGAACGACTGGGTGGTGGTCGAAGGATTCGACGCTGATGTTACAGTGATTCTGTCGCCAGGGAATTTGGTTGCGGGACAGCCGGTCTCGGTATCTCAATAAAACTTCCTGGCGGAAGTTTTTGCTTGACTCGCAACAGCCGGAGCAATTAAGTTTAGTCCGGCAGACGAGATAGAGTACAGCTTTGCTAGACAGAGGGGGTACCCAAGCCCCGACCCCACGACTCCTGACCCTCCCCACCCCTCATCGAATAGATTCGGACAGATGTTAGTGTAGGCATCAAAGTCATTGATTTCACCAAGTCCAACAATCTGACTGAGAAGTAACGGCATCATTCCCCGATGCGATCGCTCTATTCACATTTTTGACGCTGCCTCGTCACGAGGTTTCCTTCCACGGTTCATTATTCAAAGGCATTAGTGTTTCTCGGACACGGATGTGGTCGAATGGCTGGTAACACCTCTTCAGATTTGACGAATCGAGTTTGAAAAATCACCGAGGCTGAAGTACTCTTCGCCTGCCCTAAGCTCCCCTCAATTCTCAGGTAATATCGCTAAACGGGAGGAATTTAAATGTCGGACAATTCACCCATGATTCGCAGAATGCCCATAGTTCAAAAAATGATGGTCGTCATTCTTACGGTTGCGCTGAGCAGTTTTGGGGCGTTGAATTCAGGTTCGATCCGGGCGGCGGAGAACGCGGCGGAAAGCGCCGCCGGAGACGCGAAGAATAACTCTCAACCCGTGGGTCAGTTGATAGTTTCAGGTTCAGCCACGGTCAACGACAAGAAGGCGATTACAGGCACCACGATCTTCAATAACAGCCGCATCGGCGTCGCTTGCGCCAAAGGAAGCTCCGCGATTGTGAATCTGGGAAGGCTGGGCCGCGTGGAGCTTAGCCCCGGAGCCAAGATGGTGTTGCGTTTCTCCGAAGGGCTGATCAGCGGCGACCTGCTTGAGGGCAAGGCGGTGGTCAGTTCCCCGGCCGGGGTGAAAGTTGCGATTAACACGCCGGATGGAGTCTCGTCTTCAGACGGCCAGGACGCCGCAGTCACGCCCGTCACCACGCAGCGCGGCGTGCGATGTGTTCCCGT
>PJQE01000143.1_pt1 | contig 10395 bp, 8 predicted proteins | sample 1503751 | NCBI WGS metagenome assembly PJQE01 (sample SAMN07775948, study PRJNA414020) | Biofilm metagenome, whole genome shotgun sequencing project. | reverse complement strand
GCCGCCGCCGTGTTGATCTTCGAGCGCAGGAATTTCAAGTGAATTATGAGATGGGCGTTGGCGTTGATCATCAGCTTAATCGCGAGCGCGGCGGCGCAGAATTGGATGGATGCGCGGCGCGGCGCTCCCGCGACGATTGAAGAATCGCTCTATCTCAATTCCGGCGAAGCGATCAAACGCGCGAGCATCGGCTTCGACGGTTTGATGGCCGATGTTTACTGGGTTCGCACGCTGCTCTACTTCGGAGAAAACTTCGAGCGGCAACGCCTCGCCAGCGAACAGTTCGACGTGAGGCAATTGAAGCTGCTCGAACCGATGCTCAACATCACGGTCGAACTCGATCCGCGCTACGTCGCCGCCTACCGCTTCGGCGCCGTCTTTCTGCCTGAGATCAATGCCGAACGCGCGATCCGATTTGTCCAGCGCGGCATCCGCAACAACCCCGACGAGTGGCGGCTCCATCAGGATCTGGGTTTCGTCTACTGGCGGCAGAACCGTTACCGCGAGGCCGCCGAAGCCTATGCGCGCGCCAGCCGACTGCCGGGCGCGCCCGCGTGGCTGCGGACGATGCCGGCGTTGATGACGGCTAAAGGCGGCGACCGCGAGACCGCGCGCGAGATGTTCCTGCGGCTCTACGAAGAGAGCGACGATCCTTTCGTCAAACAGGCGAGCGAAGAGCAGTTGAGATTGTTGGATCAGGGCCGTGAGCGTTAGGGCGCGCAAAATCGTGGGACAAGATGGCATCTTGTCCCACGTCGGCGGGCTGCTTACCGTGGGACAAGATGCCATCTTGTCCCACGAGCAAGCGGGTGATTCGAGTTATGCCAGTCATTGAGATCGAAAACCTCACGCACGATTACCAGACCGGCTTCTGGCGCAAACGCGCGGTGCGCGCGCTCGACGGCCTGAGCTTGCAGGTTGAAGCGGGCGAAGTCTTCGGCTTTCTAGGCCCGAACGGCGCGGGCAAAACCACCACGTTCAAAATCCTGATGCGGATGTTGAAGCCCACGTCGGGCGCGGCGCGCATCCTGGGCTGCCCGCTCGACGACCTGCGGATGCGCGCCCGCGTGGGCTACCTGCCCGAACAGCCTTATTTTTACGACTATCTGACGGCGCGTGAATTTCTGGTCTACTGCGGCGCGCTCTGCGGCCTGTCACGAGCGGAAGCGTCAAAGCAGGCGACGGCGCTGCTCGATCAAGTGGGACTTTCGGATGCGGCTGACCGGCGATTGCGCAAATTCTCCAAAGGGATGTTGCAGCGCGTCGGGCTGGCCCAGGCATTGATCAACGATCCCGAAGTCCTGTTTCTGGACGAGCCGATGTCGGGACTCGATCCGCTGGGCCGCCGCGAAGCGCGCGATCTGATTGCGGGCTTGCGCTCGCGCGGCAAGACCATCTTCTTCTCATCGCACATCCTGACGGACGTTGAAGCGATGTGCGACCGCGTGGCGATTCTCAACTGCGGGCGGCTGGTCGAGATGGGAAGGCTTTCCGATATTCTCAAAACGCGCAGCAATGAAGTTGAAGCCGTGGTGAGCGGCGTGAACGATCAGGCGCTGGCCGAATTGTCTGCGTTGGCGATTGAGGTGAAACCGACTCCCGAAGGCGCGCGCGTCAGGTTGGAGAGCGACCGCGAGATCGCGCGGTTGCTCGAAATCACGCACGCAGGGGGGGGGCGATTGGTGTCGGCGAGTCCCGTGCGGGAGTCGCTGGAAGATTTGTTCTTGCGTGAAGTGGGAGAGAACAAGCGGCGGATTCAGACCGAAGAGAGGCTGTGAATTTCCGACCGCGTGGTCATCGCGGTTTCCAGACGGTCAGCCCCGCCACTGAATCGAAGTTGTCATCGTTGGTGGCGATGTGGCTCAGGTTGAGTTTTTCCATCACCGCGATGATCAGGGCGTCGTTGGTGAGAAGTTGATGCTGGACGGAGCAGTCCGCGGCTCTTTCCAAAAGCTCCAGCGTAACCGGCTCAACGTGGATGTTGAGGGCGCGAATCAAGGGAGCGACTTTTTTATGTTCGGTGAGCGCGGCGATTATCTGCGCCTTGCGTTGTAAGCGATGAGCGAGACCCTGGTGTGGCAGGCCGTGAGCCTGCACCGCTTCCGTCAACATCACTTTGTGAATGGCCTCGGCAATGACAGCCGAAGATGTTGATGCAGCGATCTCTCCTCGCTCGATTCGCTTGATGAAGTCGTCGCAATCAGCGGTTAACGGCGGGACAGAGACGAAGCTGTAGCAAAAGATGTTTGCGTCAACGAAGCAATGAGCGCCTTGTGGAATATCTCGTAACATCTCAGATGTTCAGCAGACTGTAATCGGGATTCTCGATAATTTCGCGCGCCACTATTGGATCAATCTCGATGCGGTTTTGTAGCAACAGTTCCACAACGCTTTTTGCTTCCACTGTCACTTTTACCCTTTCGTGTTCCCTTAAGTAAGGGATTGGCTGTAACAGCCTGAGCGCGCCGGATTCGTAAATCGCTTCAATCGTGATGGTCATTTTTTTACCTCCTCGCCAGCGCATTCTATTCCGCGGAGGAAATCGCGTCTAGCCGTGTGCGGCGCGGGAAAATTCATCGCGCGTTTAGCCCGCCGCGCCGAACACCTGCTCAAGCTCTTCCTTCGGCAGAAAAGGCGATTGCAGTCGCACCGGGTCGCCGATGCATTTGTAGAGCAGATCGCCTTTGCCCAACAGCGTTTCGGCGCCTTCCTCGCCCAGCATCATTCTCGATTCGATCTCCGGCATCCGCAGCGCGACCCTGGCGTTGAGATTGGTTTGAATCGGGCCGGTGATGACTTGGCGGCTGGGCTGTTGCGTGGCCAGCAGCAGATGAATGCCCGCGGCGCGCGCCTTGTTGCCGAGCTTTTTGACCAATCGCTCCAACTCTTTTCTGGTTTTGGATTCGCCGGTCATCAAGTAGCCATATTCGTCGCAGATGAAGAAGACGCGCGGCGTCCGGCGGCCCGTGCGCCTGATCAATTCGGTCAACGTGTCAACGCCGGCGCGCGCCATCCGCTCGTAGCGCGCTTCCATCTCCTCGACCAATCGCTCCAGCAGCGCAAAGACTTCGTTCTCGTCGTAAGCGATCTCGTCGTGGAGAAACGGCGAAGAGCGCAACAACTGAAAGGCATTCCGCTTTGGGTCGGCGAACGCAAACCGCAAAGTCTCCGGCATGTTGGTCAACAGCAGACCGGCGACGGCGGCGCGCAGCCACTCGCTTTTGCCGCTGCCGGTTGTGCCCGCGATCAGCAGATGGGCGTTCTCGGCCTGCGCGAAATCGGCCAGTCGCAATTGCCCATCGAGGCCGACGCCGATCGGCGCCTGGGCATTGCCGAGCAATTCGTCGCGCGCCGGCAGTTGCGACCGGATCGTCGAGAAGAGCACGGTCTGCCGATCCGGGCGTTGCAGATCAATCGCCAGTCGCCCGCCTTCGAAGCTCACGCGCGGTGGCGCTTCCAGTCCGATCCGCGCCTGGGCCTCTTCGACCCGCTGCCGCAACGCATTGATCGTCACGCGCCGGCCCAGCTCAATCGGAAACCGCAGGAACGCCGGCCCCACGATTGGCGAGCCGGCTTTGATCTCGGCGTTGTGCTCGGCGAAGGCTTTTTCGAGCTTCCTGCCCAGCGCCAGATGTTGCTCCAAGTTCGGCGGCGGATCAGACGGTGGAAGCGGGGGATCAGCATTGGGAAGCACGTCCGCGAGTCTGCCGATCAGTTGGCGCAGACGATCCTGAACTTCGACAAGCTGATCTGCTGCGTACAACGTCTCCTCCTTCTGCGGCTCGAAGCTCACCAGCGCCAGCGCGCCGCCCGCGCTCATTCCCGACGCGGCGATCATCTGGTGGTAGAGGCAAGCCTGCGCCAGATCGGCGTCTGGCGCGGTGCGGCCCGTTTTCAATTCGATCAAACACCAGTTCTGATTCTCCGGCGCGCGGCAGATGGCGTCAGCCACGCCCGTCAAGATTACGCCGTCCGTCCATCCCGCCTCGCGCAACTCCCAACGCAGCGGTTGTTCGGCGGTGATCAGGGCGTCGCCCAGCGACGGATCGCGCCGTCGCGCCTGCCACAGCAATGCCGCCAGCCATCGGCACATCTCCAGCGTCGCGTCCCAGAAGGTCTGTGTCTGATCCGGCAGGAAATTCAGTTCCGCCTGATGCCGGCGCAGTTCGGGGCCGACCAGCCGCTGGTAGGCGTGACTGATCAGCGCGGCCTGCCACTCTTCCAGACTCAACTCCGCTTCATCGAGCGCGGCGTGAAAATTGTGGCGCTCGTTCGGGCCGACCAGTTCGGCAAAGGTTTGATGGAAGATGCGTCCGAGCAGCGCGGTTGATGCGGCGCCCGCTCCGGCGCTTTGCGGGCCGCCCGCTGCTTGATAGATTGCAGCGCGAACGTCGCTGACGCACAAAGTTACTGCCATGGTAAAGGTCTCCTGCGGTTTGTTAAGTTGATCAGCAAAATAAAACTGGCAGACAGGATGAACAGGATGTTTCAGGATTAACGAACCATCCTTTGTTGACCGCCCTCTCCCGACAATCCTGAGCAATCTTGTTAATCCTGTCTGCGGCTTGGTTGTTTTGGCTGGTGAACTTATGTGAAGCGCATGCTGGAAGCGTGCGATCCAGGTTTAGCCCTCGCCGACCAGCCGAAACAACACAACTGGCGGATCGCCGAGCGCGCCGATGCGATCGGAATGTCGCTGCGCGCAACTGGCGATTTCGTCAATCGCGCGGCAGAGCATTCCCGCCACGTCTTCGACTGACAGCAGATGATGTTGTTGCAACCGCTCAGCGATGGCTTCGTAGAGCGCCAGATCGTCCGGCGGCCCTTCGTTCGTGACTAGAACCTCTTCAATCAAATCCCGCAATTCCGGCGCGAGGTTTCCGGCCAGCCAATCGAGCACGGTTTGTTCCCCGACGGTCGCGCCGCGATTGGCCAGATCGCCCGAACAGGCGTCCGAACGCAGTTTGCGCAACGCATCGAGCGTGGCCAGGGCTTCGCCGCTCGGCTCGATCCAGCGGGCGCCGAGCTTGATCAGTTCGTCGCGCAACGCCCTGGTCTTTTTGGCCGTGGGCCTGATGGGCCGCCGCCCGTCGCGCAACAAGACCAACTGACCGATCCGCCCCTGGGTCAACTGCGTCTTGAGCCGTTCGAGCTTCTTGACCATGCTCGGCCCGTGATTGCTGTTGCACACGCTGATCGAGACGCGACTGCCCGATCTTTCGAGCGTCAGCGCCACGTCGCTTTTCGCGCCCTGTTCGCTGATTTGCCAATCGGGACGGACGCGCGGGATCAATAGCGACAGGCCGTGCGGAATGATGGCTTCGGTCTGCGACGGATCGGTCTCTTCCAGCGCCTGCCGCCGGCGTTCTTCCAGCGCCTGATCGAGAAAGCTCTCAACCGAAAGCGGCGGCGGCGCGAAGCCTTTGCGCCACACGTCGAACAGGTCAGCGCAATGCGTCAGCAACTGGCGCGGGTTGCAGCGCGGGGAGGTGAAGACACTCCTGACTTCCGCCTCCTGCAACGGCCAGAGCGGATTGTCCGAGTGTTCCGAGCGTAAAGCGGCCAATTCGGGAATCGCGTTCATTCGGGCCTGAATCAGCAGCGCCGATTCCTCCCACGAGAGCGGCAGAAGATTCAACCGTCCGAATTCAACCATCCGGTCGTAGTTTTGTAACGGCAGGGTGACCTTGAAAGTGTTCAGCAAACCCGATTGAACGCTGGAGATCAGCAGCGCGCTTCTGGTGTTGTCGTGCAACTCGCTGATCGTATGGCCAAAGGCAAACAGGCTGGACAGGTCTTGTGGATGTGTTTGCAGCGCCTCCACCTGATCGAAGCAAAAAATAAATGGCAGGTCTGGCGTGGCCAGCAAGCACAAGGCGAGCGCGATCTGGATGTCGTGATCGTCCACTTCAAGGTCTTCGCCTTTCTCTTCATCCTCGCGCTGGCTCTCGAATCCGAGTTTCTGCAAGGCCAGATAAGGCAGGCTGTCGCCGCGCAACCACGCGGCGGCTTCGCTGTAATGCCGCTTGAGCATCAGGCAGGCGAAGATGTGGCGCAGCTTGTAGTTGATTTTTCCATCCGGGTCTATTTCGTTCCACAGGCTGTCGAGCGTCTGGTTGAGGCCGTCGCCGGCGAAATCTTCCCGCGCCTGTTTGAGCCATGAAAATCCATCGCCTTTCACCAAACCGTGCCGGGAGAGTTGGTGCAGCAGCAATCGTTCGAGTTGGGATTTGCCGTCGCTTGAGCGGCGCAGCAGATCGCCGGCCAGACAGCGGCGCAGGTGTCGCCAGATCATCTGCGCCGTCGTTTGCAACCGCACGGAGATGAAGACGGCTTCCTGCCAACCGCCCGGCCCATCGGCCTCGGCTTCTTCGGCGATGTGCGCGCGCAACCGCGCCAGCAGGTGCGTCTTGCCGCTCCCAGGCTCGCCGTGCATCAGGATTGACGTGGTGTTGCCGGTCGCGCGAATGGTCCGAATGGCTTCGCAACAGCGTTCAAAGGTTGATTGGTGAATGGAGGGCACATCGGTTTCGAGCGCGCGCCACGGGTCATTGACGATTGAGGCGCGGAAGGGATTGAAAATTTCTGGCATGGCCGTCCTCCTGGATCAGGTTATTAACGCGATACCGACGTAATGATTGCCGCGTTCGTCCAAGACCAGCAGGTCGCGCTCCTCCTGGCTCAGATTGGCAGGGAAGACGTGGCGACTGAGCGCGACGCGATCCTGCTCGACCAGGCGCAAGACCGCCCGGTCGAAAGTTTGCTTGTCGGGGATTTCCGCGCTCAGCGAGCGGCGCAATTGCGTCACCGAGACGAGCGCTCCACTGGCGGCGGCGGGGTCTATTCGCTGCATTCCCGCCAGAATCAACTGACCGGTCTCTTCCAGCGAACGGTCGGAGATAGACGCTGAGAGCGGTGATGGCGCGGCGATTTCTGGCGGAGTTTGCGGTAAAAGCTTGCGCAATGCCGCCTGGAACTCCTCCGGCGCGACGCCTTTGGCCTTCAGTTTCACGCTCAACTTGTTGATCGTCTCCTGAAGGTGATCCATCGCTGGGGGCAGATAAACGCGCGGGTCATCCGGGTTGGCGCTGAAGAGTTTGGCTCGACCGGTCAGCGGCGCGAGCTTGTGGACTCGTTTCTCTTCGATCAACTGGTCGAGCATCTGTTCACGTTTGGCTTTGGGCCATTTACCCCAATCGAGCAGCGAAGCCCGGAGTTTGGAGTCGAGCGCCTTCCTGGTCAGCGCGCTTGCGGCCAACGCTTCGGCGATGCGCTCGCGGGCCTGATCTTCCACGTTTGGCGTCCAATAAACTTTGGGCCTGGCGCGGTTCAGGCGGACCTGGCCCGACTCGACCAACTCCTTCAACAGATCGGGCAGTTGTTTCTTCTGAAGTTGGGATGAATTGCGAATGGTTTTCCACAGCTTCTCTTCGCTCATCGGGAGCGATGATTGTTGGAGCGCGCGGAGCGCCAGAGCGGCTTCTTCCGAAGACGAGAAAACGGAATTTGTCATTGGGGTCTCTATCGGTTGAATGATGGAGCGTTCAAAAAATTGTGACAGTTAAAAGTTCTGTCGAGGATCGGAGCGTGGAGGTTGCGAGGCGTGTGGCAAAGAGCCGGGCGGCAAGCTCACAACCGGCGCGGAGTGTAATTCCGGGCGCGGCGGCGAGTCAATCTTTATGTTCCGCTCGCCGGCATTGATGGCGCGCTCAAATCGGGTTCTGGACGCGGGACAAGAGGCCATCCCGCATCCACGAATCAAGACCGAACGAAAGGAACCAGACGGCTCGGTCAAGGTAGCGCAAACCGCCTGGTTTGCGCTGTTTGATCAAAAGACCACTGGATGGAACCCAGGCCGTCCGCCTGGCGCTTGCGCATCTGCGATCACGGTTCGACTCAGGACGCCGCGCAAACCCGGCGGTTTGCGCTACAGCAGAGCAGAACAAAATCAATAATTCAACGCCGCCTCCAACACCGGATCGCGCCCGGCCTGATAAGCCGACCAGGGGTATTCGACCAACACGTTTGGCATCAACGATGACGGATCGTCAGTTCTGAGCTTGAAGAACCGGGTCGAATAATTCACCGTCAGGCCGGAGTGAGGCAGGATGAAGTTGCGGACTTCGCCGTATGAGTTGGGCTTGCCGCCGGTTGGTTCGCCGATCAGGATGGAGTTGGTTTGTAGTTGCAGAGTGTTGGCGTTGAGCATTCCCGATGAGTACGTGCCCCGGTTGATCAGGACGAAGAGCTTGCCCCGTTGATTGAGGCGCGGGCGCGAGCGGATGGCCGCGATGAACGGGTCGAGGATCGCCGAGTTGCCTCCGGTGTTGTCGCGCAACTCGATGATCAGGCGGTCAACGTCGCGCGTGTCAATGAAGTTCAGTAACTCCTGCGAGAAGCTGGCGAACGGCTGGCTCGCCATCTCCTGGCATCTGCGGTAACGAAAATAGACCGTCCGCTGGTCTGCCAGATATTCGTACCAGTAGTTCAGCGAGTCGGGCCGGCTGAAGATCAGAGGCCGCGTCCAACGTCGCACTCCGGGCCAGACGAAAAACGGTGTCTGCGCCAACTCGCTCGCGGTGAGCGGCGCCAGATCGAGATCGAACTGTCGCCCCGCCTCGTCTTCCACCGTGAATCTGCCGTGATTCATATCCGGCGCGAGGCCGAGCGCGTTGAGGATTTCCGGCACGGTCAGGAAGGCTGGCAACCGGAAGGTCGGCCAGACATCGTTGTCGGTGGCGATCAGTTGGACGACCATCCGCTTCGCCTCTTCGATCTCCACCCCGCCAATGGCGACCACGCGCGCGCCCAACGCCCGCAAATAATTCGTGTGTCCCCGATTCGATTCTTTGCGCGCGGTCGTGATGCCCGCGACGAACAAACCGTCCGGGCGGTTCGACAGGGAGATCGGATAGTTGCGCAGCGGGTATCGCTGGCTGGTCCAGCTGACGGAAGTGTGTCCATCGCCGATCATGGCCACGAGCTTCGTCAGGCGGACGACGATCGCGTGGTCGGCCAGCGTCGGGATGGCGGCATCGAGCGTCGCCACTTCTTCCGCCCAGGTTTCAGCAGAGATTTTGTGAAAAGCGTTGGCGTGCCGGCGCGGCAGTTCCGCGGCCAGATAGCGCAGGTCTTCGCGCCACTGCTCCGGACTGCCGGTCGCGTCTTGCGCTACGGTTCGATTCGGAGCGGCCTCTGCCGTCTCGCGGCGATTGTCGGCAAATGAGGCAAACAGGGCGATGAAGATGAAAAATGGAAGCAGGGCGCGGTTGGCAATGGGTTTCATGACCGGATCCTTTTTTCGAGAAAGAGTGGAAGGGCGAGGTCGAATTGCTCAGGTCTTGTTCTTACTCGTAGAATGAGCTGGTTCGCACTCGCGCATCAAAATCAAAAAATGAACGTTTGGAGGCGCCACTGTTGCGCTGTCTGCAAGCGGCAGGCAGCGACAATTGGCCGCCGTTTTGAAAACGACAACGTCCGAAGCAGTGTTCGAGGAGAATTCCGACATGGCAGATCGTCTGGCAATTGCAGGCGGCGCGGTCGTCACGCCGAATGAAGTTTTCGACGATGGGGTCGTGCTATGCGAAGACGCGAAGATCAGATTCGCCGGCTCGTCGAAAGAGGCCGCGCCCGAACCCAACTCCCGGATCGTCAACGCCCAGGGCCGGATCGTGATGCCCGGCTTCATTGACACGCACTTTCACGGCAGCGGCGGCGACGACGTGATGGCGAACGGCGCGGAAGGCATCAGGCGAATCTCGCGCGCGTTGTTGAAATTCGGGACGACAGGTTATCTGGCGACGACCATTGCCGCGCGGCACGAGGAGTTGATGCGCGCGGTTGAAGACACGATTGAAGCGGAGGATCGCGATGCGCCCGCCGCCGAAGTCCTCGGTCTGCACATCGAAGGGCCGTACATCAACCTCAAGTTCAAAGGCGCGCAGCCCGAATGGGGCATCCGCGATCCGAACTTCGATGAATGCGATCAATTGCTGGGGGCCGCAGCCGGTCGGATCAAGATTATGACCATCGCGCCGGAATTGCCCGGCGGACTTGAGATGATCCGAATGCTCGCGAAGGCCGGGGTCGCCGCCTCGGTCGGCCATTCCGATGCCGATTACGACACGGCGCTCGCGGCGATTGATGCGGGCGCGACGCGCGCGACCCACCTCTTCAACGCAATGTCGGGCGTCCATCATCGCCAGCCGGGGCTGGCCGCGGCGGTGATGAACGAGCCGGGCATCTGCGCCGAGATGATCTGCGACGGAGTTCACGTCAACCCGCGAATGGTCTCGCTGGCGTGGAAGGCGAAAGGGCGCGATGGATTGACGCTGATTACCGATGCGACGGCAGCGCAGGGCGTAGGCGACGGCGTCTACACGCTCGGCGATTTTC
>PJQE01000142.1_pt1 | contig 10451 bp, 8 predicted proteins | sample 1503751 | NCBI WGS metagenome assembly PJQE01 (sample SAMN07775948, study PRJNA414020) | Biofilm metagenome, whole genome shotgun sequencing project. | reverse complement strand
TCTTCCGATCTCCCCCAGGTTGCGCGCGCCCCCCTCCCCCGCGCTCGCGCCGGCCCCTCGTGCAAAACAGGTCGAGAGCCCAAGATCACGGAAACGCGTGATAGACTGGTGCTCGACGCATGAGCGACACAGTGGACGCCGAGATCGTCGACACCAAGCATCCCACCAGGTGGAAGCCCGGCCAGTCCGGGAACCCCGCTGGTCGCCCGCCGAAGGGCCACGCCCTCTCCGAGTTCCTCGAGTCCGGTCTCGACCAGGTCTCCGAGATCGAGGCCGAGCTGGCGCGCCGCAAGGGCACGAAGGCCCGCACGCGACTGGAGACCATCCGCGACATGCTCGACGTCCAGATCCTGAAGGGCAACATGCGCGCGATCGAGCTGTACTTCAACCGGCTCGAAGGTAAGGCAATCGCGAAGGTCGAGCACTCCGGCGAGGTGAAGCACAAGGGGCGCATCGACCACGAGCACGTGGCGCGCATCGACTCGGCGATGGCCCAGCTCCGTGTGTTGCGTGAGCGTGCTGCGGAGCGAGCGCAGATCGCCGAGAAGTCCTCGGCGTGATCCCCATCCTCGATCCGCGCGAGGTCTCGACCTCGACTGTCAACGCCTCGCTCGCCGAGCTGCTCGCTGAGACCCCTGAGGAGGAGCAGCGCTCGTTCCTGGCCGAGCTGCTCGAAGCCGGCGGCGAGGACGCGCTGATCCAGTTCGAGAACTCGTGGCTCGTGCATGGGCGCCCCGCGCAGCAGCAGCCGAACTTCTGCGCCGACCCGAAGTGCGGATGCGAGGGCTCGTGGAACGTCTGGCTGATCCTGTCCGGCCGCGCGTGGGGCAAGACGCGAACAGGCGCGGAGACCTGTCACCAGTGGGCCTCCGACTACCCCGGCTGCAGGATCCTGATCATCGCTCCCACGGCCGGAGACCTTCGGCGCGTCACCGCCGAGGGCGAGTCGGGGCTCGTCGGGACGGAGAAGCCGTGGAACCCCTGCAAGTACGAGCCGACCCTCACGCAGATTCGGTGGGAGAACGGGTCCATCGGTTACACGATCTCGGCTGACGAACCGGATCGAATCCGTGGCGTGAACGCGCACTTCGCGTGGTGCGACGAGACGGCGGCGTGGAAGAAGGCGCAAGAGGTGTGGGACATGATGCGCCTCGCGCTACGTCTTCCGCCCCGACCGACGTGGGGGGAAGGCTATCGTCCGCGCGTGATCGTCACAACGACACCCAGGCCCACGGAGTTGATCCGGCGCCTGGCCGGCGGACGCGGCTTCCGCAAGGGCTCGAGGACGCACGTCACCACCGGCTCCTCGTACGACAACCGCTCGAACCTGTCCGAGGACTTCTTCGAGTCGATCATCTCCGACCTCGAAGGCACTCGTCTCGGCGATCAGGAGTTGTGGGGCAAGATCCTCGACGACGTCCCCGGCGCGATGTGGCGCTCCTCGATCATCGACCCGTTCCGCATCGATCCCGAGCAGCTCCCCGAGAGGCTCAAGACCGTGTGCGTCGCAGTCGACCCGTCTGTCGGTGGAAGCAACGAGACCGGGATCATCGTGACCGGATGTGGACCAGCCCCGTCAGCTGACCTTCCGGACATGACGCCGGATGCTCACAGCTCGGTCGCGCTCTCTCTGCGAAGGAATCAGCGAATCCACGGCTACGTCATGGCGGACCTGAGCGGCGGAGGACTGACGCCGGACGCTTGGGCGCGCAGAGCGGTGAGGGCGTACCACGAGTACGGCGCCAACTGCATCGTGGCCGAGGCGAACAACGGCGGCGATCTGGTGCGCTACACGATCCACACGGTGGATCCGAACGTGCCGGTGAAGCTCGTTCACGCTCAGCGTCGCAAGAAGACTCGGGCCGAGCCGGTCGTGGCGCTCTACGAGCAGGGGCGCATTCACCATGTCGGGAAGCTCTCGCTGCTGGAGGACCAGCTCCTCACCTGGGATCCGGAGGTCGGGGAGTCACCCGACCGCCTGGACGCCATGGTGTGGGGCCTCCACCACCTGATGGGCAAAGGCAAGATCCACTCCGGCTCTGCCCCGATTCGGATCGGGGCCAAGGAGCCGAGCTGGAATTTGCAGCCTATCGCCGGCGGGATGTAACAGAACTCGGGGCTTCCGTCGAAACCGAGTCTACAATGGGTTGAGGCATCGTGTCGATGGCGAGCACCAGGAAGAGCACCAGGACTTCTGCGCCATCCGGCGCACGGCAGGGATCCATCTACAAGCTCGATCAGCGGAAGCCGAAGCCGGACCTGTCGCAGCTCGCCTCGATCGGCCTCGACACTCGAACCGGAGACGTCTACGACTCGACGATCCGGGAGCTTCGGGGACCGCAGGCGTTCAAGCACTACCGGGAGATGGCGGACCACTCTCCGGTCATCGGCGCCTGCCTGTTCGCGATCGAGATGCTCCTGCGGAAGGTCAAGTGGTCCGTCGAGCCGGGGGACGAGTCGGCGGAAGAGGAGAAGCGCGCGCTCCTGCTCGAAGGGATGCTGGACGACATGTCCCACTCCTGGGAGGACGCGATCGCCGAGATCCTGTCGATGATGGTCTACGGCTTCGCGTTCACCGAGACCGTCTACAAGCTCCGCAAGGGCCCGTACGAGCGCGACAGCCGCTACCGCTCGAAGTTCACAGACGGCCTGGTCGGGATTCGCAAGTTCGTGCTCGTGCCGCAGGAGACTCTGGACCGTTGGGTGTGGGACCAGGAGGGCGGGATCCAGTCGTTCATCCAGCGCTCCCCTGAGGACTCGAAGGTCCGCATCATCCCGATCGACAAGGGCCTGCTCTTCCGGACCAAGGTCTCGAAGAACAACCCGCAGGGACGGTCGATGCTGCTCAACGCGTACTACCCCTGGACGTTCGTGAAGCGGATCCAGGAGTACGAGGGCATCGGGATCGAGCGTGACCTGGCCGGGATGCCCTACGCCGGTGTGCCGCCTGAGTACCTCGAGGCCGACGCGTCGGAGAACGACAGGCGATTCCTGTCGGCGGTGAAGGAGATCGTCACGGGAGTGCGTCGCAACGCCCAGGAGGGGATCGTCTTCCCCATGGCGTACGACGACGAGAACAACCCCCTGTTCGAGTTCAAGCTGCTCGCCACAGGCGGCATGCGGCAGTTCGACACGAACAAGATCATCGAGCGCTACGAGCGCCGCATGGCGATGTCGCTCCTGAGCGACTTCATCCTGATGGGCCACGAGCGCGTCGGGTCCTTGGCTCTGTCGCGGGACAAGACCACGCTGATCGGTCGGGCCCTAGCTGGGATCCTGGCCTCGATCGCTGCGGTGATCAACCGTCACGAGGTCCCCAGGCTGTATCGCTTCAACGGCTGGGACCCGAAGGCGATGTCGAAGTTCGTCCCGGGAGACGTGGAGAACGCGGACATCAAGAACCTCGGAGCGTACGTCAAGAGCGTGATGTCGGTCGGTGCGATGACGCCAGATCCGAAGCTCGAGGCGGCGCTTCGCGAAGCTGCAGCTCTCCCGCCGATCGACCCCGAGTACATGAGGGGCCCCGACGAGATGAGGCCCGTCGACGAGGAGTCCGACGAGGACGAAGACGAGGACGAGGACAACAAGAAGCCGTCTGGCGATGACGAGGACGAGGACGATCCGGCCCCCGAGCCCGAGCCCGACGACGAGAAGCCCAAGAAGCCGAAGAAGAACAGCCGGAAGCAACTACTGAAGGCGGTTCAGGCGCACCGCCGCGCAGCATAGGAGAGAACAACCATGGCCGCACCCACCTACATGTTCGGGAAGGCGTTCGCCAACCTGCTCGGCGGAGAGGCCGGGGGCGACTCGTTCGCCGTCGACTTCCTCAGCGACACGATCAAGTGCGCGCTGACGACCAACGCGTACTCGTACAACCTGGACACGCACGAGACCTTCAGCCAGGTGACCAACGAGGTCGCCGGCACCGGCTACACCGCCGGCGGGGCGACGCTCGGGACCAAGACCATCACCTACACCGCCGCCGATTCGTGGGGCACGGCCAGGGCGAACAACACCGCGTACGCGGTCGGTGACATCGTCCGTCCGGCGACCCCGAACGGGCACCTGTACCGGTGCATCGTGGCCGGCACGTCGCACGCGTCCACGCCGCCCACCTTCCCGACCGTCAGCGGCCAGACCGTCGCGGACAACACCGTGACCTGGGCCGAGATCGGTCGCGGGGTGACGCAGATCGACTGCGCCGACATCTCGTGGGCCAGCTCGAGCATCACCGCGCGGTACGGGGTCGTGTACAAGGACACCGGCTCGGGCGCCACGTCGCCCCTGCTGTTCCTGATCGACTTCCAGGCGGACAAGACGTCCGAAAACGCGACCTTCCAGATCACGGTCCACGGACTCGGGCTGCTCACCTTCGCCACGCCGTAGGCGACATGATGCGACTCCTGCTGGCGGCGTTCGCCGCCCTGGCGGTCGCGTGTGGAAGCGGTGGCGGGGCTTCGGCCCCGTCACCGAGCGCCACACCTACGCCATGTCCCGTATCGACTCCGCCGCCTACTGTCGCTCCGTCTCAGCCTAGCCCGCAGCCGACGGTGAAGCCGTCTCCGGGCCCTCGGCCGACGCCCAAGCCGACTCCGTCCGTGTCTCCGCGTCCCAAGCCGACCCCGTCCGTATCGCCGCGTCCGAAGCCACTCCCGACTACGAAGCCTCGGCCGGCCCCAACGTTCGAGCCGCCGGTGACCCTCGCGAAGGAGCGCGAAGGCAACTAGCGGCCGGCTCGTAGGAAAGCATGGCCCTCCCTACCTACCAGGCTGCAGGAACTCTCGTCGCGACGCAGACGAGCGGAGCTGTCTCCTGGCCCACGCACGCCGCCGACGACATCGGCGTCCTGATCATCGAGTACGACCCGAACGGCGGAACGGACCCCACAGGGCTCTCGGGCTGGACCGAGTTCACGGGGTCGCCGATCAAGACGGGAACGTCCCCTGCTACCTCGTGCGCCCTTTCCGTCTGGTGGCGTCGAGCGACCAGCAGCTCAGAGGGCAGCATCACGGTCCCCGACTGCGGGAACCACTTCGTCGCACGTATCGTCACGATCCGTGGCTGCATCACGAGCGGCAACCCGTTCGACGTGGTGTCGTCCGGGGCGTTCAGCGGCACGGAGGACACGAGCCAGTCGATCCCCGGCGCCACGACGACGGTCGCCGACTGCCTGGTGCTGCTGCTGTGCGCGAACGGTGGCAACTTCACGACCAACTCCTGGAGCAGCCTGACCAACGCCGACCTGTCGAGCCTCACGGACCAGGCGAGCGTCCACGACACGATCGGCAACGGCGGCGGCTTCCTGGTGGCGACCGGCGTCAAGTCGAGCGCCGGGTCCTACGGGACGACCACCGTCACCTCGCAGCGCACGAGCGCCGAGGCCAGCATCTCGATCGCGTTCAAGGGTGCCGCAGCGTCGTACACGCTGGCGCAGCCGAACTTCCGCGTGCGCTCGGACGATTCGCAGGGCCTGAACACCGATGCCGGCTGGGCCGGATCGCTCAACGCCAACGTGTCGATGGCCGTGGAGAAGCGCTTCCGCATCCGGTTCGAGGTCGAGGAGACGGCGAGCGCCGACTACGCGAGCGGCTTCAAGCTGCAGTACAGAAAGAACGGCGGGACGTGGACGGATGTTCCGACCTCGGGCTGGCCGATCCCGACGAACGTGACAGCCGTGACGCTGGTGGACTCCGACCAGTACAACGACGGCGACGCCACCACCAACCTGCTGTCAGGCTCGAGCCGCGCGTTCCTGGCCGGCACCGGAGAGGAGACCGGGAGCACCGGCAATCTCACCGGCTTCAACAACGAGCACTCCGAGTTCGAGTTCAGCCTGCTGATCCGCCGCTTCTACGAGACGCGACTCGCCAACAACGCTGGGGACACCTTCGAGTTTCGGATGGTAGAGAGCGGAGGCGGGACGTTCGCCGGCACCTACGTGAACCCGACGATCACGCTGACCGTGCCGGACTACCTGGTGGGCGGCTGTCTTCCGGAGACCCCGTGGCGCATTCTGTACCGCGACGACAACGGGAACATCTACGCGATCATCGAGCCGCACGAGATCAACCCGCTGGTGGCGGTGGTCAAGAGCACTGACGGTGGCCGCACATGGGCGATGATGGACGCCTCGAACGGCCCGACCGAGAACGACCTGGAGGCGACGGACGCGGTGCTCGCCAACGACCGCCTGTACATCGTTCACCAGAAGTCGAACGGCAACGTGTTCCATCACGTCTTCAGGGTCTCGACCTCCGCGAGCAACCCCGACACCTGGGAGCTGGTCGACCAGTCGATCTCCGCCGGCGAGGACGCGATCACGCAGCAGTGCGTCGCCATCGAGAGGCGTTCCAACGGCGATCTGATCGCGTGCTTCATCAAGAAGCCGACGGGGCTCAATCAGAGCGTCTTCTACCGAAAGAAGTCCGCTGGGGCCTGGGGCGGCAGCGACCTGGCCGTGGACAACGAGGACGGAGTGGACTTCCTCGGCGTGACGATCGTGCGCGCGGCCGCCGACAAGATCCACATTCTCTACAACGAGAACGGCGGTGCCTGGTATCGCACGCTCGACTCTGGCGACTCGCTGTCGGTCAGGAAGACGATCGGCGCGTTCCCGAGCACGTCCCAGCCGCAGATCCCGATTCTCAGTCTGGTGTACCTGGGGCCGGCCACCGACGAGGTTGTCGCGCTGGGCTTCATCAAGGACTTTGCCACCGACGGCCAGGTGTACACCCGCACCGTGACCAACGATGGCGTTGTGACCAACGAGACGCAGGCGTCGTCCGGAACCAAGCCCGCGCGCAACATGGCCGGCTCCGGCCAAGTGTGCGCCGTGCTCGCCGGGGTCGGGAACACTTTGCACCTGATCTACGGCGACAACTCCACGAACGACCTGTACTACGACACCAACCGTTCGGGCTCCTGGGGGACGGACGTGGAGATCCTGGACAACACCACGATTCACACGCTCGCCGGCGCGACGTTCGTCAACTCTCGCGGCGGCGTGAACACCGTCTTCGCCTACCTGTGGGACAACGGCGGCGATGGCCACACGGGCTTCGTCTGGTACGGCGAGCACATCATCGATCCGTATCACGTCCCGGCACCGACTCACATCAGGAGACACTAACAATGGCTGCCGTCTTCGTCGCACCCTTCGAGAACATCGCCGTCAGCGCGGCGCAGGACATCTACGAGCTGGCGACCGCCGCCACGAACAGCGCCCGCGTGCGGCGCGTCAAGCTGAGCACCAACAAGACCTCGAGCGAGCAGCTCCGCATCGGGATCTATCGCTACAGCGGCGCGCCGACCTCCGGCTCGGGCGGCGCCTCGCCGACCGTCCGGAAGCTCTCCGCCGGTGTCGGGACGAACACCGTGACGGTGGAGAGGAACAACACGTCCGGGGCTTCGGGCGGCACCGCTGAGCTGCTGCACGCCGAGTTCTGGAACGCCGTCACCCCGTTCGAGTGGGTGCCCATCGACGAGAAGGGCTTCGTCGAGTTGGCGGCGTCCGAGCATTTCGTCGTGAGGCTCGAGGCCGCGCCCGGCGCGTCCATCCAGATGGACGGCAACGTCGAGTGGGAGGAGATCGGCTAACGGTCCATGGCGTACCGCTGGCTTCCGTCTGCGACGAAGACGCTCCGCAGGCGGAAGCCTGTCGTCATCCCTGACCCGCCGTCAACTCCGTCCATCAACCCGATCGATCCGGCGTCCGCCGGAGCGAGCGGGCTCGTTGCTGCTCTCGCCGTCGGCGTCACGATCGCCGCCGGCGTTGCTTCTGCGGCCTCATTCGGCCAGCAGCACCAGACGAACGTTGGCGTCACGATCGCTGCGGAGGTCTCCAGCGCCGGAGCTTCCGCAACCGAGCAGCAGCTCTCCGCCGGCTTCTCGATCGTCAGCGACGTCGTCGCCGCTGCGGCCAGTGGGCAGGTCCAGGAGACCTCCGTCGGCGTCAGCTTCGAAGCCGACGTGTCGAAGGCCTCCGCGCGCGCCGCCGATCAGACGGTCGCAGCCGGTGTCACCGTCGCTCAGGACGTTTCGCATGGCCATGGTAGTTCGCCTGGCCACGATATCTCTGTCGGGACCAACCAGCAGGTCGACGTCTCCAACGCAGCGGCTCTCGGTCAGACGCACGAGACGTCCGCCGGAACGACTCAGGCTGCGGATGTCGCAAGCGCTGGGGCGGTCGGCCAGGAACAGAACGTCGGCGTCGGCGCCGCCGTTGACGTCGACGCGGCCATCGCCTCCGCCCGTGGCCTGGATCAGACTCCGGCCGCAGGGACGACTCAGGCCGCAGACGTCTCGCGGGCCTCCGCGCACGGGCTGGATCACTCCACGTCCGTCGGGATCTCTATCTCCGGCGACCCGGCCACCGCTTCGGCTGATGCTCCCGACGCAGAGGTCGGCATCGGCGCCACCGTCGACGTCGACGCGGCGCAGGCATCCGCGCGCGGGCTGACCCTCGAGACCCAGGTCGGCGTCGCCCCCGTCTCCGTCCCGGCGCCCGCAGGGGCCCGTGGAGAGACGGCCGAGCTGTCGGTCGGTGTCATCTTCGCCCAGGACGTCGCCCGAGCTGCAGCCGTCGCTCAGGAGGCGACGCTCTCTGCAGGCCTCACGGTCGGCGCCGAGATCGGCCTCGCTGGTGCCCGAGGTCAGGACCAGGCCGTCTCCGTCGGCATCAACCTCGCGAGCGACGCGGCTACCGCTTCCGCCGTCGGCCAGACCCACGAGGTCGAGGTCGGGGCCGTTGCCGTCATCGAGATCGATCCCGTGTCCGCCGGGGCTGTCGGCGGAGCCGCAGAGAACTCGGTCGGCGTCACGCTGTCCGCAGACGCGGCAAGCGCTGGAGCATCGGGCCCGGACCAGGAAGTTTCCACCGCAAGCGGTGTGGACGTCGAGGCGGACCCCGCAAGCGCGGGGGCCGTCGGGCAGACCAACGACACCTCGATCGGCCTCACCGCGCTGCAGTCCGTCGGTCAGGCCTCCGCGAGCGGCCAGGAGCAGGCGACCAGTACCGGCGTCAGCGTGGCCCTGGACGCGGCGGTCTCCGGGGCGCGTGGCGAGGACGCGACCCCGAGCGCTGGCGTCACGGTCTCCATCGATCCCGCGTCCGCAGGATCCATCGGCCAGATTGCGGACACGGCGACTGGATTCTCCGCTCAGCAGGAGCCTGCCACCGCCGGCGCCAAGGGCCAGGAGCAGGCGACGTCCGTCGGCGTCGTCTTCGTCTCGGACGCCGCCAGGGCGGCAGCCGTCGGCCAGGATGCCGTCGCCGAGGTTGCGGTCTCCACTGAGGCGGACAGCGCGACCGCTGGCGCAAGCGGCACGGTCTCCGCAACCGCAGTCGGCGTCGCGCCCGTCTCCGTCCCGGCCGCTCCGTCCGCTCGCGGGCAGGAACAGTCGCTCAGCGTCGGGATCACCGTCGCGATCGACGCGGCGCCCTCCGGGGCCAGTGGCGGTGACGCCAGGGTCGACCTGGGCGCAACCGCAGAGGCCTCGCCGGCATCCGCCTCCGCGTCCGGCCAGCAGCACGCGAACATCTTCGGGGTGGCTCCGGTCTCCGTTCCTGCAACTCCCGCCGCGTACGGGCAGCAGCAGTCGCTCTCGATCGACACGACTGTCGCCATCGACACAGCATCCGGGCGCGCTGAGGGGATGTCCGGAGACGTTGTCGCGGTCCAGGCGAGCCTGGTCGTCACCGGAGAAACGAACGGCCTGAAGGTTCACATCGGTGGGACCGCTGTTGGCGTGAACCCGCCGGCAGGCACCGCAACCGCAGTCATCGCGCCTTCCGGAACGGCGCAGGTCTTGTAGGAGTCTCCATGCCTCTCTCCATCCTCCCGAGCCGCGTCGACATTACCGTCGAGGCCGGCACGGACAACACGATCGAGTTCACGCTGCTCGACGCGAACACCGGCCTACCGGTCGACCTTACGCTCGACTCGGTGAAGTTCACGGCGAAGAAGTCCGGCACCCTCAAGATCGGGCCCAAGACGAACGGCACCGGCGACCACGAGGACGCCGACAGCGGCAGGACGAGGTTCAAGCTGACGCGCACCGAACTCACGCCCACCATCTCTGGCAAGCCCGAGACCTGGCAGTACGAGGTCCGGCGTGTCGTGGGTGGGAGCAACGACGAGATCGTCTACCTTCACGGATCGCTCATCCTGGATCCCAGCCTGTAATGCTTTCCTGGACCCAGGCGCGCAGGCTCGAGGACGAGCTGTCCGACGCGCTCGCGGAGAAGCTCGCAGGGATCGACGCGGACGAGGGCGAGATCCGCGACGCCATCGAGGACGGGGACCTGGCCCGCATCGAGCGCGAGGCCGGGATCTCCGACGAGGTCGCTGTCGCTCTCGCGGCGATCATCGGGCTTCACCTGCGGAGCGCGTTCGACGCGGCTGCAGCCGACGAACTCGGGCGCATCGGGCTTCCGTACGACGCCACGGACC
>PJQE01000141.1_pt1 | contig 10451 bp, 7 predicted proteins | sample 1503751 | NCBI WGS metagenome assembly PJQE01 (sample SAMN07775948, study PRJNA414020) | Biofilm metagenome, whole genome shotgun sequencing project. | reverse complement strand
GATCTCCCCGCAAATTTCGCCCGACGGCCGGCTGATCGCCTACACGGGTTTTGAAGACAAGTATCAAGGCTATCAGGTGACGCAGATCAGCGTGATGAACCGCGACGGCAGCAACTCGCGCGTGATCTCTTCCGCGTGGGATCGCGATTGCAACACGCTGCGCTGGGCCGAGGACGGCAGCGGGCTGTACTTTCTCTCCAACAGCGAAGGCAACACCGGGCTGCACTTCATCACGCTCGACGGCAAGGTCCGAAAGCTGCTCGGCAACGTCGGCAGCACGACCAGCGCTTACGGCAGCGGCGGCGCGCTGACAATTGCGAAGGGCGGCGCCTTCGTCATCACGCAGACGCGACCGAACAATCCCGGCGATCTGGCGGCGGGAAACCTGAACAATCCGCAACAACTGAAAACCCTCACCGCCGTTAATGAAGATTTGCTCGGCGCGCGAAAGCTCGGCCAGGTCGAAGAAATCTGGTACGAATCGTCGAAGGACAAGCGCAGGATTCAAGGCTGGATCATCAAGCCGCCAGACTTCGATCCGGCGAAGAAGTATCCGCTGATTCTGGAGATTCACGGCGGGCCGTTCGCCGATTACGGCGACCGCTTCGATCTGGAGAAGCAGTTGATGGCGGCGAGCGGTTATGTCGTGCTCTACACCAACCCGCGCGGCTCGACCAGCTACGGCGGCGAATTCGGCAACCTGATCCATCACGCCTATCCGGGCGATGATTTTTACGATCTGAATTCGGGCGTGGATACGATGGTGGCCAAAGGCTACATTGACGCCGAGCAGCTTTATGTTACTGGCGGCAGCGGCGGCGGAGTGTTGACGTGCTGGATGATCGGACGCACGCCACGATTCCGCGCCGCGGTGACGGTCTATCCGGTGATCAACTGGTACAGCTTCGTGCTCACGTCTGACATCGGCAACTGGACGGTCAATCATTGGTTTCCGGGCTTCCCGTGGGATCACGTTGAGCATTATGAGAAACGCTCGTTACTCTCGGTGGTCAAGAACGTCAAGACGCCGACGATGGTCTTGACGGGCGAAGAGGATTGGCGCACGCCGATGTCGGATTCCGAGCAATATTATCAGGCGTTGAAGCTGTTAGGTGTTGAGAGCGTGCTGGTGCGCGTGCCGAACGAGCCGCACGGCATTTCGGTCAGACCGAGCCATCACATGTCGAAGGTGTTGCACATCATCGGCTGGTTCGATAAGCACAGGAAGGGTGAGGGAGCCGTGAGCGGGAATTGAGTTGAAGGAAAGGGGTGCAGCACGGGGAGCGTGAGCCATTAATCTGTTCGCAAGTCCCCCCGCTCTATTCACAAGTCTCCCCGCTCCGTAGGAGCGCAATGTTTATAGAACGGCGTTGTCTTCAACTCTTAGCTCCGTAGGAGCGGCATCAGATATGCGCCGATGTCGCTCCTACGGAGCTTGAGAACCGACGCCATCCGTTGCTATAAACATACCGCTCCTACGGAGCTAACCGACAAACATCCACTACGTAGCTAACAACAAACATCACCACGGCGCTAACCGACAAACATCAGCTATGACAATCAGGTAGCAATCACCCAACCAAAGGAGTAACAACGATGGCAAATACCTACACACAGATTTACATTCAGGTCGTTTTCGCCGTGCAAGGCAGACAATGCCTGATTCAGCCCGAGCACAAAGAAGAGATTCACAAATACATCACCGGCATCGTCACCAATCAGGGACAGAAGATGTTGCAAATCAACGGCGTCGCCGATCACGTCCATTTGCTGATCGGCCTGAGACCGAACATTGCTCTGTCCGATCTGGTCAGAGACATCAAGGCCAGCTCTTCCAAATTCATCAACGAGCAACGCTGGATTCGCGGGAAGTTTCATTGGCAGGAAGGCTTCGGGGCTTTTTCCTACGGCCATTCGCAGTTGGATACAATCATTCGCTACATTCAGAATCAGGAAAGCCACCATCGGCAAAATTCGTTCAAGAATGAGTACCTGGGATTGCTGCGGAAATTCGACATCGCCTTTGAAGACAAATACGTTTTCGATTTCATCGAAGATGAAACTTCCTCGGCTTCGTAGACAAGGTATCTCCGGCTCCGTAGGAGCTAAATGTTTATAGCTTTGGCGACAGATATTTTCCAAGCTCCGTAGGAACGGCATCCGCGCAGATGCCGCTCCTACGGAGCTTGGGTCTGTATCTGCATTCATTCTATAAACATCGCGCTCCTACGGAGCGAAAGACAGGCAGACTTGTGTGGCTATCAATGGCTCACATTCCTCACACTGCGTTCAGGCTTTGGCATCACTGGTTGTGACCGCCGCTCCCCGGAAAGCCTATCCGCTCGCCTGTTTTTCGGCTGCCGATTCCGGGCGTCGCGTCCAGCTTGCGCTCGGCCTCCTGCGGCGTCTGATTGATTTCTGCGGCCAGCGCCGGCGGGTTGGCCGAACCGATGAAGACCGGCCCCTGGCGCGTCGCCCGCAAGGTCACGGGCGTGTTGATTCTCGGTCGCTCGTTGTAGACGCCGGGCCGCAGGATCAGGATGTTGTTGCCGGGCCGGGCTTGCGACGCGACGACGCCGATCACCACGCCGTTGAGCGGAGAAGCGCTCGATCCGTTGCCGAATGGCCCGCCCGGTCGCACGAAGATCATCTGCCCGTCACGCACGGCGGCGCGCGCGCCGTTGGCCGTGTCCGCCCACCGATCCAGTTGTTGCTCCGTCAGCCTGACCAGGTTCGGGTGGTATGACATCACGTTCATAAACACGTCATCCACCAGGTTCTGCTCGCCCGCGTTGAGTTGCGCGTAGTTCCGCCCGAAACGGTTCCGCGCGATGTTGTCCTGATTCCAACAAGCCAAATCCGGTAAGGTATCGGCGATCTCGTCGTCGCCCGGAATCGTGTGGCAGACGCCCGTCTGTCCGGCCCCGCAATCGCCGCAGGGACGGCCCTGAGTGTGGTACAGGTTGAAGTAGTGGCCCAGCTCGTGCAGTTGCAGCGAGCCGTTGGCCGCCGAGCACCCGCCGATGATCACGATGTTGTCGTTCTCGTGGGCGAACGAGCAGATGCCGCCGCAAATGCCGTTGGTCAGATAAAGGTTGATCGCGTTGTTGTTCCAGCGGTAAGCCGCCTGGCTGCGCGCCGCCGCCTCCATCTGATCTTTCCAGATCGAGCCTTGCGTCTGGCCGTTGACGTTGGTGTTGTCGAAGAAGTTGGTGTTGTACCAGCGGCTCGGCCCGGTGGTGTCGTTCCTGCCGCCGACGTTGATGATTTCGACCACCTGGAACCGGTAGCCGCGAAAGTAAGTGGCGTAGAGCGCGTTCATCGCGGTGACCGCCGTGTTGAGGTTGGCGTCGGTCAGAGCCGAGGGACGAGTTCCGTCCGCCGGATTGAGCACGACCTTGTACGACAGGCGGATCGTGATCACGCCCTGGGCGCGCGATTCCGCCGGGATCATCGCTGCCACGGCGGCGGCGATGAGGACGAACAGTAAGAATCTGGTCAGCATAATCATTCTCCTGTGGAACCCGTGGGACAAGATGGCATCTTGTCCCACGTTCAATTTTCATTTCACCTGGCTGGGCTTGCTTACTGCAACGTGACCAGGACGAGAACCAGACCTTTGCCTTCTTTCAAGCTGGTCATCGCCTTGCCGATGATCGCGCCCTGGGCTTTCGCCGAGTCGGCGACCTTCATCGCGTGGCCGGGCGTCGCCGAAGTCGTCAGCAGGTCGCCCGGTTCAATCGCGCCGTGCGAAGCGTCAACGTAGCAGTAGACGCGCCCGCTCAACGCCACCGGGTGTTTGCCATCGGCCAACGTCCCTTCCTGGCTCATGATCATCCCAGGCTTGACGCCGCCCGCGCCGCTGATGATGCCGGCGACGCGGCGGTCGTATGCCTGAGCGCTGAGCGCCAATTTGCCGGGGTTGGCCGGATCAATCGAAACCACCAGCCCCGCTTCCACCTTCATCGGCGACGCTTCGCCGCCCGCAGTCTCCGCGCTGACATCGAAGTTCTCGGAAAAATCAGCGCCGCCCCTGATTTGCAGCGTATCAACGCCGGTGACGCCGTTCGCATCAATCGTCAGGCGCGCCCTGAAGGCCGTGCGGTCGAAGATCGCAAATTGACCGGCCTGGCCGAAGACTCCGCTCTCCAGCGTCCAGACGCGGCGCTGGCCATTGATGTTGCTGTCCAGACTCAGAATCGCGCGTTCATTGAAGCTGCGGACGTTCGCTTCCTGAATGTTGAATCCGGCCACCTGCAACGGCAGTTCGGGAGTGGTTGTGCCGACGCCGAGCCGTCTGCCGACCAGCACGTTGCCCGGCGCGTTGATTCCGCCCATCCCCGGATCGGCGCCCAATTCGGCAGTGATAAAGGCGCCGTTGGACGAGAGCCGAATCCGGCCGCCGATGTACTCGCCAGCGACTGAGCAACCTCCATTCGGCCCGCAGATGCGAAACTTGTTGCCCGGCCCGAGGTCTACGGCGGCATTGACCGTGCTGTTCATCACGAAGTTGCCGCCGTCGAGCGTCAGCTTGCCAATCGGATTGGCGCCGATGCCGACGTTGCCGTTTGGAGCCACGACCACCCGATCCAGATCGTTCGTTCTCCACACCAGGGGATGGTTTGACGTGGTGCCGATGTAACCGCCAGCGCCGGATGCCTGCAACAAAACATTGACGCCGCTATTTTGAGCAATCGCGATGCCGGCGTCCGGCTTGTTGCTGGCGACCACGGCGTCCACGCGGCTGGCCAGGATCGAGCTGGCGCCGGGGCCAACGTGAAGCAGGTTTTGTGGAGCGCTCGTCCCGATGCCGACCCTGCCTTCGACCTCGATGATCTCCGAGTTGCCGATCTCTTCCTCGGAGATGAACTTGGCGATCTGCCCCGGCGCGCCTGTGCCGGACACTTCCAGCGCCGCCCGCTCATTCTTCTTCTCTCCCTTGTCCTTCTCGTCGCCTTCGCCGCTGCGCGCTTTTCCGTCTCCCCGTTTGCTCGGCGCGCCGGTTCCGGCGATCACCGCGTCGTCATTGCGCGCCACGGTCAATTCCGCGCCGACGCCGTCCTCGTTCCGGCTGGTGATCCAGAGGCGATCCGTCTGGCCGTCGCGATCCTGGGCGCGGTCAACGATGAAGTGGCCGCGCCGCACGCGCGCCTCTGCCGCCCCCGTTTCTTTGAACGTGAACGTGTAAGCATAGAGGCCGCTCTTGAGAGTCTCGCCATTGGCCTGCTGCAACGGCCAGTTGAGCTCCTGCCCGGCGACGGAGCCGCTGTCGTAGATCAGATCGCCAGCCTGATTGGAGATTTGCAGTTGCATCTGCTCGACGGCCAGGCGGGCGGCGAAGCTCACCTGCTGCTGTTGAATGACGATCTGCACGTCCTGCGAGATCGCCTTGTTGGCTGTGGTGGCGCGCTGCCGATCCTGCGCTGGCGCGACGGGGACGGCGAGCAAAGTCACGATGAAAATGGCGATGAAACGTTTGATGGTTCGCATACTTGTTCTGCTCCTTCGGATTGTGGCTGAAGCGGCGGCTCGTCGCCTGAGCGCGACCCGCCGCTGGATGTTAATTGTTTGTTTCGGGACGTTGTCACGGCAGGGCGACACACTCCCGCTTGAGCATGGTTGGTAAAGCTGAGTTTGAGTCGGTATTGCCTGGCGAGCAGGCGTTACGTTAATCGAAGCGGATGATCCGCGCCACCTGAGTGCGCAGGTCGTCGCGCGCCCGCGCCGTCTCGTTGCCGTCGCCGCCGACCGCCATCACAACCGCCGTGGCTCGCGGCGCCGTGCCGATGCAGGTGATGGCCGCATAGGCGCCGCCTCTGGAACCGGTCACTTCACTGCCCGAACGGCGGATGTTACGGAAGTTCTGACCGCGCATGGCGGTTTCGGCGAATTCGTAGCAGACGTTGAGCGCGGAGGTCTTGACGGGAGTGGATCCCCAGTAAAGATAATTCCCGCCCGCGCTGTGCGAGGGAATGGCGAAAGCGGCGCTGATGATGAGCGCGAACAGGCTGGCAAAGGCGGCTTTGGCTGCAAACTTTTTCATGAAATCTCCTTCGGCTGAGTAACAGTTTTAAATGGCGCTTGCAAACGTCGCGACGCGCAGCGCGTCGTCGCTTGCTCCGGTAAGTCCAGCGCGTCAAATGCAGGCGCATTAAACCCGAAAGCCGGTTGCCAGTCACCGGGCATTTACCTGGCAATCCTGGAAGAGTTATTTGACCAGACGCAGCCGCAAGGCTTTGGCGACCGCTTCGCTCTTGGAGTGGACGTGGAGCTTTTCGTAAATGCGTTGCAGGTGGAAGGAGACGGTCTTGACTGAAACGCTCAGCGCCGACGCCGCCGTTTTATAACTGTGGCCTTCGACCAGCAGCTTCAACAAGCGGAGTTCGTGCGGCGTCAGGTCGTGATCGGCGCGTTCGGGCGGGCGAATGTCGCGGAAGATTTCGATCACTCGCCGCGCCACCTCCGGCGACATCGGCGCGCCGCCCGCCGCCGCTTCCTTCAGGCATTCCAGCAACCGCGCGGGCGGCGTCTTCTTCAACAGATAGCCGGAAGCTCCCGCGCAGAGAGCCGCGAAGATGCGCTCGTCGTCGTCGTAGACCGTGTTCATCAACACCACGATCCGCGGATGGCGTTCCTTGAGAATCTTGACGCCTTCGATGCCGGACATGCCCGGCAACCCGATGTCGAGCAGGACCAGATCGGGCAGTTGATTGCCGATGCGAGCCAGCGCATCTTCCATCGTGCGGAACGCGCCCACGCACTGGAAGTCGGTTGTGCTGTTGAGCAGAAACTCCAGCAACTCGCGAATTTTATGGTGGTCTTCGATCACGGCCACTTTGATCGGGCCGGTCGGAGCCGGAGGGTTGTTAGTCTCATCGCTCATGTGAATCGCTCGAAAAAATCTGGTTTCAGTTTGCTGGAAGGTCGGGATCATCAGCTTGCGCCTATTCTGCCGGCGAGTCACCAGGTAAATGCCTGGTTATCCGAAGAATTGTTTCGCGCTGATCCACTGGAAATTGTAATAACGCCGGATCAGTGCGAAGTCATCGTTGTCCGAAACGACGGTGACGCCTTTTTTCTTGGCTGAGACGGCGATCAACACGTCGCGAATAATGCTCTGTTTCTTCCCCTGGCTCAGTTGCGGACGTTTGCGCAGAGGGTCTGACAGGCTCTGTTCCCTGAGACAATTGAACAGAACTTTTCCCGCTTCCGTCCATTCTTCAATGCCTGGCACGAGCAGCCTTTTTGCCTTGTGTTGATGTTTGATCTCGTTGATCAACAGCTTGACCTCCTTGCCATCATCGGCGCCGACGATTCTTTCCTGGAGAACGACGAGGGAGTAATAATCAGGCGCGGGATAGAGATGAAGCAGCTTCTTGTAGCTGATGTAAACCGAGGTATCAAACAAGACCTTTCGTGATGACACGCATCTGGCCTCCCTTCTGGTAGTTGTTGGCAGTGTTATACCAGTTCAGATAGAAGACGTCGGTCGGCGACAGCTTGCGAATCTCCCGGTCGAACCGCGATTCCGGCAGCGACCACAACCAGGCGCGCAACTCCCGAAGATAGGTTTCGTAAGCTTGGGCGTACTCCGGCGTCGGTCGCCGTTTTTTTCCAGGCGGCGGCAGAGTGAAGACCGGTTTCGGCAGCGAAGTCTTTTTGCGCGCCGGTCTGTTCGCGCTCTGGGTTTTACGTGTCTTGTTCTTCATCGTGACCTCTCGGTTGATTCAAGTCATTACGGGCCGATCTTACCTTGAAGCTCGCGCGGCCCACAAACCTCAAGTCGCGTCTGTGAACCGGCGCGCGGAGGATAATTGTTGTGCCGCGACCGGGCGCGGAGTCCACTTCCATCTCTCCACCCAGATTCGCCGCCCGCCGCCGCATGCTTGCCAGGCCGTTGCCGCCGGCCCCGCCGTGGCTGCCGTTGCTGCTGGGATCGAAGCCGCGACCGTTGTCGCGCAGCGTCAGCCGCAGGGAGTCGCGTTCGACCTGGAACTCGATGTTGACCGCTGTGCAATGCGCGTGGCGCACGATGTTGTTGGCGCTCTCCTTGAAAATCAGGAAGACCTCGCGGCGCAACTCAATGCCCAGCTTGACGCCCTTGTCCTTCTCGGCGACCTTGAAGTCGAACGCGATTTTGCGCGCGTTGAATAAATCGGCGGCCAGCCGCTGCATCCGCTGCGTCAGATCGTCCAGCCGATCCTTCTCTGGATTGATCGCCCAGACCAGATCGCTCATCGAATCCACCATCCCGCGCGAGGTGTCGGCGATGAGCGACAGCCAGGTCGCCATCTGGCCGTCAACCTGCCGGTCTTCGTCCTGCATTCGTCCTCGCGCCAGATCGCTGACCATCGAGATCAGCGACAGGTTGACCCCGATGTCGTCGTGCAGGTCGGTGGCGATGCGCGTCCGCACGCGCTCAATCGCGAGGAGTTGCGCGACGCGGTAGCGATACAACCCGTAGATCGCCAGCGCGATGGCCACGCTGACGAGCAGGATGAACCACCAGCGTTGCCAGAAGGGAGCCAGGACTGTGAACTGTGCCGAAGCCGGAGCCGCGCTCATCTCGCCTTCCGCATTGACGGCGCGCGCCAGGAAACGGTAGTTGCCCGGCCGGAGGTTGGCGTAATTGACGCTGCGCCGCAACGTGTAGCCGCTCCAATCGGCGTCGGCGCCTTCGAGCTTGTACTGGTACCGAATCGTATCGCCGCCGTCGAAGGCGAGGCTGGCGAATTCGATCTCGATGTGATTTTGATTGGGTTGCAATTCCAGCCCCGCAATCTCGCGCTCGCCCAGTTCGGAGAGGTTGTGTTCCCGGTCAGCCACGAGCAGGCGATTGATGAAGATCGGCGGCGGCGGTCGCTTCTCGCGCGGCAGCAGGCGGGAAAGCCCGGTGTATGACCCGAACCAGAAGCCGCCGCGACGGTCGCGCAGGATGCCTCTGATCTCGTCGCCGATCAGACCGTCGGCGGATGTGAACCGCCGAACGCTTCCAGTTCGCAAATCCAGATGATGCAGACCGCGACTCGTGCCGACGTAAAACCGATCCGGGCCTTCCTCCGCGATGGCATAGACCAGATTGCTCGCCAGCTTGCCGGCGAACGATTGGACGATGAGTTGCGAGCGATCCGCCGTTGGGTTGTCAACCCGGCGCAGGCCGTACTTTTCACCGGCGATCCAGATGCGCCCCGCGCTGTCGCGCAGCAAGCCGGCGACCTTGCCTCCGAGCGTGCCAGTGGCGGACGAGATCAATTCAAATCGTCCCTGCCTGAAGCGGGCGATCTCGCCCGTGCGGTAGCCGATCCAGATGTTGCCCTCGCTGTCTTCGCCGAAGCCCTGCGGCTTGTCGCCTTCGTCCGGCGGCAGCCCATCGGCGTCGGAGAAGGCGCGGAAGCTGCCGGTCGCGCGCTCCCACCTGACCACTTTCCGTTGCGGGTGGAAGGGCGTCGCGATCCAGAGGTCGCCGCGCTGGTCTTCGTGGAAGCCGACGATCTCGTCGTGGGGCAGCCCGTCTTTCACGGTGTAGCGGGCAACCGGACGCGCGCTGATCAATTCGACCGCGCGGTTGATCTTCGGGAAGCGATACAGACCATCCGGCAAAGAGAACCACCACTCGCCCCCTCTGTCCTGGTAGAGGGGTGGAGTCGCTGGCGCGGCGAACAGAGCAAACTCAGGCCGGTTGAATCTTCTGGGAATGAAACGCTGTCCATCGAAAGTCGCGATGAAGGAGTTAGCGCCGGAATTGGTGAAGACGACGATCTCGCCGTTGCGCATTTCACTCATGTTCCAGAGGAAGCGCGCGCCGAGGCCGTCTTTCTCCCGGTAAGTGACGAACCCGCCGCGCGCGATCCGAATGGCTCCGGCGGGTGTGCCGACCCACAGGTTGCCGTTGAGGTCTTCGCCCAGCGCCCAGACGTTGGCGTCGTTCATCGCTTCAACATCAATGCGCGCCCTGGCCTCCTTCAAATCCGGCGAGAGTTCCATCGGGCCGCATTGCGTGCCAATCCAGACGCTCCCATCCGCCGATTGAAAGAGCGTGTCGGTGGTGGGGCAGGATGAGATTTGCCCGGTCGCAATCCGGTTGATGGTGATCGCGCCGTCCGCGGGAACGATCTGACAGATGCCCTTCGCGCCCACCCAGAGCCGGCCCTGTTTGTCTTTCACCAACCCCGTGATGTTGTCGCTGGTCAACCCGTCCGCCGTCGTGAATCTGCGGCTCCGGCCGTCAGGCGAAAGCTGATACAGCCCCTGGCTCGTGCCCAGCCACAGATCGCCCGCTTCATCCTCCACGATGCTCCGCACGACAAACCGCTCGCGGTAATCCACCGGCGTCTGCAACTCGACCCGATGGAACTTCACCTGACCGCCAGCTTCTTCAACGCGGTAGAAGCCCAGCCACGCGCCAGCCCAGAGCCGCCCCGCGCGGTCTTCGTAGAGCGATCTGATCATGG
>PJQE01000140.1_pt1 | contig 10458 bp, 11 predicted proteins | sample 1503751 | NCBI WGS metagenome assembly PJQE01 (sample SAMN07775948, study PRJNA414020) | Biofilm metagenome, whole genome shotgun sequencing project. | reverse complement strand
CTTGTCCCACCTCGGCGAACGGCGTGGGTGGGACAAGATGCCATCTTGTCCCACGTCTGCTAGGCCGGAGCAGTGTAGCGTTGCTCGATGGCTTCCTTGATCCGCGCGCGGCTCTCCGCGGCTGAGACATCGGGCAACGCCTCCACCGGTTCGGTCTCTTCAGCCAGGCCCTCGTCCTTGATCACGTCGCGGAACCAGCGCGAGTATTCGCCGCGCCGCAGGTGGTAGAGCCACGTCTCGTCGTCAACGCCGTCGGCGAGTTGGAGGAAGACCGTGAGGTTCTGCGCGCGCAGGTTGAGTTTTCCTTCAGGGCCGCGAAAGTAAAAACTGGTCTCCGGCGATAACTCTCCCGCGGCGTATTTGCGATGGTGGCGGCGGCGTTCGCCGCGCGGCGGCAGCGTGTGGACGCGGAAGGGAGGCTCGCCGCCGCGCCGCCAGAACAGCGCCTGGCCGGTTTCGAGCTTGACGGGTTCGATCGGAGGAAGGGCTTCGCCGACGGCGTCGCAGAAGAGGCGGATCGTCTTGTCGGGCGACTCGCCCAGCGCGATCACCGTGTCGGCGATGGCGAGGGCCGATGGCGCGACGTGATCCGGCTGCACCGTGATCATCATGATTCCGCTCGTCTGCCGCGGCGTCGTCAGCGGCGCGGGCTTCCACGATTCGCCCAGCATGTGATGCGTCTCGTCCACGACGATCCAGTGCGGCCGCCCGGTCAACGTCCTCATCTCCTGCAAGCGCGGGAAGAGTTGCGCGAAGAAGGCCGGGCGATGCTCCAACGCGATGCCCAGCAGGTTGACGGCGACGCTGCGATCCGGCTCCGCCAGCAACTGCATCACCTCGTCCAGCGCGGGAGGGGATTTCGGGTCGCCCAACGCCACCGCGTATTCCAGTTCGGAGTAATCGCCTTCGGGGTCAATGATGCACAACTGATAGCCGCGCTCGGCCATTCGCTCGATCAGGCCCGTCGCCAGCGTCGTCTTGCCGCCCTGCGACGAGCCGGCGATCAGCAGGTTGACGCCGTAGGGCCTGATGCTCGTCTCGCCGCCGTCGTCGCGCGCGCCGAGCGGGATGTCGTATCGGCGCAGCCGGTCTTCAAGCTCGCTCAAATCCGAGGCGATGATCCGGTCAATCAACTCGACGACCCCGACGCCGTGATCGCCGCTCGTCACCAGATCGGCGCGCTCCTTGAGCATCGGCAGCGCGTTGGCCACCACGACCGCGCACTCGCAGAGGCTCAGGAAAGCGTGGTCGTTCTCGGCGTCGCCCACCCCGACGGTGTTGTGCGGCGACAGACCAAGCTCTTCGAGCGCCGCGTCGAGGCCCGTGGCTTTGTTCACTCCCGACGGCAGGATCATCACCGCGCCTTTGTTGAAGATGACCTGAAGCTCGAGGCCGAAATCGCGGATGGTTTCGAGCGCGGTTGTCTCGTGCGGACTCCACGTGGCCACGATCACGCGCCCGGTCGAGACTGGCCCGACGCCGCGGCGACGCAGCACGCTGACGAACTCCTCCGGCGGGCGTTCGCCGAACAGCTTCTCCTCGCGCGTCGCCGGACGGTAGAGCAGCGCGCCGTTCTCGGCCACCACGCGGTCGAACAAGTCCACCTGCGGGAAGACCCCGATCAGGTCGTCGAGTTCGCGCCCCGTCACCAGAATCAGCTTGCGCCCGGAGCCGCGCAGTCGTTCGAGCGCCGCCAGCGTCGGATCGTCCACCCGCCCGTCGCGCGCGATCGTCCCGTCGTAATCGCAGGCCAGCGTGAAATATCGCATCTCTTCTTTCTCTCCGAATCCGTGGGACAAGATGGCATCTTGTCCCACGAATGTTCATTCCGCACGTGTCAGACGCTGACAGAGGCAAGGCTTTCGCCAGATGCGCCGGTTCCGATTATTAAATTGAAGATGCTGCCTGAACGACCTCTCCCATCGGGTATGACAATTGCTCTCCCCTTGAAGCCTGTAGACAAACGAGGGAAAATTAAAACAAGCTGTCATTAACGATTCAATCTCGGAGAATAGGCTGCAGCAGCGGCGACAAGACAACCCAATGTTGACTTAATCATTCTGATGCTCGCGAAAGCTTGCAAGACAATAGCGGCCAGGAGAATGAATCGAACGCGAAGGGCGGAGGCCATGAAGATTATTAAGCTTAACGCCCGCCCGTCCGTGTTTCGCGCGCTTGTATACGGAACCGTACAGAGCAGTACGTCGCTCATACAGGTGAAAGAAAATCCCGACCCCTCGGTTACAGAACAAATTTTGTTGGAGTTACAGATGGCCCCTCACCCGCCGGTCTGCCAATCAATGCTCATTTCACGCTCACTTGGAAACTATTTGGAGGTAGCTGATGCTCGAATTAGTCAGGAACCGCCTGCTGGCGGCGTTGCCCGCTCAAGAGCTGAACCAGCTTCTGGTTAGACTCGCGTCGGTTCGTTTGTGTCCCGGCGAAGTTCTTTGCCATTCCGGCGAAGAGATAGGTCACGTCTATTTTCCCGATGATGGATTGATCTCGCTGGTGGCCACGATGATGGATGGGGCCACCGTCGAGACGGGTATTGTGGGCAATGAAGGGATGATGGGCGTGCCTGTTTTCCTGGGCGCGGCCAGCGCCCCGTACCGCGCCATCGTCCAGGTCGAGGGGTACGCCTGGCGGATGCGGGCCGACATCTTTAAATCCGAGATGCGGCGCAACGGCGCGCTGCACAAGCGGCTGTCGCTCTACACCCAGGCGCTGATGGCCCAGATGTCGCAGATGGCCGCCTGCAACTGCCTGCACACGGTCGAAGAGCGGTTGTGCTCGCTGCTGCTGATGATCCACGACCGGATGGACTCGGACGAATTCCTGCTCACCCACGAAGTGATCGCCGAGATGCTCGGAGCGCGGCGCGCCGGCATCACGGTGGCGGCGGGCCACCTGCGCCAGATGGGGGCGATCAGTTACGTGCGCGGCCACATCAACGTTCTGGATCGTCGCGCGCTGGAGAAGGCCGCCTGCGAATGTTACCGCGCCGTCAAAACCGAATTCGACAAATTGCTGGAAGCTGAAGTTGAGGAGAGGTTGCCGCCGCTCTCGATGGCGGCTCACTGGAACGGCTCGGCGGTGAGCGCGGGGATGAACCACGGACGCGAATCAATCAGGCCGACGTGATAAAGGTCAAACTCAGCGGTCGGCATCGGCGGGGGGGGCGGCAACCCCACCCGCGGCCACAACCACGGCGGCAATTTCCGAGCGCGACCCGGACATAGCCAGATGAAGGCCGACAACACTCCGGCCATCAACCTCGCGCCGTCCGCCACCCGGTCGAGCAGATAATCCCAGTCCAGGTCCTCGCCCGCGACATAAATCAAATTGAGCGCGTCCGGCCAATCGCAGCGGTCGCGCTGCAAAATGTGAAGCTTCGACCAGATCAATTCTTCCGGCGGCAGAACCCGCAACCGCAGACCGTCAACCTCCACCTCCGGCCCGCGCGTGAGCCACGCCTCGTCCACTTTAGCGTGGTGATTGGCCATCTCCCAGATCACATCAACGATCGCGCCGTTGTGGCGCCCGCGGTAAATCCACTCGCGGTCGTAAGGCAGTTGGTCGTAATAATCGTCGAGTCCCGCGTCGGTCAACACCGCGATCATAGCGTCGCGGTCTGACGGCAGGACGTAAATATCAATGTCTTTCGTGCTGCGCCAGAAGCTCGTGTACGCGCTGACCGCGAAGCCGCCGCCGAGCGCGAAACGCAAGGCCCGCGCCTGCGCCTCTTCGAGCACGCGACGATAAGTCCTCCCGTGCTCGTCGTCGAAGACCTGGGTCAACGCCGATTGATCCAACGATGCCCGCGGCGCCCGCGGTGGTTGACTCTGTTTGATTGTTTTCCTGATTGCTTTTGCCATCTTCCTGCTGTGTCGCTCATTGCTGCTGGCCATCGCCCGCGCCCAGGTTGTAAACGGCGTAGGCCCGCTTGAGCAGCGGCATCGCCACGTTTCTGACCGGGATGCCTTTGGCCGTGATGCCTTTCTCCACGCCGTGGTGCGCGTGTCCGTGAATGACCAGATCGGCGCCGGCGCGATCCAACGCTTCGGCCAGCAGATAGCTGCCCATAAACGGATAAATCTCCAGCCGCTCGCCAGCCAGCGTGTCCTTAATCGGCGCATAATGCAGCAACGCAACGCGATAATCCGTTTTCAATCCGAGCAGATTCTCTTCCAGCCGCGCCGCCATCCCCTCGGTCACGTACATAAATTCCTTCATCACCTGCTCGCCGAAGGCGTGGCCGCACGCCCCCGCGAAACCGCCGCCGAAGCCTTTCGTCCCCGCGATGCCCAGCGTCTGGCCGTTGACCGCGAGCTGGGCGGTTTCGCCCTCGAGCACAGTCACGCCCGCTTTCTCCAACACGCGCCGCACCACGTCCGGCTTGCCGTCGTGATGGTCGTGATTGCCCAGCGTCGCAAAGATCGGAATGCCCACGCCTTCCAGCTCGCGCGCCAGAACCTCCGCCTGACGCGCGTTGCCGACGTTCGTGAGATCGCCGCCGAGCAGAAACACGTCCGCCGCTTCGCGCAGGTCTTGCCAGCGCGGGCCAAACAGTCCGCTCGAATCTTCGGCCACGTGCAGGTCGGCGGTGGCCGCGACCCTAAGCATAAATCGCCTCCGGCGCGGCTGTTGGGTTCAACTCGTAGACGGTCAATTCGTTGAGCACCACCGTGCCCGGCAGAATCTCCAGAACTACTTCCGATGCGGCCCCGCGCCGCTGCTCCGTCGGTATCTCACCGGTCAGGTGAACCTTGTCGCCGCAGATTTTCACTCTGACATCGAGCGCATTGACGCGCGGGTCTACCGCCAGCGCGTCTTCGAGTTTTGCGACCAGATACAAATATTCCGTGTTCATCTCTCCCTCCAAAACGTGGGCAGACTGTTAATTTGTCCTTGTCCCCAGCGACAGTTCGCCTTGCTTTCGCTAACCATCGCCGATTATTGGTAATTGCCCTGAAGCAACTGTTATTCCAACGCGGCGCGAAGGAAATGATCTCTGTGTTCTTGATCGTACAGACCGGCAGGCGCGGACGTTGATATAAATCTCGCTCATTTTTCAGCTCATACTTCTTCGCAATGAATGATCCGAGGCGCCTCCCCGATCCCGCGCTGGCATTACTCCGCGATAGCAGAGTTGATCCGTGTGTTGATTTCAGAGACAAGGACGACAGGCTTGAAGAGCCGGATCGGTTCGTCGCCGCGAGCGTCAGTGGACGCGGCCTTCGCAAATGGCTTCTGGGGTAAGCCGCGTTCGCTGGCGTTCGCGGCGACGAACCGATCAGCATCAATCCAAGCGCAAAACCGGAGCAGGCAATAACCGTGGGACAAGATGCCATCTTGTCCCACGCATTTCATCCGAAACCGTGGGACAAGATGCCATCTTGTCCCACGCATTTCATCCGAAACCGTGGGACAAGATGCCATCTTGTCCCACGCATTTCATCCGAAACCGTGGGACAAGATGCCATCTTGTCCCACGCATTTCATCCGAAACCGTGGGACAAGATGCCATCTTGTCCCACGCATTTCATCCGAAACCGTGGGACAAGATGCCATCTTGTCCCACGCATTTCATCCGAAACCGTGGGACAAGATGCCATCTTGTCCCACGGAGGTAGAAGCCCGTGATCGAAGCAGTGATGCTCTGGAACGAGCCGAATAACAGATCGCACTGGGATTCCGAGCTTGACCCGGAATGGCGGCTCTACGGCCAGATGGTGAAGCTGGCGGCGGACGCCATCAAGTCGGTCAACCCGCGCCTGGCGCGAGTCCTCGGCGGCATCTCGCCGATTGACCCGAACTTCATCGCGAACATGCAACGACAGGGAGCGCTCGATCACATTGATTGCGTCGCGGTGCATGGCTTCCCGATGGACTGGAACGATTGGCAGATTGACCAATGGCCCGACAAGCTGGGCGAGATTCGCGCCGTCACCGACCTGCCGGTCTGGGTCTCCGAGGTCGGCGTCTCGACCTTCGGCGCCGAAGAGGTGCAGGAGTTCGGCGTGCGCCGCACGGCTGAGTTGCTCATCGGGCGTTGCGAGCGCATTCACTGGCACAGCCTGTATGACCTGCCACGCTCACGCCCGGCCTGCGCGCGCCATCGCGAGGTCGAGGACTCCGCCTACTGCCGCCATTTTTACATGGGCTTGCTGCGCGAAGACGGAACGCCGAAACGCGCGCTCGGACAATTCAAGGACTACACGCCAGCGCTGGGCATCTGCCAGTGGTTTCATTTTGAAGACGGCCGCCTGGATGATGCCGTGAAGCGGCTGCGCCAACTCGGCGTGAAGAAAGTGCGGACGGGATTGAGTTGGGCCGACAGCCTGCGGCCCAACGCCGAAGCCTGGTTTGACCGCCAGATGAAGGCGCTGGAAGAGTTCGACGTGACCCTGACCTTCTGCTTCACTCCCAGATCGCGCGGCCTGCGCCCGCATCACACCAGCCCGCCGCACCACATCGAGGAGTTCGCGGAGTTCTGCGCGGGGATGACCAGTCGTTATTCCTGCTGAACGCAACGAGCGTGCGGTCGCCATTCCGCGGCGTCTTCCATAGAGGTTGTCTTGCTCCATTCCCTCGGCATACACTGTTTGGGCTTTTAGATTCGTTTGGGAAGGAACTGACGCATGTCGCAACTCACGTATGAACAGATCGCTGGCGCAATCGCCCAACTCCCCCAGTTTGATAAACGGCGGTTACTGAGTCTCCTTCTGTTCCAGCTTGGACTTGATGATGAGAAGAGAAACGGCAACCAGGCCGCTGCGCCTAAACTCGCTGAGATTGAGATGCCCGACCCGCGTCCGAACGACCAATGGCTTAAAGAGCATAAGGAAAAATACAGAGGCCAGTGGGTTGCGTTGTTTGATGGCAAGTTGATCGCGCACGGAACTGACGGAGAGACAGTCGTGAAGATGGTTCACCAGGCCAACGTCAAGATGCCTCTCATCGTTTTCATTGAACCGGCAGACACTCTGCCTTTTGCCGGATTTTGACCCCCAACTCTTATGGAATTCCCCATCGTTTACTCGGAATCGCTATCGTACCCTGATGACGAAGAAGGCATCACTTTACGCGTGGCTCTTGCTTCAGGAGAGTTTGCAACAGAGACGTTCGCCAAAGTGGACACCGGCGCCAGCGTTTGTTTGTTCAGCCGTGAGATAGGACTACAACTCGGTCTGGATATAGAGCGCGGCATCCCAATCAGATTGGGCACTCTGACCGGAACGCTTGACGCCTTCGGCCACGAGGTCAGCATGCGCACTGGCAGCATAACTTTTCACACCATTGTCTATTTTGCTAAGGAGCCTGGATTACCGCGCAACTTTCTCGGCCGACAGGGCTGGCTCCGAAGCATCCGTTTCGGGATTGTGGACTACGAGAACCTGGCCTACTTGGCCCGGTATGAGTGACGCTCAATGCCGCGCGACTTCACTCAAAAACCTGTTCGACCGGAACGATGTTCACATCCCCCGGCTTGACCCTGATCTGGTAAGCCTCAATCACCTTGTCTTCCTCAACGATCTCTTTCGGCTTGGGCGAAAGGTAAGTGATCGGCGAAAGCTGGTTGCCGATGATCGCGTTGCGCAGCGCGGCGGCGTCCTTCGTCACCATCACCACGCGCATTCGATCCGTCTTGAGATGTTCTCTGATCGCGCGGTTGACTTCCTCGACGGTCAACTTCTTCAACTCGTCGCGCAGATACGCGCCGAATTCAGGAGTGTTGTAGTAGCGGCTGTCGAGCGCGTAGCCGAGCCGGTCGCCCTGCGTCTGCGTCAGGATATTGGCGTATTTCGACAGGAATTCGCGCGTTGATTCAAACGCCTCGCGCGACAGCCCCGCGCGCAGCAGCTTGTCGTATTCATAAAGCGCGGCGCGCAGCGCGAAGTGAGCGTTCTGCGGCTCCACGGGGCGAATCCAAATCTGAAAAATCTGCTGCTGCCGCGCCAGATTCGGATCGGGCGTGAACCGGAACATCCCGCGCGGAAAGTATTCGATGTAGGCGTAGTCGCCGTAATTGAGACCTCGCTCTTCGCGCAATTTTTGATAGAGGTAGCTGTTGCTCGACCGGTGCTGGCCGAAGTACGAAGCGGCGAGCGCCAGCGCGGCCCAGTCCTTGTGGCCGCGTTTGACGTTGATCGGGAAACCGAGCGAGATGGCGGTCGAGCGCGTCTCGCGTTGAATGATCTCGATGCGCGGGCCGGGCGCGAGCTGCGGCGCGGGCAGCTTCGCCTCATCCTTGACGCCCGCCGGCAGCTTCGCCAGATCGTTCATCACCTGCTGCGGGAACATTGCGGGATAACCTCCGGCCAAACCCAGAACTAGATTGGACCGTGTGTAATGCCGGCGGTAGAAATCGCGCGCGTCGTTGAGCGTCAGCTTTTCGAGCGCGCCGACGCGGCCCACGTTGTGATGGCCGTAAGGGTGATTGGCGTAGATCACGTTGTAGAGCCGCTCCTTGCCCAACTCCTCGTCGTTGCCCGAACGCAAATTGACTTTAAGAAAGTTGATCGCGTCGGCCTTGAGCCGCGTGAAGTCTTCTTCGTGGAAACCCGGATCGAGCAGCATCTGGTTGATCAGCGCGTAGTACCGCTGCAAATTGTCAACGTGCGTCGTGCCCGTGAAGACGGTCATCTCCTTGTCGGTCTGCCAATCAAAGCTCGTTGCCATCGGGTAAAAGTGCTCGACGATCTGCTCGTAGGTCATCGAGCGCGATCCGCCTTTGGCGACCATCGCCGCCGTCAGCGCAGCCAGCCCCTCTTTGCCTTTCGGGTCGTCAGCCGAGCCGACCAGAAACTGGACGCGAAACGAGACGAGCGGCGAGCGGTTCGGCTCAAGCGCGCTGTTGATTCGAGTGTTCATAACTTTCTGCGGCTGCGCGAAAGCGGGCGCCAACGCCGCCAGCGCGAAGGCCGCGATCATCAGTGTGGTTATTGCTTTGCGAAACATCGGTAATGCCTTTACTGAAAATGTTACTGCGCTTTGGCCGCCGCCTCCACTCTCGGAGCCAGCGTGACGATGGCGCCACGCTGCTCGACGAAGTGGCGCGCGGCGGCGTCGCGAATCTCTTCGGGAGTAATGCGGTCATAGAGCGCGAACAGTTTATTTACCGTCTCCGGCGTGCGTTCGAGCGCGATGAACGGGGCGAGCGCGCTGGCAATCGCCTCGGAACTGTTCATCGCCAATGCCGCGCCGTAGCGCATTCGCGAGCGCGCGGCGTTGAGCTGGCCCTGCGGCGGCGGACTGGTCGCGTAACGCTTGAAGGTCGCCAGAATCTGATCGCGCACGTAGTTCACATCCTTCGCGCCCTTGATGCGCGCGAAGACCGTGAACAGCTCCGGGTCAATCTGGTGATCGAAACTGACATCGAGCATGTCCACCTTCTGCTCCTTCAAGACCAGCCGCTGGTAAAGCTCGGAGTTCTCGCCAAACGCGATGGCCGCCAGCAGATCGAGCGCGGCTTTATCCTTCTTCACGTCCGAGTAAGCCGGGCCGCGAAAGGCGATGGCGAGGTAAGGCAGCGTCGGCGCGTGCCATTCGACGTGCGCCGCGCGCGGCGCCTTCTGTTCAGGCTCCGCCGGAATCTGCGGCGCGTATTTGCCGCGCTTCCAATCGCCGAAATATTTGTAGGTCATCCCCAGAGCCTGCGCCCGCGTCACGTCGCCCACCAGCAGAATCGTCGTGTATTCAGGCCGGTAGTAACGCTGGTAGAACTCCAGGCTGTAATCGTACTGGTTCGGCATGTCCTCGATGTCTTTGATGAAGCCCATCGTGGTGTGTTTGTAGGTATGTTTATCGAACGCCGTCTCGCGCAGCTTCTCATAGAGCTTGTTGATCGGGTTGGCGCTGTTCTTGTTGTACTCGCCGAGCACGGCCTGCGTTTCGGTGCGATAAACATCCGGCGAATACTTCAATCGAAGGAAGCGGTCGGCTTCGAGCTTCATGATTTTATCGAGGTCTTCCTTGGCGAAGACTTCGTGGTAGACCGTGCGGTCGTCCGACGTGTAGGCGTTCGACGAAGCCCCGGCGCGCTTGAGGATCGCGTCGCGCTGATCGGGCGTGTAGTTCTGGCTCCCGCGAAACATCATATGCTCGAACAGGTGCGCATAGCCGCTCTTGCCCGGTTCGACTTCGTTGCGCGACCCCGTGCGCACGACGATGTAGAGCGCAACCAGGTTCGGATAATCCGTGGGCATCGTGACCAGCCGCAATCCGTTCGGCAGATCGTCAATTGAATAATCGTAAGGAACCACTCTCTTCACCTTTGATTGCGGCGGTCGCGTCTGCGCCGCAACAGCGAGCGACGACCACAGCAGGAGCAGGACGGAAAATATAACTTTCATCATCTTCTCTCGTGCGAATGTCTTTGAAGTCAGGGAGCGCGTTTGATGAAAGCTCAGGCGTTGGCGATGGGCGGATGAGGGACGTTTAGCATTAACTTCC
>PJQE01000139.1_pt1 | contig 10468 bp, 21 predicted proteins | sample 1503751 | NCBI WGS metagenome assembly PJQE01 (sample SAMN07775948, study PRJNA414020) | Biofilm metagenome, whole genome shotgun sequencing project. | reverse complement strand
AACTTCCTGTTTCCCCCGCGTGGCAACTGGGAATTCTATGTCAGTCCGAAAGGCTACGGGTTGCTGAAAATCATCAGGCAGAGGAAGGAGCAGGCGGCATGAAGAGCATGGTCCCAACATCGTCATGGCCAGTGGTCATTCCAGCTGGGTGGTGGCAGTGCCCGGAGGAAGGCGGATTGAAAATGATCAAGACGAAGACCATTTCAGGGTTGGTCGCGACCTTTGCCATTGAACATTGGCCGGGTCCCTCACGTGATCTGCTCGGGCCAATGGAGACAGTCGGCACGTTTCGGCGGTTAGTATTGAGCCGGAGGAATATGTATCCCACGTGGGATGAAATGCGGGATTTCATCAGGGAGTGCGGATTATTCGATCGCACAAAAGATGTAGCCATGATTATTCCGCCCGACAGCGAATATGTGAACGTGTGCCAGAATGCATTCCATTGGTGGCAGAAGGTTGAAGATTAGGAGCGGCGAGGCATGATCGCCCGCCTCAGGGGCACGCGGGTCACGGTGGAGGAGGACAAGGTGAAGGGCGGCAAGGGAGGACGTGCGATTGAGCACAACTCGCTCCGTGACCAGGCTCATCTGGATTCAAGGGTGCACCGTCTGGGATCGGAGAATAGCCGAGAGCCGGTACCCAATCCGGCCCCCTCACCGCTCACCTTCTTTCTCGCGTGCCAGTTGCCGTCCGGTAAGAATCAGGTGAAGATCACCCGGACTGGTCGGCGCTATCCCGACAAGAACTTCGTGCATTGGCGAGCAAAGGCACTCGCCGCCATTGGTGGCGTCCCGGCCCCGTTCCCAGGGCCAGTCCAGATGATCGTGCATTATGTGCCAGGAGATCGAATCAGAAGGGATTTGCCTGGCCTTCTTGATGCATTGTGCCATCTCCTAGAAAGGGCTGGCATTGTGAGGGATGACGCGCAGGTCAAAAGTCTGGTGTGGCAGGAATACCCCGTCGAACCGAAGCACCCACGGTGTAGGGTGTCGATTAAGCCGATATGAGCGGCGACCACTGGAGGAAGCATGATTGAACGATGGATTCCCTGGACGTGGCTGCCGTGGGGGTTCTACCGCTGGTTGAATCGGCGGCATGACACGTGCTGGACGCATTTGGTGGGGCGCAAGCTGAATGGATACGACGCGACGGACCCCGACAAGACCATATTTCAAGACTGGATCTGCGACTACGACACCAAACAATGCGGCGTCTGTTATTGCGGGAAGCGGCGGAACGTAGCCGACTAAATCTGACATGACCCGACACGAAAGGAGCGACCCCATGAACGACCGTCCCCTTAACATCCTGCCGCATCTGCGAGGCCATGATTCTGTGAACCGACCGCATACATTTTTGTATTACAGCCTGCTCTGTCTTGGGCTCGCTATCATTTTAGGAGGAGTGGGCGGACTCGCGACCGACCGTAACATAAAGAGGCTGGAGGCTCGGCTTACGGCCACCGAAGCCTGCCTCGCCCACCTCCACATCGCCATGGAGCGCCTGGAGACTTCCGGCCCGGAGCACGGGGCGGTGGTCGCCACTGTGAACTGTCAGGGGGAATGATGAAACGATGGCTTCAGAAAGTCACGTTCATACATCGCGTGCATCACAGGGACCTGAGTTATGGCTGGGTCTTTATGCCGCTCTTGATTGGCTACTTCCCGACTTATTGGAAGGTCCATGAGAAGCAGCAGGCAAGCCCGTGGCATCGGGTCTCGCCGGACCTGTTTCATGATTGCACGGAAACTGGGATTTACTGAGCGCGGGGCGATGGTGGCGAGCGTGGGGTGCGAGCAATGACGAACGGAGAACAACAAGTCCTGCTCTGGCTCGAAAGGAACGGGATCTATACTGATGTGCAGCAAGTCCTGAAGAAGTTGCATGAGGAAGTCTACGAACTGACGGAAGCCGCGCTGACCAATCGCAGACAGAATGTCCTGGTGGAAGCGGGGGATGTGGGAATCTTGATGGTGCAGCTGTTAGACATGCTCGGGCATAAGGGCGGACTGCTGCATGCGGTGATGGTCGCGCTGGACAAAAATGAGTCGGTGGAGTGGCGGAAGAAACGGGGGTTGGAGTGAGATGGCATGGGGCCGTGGTGGCGAATGTAGGGGATACGCCGCAATGACACGAACATGCCCGTGTCATGTGTGTGAACTCGAACGAGCCCTGGCTCTGATCAAAGCGGCACTGGTGAGTACGTGGATCGCTCCGCGCTACAAGCGGCGACTTAAAAAGGAGTTGGCGCAGCTGGGCAAACCGGAGGCTCGGCGGAACTGAAGCCGGTGGGGTGCGGAAAGGGGGCGTGATGGGGGACGTGCAGCCAGAATCGCCAGTGGTCAGTGAGAAATGGGAGTTGCAGCAACGGCTAGAACGTATCGCCGAGCCGTTAACGGGCAAACGCAAGATCCAGTTCGTGGACGATCACTCCATCTGTATTTCGTGTCGGCACAGTATTATAACGCGGCGCGGGTCCCAGAATCATCGGTCAATCCGATGTCAAATGCTGGGACCTGTGCCGCACGATCTGACGGAATGTAGCTCGTACCTCGGCATCAATGAGCTGTCGCTTGGGCAGATGGTGGAGATGGCCATGATTATCGATCCACGCGACTTTATGAAGTCAGGGTATTTATAGGCCCCAGACGAGGGAGTGCGATGGCGAAACTACCGTACATGCAGTTCTACCCGGCGGACTATCTCAGGGATACGCGGTGTCTCTCAATGGCATCACGTGGGGCGTGGGTGGACATCCTTTGTACCCTCTGGAATGCCAAGAAGCGTGGACAAAAATCCCTCTCATTAGAGGGGTGGGCGGGTGAGCTGGGAAAGCCTGCGTCTGAGGTGTCGCTCTACCTCCTCGATCTGGAATCGCATGAAATCGGAAAATTTATTCACGAAAAAGACGAGAAGATCACGATCATTTGTCGTCGCATGGTGCGTGAAGACCGCACACGTAGATTTGCGCTAAAACGCTTGCATAAACATAGGGATGCATCCGTGAAACGCTCTTGCAACGCTGATGAAACGCTGGTGCAACGCCCTATATATCAGAAGTCAGAAGTCAGAAGTCAGAAGTCAGAATCAGAAGAAGAGAAGAAAGAAGAAACACTGTCGAGTTCGATACGCGACCTTATGGGCGAGGCGCGGGTCGTTCTCTCGTTTTTGAACGAAAAGACGGGACGGAACTACCGTCCTGTGAAAAGTACGCTTGACCTGATTGCTGGCCGGTTGCGAGGGGAGAGCAAAGAGACAGCCGTCGATGTCCAGACCTGTAAATCCATGATCGCGAAAAAGGCACGAGACTGGTTGCCCAAGCCGGAGATGAGCCCGTACTTGCGTCCGAAGACGTTGTTCAGCAAAACCAATTTTGAACAGTACTTGGGAGAATTGCTATGCGTTGTCCCGAATGCGACGGCCACCTCGACTCCGATGCTGGTGCCTGCCCCTGCGGCTGGCGGGCATCTGCGCTCGTTGTCGTGACGGAGTGGATTCACCAGACCTGTTCGATCCAGGGGTGTACGACGGTGATTCGGTCCCGGGCGGGGAAGCAAGCCCCAGGCCTGCCGGTGTGTCGCTGGTGTGCGGAAGGTCGCACCAAGACCAACACTGGACGGCCTGGCGTGGCCTAGGAGACGCGTTCATGAATGAGAACATTTAACAAAAACGATACGATGGTTATTGTTTTTATAGGTGTTCTGGAGGAGAGATTTTCTGCCTTCTTGGTAGCACTGTGCACATATCCAATGCGGTGGTTCGGTGCCCTTGCTCGCTTCTTTCAGGGCATACAAGAAACATCCTCGCCATGGCTCTATCAGTTGATAGCGCTCTTTTTCTTTTTCCCATGCTTTTATGCTCATGAGCTCTTTTTCAAGATCGTGTACGCGTTGAATCAGCGTCGATTGCTGCGCTTGGGATTCAAAGATGCTGTTTTGCGCATTGATGAGGTGGTCACGCAGCTCAATCATCTTCGAGTCGATCACTGCTGCGTCACGCACGCCCATGAGCGCCTTGATGAGCTGAGTCGCAGCCTGCAAGCTGGTGAAGGCTTGGGTGACATCGTCCATAATGATTCTCCTTCTAAGAAATGAGTTCCTTAAGCTCCCAAATGCGATCTGTAATTCCAGCTGACATCGCTGGTGTCATGCGAAGGGACCGAATTTTTGTGATATGGTTCGGTGGACACCACTTCAGCACAATGGAGCATGGGATGATATCTATGCCCAGTGTGATGCTGATGCCCAAGCAACTCTAGATTCTCGGTTAGATCAATTGCTTGAGAGGGGGCATCTTGCTCGAAGACCGGTTTCTGCTCCTCTAGAGGATGGAATTTTTGAGCTGAGAGCGAAGAAGGCGAGAGTGCTGTTCTATTTTGGGGCTGAGCGAACCATTGTATTGTATTTGTTCATGGATTTATTAAAGACACGTCAAAAGTCCCGCGGGAAGATATTGAAATCGCTAAGAAAAGGCGACATGACATTATCGCTGGGATGGGGGATTTAGATGATCTCTAGAATCAAGCAGAACCTCTCCGAGAAGTTAAGGAATTTCTCCTATCGGCATAAGTTCTTCAGAAGCCGCGTCCAGGACGAAATTGCAACGCAAATTCAAATCTTGCGGGAGAGGAGAAATTTCAGGCAGATCGATCTGGCTAAGCGATGTTCCATGAAACAAGCCGCAATCTCGCGCATTGAAAAAGCAGATTATGCAAGTTGGAACTTTCAAACATTACTGCGCGTGGCTGAAGGCCTTGATTCCAGACTAAGAGTGGTCTTTGAACCGGCAGAAGATGTAATCAGAGATTATGAATTGAAAGAAAAAGGCGCTCGCTCTATCGAAGAATTTCACATTAACTATTCCCCTGGGTTTCTCTTTTGTACGATTCTCATAAAGAGGTTGCTGAAGCCTTAATCAAGAAACAAAACCTTGGAGGGTCGCATGATTACGGACACCCGTATGGATCAACCAGAACGGCCACGGAGTACGGTGACGGAACTGGAATCTGGGCCTCCCCGCGTGGTCCAGTTTTCTGGGCATGCGGGGGCCTTTGTGCCATTGGAAGACCATGAGGTCGCGCTCCGCGCGGTCCTGAACCAGGTCCCAGAGTCCAACAAGGGCTTAGGTAACTCACGATTATATACTTTACACAAGGTAGCCGGGTTTGCTATCTTGTCAGCCATGGTTACTTCTTCCCTTTCCCGGCGATCTTCTTTAGCTGAGTCTTCAGCTTCTTCCCAAACACACGGTTTGCAATTTTATTTCGGGATACGCTCATTAAGCTATTGGCTTCAAAAAACCTTGAATATCAAGATTTGATAGCATCATGAACTTTAGTCTTCCCAATAACCTGGACTTATTACTTTCCCTCCAGCTTTTTTCACATCATTAAGACTCGCAATCTTGGTCACATCTAATCCTTTAGGAAGAAGAACGGCTTTAAGCCATCGTTCCGTAAAATGTCCTGACTGCAATTTCTTCACTAGCGCATCGCTTCCGCTAGCGCTAATTTCTATTTCGCCTGGTACGATTGTAAAAGGTTGGCTAACTGTTATAGCTGTGTCAGCCAATTTATCGATTGATGAATCTACGATCCCACACACAAGCCCAACATCATATTTCTTCTTGAAGCTTAACAGCCGAGACCCGTCCAAAAGCGCAGCGCAGTCAGCAGGTCCGAGTGAGCCCCATTTGACCGTTACGTTTGGAACTTCTCCAGTTGCAAGAACTGTCACTAATACACCCGCCATAAATGCAACGAATATGGACGAGGCAAATAGAGGCCACGATAGCAACTTACGACGTTTTATGACTGCTGGGTTAACCAACCAAATCACTCCAACCACAATCAATACCCATCATCCGAAATCATTAAAGAAAGCAAACACTCGGCGGAACGTATCACTCTGAATTGACAGAATAAAATCTATATTCGACCATATTCCAATTAAGTTCCAGACACCATTCCCTACAATTAATACAAGGGGTGGAATTTTCCTGCCATATTTCTCTATCCATTCACTCTCCTTTCGTTCATTTCCCATCGCGCACCCCCATTGTTAGGCTGTGCGATCATATCCCAGAGCCCTGTATCAAGTAAACAATCGTTAATCTAATTAACAAGAGGGCCACTGGCGCCAGTGGATAAAATGAAAGAGGAGGAAGGAACCTGAGTCCAAACCAGGGTTCCCTTCCCCCTCTCCCTCAAAAACACGGCGCAGAAACAGCGGACTAACTGGCGTGGCATCCCTCGCGGCAACGAGGGCGACGGCATCGCAAACCGTTGGCCAGGTGCATCTGGCTGGGGGGGTCGACTCCCCGCCACGCCTCCTTCGCTTATGGAAGGTGGCTTTACTATACCAACTCAGCACTCATTGTCAATCCCAACAACTGTTACATGATGGCTGTGCATACCCTGTGGATTGTGGCGCGTACGTGAGAAAACAGCAGTATTTCTCACGTGGTTCCACGTGGAACAGCCAAATCGCCACAGTACGCACCAAAAGATGTCAAGTCGCCTCACCCTGTACGATCAATCAGTTATATTTTTTACTTGACAAGCTCAGAAAATTCTGGTTCTCCCTAAGAGGGGGTCATCTGAACAAGGGGAGTTCCCCAGCGTTGACGGAGCGCTCAGCCTTTCAGTGAGCGCGGAGTAGCCTAGCCATCGGCGTTATCCCTTGACTTGTGGACTCCAGCGGCGTACACGGTAAGTCCATGCCCGAGGTTGCGACGCCCAAACCCCGACGACGGACAAAACTCTCCAAACCTGAACAACATCGTGAGCAGATCCTCGCTGGCTTGGATGCCGGCCAGTCACAGCGGCAAGTGGCGGCTCGGCTCGGCATTTCCCATAGCAGCATTAGTGCCTGGCTTGATACACTTGATCAAGAAAAACTGGAGCTTAGCCGATTTCGCACGAGCCGTGTTGAGGCCCTCAGTAGCATCCAAAGCAAGGCACTCAAAGTGCAAGCCAAAATCCTGCAGAGTTTGGATGATGGCAACCTTGAAGCGCTCACCCCGGCTCAAAAAGGCAATTTACTGCAAGCGCTAGTAGTGACCAATGGTAACGCCTACGACAAAGAGCGGTTGGAAACCGGCCAGAGCACCCATAATATCTCCACGATCAGCCGTATGGTGGATGCGCGAGTGTCGAATCTGTATAAGTCCTCGATAACAAAAGAGATAGGAACTAGCGCTCCTCAGGAAGGAGCGCGAACTGAGGCGGAAAGCGGAGCGCCAAGCGAGATGGATGCAGGCCAGAATTCAGAGGCCGGGGGACCTGGGGGTATGGGGGAAAAGTGAGACTGCGACGATGCCACCGCCGTCCTCCGCAGCTCATGTCAGGAAAAATTTTTCTTAGTAAAAAGGAGTCCCCATGAAGCCAGGTCGTGAACTCGATGCGCTGATCGCGGAGAAGGTGATGAAGTTACGCGTGGAACCGTGCCGGTCGATTATGGAGCCAATGGTACTGGCGAACGCAACGGGACACTTCGAGTCGTATATTCCGCACTACAGCACCTCCATCGCGGATGCGTGGAGTGTGGTGGAGAAGCTGATTGCTGAGGGGGGGGATGTTGAGCTGATCTGTAGGGATGAGGGAGACCCGCGACGATGGTGGGAATGTCACCTCCGCGATTTTAGTATTGAGAAAGAGACGGTTCCACATGCCATCTGCCTGGCGGCTTTAAAGGCGATGGGGGTATCTGATGTCTAAGTGTCCGCCCTGTAACGCACAGCTCATCAGCCCATTTCCGTGCCGACCGGAATGTGAAGAGATCGTGAAGGGACGTGAGGAGGGAGTGCTGGACATGCTCCTCAAAACGTTTTCGTAACGCAGATGGTTCCCCGTGGAACAAGGAGGGAGAGTGATGGCAAACCAACAGGACGGAATCATGAATCTATTCGGGCTCGGCGGTCTTTTAGGTGGGGGTGTAGCAGGTCCGCAAGCCCTGATGAGTATCCTCGGACAGAGGCAACAGGAGATGGTAGGACGAGAGCTGCACAGGCAGCTGCTCGATATCGCCCAGCTCCTCTCGTCCTCGATCAGTAGGCTGGGTGGACCGCAGCTGGGCACTGCGGAACAGCTCCCTACGCCATCCATGCAGCCGTTTGTGCCGGAGGAATGGATCCGGCATGTCCGACAGTTGGCGGAAGAGGTGGCCTGGCGGTCAGGGGTCCCGTTGCCGCGACGAAAGGAGCTGGGATGATCGCGAATCCCTGTCTCCGCCGGCGTGTCTGAGTGACGTACCCTACGGACGGTGGTGGGGTGTCCCCATGCAGAGCCCTAGGGGTCTGTGTGAAGCTGGTGAAGCCGTGCTGGTCGAAAACGAGGCGCTGAGAGCGCTCTATGACGCTGAGTGGCGCATGCGCGGCTTTGAACGGAGTCCCTGATGGCGGACGGGAAGGCGTGTGCGACGTGTCGGTATTGGGAGGAGGAAGAGAAAGAGCCGTATCGGCATGGAGTGTGCCATCGGTATCCACCGATGATGCTAGGCCCGATTGTGAACTCCCTGCAATTCGCTGAATTTCCCAAGGTTCCTGGTTCTGACTGGTGCGGCGAATATCTGCCGAGAAAGGGCAAGCCATGAGTGTCCATCGGATCTCGACGGATCTCCGGAGTAATGCCCGGAAAGACGGGATGACGATCGAGGTCCCGCTCAATCCGGGGGCCGTCAAGACGGTCGTGGTCCTGGTGCTGGGCGAAGACGGGCGGGTGCACGTGTCGGGGCCGATGAATGAACCGAGCGTGATGACCACGTTGTTGCGAACAGCACAGGCGATGCTGGAGGAGTATCAGTCGCGGAAGCTGATCCAGGTGGTCAATGGGGTCGTGGGACTGAAGGGACAGGGGAACGCGTAAGAGTGCAGATTCGAGATGCACAAGCCCGGCTCAACCTCTCCCTCTCAAAGATGCTGTGGCACCTGGCTCATCATCCTCGTACAAAGCGGGCCTATCGTCGCGGAAAGAATCGTTGCCATGAGTGCGGCGGGCTGCTGAAGAATCCGGAGTTAGAGCGGGCGATGCAAGACATGGTGCTGACAGGGAGAGGGATAGACCGATGCCAGCCGTTGCCGACAAGCTGACGAAGGCGCAAGCGGCGGAGGTGGATCGGTGGGTGTTGGAGCCGTTTTATTGGGCCATGCGGTTTCTCGGGTCGGATTTTGACCCGTGGTCGGGGCAGCAGGACCTGTGGGACGCCTACGGGAAGCTCCTCAACGCGAAGCTGAAGCGCTATCAGTGCGGGGCACAGGCACTCACCCCGGAGGAAACCGAACTCGCCGACAAAATGGGTATTTCGGTGATGTCGGGTCACGGCTTGGGCAAGGAACGCTCCGTGACGGGCATTGCCCTGCATTATCTGTCGGTACTCAAAGTCTATCAACCGAAAGGGGTCTGTACCGCTCCGGCCGGGCCGACGTTGCAATCCACGCTCTGGCCGGAATTTGCCAAGGTCATTTCGAGTTCCGAGACGCTCACCGCGCTGTTTGAAAAACAAGCCAATCGCATTTATCTCAAGGAAGATCCGAAGCAGGGCCAGTTCATGCGGATCGAGCCGCGCACGATTCAGCAGAACAGCAACCCGGACGAGCAAGGCGTGGTGCTGGCCGGCATTCATGCGACCGGCGTGCTCTATCTGATTACGGAAGCCTCGGGCGTGCCGGAACCGGTCTTTAAGCCGATCGAAGGCGGTTTGAGCGATCCGCTCTCGATGGTCATCATGATTTTCAATCCCACCAAGCGCACGGGCTTCGCGGCGGACTCCCACACGAAGAACCGAAAATACTGGTATTGTCTCCAATGGGACGCCCGGACGCTCAAGCAGGAGAAACTGGCGAGTCCGGGACGGTTCGTCTGGTTCAACGAACGCGCCCAGGATGCCTTGATCGAGAAGTACGGGGAAGATTCCGATACCGTGCGCATCCGCGTGATTGGGCTTCCGCCGAAACAATCCGCTGATACCCTTATTCACTATGATGCAGCGCTCGCCGCGAGCGAGCGCGACATCCTCTTGATGCCGCATGACCCGCTCTCGATCGGCGTCGATGTCGGCGGCGGCGGCTCTGGGGGCGATCCCTCTGATGTCTCGATCATGCGTGGGCCGAAGCTGGTCGAGCGGCGTCAATTTGTTAATGTCGATGAATTTCGCATGGCAGATATCGTGGCTGACATTCTGAAGAGCGAACAGGCCAATCTCTCGCCGGACGCCGCCTACGCCGTGGTGGTGGATTATGGCGGACTCGGGCGCTCGACCTACAAGATGCTGCAAGAGAAACATCACATCAAGAATCTCTACGGGATTGATGCGGCCGAATCCCCGGTGCGCGAGTCGGAGTTTCATCGCATGCGGGATGAATTGTGGTGGGAGTTGCGCGAGGCGTTCATGGAATCCAAGGAAATCGTCATTGATCCGCATGTCACGCAGTACGATGAACTGATTTCACAACTCACCTCGATCAAGTG
>PJQE01000138.1_pt1 | contig 10481 bp, 8 predicted proteins | sample 1503751 | NCBI WGS metagenome assembly PJQE01 (sample SAMN07775948, study PRJNA414020) | Biofilm metagenome, whole genome shotgun sequencing project. | reverse complement strand
TAGAGCAGAGGACTGAAAATCCTCGTGTCGGCGGTTCAATTCCGTCTCCGGGCATACCTGTTAGCGGCCTTCACTCCCCAAAATCTCTCTGATTCGAGCTTTATAAAGCAAGCGGCACTTTTGTATTGACAATATACTATACTATAGTATAGTATATTGTCATGAGAATGAATTGAAAGTGAAAGAGTACATGTCTCGTACAATTTACGACAAACGAACGTTAATAAGCCGTGTGAAGGCAATACGGAGTCAGATTGAAAAAATTGAGGAAGCTCTCATCGATGAAACGGATTGTTCCTCGATTTTAAAGGATGTATCCGAGATTTGTAACTCTATAAACAGTTCTTTTAACGAAGTTATTTATCCAAAAGATGACGACAAATTAAAAGCATTATTCATGGAATTGATCAATTGGGACAGAAATATCCATGATATCGTCGAGAAAACCGCTAATTGGCTCGAGAATATTTCGGGAGAAGTCTTCGATTTAGTGGAAGCCGGTAAATTGGAAGAGGCTAATAAATTGATCTCCGATTCCAGAAAAGCTCTCTTCCTGATAAATAATGAACTGAAACAAACTACCATGAGCTGTTTCCTTTCCACTCATGACATTCAATTAAGGGGCATTTCGAACAAAGGATCGAATATGAACTAAGACTATGTCTCACACAATCCACGGAAAACAAAAGCTTATCAACCGCGTGAGAAGAATTCGCGGTCAGATCGAGGGAATCGAGAAAGCCCTCCATGATGAAAAAGACAGCTCTGCGATCCTGCAAGATCTTGCAGCGGTTAGAGGGGCTATAAATGGGCTGATGGCGGAAGTCCTGGAGGGCCATATCAGCCATCACGTACTGGACCATGAAACGACTTTAACCTCCGAACAAACAAAAGCCACAAAAGTATTGATAGAGCTGATAAGAACCTACTTACGTTAATCACGGAAAAATAGGCTTCATCGATGGAATATGAAGGAGCTAAAGTTGACAAGTAAAATAGCTGCGCCTAAGTGAACTATGCGTATATAGAAAAGCCACGCAGACCCAGACTCGCTGATCGAAAGAAATTCGAGTTGTTGTGAAAGAGATAGAAATGCGGGCATGTAAGAGAAAGCACATACAAACATCATTAATCAGGCTCGGCCTCTTAATTTATCTCGTATCTTGGATAGGCAATCTCCAGGGTCTGCCTCTTTTTATGATGATTGACAATTCCCACAGGGCATCCGTTACTGAAAAAGATGGCAGAATTCACATGGTCATTAATCATACCGGAAATCAACATGATCATGAGCATGAGCATAATATAATCGTCGGCGATCATGAAAAACATGAGCAAGAAGGCGGTGAATTCTCTGACACAATTTCCAGTTTCGCCATGGAGCGAGACCATCACTCTAATCATGAAACCCAGCTTTTGAAATATCAGGAACGAGTTATCTCTACAAACGTGGCAATGGTCGCCAAGACCTTTATCATTGTGCTCGCTGCATCGTTTGAGCCCAAATTTGTTGAAACCCTCTCTTTGAAACACTCACCGCTTTTATCTCCGGAAGTTAACTCCCCTCTTTTCTGTCTTCGCACCACAGTCCTTTTAATTTAGTTCTTAACCAATCCGAGTTTATTTCTTCAGCTTTATAAGATGCTTGGCATACAGCTTTGTCCCGATAAATCCGTGGGTCGGGAAAAGAGCGAAATAAATTTCTGAGGATTTTATATGAATCTAAAAACCTTTCTGGCTTTATGTATTTCATTGCCTGTCGCACTGGCCGGATGTGCTTCCGTCCAGCCGGATGCCGCTCTGCCGGAGCCTCGTCCGCTTGGAAAGGAAATCCCCACCTTCCAGCCAGGGGTTGATCCGGAAGAACCGCAGGACGAAGCGTTCCTGCTGGATGAACCGACTGGAGTATTAACCCTTCGTGAAGCTCTTGCGCTGGCCCTTCTTAAAAACCCGGAGCTGGCAGCTTTTTCCTATAAAACTCGTGCAAGTGAAGCAAGGATGGTCCAGGCAGGGCTTTTCCCAAACCCGGCGATCGGCACATATGTCGAAAATATCGGAGGCTCGCCAACAGTAACCGGCGGTGTACAAACTACGATAGAGCTCGGTCAGTTGATAGAGCTCGGCGGGAAGCGGACTGCGAGAATGCGGGTGGCCTCTCTCGGGCAGAACTTGGCGGGGTGGGATTACGAAACTAAGCGTATAGAGGTTTTAACCAATGTATCAAAGGCTTTTACAGATGTACTAAGCGCACAACAAAGACTGATACTCACTGAGCAAATTGTCGATATTGCCGAACAAGTTGCGGGAACTGTTTCTCAAAGGGTCGAAGCAGGCAAGGTATCTCCTATCGAGGAGACGAGAACGTTCGCTACGCTTTCGACGGTCCGGATTGACCTCGAACAGGCCAAACGAGAATTGGAAGCATCCCGCAGGCGCTTAACTGCAATATGGGGGAATACCGACCCTCGGTTTGAGACGGCAGCAGGTGATTTCGACTCGATTTCCTCGTCCGTACCATCTCTCGAGCAATTAAAAGAGCTGCTGTTCCAAAACCCGGAACTCGCGCGCTGGGCGGATGAGATTTCACTCCGTGAAGCGGTTATAGACCTGGAAAAGTCCAAAGCGATTCCGGACCTTACGGTGAGCGGCGGTTACAGGCGGTTCAGGGAGGGTGGCGAGAATGCGTTTGTTGTCGGAATTTCCGTGCCCTTGCCGTTATTCAACAGAAACCAGGGCGGAATCCTGGAGGCCCGCTACCGGCTGTCAGAGTCGGAGAGGGAGCAGCAGTTCGCAGAGGCCCGTCTCGCCACTCTTCTGTCGGAGGCCCAGAAAACTCTTTCAACTTCGTACACAGAAGTTCTAACCCTTAAAGACAGTGTTATTCCTGCTTCGCAAAGTGCTTTCGATGCAATTAACGAAGGCTATCGTTTGGGCAAGTTCGGCTTTTTGAATGTCTTGGATGCCCAGAGGACTCTGTTTGACGCGAAGCTGAGATACCTGAGGGCGCTAACGGACTATCACAAGGCAGTCGCCGACGTAGAAGGCTTGATTGGTGAGCCGATAGATGTTATTGCAAGCAACCCAAGCGTGAAATAGGAGGAGACATTACATGAGGAACATAAAGAAGTCTTTAATAATTTGGATAGCCCTGCCCCTGGTGATTATTTTAGCATTTTTCATTCTGCGCGAGGACAAATCGTCAATAAGTAATAATTCGGAAGAGGGCGCCGGCTCGGAACAGGCGGATGAAGATTTCGTCAAGGGGCCCCATGGGGGAAGATTATTGTCGAATGGTGACTTCCGGGTCGAGGTCACGATTTATGAAGAGGGTGTTCCTCCGCAATTCAGGCTCTACGCGTTTAACAAAGATAAGCCTGTTGACCCCGACGAAGTGAGATTGACGGTCGAGTTAAACAGGCTCGGGCGAAAGGGAGAGGTGATCAACTTCAAAAAAGAGGGAGACTATTCACTCGGCGATAAAATCGTTGAAGAGCCGCATTCATTTGATGTGACGGTGCTTGCAGACTGGAAAGGCCAAACCCACAGCTGGGAATATTCACAGCTGGAAGGAAGGGTCGAGCTCACCCCTCAGGCGATAGAACAGGCCGGTATAGTTACGGAAACCGCCGGCTCCGCGAAAATAACCGCTACCCTGGAGCTTCCAGGTGAAATCGTTCTTGATGCCAACAATGTAGTGCGCATTGTCCCAAGACTCCAGGGTGTGGTAACGGAGGTCCGGAAGAATCTCGGCGATAAGGTAAGCAAGGACGAGGTGATCGCCGTTATAGACAGCCGGGCGCTGGCGGATGCCAAGGGAGGATACATTGAATCAGCCAAACGGATGGAGTTGGCCCGGGCTTCCTATGTTCGCGAGGAGAGCCTGTGGAAGAAAAAAATCTCGCCCGAAGAAGACTATCTGGTCAAGCGCTATGAATATGAAGAAGCGCAAATAATCTATCGGACAGCCAGGCAGAAATTAATCACACTGGGGCTTTCAATATCCGATATTGATAGCTCGATACGTAATCCCGACCAGAACCTCGCACGCTATGAATTGAGAGCTCCTTTCAGCGGCGTCGTCATCGAAAAGAACATCTCGGTCGGTGAAACGGTCAACGAAAATGAGGTGATATTCGTCATTGCGGATCTCTCGACCGTTTGGGTGGACGCCACCGTTTACGCCAAGGATTTGAACCTCGTAAAAGTCGATCAGAAAGTCACTGTAACGTCAGACGTCCTGGGGGCCGAAACCCAGGGAGTGCTGACATACGTGGGTCCTCTGGTCGGCGGAAAGACGCGGTCTGCCAAAGCGCGTGTCGTGATTCCCAACCCCGACGGTATATGGCGTCCCGGGCTTTACGTCAACATCAAAGTCGTTCATGAAGAGACCGCCGTCCCCTTGGCTGTCAGGGCCGAAGCTCTCCAGACATTTCGGGACTGGGATGTCGTCTTCGTGCGGGTTGGAAACCTGTTCGAGGCGAGGCCGCTCGAATTAGGGAGGCGCGACGGCGAGTTGGTGGAAGTGCTGGGCGGCCTTTTGCCCGGGGACAAGTATGTTTCGGAAAACAGCTTTATTTTAAAGGCGGATGTTGAAAAGGCAGGAGCCAGCCACGATCATTGATTTCTGAAAGGAGGTCTACCATGAAAGAGATCAAAGCCATTATTCAACCGCATATTGTCAGTAAAGTGATACGAGCCTTGCATGGCCTCGACCGCTTTCCGGGCTTCACTCTGCTCGACGTCAGAGGTCAGGGGCGAGGACGTGGAAAGGGAGGCTCATACAAGGTTACCGAAGACGACATCGATTATCACCGAAAGGCCATGATAGTAGTTATTTGCTCGGATGAGCCAGCCGCGATTGTAACCCAGGTTATTCGGAGCGCGGCACATACTGGAAACAAAGGGGATGGAATCATAGTTGTTAGCGAAGTTGCTGAGGTGATTCGAATCCGCACCGGCGAAATACGAGATAGTGCTTTATAAGGAGACCCTTCATGCTCGAACGAATTCTAAAACTCTCCATACGCCAGAGGTGGTTGGTAATTCTGGTTACATTGGCCGTTGCGGCTTTGGGTATCTACAATTTCCAAAGACTGCCTATAGACGCTGTTCCGGACATCACCAACGTCCAGGTGCAGATCAACACGGAAGCGCCGGGATTTTCTCCTCTGGAAGTTGAGCAGCGGATTACTTTCCCTGTCGAGATTGCAATGGCCGGTCTGCCTTCACTCGACTATACCCGGTCGGTCTCGCGTTACGGGCTTTCTCAGGTAACGGTAGTCTTCAAGGACGGCACGAACATTTATTTCGCGCGGCAGCTGATCAATGAACGGCTGCAAGAAATCAGAGCGCAGCTCCCGCGGGAAATTGATCCGGCTATGGGGCCTGTGGCCACGGGACTTGGAGAAATCTTTTTTTACACGGTCGAGCCCGAACCCGGAGCCGTTAAACCCGACGGAAACCCGTACACGCTTATTGACCTGCGAACTTTTCAGGACTGGATCATCCGGCCACAACTTCGGAATGTCCCCGGAGTGGCGGAAGTAAACACTATCGGGGGATATGTTAAACAATTTCACGTCACCCCTTACCCTGAAAGACTTATTGCCTATGAATTAACGTTCCAGGATATTCTTGACGCTTTAAACAGTAACAATTCCAACATAGGCGCTGGCTATATCGAACGCAGCGGTGAGCAGTATTTAATTAGAGTACCCGGACAATTGGCCGACATTGAGGACATTGAGCAAATAGTTGTCAGCAATTATGAAGGCTCTCCCGTCCGCATCAAGGATGTGGCGGTTGTTCTGCTCGGGAAAGAGCTGCGAACAGGAGCCGCCACAGAAAACGGCAAAGAAGTAGTTCTCGGAACGGTGCTGATGCTTGTGGGAGAAAACAGCCGCACTGTGGCCGAGAGGGTAGCTGAAAAGATGGTCGAAGTGAACCGCGCTTTACCGGAAGGAATTATCGCAAAACAGGTTTACAGCCGAACTACACTCGTGGACGCAACTATAAGCACGGTAAGAAAAAACCTTGTTGAGGGGGCCCTCCTTGTCATTGTTATCCTGTTTCTGCTCCTGGGAAATATCCGGGCGGCTATAATCACGGCTCTGGTCATACCTTTATCCATGCTTTTTACTATCACCGGGATGGTGCATAACAAGGTGAGCGCCAACCTCATGAGCCTTGGCGCGCTCGACTTCGGGCTCATAGTCGACGGCGCCGTAATCGTCATTGAAAACTGCGTTCGCCGAATGGCCGAAGAACGCCATCGTCTGGGACGCCTGCTCAACCGCGCGGAACGCCTCGAAGTCGTTTTTCAAGCGTCCAAAGAGGTGCTGCGGCCAAGCATATTCGGTGTTTTAATAATTATGATCGTTTACGTCCCAATACTCGCGCTGACAGGGGTCGAAGGGAAGATGTTCCGGCCTATGTCGCTTACGGTGATTATAGCACTTTTTGGCGCGATGCTCTTTTCAGTAACATTTATTCCTGCGGCAGCCGCATTTTTCCTTTCGAGCAGGATTTCCGAGAAAGAAACTTTTTTCATGAGATGGGCGAAGAAAGCTTATCTGCCGTCCTTGAATTATTCCATGAGCCATAAAACGCTCATAGTAGCCATGGCCTGCGTTCTCGTTGTTCTGAGCGGGTTGCTTGCAACCCGTATGGGGCGCGAATTTATCCCGACCCTCGATGAGGGCGACCTGACCATTCATGCCCTGCGCGTTCCGGGGTTAAGCCTGACCCAGGCGATCGAAATGCAGCACGACCTTGAGGAGACAATAAAAAAATTCCCCGAAGTGGATAAGGTCTTTGCTAAAATAGGTACGGCTGACATCGCAACCGACCCCGTCGGTCCCAACGTGGCGGACGTGTACGTTATCCTGAAGCCCAAGTCTGACTGGCCGGATACCGATCGCTCTAAAGCGGACTTGATCGTTGAGCTCGAAGAGAGCCTGAAAAAGGTTCCTGGAAACAAGTATGAATTTATCCAGCCGATCCAGATGCGCTTCAACGAGCTTCTCGCCGGGGTGCGGGCCGATGTGGCGGTGAAGGTGTTTGGTGATGACACAGAAGTTCTTCTGGAAACCGGTCAGAAAATTTCCGAAATCATCGAGAATATCCCGGGCGCCTCGGATGTCCAGATGGAACAGGTAACCGGGTTGCCGGTCCTGACCGTTGAGCTTGACCGGAAAGCGATGTCCCGATACGGACTCAACCTCTCCGACGTACAAGATGTGGTAGAGGTCGCCATGAGGGGGAAGAGCGCCGGCTTGATCTTCGAAGGGGATAGACGGTTTGAAATCGTTGTACGCCTCCCGGAGGATACTCGCGGCAAGATAGAGGAGCTTAAAAGAATACCGGTTCCTCTCCCCGATTCGGATGAATCGGATGTCACGCTCAACTCGGCGCTGTATTCCGAGAACGGTGGACGACAGGGCTTTATAACGCTTGGGTCCGTAGCGGATTTTGTCATAGCCAAGGGTCCGAACCAGATCAGCAGGGAGAACGGCAAACGCCGAGTCGTGGTAACGGCCAACGTGCGCGGCCGTGATATCGGGTCTTTTGTCGAAGAAGGCGAGAGAAAGATCAGCAGTGAGGTTAATGTTCCGGAAGGTTCCTGGATCACCTGGGGCGGTAAGTTCGAGCAAATAATATCCGCCGCCAAACGTCTTCAGGTCGTCGTTCCTATCGCGCTCCTTCTGATATTTATCTTATTATTTGCGACTTTTGGAACCTTAAAAGACTCAATCCTGGTATTCACCGGCATTCCCTTTGCGCTTACAGGTGGAATTGCCACGCTCTGGCTAAGAGGCATGCCCCTTTCAATTTCAGCAGGGGTCGGGTTCATCGCTCTCTCGGGTATTGCGGTGCTAAATGGAGTTGTCATGGTCTCATTTTTCAATGAATTATTGAAAGAGGGCAAACCGCTGGACAAGGCTATCTTTGATGGAGCGATTACTCGCCTGCGTCCTGTGCTGATGACGGCTCTTGTTGCCTCGCTGGGTTTCCTTCCGATGGCATTAGCGACCGGAAGAGGAGCAGAAGTGCAGCGGCCGCTCGCTACTGTAGTGATTGGGGGGATTCTCTCATCAACTGCTCTCACGCTGCTTGTCCTTCCAGTGCTTTATCAGCTCATACACCGCAAGCGTGGCGTTAATGAAGGATGACAAAGTGATGGGTCGGCCGGCGAACAGTGGGGTTAAATTTTCTTAAGCAAACATCACCAGCACGGCTCCAGAACTTGAAAAATATACCATACCCCAGTATAGTATTATGAAAGACATGACGAATGGCTCGACAAGATAGAAAAAAAGAAGCTTGTTAACCGTTTTGGAAGGATTGAAGAGATATTGGAAGATTAAAAGTCATGCCAGAAATCATGTCGGATATCATAAAAGAACATAAACTCGACGTCGCACGAATAGTAGCTTTAGGGCTGTTGGTTGGGTTATTTTATTTTTCGGTAACATCCCTACCTATCTACTTTGCCGGGCTGATATTCGGAATCTTCGGCCTGGCCAAAGAAGCGATTGAAGGGCTTTTAAAGAAACGAAAAATCGGAACAGAGCTTTACATTACAATCGCTGTCGTTGTTGCTGTTCTCGGTAAAGAATTTCTAGCCGCCGGTATCATACTTTTCATCATTCTAATAGCTGAATTCATCGGTGATGTTATGGGGGAACGGGCAAGGAGTTCTATCAGGGGCCTCATTGACGCAATGCCGAAAAATGCTCGTTTAAAACTCGAAAACGAAAAAGAAGAGATTGTGAAAATAGAGGCGCTGAATATCGGTGATGTTGTCCTGGTAAAGGCAGGAGAGAAAATCCCGATTGACGGCATAGTGATTCATGGCAACGGCGCAGTCAATCAAGCGGCCATAACCGGAGAAAATATGCCTGTCGAGAAAGACGAGGGCAACGAAGTATATGCGGGTACGGTTCTCCAATCCGGCGCGCTTGACATACGGGTCAATAAACTGCACGAAGATACGCTTTTTGCGCATATCATCACCCTTGTCGAAGAAGCACAGGAGAAACGCGCCCCTGTTCAAAAACTTACTGACAGGATCGCCGCATATCTAATCCCGATTTCCTTCGTTTTCGTTATAGGAACCTATCTCATCACAAAAGATGTGCGAATGGTTATCGCCCTCCTTATTTTCACATCTCCAGCCGAGCTCGCACTTGCCACGCCACTCGTCATGGTTGCTGGAATCGCTCGGGCTGCTCGTGAAGGTATTTTGCTTAAGGGTGGGATATACCTGGAGGAGCTGGCCCATATAGACACAATTATTTTTGACAAGACAGGCACGCTCACCATAGGCAAACCAGTCGTGTCTGAAGTTGAAATCTTGAATCCGGAATATAGCATGAACGAGATCATGCGCTTGGTTGCGGCGGCAGACCGTAGATCCAATCATCCGCTTGCCCAGGCTATCGTCAATTACGCCAATGAACTGAACGTGCCAACCCTCCAGCCTACACATTTTGAAATAATAGAAGGACGCGGTATAGAGGCTGTGGTTGATGGTAAAAAGATGGCGTTAGGAAACGATGCGCTTTTGAAAGACAGAGACCTTGCTACCCCGAAGATGAAATTGGGAAACCTGAACAGCACAGCCGTTTTCGTTGTGATAGACAATTCAATAGATGCAGTTATTTACCTCAATGACAAACTCCGGGAAGGCGCAAGAGAGGCAATCCAGAAGCTTCAAAAAGACGGCGTTCGCAAAATTACCATGCTCACCGGAGACAATGCCGCCACCGCCGAATATATTGCAGGAGAAGTCGGCATTACCGATTACCGCGACGGACTATTGCCCGGGGATAAAATTAACATCCTTAAAACTCTCCAGAGCACTGAAAAAGCTAAAGTTGCAATGGTTGGAGACGGTATCAACGACGCTCCGGCGCTTGCGCAAGCGAATGTTGGTATCGCGATGGGTATTATGGGTAATCAGGCCGCCATGGATGCGGCTGATATTGTGCTTATAGGCGATGATTTGCAAAAAATTCCCAAGGCAAGAGCATTAAGCAAGCGTGCTTATAGAACCATCAAGGAAAACATCATAATAGGGGTCGGCTTTGTACATATTACCGGCATTGTGCGCGTGCTCACCAAGATCATCGGCCCGATCGAGGCGGCGGCCATTCATTTGGTCCCCGACGTGCTGGTGTTCCTTAATTCAGTGAAACTGTTGAAGGTTAAGATCGACTAATTAACAACATAATAATCGGAAGAGGCTTTCAGTTGGAGCCCCGATTGTGGATTTAGCCCTTTTACCCCTGGCGCTTGCTTCGGAGAAACCGGGCAGCGAGATTCAGTCGCCGATGTCCATAGTGATATTGGGAGGACTTTTAACCGCAACTTTTCTGAATCTTATTGTAATTCCGACCATGTTTGAAAAATAGGGGAAAGTCGAGGGTTGAAATATTCTGATCTCGTGTCGGTCAATTCCGTCTCCGGGCATACCCCGT
>PJQE01000137.1_pt1 | contig 10481 bp, 6 predicted proteins | sample 1503751 | NCBI WGS metagenome assembly PJQE01 (sample SAMN07775948, study PRJNA414020) | Biofilm metagenome, whole genome shotgun sequencing project. | reverse complement strand
CCGATCTCTAAACTGACGGGGACAATCCTCTCGTTGCGGTGTATTCTGGCGATCAGAAGGAGATGTGTTATGGGCAGCGATACGACGGAGGCGGCGAAATCGCCCGCAGCAAACATTCCCGCCGTCATCAAGGTGGCGATCATCGAAGACCAGCGCGACATCCGCGAGGGGCTGGCCTGGATTATCCGCGCGACCGACGGCTTCGATTGCGTTGGCGCATTCCGCTCGATGGAGGAGGCGGTTGAAAAGATCGGCTTCGACCTGCCGGATGTCGTGCTGACCGACATCGGGTTGCCCGGAATGTCCGGCATCGAAGGCATCCGCATCCTGAAAGAACGCCACCCGAAACTGCTCCTGCTGATGCTGACGGTCTATGAAGACGACGAGATGATCTTCGACGCGCTCTGCGCCGGGGCGTGCGGCTACCTGCTGAAAAAGACCTCGCCGACGCGCCTGATCGAGAGCCTGCGCGAGGCGATGGGCGGCGGCGCGCCGATGTCGCCCGAAGTCGCCAGCCGCGTGATCAAGCTCTTCCGCGACATCCGCCCGCCCGAACGCGCCGATTACAAACTGACGCCGCACGAGACGCGATTGCTCAAACTCCTGGTCGAAGGCCACAACTACAAAACCGCGGCGGCGGAACTGGGCGTGAGCGTGACGACCGTGGCCTTCCACATGCGCAACATCTACGACAAGCTGCAAGTCCACTCCAAATCCGAAGCGGTCGCCAAAGCCCTGCGCAACCGGATCGTCTAATATCTCTCGACCCGCCGTTGCCGCTGGTATTCCCTGCCCAGGCCACGTCAATCCCTTGCGCGCTCGGGGTCTTTTGACTAGGCTGTGAGTCCACCGACATCACTGCAATTTACAACTCGGAGGCTTATGCGCGCGGCTCAAGTGAAAGGGCGGATCGCTTTTCTTCGTCTGCCGGCCTGGCTCGGCCTGCTGCTTCTGTTGCCGGTCATCGCCCTGGCCGAGCAGTTGCCGATCAAGCGCTACACGACCAGCGACGGGTTGGCCAACGACCGGGTCAAGCGCATCTTCCGCGATTCGCGCGGCTTCCTGTGGTTCTGCACCGCCGACGGTCTCAGCCGGTTCGACGGTTACCGTTTCGTCCGCTACAGCGCCGAGCAGGGGCTGCCGCACCCAAACGTCAGCGACATCGTCGAGGAAGGCGACGGCGTCTACTGGGCGGCGACTTACGGCGGCGGCCTGTGTCGTCTCGACTTTTCGCCTGAAACGTTGCGACAGAACGGTCAGGCGAAGCTCACGGTCTACCCGGTCAGCCATGACCCCGGCGCGAACGGCGTCAACGCGCTGCTCAAAGATCGCGCCGGGAGAATCTGGATCGGAGTTGACGACGGGCTGTTTCTGCTCAGCGACGAGGGCGGGAAAAAAGAGATTCGCCGCGTTGATCTGGGGCCGATGAGGCAGCCGGTCAACTGGCTCGAAGTGGGCGCGCTGCTGGAATCGCGCGACGGGAGCATCTGGATCGGCGCTTCGATGGGGATCGCGCGGCGGTTGCCCGACGGGCGGATCGTTTATTACAAAACGCCGAGCCTGCGCTGGGTGCGGTCGCTGATCGAGGACGCCGACGGCAGAATCTGGATCGGGCACGCCGGCGGCGTGGTCGTGTTCAAACCCGAACCCATCGCGTCCCTTGCCGCAGCCGCGCCGTTTGCGGAGATTGCCCCGGCAAAGAGCAGAACCGTTCCGGCGCTCCCCAACGGCAACCCGGAATTGCCTGTGTCCGATGGCGAAGCCGTCTGGCATTCTTATGCTCCCACGATCAGGCAAAGCCCAACCGTCAGTCTGCACCAGACGGGGGACGGGCGGGTTTGGATCGGGACTTACGGCGGCGGCCTGATCGCGGCTCATCAAGGGCAGTTGCGCCATTACACGATCGCGCACGGCCTGAGCGACAACACGATCTTCACGATGGCCGACGACCTCGCCGGCAACCACTGGATCGGGACGCTCAGCGGCGGCGCGATGAAGATCGCGAAGAACGGCTTCACGACTTACAAAGAGGCCGACGGGCTGGGCCACACCCGGGTCGTGAATATCTTCGAGACCCCGGCGGGCGAATTGACCGTCATCGGCAGCGATTGGAACATCAGCCAGTTCGATGGCCGGGGCTTCAAATCGGTTCGGGCCAACCTGCCGACCGAGGTCACGGGCGTCGCCAGCCACCGGAACCGATTGATCATTCAAGATCGCGCCGGGGAATGGTGGATGCCATCGGGCCAGGGACTCTTCCGTTTCCCACGCGTGGACAGGCTGGAGCTTCTGGCCGCCGCGCGGCCCATCGCGGTCTACACGGCCCGCGACGGCCTGGTCAACAGCAACCCCAACCTGCTGCTGGCGGATTCGAGGGGCGACATCTGGATCGCCATCAACGCCAACGACGGCCTGATGCGCTGGGAGCGCAAAACCGACCGGATTCATCGCTTCACGACCGCCGCCGACGGAACTCCGCACAGTTTCCCGACCGCGCTGGCCGAAGACAAGTCGGGCGCCGTCTGGATCGGTTACCGAAACGGCGCGCTGGCCCGTTATCGCGCTGGCCGATTTCAGCCGCTGACGGCGGATGATTGCGTTCCGGCGGGGACGATTCAGAATCTTTTCGTGGACAGCCGCGGCGGTCTGTGGATCGCGAGCGACCGGAGCGGCGCCGCGCGGATTGACGACCCCGATGCGCAGGAGCCTTTCTTTACCTACTGCACGACCACTCAGGGGCTGTCCGGCAACACGGTCTGGTGTTTTACGGAGGACTTGTCGGGACGCATCTACATCGGCACAGGCCGCGGCGTTGACCGTCTGGACCCGGACACGGGCCACATCAGGCATTACACGACCAGCGACGGCCTGAGCAGCAACGAGGTGCGCGTCGCCTTCCGCGACCGGCGCGGGATGTTGTGGTTCGGCTCTCCCGCCGGACTCTCGCGGCTCGCGCCTGAAGCGGAATCCGCCGCTCCATCGCCCCAATCCCTGATCAGCCAGATACAGATCGCCGGAGTCCGGCAGGCGATTTCGGACCTGGGCGCGCAACGAATCGAGTTGGGGGAGCTCGACCCGGATCAGAACAACCTGGGGATCGAGTTCTTCGGGTTGAGCTTCGGCGCCGGCGAAATGCTGCGCTACCGGTTCAAGCTCGAAGGCGCCGATCAGAACTGGCGAAGCCCCACGGATCAGCGCCGGGTTGATTACGCCAACCTGTCGCCGGGCCGATACCGCTTCCTGGTGCAGACGCTGAATGCCGACGAGGTCGTCGCCGAATCGCCGGCGACCGTCACCTTCACCATCCTCCCGCCGCTGTGGAAACGCTGGTGGTTCATCGCGCTGGCCGGTTCGATCCTCGCCGCCGCGCTGCTGGCCTTCGAGCGCTACCGCGTCCTGCGCCTGATCGAGCTTGAGCGCGTGCGGATGCGCATCGCGACTGATCTGCACGACGACATCGGCGCGGGGCTTTCGCGCATCGCGATCCTGTCCGAAGTCGCGCACGGGCGGCTGAGCACCGGCGATCTGCGCGGGCGCGATCACATGACCACAATCGCTCAAGGCTCGCGCGAGCTGCTCGATTCGATGAGCGACATCGTCTGGGCGATCAATCCGCAGAAAGAGCAGCTGAAGGATTTGGTCCAGCGGATGCGCCGGTTTGCCAGCGACGTGCTCGGCGGGCGCAATGTCGCTTTCCACTTTCGCGCGCCCGAAGCCGAAGCCGACCACAAGCTGGGCGCCGACATCCGGCGCGAAGTCTTTTTGATCTTCAAAGAGAGCGTCAACAACCTGGCGCGCCATTCCGGGGCGAGCCAGGCGGAGATTGACCTGCGGGTTGACCGGAATTGGCTGACGCTGCAAGTCAGGGACGACGGGCGCGGTTTCGACGCCGCGATCGGCAACGGCGGCGAAGGCAACGGCCTGGCGAGCATGCGCAATCGCGCCGGAAGGCTGGGCGGCGACTTACAGATCGTCTCAACTCCGGGACAAGGCACAACCATCAACCTGCGCGCGCCCCTGCGCCAGCGCAACTGGCTTGAGACCGCCAAGGTCGAAGACCCGCGCCGCCGCAACGGCAATCAATCAATCAAGCCCAAATCGCGACTCTTCTCCTTCCTCGCCCGTCTGAACAGACGGTGAAACGCCCGCCTCGACACCCTGATCGCAACCGCGAAGGCGCGGGCGCGATTTGAACGCCCGCGCCAACACACGACTATCTCACAGTCGTTGCACGTGTTACCCGCCTCATCGAAAGACCCGCCTCTTCTGCGGCGTCTTCCTATCACACAAACGGGGACGGCCAGTCCGCATTGCGCGATGATGCGCGGCGTCGGAGGGAGACGGTGAAGTTGAAAGGACACCGACCTTCGGACAGCGGCCGGCGCAGATGGATCGCCCCCTGGCTCGCGAGCCGCTTTGACAAACGACAAACAACGGCGGCGCGAAAACCGTGCCGCCTTTAACCCAATCACGGAGAAGAACAGGAGAAATATGAAACGCAAATCTATGTTCGCAATTGGAGCTTTGGCGCTGACGCTGGCGCTGACTTTCGCTATCTCGCTCTCGGCCTCGGCCCAGAGAATTGATCTGGGTGTTGGCAGCGTGGAAGGGCAGATCACCTTGCCAACCACCTTGCCTCAGGGGCTGTCGTCGCTTCCCTGCTCGTCACTGACGGTCGGCCTGTATCGCTACACTCAGGGCAACCCGATCGGCGTTCAGCAAGGCCCTTCGGTGACGCCGCAGCCGGCTGGCCCCGGTAAATGTTCCTATAAGCTGACGACGTTCGCCATGGATTGGCAGGTCAGCATGGGCGACAACCTGCCCAATTGGGACATCTTGTTCCAGGTCTCGCCTCACCCCGGAGTGGTGATCCAGAAAGGGCAGACTGCCACCAGAAACATCGCCATCACTCAGGTGACGCCTCACAAGCCGTTCTAAATCCCTGGGAGCGCACGCTGGAAGCGTGCGCTCCCTCTTCGTTTCTTCGCAGTGAACGAAAAAAATGCGATTGATAAAGCTCTGCGCGCTGTTCGTCATTTTCCAGGCCGGGTCGCAATCCGTCGCTTACGCCAACGCCGGGGTCGGCGCGGAATCGCTGGTCGTGACCGCCGCCTTCGACGGCCAAACGCTTTCGCCTCAATCGCCGCTCGAATTGCGGTTGAACCGCGCCGTTCAACCGTCCGAAGGAACATTGGCCGTCCTCGTCGGATCAACCGACGTGACCGGTCTGCTTGAAACCGCTGCTCCCAGATTGCGTTACCGCCCCTGGCCCCTGCCGCTTCCCGCCGGAGAGACCAGAGTCACGGTCTACCTGATCGCTCCAAACCGCGAGTGGAAGCAGGTCGCGCAGTTCGCGTTGCGCGTGGCTGTTGACTCAAACGCCGCGCCGGATCAGGCTCAAACTCCGGCTGAGGCTTCATCCAACACCCCGGTCAGTCCCGCGCAGTCAGGCTTCGCCATCGTTCCCTCGCTGACCGTCTCGGCGAAATCACAACCAGGCATCTGGCAGGCGCCCGCCGCGCCAAAGCCGGATCGCGCGACGTTCACCGATTTCACCTTGCAGGGCAGCCTGCAAACAAACGTCCAGCGCAAGACCTTCGGCTGGCAGAGTCAGTTCGACGTGGTCGGTTCGAGCTACAAACCGGAGGCTTTGCGATACGGATTGCTGAACCACAGAGCGCCAAACCTTGATCTGTCGAATTACCTGATGCAGTTCAAACTCGGCGGCGCAAATTTGAACGCCGGGCACATCGCCTACGGCTCGAACAAACACCTGATCAGCGACTTCGCCAGCCGCGGGTTGACGCTTTCGCTGCCGATCAGCAAGCGCGCGGATTTCTCGATTGCCGCGATGAACGGCGCAAGCATCGTCGGCTGGGGCAACTTCTTCGGTCTGGATCGTCGCGACCATCAGGTGGTCAGCAGCAGGCTCGGCTACGAAGTCTTCGACAAACAACCCGGCATGCTGCGGATCGAAGCGTCGGCGCTGACCGGTTCGTTGCTGCCTGAAGCCGGGGTCAACCAGGGGCTGATCAACGACGCGGAGAAGAGTCGCGGCGCAGGATTGCGCGTGAGCGCGACGGACAAAGCGCAGCGATTGCAGTTGAACGCCGGCTTCACGCGCAGCCATTCGCTCAACCCGCACGACCCACTGCTCGATCCGACTCAGACCGCGGTGAGCGCGCGTCCTGCTCCCGGCAACGCCTATTACCTCGATGCGGCCTATCAGCTCGCGCAGGACGCGCCGCTTGCCAAAAACCTGAAAGCGAGTTTGCAGGTCAATTACCTTCACGAGCGCGTTGATCCGCTCTATCGCAGCGTGGCGGCTGACGTGCAGCGGAACAAGCTGCTCGATCAAGTCGGGTTGGCCGCGACCATCGGCGAGATCACAACGACCTGGTCGTACCTGCAATTCCGCGACAACCTCGACGACATCCCGTCGCTGCTGAAATCGCGGACGCAGCGTCACAACCTGATGATCGGCCTGCCGCTGGTTGCGCTCTTCGGCTCGCAACCATCGTCTGATAAACCGGCGGCGTGGCTGCCGCGGCTCTCCTACAGCTTCGACCGCACGCATCAATTCGGCGCAGGCGTCCCCGTCAACTCGGATTTCAAGGAGCCGCAGATTCCCAACCAGGTCGGGATCAATCACCTGCTGACCGCCGAATGGCAGAGCGCGCGCTGGCGATACAGCTATCGGATGAATCTCTCCTCGCAGGAGAACTTCGGCGTCAACCGCGAGGGCGACCGGACGGAGGCTCTGACCAACGGCTTCACCGCCGGCTTCAATCCGCACACGGCCTTCGACATCAGTTTCGACCTGGGCGTGGAGCGCGCGCTGAACCGCGAGGCCAACGCGAACAAAGATTCGCGCCGGGATGCGCGCACGCTGCGGATCGGCCTCTTCGCCAACTGGCGCCCCACGGGTCGCATGACCGTGACCGCGAATCTGTCGGACACCGGCATGCGCTCGGTCGGCGACCTGACGCTGGCCAGCTCGAATCGCAACGCCCAATTCGACCTGCAATGGTCGTGGCGATTCCTCGGCAAAGAAGAGGCCGATCAGCCGGCGAAGTTCCGCCCGCGGCTGAAGGGGCAGTTCTACGTCAGGTTTGGGCGCCGGCGCGCGCGGTTGCGGGATGAGTTGCAGAAGCTCGACCAGTTCAATCGAACCAATACGCTCAACACAGGATTGAGCTTCACGTTCTTCTAACAGCGACGAAGGAGGGAGAAATGTTGAGACAACTGGCAGGGACGTTTTTGTTGATCGCCTGCGCGACCGGCGCCTTCGCGCAGAAGGAGCGGGTCTCGATCAGAGTCAGCCCGAACGGCGTGAACGTCAACGCCAACGGCGCGACGACGGTCTTTCTGACTTTCGGCGGGATGAGAAACCATCGTCCGGCGGAGGCCGCGTGGTGCGGCGAACTGATTCCCGCCGATCCCGATGTCGGTCTCAAATGCGATCCGGCGACGATCTACGGCTTCCTGCCCGACCGCTTCGACCTGTCGAAACCGAGCGGGAGGCAGGCGTTGACCGACATTATGTCAATTCCGGCGACGATTGCGCGGCGCGCGTATCAGGACGCGCGGGACGGCGCCAGGTCTTCGTTTTTCTACGTGCGCCGTTTCGTGAGCCTGAGCGGCGGGCCGGACGAATATGTCGCCGTCACCTGTCGAATGGCCGGCGGCGGAGTCAGCGCGCCGTTTGCATTGACGAGCGTCAAAGTCTCCTTTGGCAACGATCAGGGCGTCGAAGGGCCGAGCGTGTTATTGATCAAACCCGGCGAAAAGCTGCCGCCGATCAACGCCGAGATCGCTTACAACGGCGCGGGGCGTTTGATCGGCAGGTGGGAGGTGGCGCTGCCCGGCGATGAATTGCCGACGGAGCGCGATCTGCTGACCGAAGCGACGCTGCCCGTTGAAGAGCGCGGATCGCAGCGTCGCTACACGCAGCTCGGCCGGTTCAACGTCTTTCTTCCACCGGTCGGCAGATTCACGCTCCCCGGCCCTGATTCGTCGCGAGCGCCCACGAAGATCGAAGGCGCTTATCAAATCCTTCTGCGAATCGAAGTCAGCGACGATCAGGACAGCGGGTCGAACCTGGCGGCGGTCGGAGCGGGCAGCGGGTTCATCCAGAGCGGCGCGGTCGCGGGATTCCCGCTGCCCGCGCTGCGATACTACGTGGGCGGCGGGAGCAATCGCGACGCGACACTTTCATCATTGACGCCGATTGCCCTGAGATTGCCGCGGGAAGAGGCGGTCGTCGCGGCTGATGAGCGACTGATCTTCAGTTGGGATGAATCGTCGCGGGCCGCCGTCTACAGGCTCGAAATCGAAGACGCAACCGGGGAGGCGGCGTCGGCGGTTCTGCGCCGCGGCGCGACCAGTTACGAAGCGCCGCCGTGGCTTAAAGCGAAGGCGGGAAGCGCGATCCTGCGCTGGCGCGTGACGGCATTCGACCACACTGGCGCGCGGACGGGCGAATCCGCGTGGCGGCGCCTGGGAGGCGCGCCAAAATAACCTGATCACTGATGGCGCGGAAACAACCGCCGCGCGAGTCCCAGGACAGCGCCAACGCTGTCAGCAAGCAGCGCGCGGGCCGCAGCGGCGTCGTTCGGCCTTACCGCCCGTGATTGACTTCAACGGTTTTTCTCGCCTGTCTACTCTTCGCCTGTCAATCGCGGCTCTCTCCGTTGATCTCCGCCTGGAGAATTTCGTCAATCATCTGTCTTCTGATGATAGCCATGACAGGGCCGCGCATCGTCTCGTCATCCCAGTTTGCGGCGGTCGGGGTCTTCTTGATGGTTTCCTTCCTGGCCCTGGCGTAAAGCGATTCAAAGGTTTCGCGTGGGAGTGAATGGATTCTCTCTTCAGCTTGTCTGAGGAGTTCTTCCTCCTCCTTCTGCCTGGCGAGGTCCTCCATCTCACGCTGGATCGCGTTTTTTTGATTCTCAGACTGCTGCTTCCACGCGGCCTCAGCAGCATCTAGATACTGCATTGCCCCGCCAAACTGCGCCATTTTGAACTTGGTCTTCTTCGCCTCGACGAGCGCGTACTCAATGAAGAACCAGGCGCCTTCGGTTCCCAAACGCCGGATGACTTCTTCGGCGTGCCTGACTTCCGTGCCTTTCGGGCGGGGCTGATAGTTCTTGATCCCCTGCGCGAGCAGGTGAAAATGTTGAAGCAGCCTGACGGCGACGGGCGTGACTTCCCTGCCCTGCGCTTCCCCGTCCGGGTCTAGATCGCCGGAATGATCTTCCGAATAGAGCTTGCGGTTGAAGCGCTCAAACTCGGCGATCGCCCGCGGGCCTGGCACGTAGGACATCACCCAGTCGGGAGCGCCTTCGGAGTCTCTGCTTGCCTGGTACGTGACTTTGGTGAGGTAACCCGATTTGATGTGCGGCTGGTGAATTTTGTACATCCGCTTGTTCATCTCAACCGCGCTCGCCTGCCGCGGCTGCCCCGAATAGGCGCAGTAATCGGAATAAAGCAGCTTTGCCTCCGGGTAGCCGTACTTCAGCGCGGCGTAAATCTGATAACTGATGATTTCGTAAAACCTCTGCGCTGACGGCGTCAGTTCCTTCAGATACTGGAAGTCCAGCGGCCTGGTGCCGGCGCGGTTGAGCACGCGCCGGTATTGCTCGTTGAGCAGAATGATCACGCCGTCGGATTTTTCTCCGTTGGGCAGTTCGTCGCCGCGAAAAGCCACGCTGTATTTGGTGAAGGTGGCTTCGAGCTTCTGCTTGCTGCCGTCGGCGCCTTTGTAAGCCAGATTGGTGGTGATGAGCGCGCCGGCGTTTTGTTGCAGCGCCCGTTTGATGTTGTTGGTGTTGGCGCCGGATGGGTTGATCCCCAACTCCTGGCAGATTTCGCTCAAGGCGCCCAACCTGAGCATCGTCGGAACCGGTCTCCCGGCTTCGTCTATGCGCCGGTTGATGACGAGCGTCTCAATCCGGTAGGCAAGTTGTCCGGCTTCGCCAACATCAGAGTTAAACGCGACTTTCCAGGATAATTTCGTCTGCCCCGCCGAGTCTGTCTTGTTGATCTGGATGTTGACGCTTCCCTCTCCGAAGAGATTGTGGGCGGGAAGCCGGGAGATCACCGTGTCAGTTCTGATGATCTCTAATTCCTGGTTTTGCGCGGTTGTGGTCTGGACAGCCTGGTTTGACGCGGCTTTTTGCGGCATGACTCCTCCCGATGATGACGATCCGCATGTGTGTTATACACATGTAATAAGTAATATAGTAATAAAGTCATGGTTCAGTAACTTCTTTAACCAGTGATATTTAAGCGACTTTATTTCTCCCAGAACTACGTGTTTCTTCTCCCAGAACTACGTGTTTCTTCTCCCAAAACTACGTGTTTCTTCTCCCAAAACTACGTCGCTTCTCCCAAAACTACGTGTTTCTTCTCCCAAAACTACGTGTTTCTTCTCCCAAAACTACGTGCGCTATCTGCCTGAAGCTTGTGTGCCACATGTC
>PJQE01000136.1_pt1 | contig 10505 bp, 7 predicted proteins | sample 1503751 | NCBI WGS metagenome assembly PJQE01 (sample SAMN07775948, study PRJNA414020) | Biofilm metagenome, whole genome shotgun sequencing project. | reverse complement strand
ATCTCATTGCGACGGCTATGGCGCCCTTCGAAATCGTGCCCGCGACCCTGCCGAGGAAGGCCCCCCAGCCGGATTGTATGGACTCGTCGAGGGTCTTTCCGAGCAGGAGCTCTACAGCTATGGCCCCCGCGAACGCCCCTATGAAGGCCCCTATGACTGCTCCTATGCCGAAGAAGAAGGGGGCGCCCATTATGCCTCCCGCTATTGCGCCGGCTATGGAGCCGACTATCGCCCTGTTGCTGGACTTGTATTTCTTGGCGCCCGCTACACCGAGGAGGAACTCGATGAGCTCGCCGATGAGGACCAGCACGACGAGGATTATTATCGTCTTTACCGTGATCTCCTCGAAGCCGCCGTACCAGCCGTAGAGTAGCGAGGCGGCAAGTATTATAAAGGTGCCTGGGAGGCCGAACACGAGCGACGCCAGGCCGATGAGGGCCGCCAGAATGTATGCCGCGAATACTACGTAATCCATCATGCGTATAGGTTTACACACGGCGGTGTATTTACAACATAGATTTTAAGGGTGGAAGGGGTAATTGCGAAGAGCGGTTCAGACGACAGCGTGCTTTCGTGCGTAGAGGAAGTAGATCACGAATCCCGCCGCCATCCAGATAATAAGCCGGAGCCAGGTATCCATCGGGAGGGCGGCCATCTGAGCGAGGCTGACGAGTATTCCCATTATGGGCACGAAGGGGAAGAGGGGGGCTTTGAACGGCCTTTTGAGGCCCGGTTCCCTATATCTCAGCACGAGGACTCCCGCGCACACTATGACGAAGGCGAGAAGCGTTCCTATCGATACCAGCTCGCCCAGTATTCCTATAGGGAAGATGCCCGCGAAGAATGCCGCCACGACGCCCGTGAGCGCCGTCGCGAAAACGGGGGTTCTGAATTTCGTGTGAACCTCGGAGAATCTTTCGGGAAGCATTTTATCCCGCGACATCGCGTAGAATATCCTCGTCTGCCCGAAAAGTAGCACCATGACGACGGAAGTCAGGCCCGCGATAGCGCCGATTTTTATGAGCGGGCGGAGCCAGTAGAGCTCCTCGCCCATGAAATCCACGGCGACGGCTATCGGGTCCGGGACGTTGAGCATGTCGTATTTGACGACGCCCGTCAGCACGAGGGCCACGGCGATGTAAAGAAGCGTGGCGACGAAGAGCGAGCCGAGGATGCCGATGGGCACGTTCCTCTGCGGGTTTTTCGTTTCCTGGGCCGCCGTCGAAACCGCGTCGAAGCCTATATACGCGAAGAATATCACCCCCGCCCCGCGCAATATCCCGCTCCAGCCGAAATGCCCGAACATGCCTTCGTTGGGCGGTATGAAGGGCTCCCAGTTCTCCCTGTTGATGTAGAAGAAGCCGACTCCTATGAACACGATGAGGACCGCGAGCTTTAGAATGACGATGAGGCTGTTGGCGGTCGCCGATTCGCGTATACCGAGGACGAGAACAGCCGTAGCCGCGAGAACGACAAATACGGCCGGGATATTTAACACTGCGCCTGTAAAGCCCCAGCCGTGGATGTGGTCGAACGAAAGCGGGGCTTTGGCGACTATCTCGGGGATGATAACGCCGAAGTCCTTTAAAAAGCTCACCATGTACCCCGACCAGCCCACCGAAACCGTGGAGCTTGCGAAGAGGTATTCGAGAATGAGGTCCCAGCCTATTATCCAGGCGACGAACTGCCCCATGGTGGCGTAGGAGTAGGTGTAGGCGCTTCCGGAAACGGGGATCATCGACGCCATCTCGGCGTAGCAAAGCCCCGCGAATACGCACCCGATTCCTGAAAGCACGAACGAAAGGGAAATGGCCGGCCCTGCGTACTGAGCGGCGGCCTGGCCGGTTACGACGAAGATACCAGCGCCTATGATAATGCCGATGCCGAGGCTGACCAGATCAAGCGGACCGAGCACGCGTTTTAATCCGCGTTGCTCGTCGTCCGCTTCTTTTGCTATCCGGTCAATGCTTTTCCTTTTAAAAAGGCTCCCTGACATTCACACGCCCTGCGGAGGTTAACTACCATCCGCAGTTTAGATGAATAGCGGCGCTAATACAAGCGTGATAGTCGCGAGGAGCTTTATGAGAACGTGAATAGAAGGCCCCGCCGTGTCCTTGAACGGATCGCCTACCGTATCGCCGACGACCGTCGCCTTGTGGGTTTCGGAACCTTTACCGCCGTAGGAGCCGAGCTCGACGAACTTCTTGGCGTTGTCCCACGCGCCGCCGCCGTTGTTCATGAAGGTGGCGAGCAGGATGCCGCCTATAGTGCCGACCATCAGGAACGCTGCGATGGTTTCGGCGCCGAGCCCGAACTGCTTGAATATAAGGCCGACAGCTATCGGCATGCCTATGGCCAGAAGGCCCGGGGGAATCATTTCCTTAAGAGCGCCCTTCGTTACGATGTCGACGCAGCGTGCGTAGTCCGGCTTGGAAGTGCCCTGGAGGATTCCCGGGTTTTCCTTGAACTGCGCGCGGACGTCGCTGATGACGTAATAAGCGGCGCGGGCAACAGCCCTTATCGCGAGCGCGCTGAAGAGGAATATGAGCATCGCGCCCAGGAGGCCGGCTACGAATACCGGCACCTTGGCCAGGTCGACCGTGCTGAAGAGCTTCCCGGTGATGTGGGTCACCTCGTCCATGTAGGCCGAGAAGAGGAGGAACGCGGCGAGAGCAGCCGAGCCGATGGCGTATCCCTTCGTGAGGGCCTTGGTCGTGTTGCCCACGGCGTCGAGCTGGTCGGTCTTGTGCCTGATTTCTTCGGGCTGCTTACTCATCTCGACGATGCCGCCGGCGTTGTCCGTTATCGGGCCGAAGGTGTCCATCGCGAGGATGTAGGCCGCCGTTCCGAGCATGCCCATGGTCGCGATAGCCGTACCGTAGAGGCCCGCGCTGTTCGTGGAGATGTCGGCGAATTCGGCGAGGCCGTATATGCCGCAGTAGTAGGAGCTGATAAGCGCCGCCGATATCGCAAGGACCGGTAGCGCCGTACATTCGAGACCGATTGCGAGACCGGAGATGATGTTCGTCGCGGGGCCCGTCTGCGAGGCTTCGGCAATGAACTTCACCGGGCGGTACTTGTATTCGGTGTAGTACTGAGTGATGAATACGAAAGCGATACTGGTCGCGATGCCTATGACACCGGCCGCGAACAGCCACAGGTTGTTGTCGAGGAGGAGATAGGTCGCGATGTAGAACCCGACTGCGGCGAGAAAGCTCGTGACGTAGTAGCCGCGGTTGAGCGCGCTCATCGGGTCTTCATTCTCGTTATTGAGCTTTACCATCGCGATGCCGACCATACTGGCTATGAGGCCGAACGCCCTCGCGACGAGGGGAAAGAGTATGCCTTTTATGCCGAAGTGCGGAAAGAGAGCGACGCCCAGAATCATGGCGCCGATGTTCTCCGCAGCCGTCGATTCGAAGAGGTCGGCTCCACGGCCCGCGCAGTCGCCGACGTTGTCGCCGACGAGGTCCGCGATTACCGCCGGGTTTCTCGGGTCGTCTTCGGGGATACCGGCTTCGACCTTGCCGACGAGGTCGGCGCCGACGTCGGCCGCTTTGGTGTAAATACCGCCGCCGAGCTGGGCGAAGAGCGCTACGAAGCTCGCTCCGAAGCCGTAGCCCACTATGAGGAACGGCACTCTTTTGAGTACTTCTTCATTTTCACTGTATCCGCCGTAGAGGACGAAGAGGATACCGACGCCGAGGAGGCTCATGGCGACGATCGTAATACCCGAGACCGCCCCTCCCCTGAACGATATTCTGAGCGCCTTGTCGAGGCTCGACCTGACGGCGCTTGCAGTACGGATGTTTGTCCTTATCGATATCCACATGCCGATGTAGCCGGCGAGCGCTGAACAGCCCGCGCCGAAGAGGAACGCCACCGTCGTCTGCCATGCGAGCGTCGGATTGCCCGCGAGGAACCGGTAGACGACGTACATCAGCACAGCCAGAGCGAGGCTGAGCATGATGATCGTCGAGTACTGCCTTTTGAGGAACGCTTCGGCGCCCTCCTTGATTGCGTCGCTTATCTCCCTCATCGCGGCGGTGCCAGTATCAGTGCCGAGCACATACTTGGCAAGATAGCCGGCAAAGGCCAGGGAAATCACACTGATAATCAACACAACCACAATCAATGTATGGCTGCTAATCTCCATTTCAAACTCTCCTTTGAGTTATTTGATCCGTTTTTTTCCTGAATTGGGTAATCGAGTGATTGATAAAACGGGTAATCGGACAGCATGACGCAGCTTTTGAGCCAATGAGGAGAATTCGCAAAATACCGAACAGAGCTTGTAATATCCGGCAAGCACATTTAGAACAGGGATGACTTCGACCCGCCCCTCCAAAGATTTGGAGGAAACATATCCAACTGCATATCAATGTCAAGTCGATTTTTTTAAATCACTGAAAATATCTCTACGTATATATAACCGGGCGGGACCGGCGCGCGAAATCTTTTTACGGTCCGCGCTCCGGAGGGAGAGAAAGCGGATAGGATATGATTAGATTGAATAAAGTGCTAAAATAGTTGCGCTCCGGTTTCACTCCCCGTGAGACCTCAGAATTACGCATAAAGAAGGACGAGATATTATGACAATGCATGCAATGCCGCTTGTCGTGGGCGCCCTGTGCGTGATGGTCATCTTTTACAGGTACTATCACGGCTTCATAGCGGCCAAGGTCGCGGCTCTGGACGATTCCAGAAAGACGCCCGCCTATACGATGTACGACGGGCAGAATTACTACCCGACGAACAAATGGGTTCTATTCGGACACCACTTCGCCGCCATAACCGGGGCGGGGCCGCTGATCGGGCCGGTGCTCGCGGCCCAGTTCGGCGTTTTGCCAGGATATCTGTGGATTCTCATCGGCGTCGTCGTTGCCGGCGCAGTGCACGACTTCATCATATTCTTCGCGTCGGTCAGGCACGGAGGGAAATCCCTCGCCGAGATAGCGAAGACGGAGATAAGCCCTCTCACGGGCTTCGTCGCCTCGATCGCCGTCCTCTTCATACTGGTCGTCGCGCTCGCCGGCCTCGGGCTCGCTGTCGTGAACGCCCTCGCTGAAAGCTCGTGGGGCGTCTTCACCATAGGCTGCACTGTGCCCATAGCCTTCTTCATGGGCCTTTACATGTACAGGTTCAGGAAGGGGCGCATTGTGGAGGCGACGACGATAGGCGTCATACTGCTGATATTAGCGGTATTCTTCGGGAAGGACGTCGCCAACTCTTCCCTCGCCCCCTATTTCACACTCTCGAAAACGAGCATAACGCTCATTATTCTCGGCTACGGGTTTATCGCTTCGATACTCCCCGTATGGCTCCTTCTCTGCCCGAGGGACTACCTGAGCTCGTTCATGAAGATAGGGACGATAGCCTTTCTCGCGGCGGGGATCATCATCGTGAACCCCGAGCTCCAGATGCCCATAGTGACCGATTTCGTAAAGGGCGGAGGGCCGATAATCCCGGGGGCCGTTTTCCCCTTCGTTTTCATAACGATAGCGTGCGGCGCGATTTCGGGCTTCCACGCGCTCGTGGCTTCGGGGACTTCGCCCAAGATGGTGTCGAAGGAATCGGACATAAAAACCATCGGGTTCGTCGCGATGCTGATAGAAGGCTTTATCGCCATACTGGCGCTGATCGCGGCCACGGCCCTTTTCCCCGGCGACTACTTCGCGATAAACGTGCCCGACCCGATATTCCAGACCTTGGGACACCAGGTTGTTAACTTGGAGCACCTCTCGCACCAGGTGGGCGAGAACCTAGCGGGCAGGACAGGCGGCGCGGTGTCGCTCGCTGTGGGCATGGCGCAGATATTCACCGCCCTTCCCGGAATGGGGCACCTCATGGATTACTGGTACCACTTCGCGATAATGTTCGAGGCGCTTTTCATCCTGACGACTATAGACACCGGAACCAGGGTAGCCCGCTTCATGATCCAGGAATTCGGCGGGAGGTTCTATAAGCCGTTCGAGAGGGTCGACCATCTCCCCTCGGCCATAATAGCCAGCGCGCTTATATCGGTCGCGTGGGGATATTTCGTCATGACGGGGAGCATAAGCACGATATGGCCCATGTTCGGAACGGCGAACCAGGTGCTTGCGGGCATCGCCCTCTGCGTCGGAACGACATTTATCATAAAGCTAGGGAAGGCGAAGTACGCGTGGGTCACAATGGTGCCGATGGCGTTCGTCATGGCGACGACTCTCTCGGCCGCATGGATGAACATAAGGGATAATTTTCTCCCGATGACGCAGAGAGAGGGATTCGTGCATCAGGGATACGTGAACATAGCGTTTACGGCGGTGATGATGCTCTGCGCGATCATTATAATAATCGACTCCGTCCGCGTATGGATTAAAAAGCTCTACATCGAGAAAAGACAGGCGCAGTTAGGAGACAAGGGAGCGGTCCGTGACTGATCATTCGTCCGTGATAATCGTGAGGGAAAACGACTCCGGCGGCGGCTGCATATGCTGCTCGGGAGGGATGGGAGAGCATGCGAAAAAAGACCCTTCCTACGGGCACATAAGAACCCTCGCCGAGGAGTGCGGCAGGCTTCACAGGGAGATAAGGGAGAGGTACGCAGAAGAAGAAGTCGAGATAATACAGATAGAGCCGAAAGATTATTTGTACGTGATGCCCAGGGTTTTAAAAGAAGTTTTCACTCACGGCCGGCCGATCATACCATCCATAAAAACCCTTCTCCTCTGGGAACCAGTTCCGGCGGTTATCGTGAACGGGAAGACTGTGAGCGCCGGGCGCGTCCCCGCAGTTGAAGAAGTCGTAAAAGAGCTCGGCCGGGATTAAAAGGGCCTCGGATCAGACCGGAAGCCCCTTCCATTTTCTCCACTGTATAACTATCGCGCTCGCGATAAATATCGTCGAATAGGAACCCGCGAGACAGCCGACTATCATCACGAAGGCGAAATCATGGATGACAGAGCCTCCGAAGAAGAAGAGCGGAATCAGGACGAGGAAAACGGTCAGGTTGGTGAACACCGTCCTCGACAAGGTCTGGTTGATAGAAAGATTGACGATGTCTGTAAAGCTGCCGGCGACTCCCTTCTTGAGATTCTCTCTTATCCTGTCGAATATGATTATGGTGTCGTTGACGGAGTAACCGATTATAGTAAGGAGCGCCGCGACTATCGTGAGAGTAAAGTCCTTGTCCATGAGAGACAACGCGCCGAGAGCTATGAACGCGTCGTGGAAAACCGCGACAACGGCGCCAAGGGCGAAGGCGAATTCGAACCTGAGCATTACGTAAACAAGTATCCCCACGCAGCCCAGGAGAATCGCCAGTATGGCTTTCGTGACGAGCTCGCTTCCGACGTTGGGACCTATATAATCCACGCGCAATATGGAGCCGCCTTCGAAAACCGGATTGGTTTTAACCAGTTCCTCCAGACTCTTCTGGAAATCCTGTATCTGATCGAACTGAACCACATCGGTGGTGAACCTTATGAGGTATTCCCTGTCGCCCTCGATGCCTACGCGCTGAACCGCGTCGGTCGGATAGCCGGCCTCATCCAGCGCATCCCTTATGTCATCCGCGCTGGCGTCTTTTCCGAGCTTTATCTGGATTTCCGTGCCGCCCGTAAACTCTACGCCCCATTCCGGCCCCTTATGATAGATGAGAGAGCCTAAAGATATGATTATAGCCGCCAGAGATACCCAAACGGCGGGCTTCATCATTTTAACAAAATCTATTTTCGTATCAGGTCTGATTAAATCCAAGTCCTTACACCCTCCTGGGTTCTCTTCAAATGCTTAACTTGATGACTTTTTTGTTCTGGTATATGTATTCCGTTATAACCCTTGCGACGACTACGTTGCTGAAGACCGTCGAAATGATGCCTATCGAAAGGGTTGCGGCGAAGCCCTTTATCGGACCCGTACCGAACCAGAACAATATGATCGCAGTAATAAGCGTGGTAATGTTGGCGTCGAGAATAGTCCAGAGAGACCTCTCGAAACCGGCGTCGATCGCAGCGATCGGCGATTTGCCCGCCCGCAGCTCTTCTTTCATCCTCTCGAGAATGATGATATTGCCGTCAACCGCCATACCCAGTGTCAGTACGAGACCGGCTATACCGGGCAGCGTAAGGGTTACGCCGAAAGCCGAGAAGAACCCCATTATAAAAAGCATATTCAGCGCGAGCGCTATGTTGGCTACCACGCCCTGGAGCCTGTAGATAACTATCATGAAGATTATTACGAGCACGCCGCCCAGTATCATCGAATTTTTCCCGCTCTCGATGGAGTCTTTTCCGAGCGTGGGACCGACTGTCCTTTCCTGCTCGACGGTTACGGGGACGGGAAGCGCGCCTGAACGGAGAACGAGCGCGAGGTCGTTCGCCTCATCGGTTGTGAAACTGCCCGTTATCCTTCCCTGTGTCGAAATCCTGTCCTGGATAGTCGGGGCCGATTTTATGGTGCCGTCGAGAACTATGGCGAGCCGCTGTCCTATGTTATTCTCCGTAAGCTCTCCGAACCTGCTCGCCCCGGCTCCCTTGAAGCTGAAGCTGACGGCCGGCCTTCCGAACTCGTCGAATATAATCCTGGCGTCGGACAAGGATTCTCCCGTTACAGGTGATTCGATGGAAGCGATGAAGAATTTTTCGTTTTCGACGCCTGTATTTCCCGGTATCAGGACGAGCTGCTGAGCCGCGAGGTCTTCGGGCTTCGACACGCCGTACTTTGCGAGGAGCGTATCCTCGGAAGCGCCTGTATCCTTAACTATCTTGAATTCGAGGACCGCCGAGCGCTTTATAATGTCGATGACCCTCTGCCTGTCCCTGTCGGAAGCCCCGGGGACCTGGATGAGCACCCTGTCGGAGCCCGCTTTTTGTATGGAAGGCTCGACGAGGCCGAGCTCCTGTATCCTGTTTTCTATGACCTGGCGGACCTGGTCTATCGCCTTAACCTCGGCGTCGCGGACGTACGCCCCTGTGAGCGTGAACGAGAGTGAAAGGTCGCCCGCGCTTATATCGGCCCTGTCCGTGAAATTCTCGTTGGCCAGGGCCTGGGCCTTGTCGAGGTCGGCCTGGGAATAGAACTGGAGCGTCAGCGTGCTGCCCTTGAGCTCGGTTCCTTTCACGAGGATCTGATCCTTCTTCAGCTCCTGGTTCATGAAGTCCCTTATGTTCGAAAGCTCGTGAACCACCGCTGCGTCCGTATCGACGCCCACCAGGAGGAATATGCCTCCCCTGAGGTCGAGCCCGAGATTGATGCCCCTGTCGGGGAATATCCTGCCCCACCATTTGGGAAGCGCATCGCCCGCCACGCTCGGAAGTAAAAGGAGCAGGGATAAAACCGTAATGACCAGTATTGTGATGATCCAGCCCTTCGAAGCTCTCATTTACTTAACTCCTTGTTGTCCTTCTGCTCGGCATTTTCGGAAGGCTGAAGGCCGGCGATGCCCGAGCGGGCTATGCGGATATTCACGCCCTTGGAGATTTCTATCGTTATTACGTCGTCCGCGACGCTGACGATCTTGCCGTAGACGCCGCCCGACGTGATTATGTTGTCGCCGCGCTTGAGGCTCTTCAGCATGTCGGCCCTTTTCCGGCCCTGTTTCTGCTGGGGCCTCAGTATGAGGAAATAAAACAGGACGAAGATCAGTATCAGGGGGAGAAAGCTGGCGAACGCTCCCGCGCCGCCCGCCTCGCCGCCCGGGGCCTGGCAGCCGCCCATGGACAGTAATGACAGTGTTATTATCGCTATATATTTCTTTTGCAAGTTATTCACCTCCGAGGGATTTTACCCGACTTGCGAAAACAGGGAAATCGTCCTGGGCTATGCTTTCTCTGATCTCTTTCATCAGTTGTCCGTAGTAGTTGAGGTTATGAATCGTAAGGAGTCGCAAAACGAGGGTTTCCCTCGCCATGTAAAGGTGCCTCAGATATGCCCTCGAGAAATTTCTGCACGTGTAGCATAGGCAGCGTTCGTCGACAGGCCTCCCGTCCTCCGCGTATCGGGCATTTTTTATAACCAGTTTTCCGTGACTTGTAAAGAGAGTGCCGTTTCTGGCGTTTCGCGTCGGGATTACGCAGTCGAAGAGGTCGACGCCCATATACACAGCGGCGACTATATCCTCGGGCCTCCCTATTCCCATGAGATAACGGGGGCTTTCGGGCGGCAAATGGGGAAGAGTCGATTCCGTAATGTCGTAGGTCGCCTCCGGGTCCTCCCCTATTCCGAGGCCGCCGAGGGCGTAGCCGTCGAAGCCGATTTCGGTGAGGCCTTCCGCGGAAAGGCGCCTCATTTCGGGATAAATGCCGCCCTGGACTATGCCGAACAGGGCCGATTCAGGCCTTTTTCTGGCATCGCTGCAGAGCTTTGCCCAGCGCGTCGTGAGCTCGATCGACTTTCTCATATATTTTTCGGTTGAGGGATAAGGCGGGCATTCGTCGAGGCACATCATTATGTCGACGCCGAGCGACTCCTGTATCCCGACACACTTTTCGGGCGTAAGAAGGTGCCTGCTGCCGTCTAAGTGA
>PJQE01000135.1_pt1 | contig 10506 bp, 9 predicted proteins | sample 1503751 | NCBI WGS metagenome assembly PJQE01 (sample SAMN07775948, study PRJNA414020) | Biofilm metagenome, whole genome shotgun sequencing project. | reverse complement strand
GTGAAAATAGACAGGACGAAGTTCCGCTCGAAGAGCAAGAACACTCCGTTTGACGGCTGGGATTTAAAGGGCAGGGTGCTTTACACCATCGTCGGCGGGAAGGTGGTTTACAGCGGGTGAATAATGACTTTTTATCTGATAACGGCTCAAATAATATTTCTATAAACCCATATGTAAGACTTTTCTCTTTCCACCTATAAAATAGATTTCAACGTTTGCACCATTTTTCTTGGCACTTTCTAAATAGTTATGAATCTCTTCAAATTTTCCTGTTAACCAATCGTTGGTGATAATAATTAAATCATTGGTTTGGTTGGGACAACTTTTCTGAATATGCTTTTTGCAAGCTTTTAACATTTGAGGAAAGCTTAAATGCCTGCCTTTTGCTGAGATACCGGATATTGATACGAATATAGCTGTTGGATAGCAATGCTTACCAGGATTCCCGGGATAAAAATTTACTTGACCATATCTTGATGCAATGTGATAAAGCTCTTCTAGGTGAACTTCCCCCGAGGAAATCATGTCAGAGATTCTTTGAGCAATCTCGATAAAATCATTTCTCATATATCCTCCTTTCTTATAAAGCTGAATTCAAAAAATCAATCGACTTTTTAAGTTAAAATATACATATATTCGAGACTTACTAAAAGTTGTGCCACAAAAAATCGGAGAACTTAGTGTATTAGAGGGTTTTATGAATTGCGTAGGCTACAAGAGGTCTATTAGATCAGAAAGTCTGATTACTCCTCCCCCACAAAACAAACTTCGGGGTATTTTCTTCCCACGGATTTCCAGAACTCGGTAGTCGTCTGGTCGAGCTCGTATTTCGGGTTCACTTCGACGAGCCCCGTGTCGAGGTCGATCTCGACCATCGTCTCGTCCTTCTCGGTTAAAAGGGCGAACTTCCTCGGGCCGATTATTTTGTAATTCGAGACTATCTTCTGCTCGTCGCCTATGTTGAGCCCGACAGTCGGCTCCATGTGCACCTCGGGCTCGTCCGAGGGAATCTCCTCGACGTCGCCGCTCACGACGCTGCCGCCATTTTCAGGCGGGGTATCGGTCGCCGCCGCGGGCGCGGGTTCAGGTTCGGGCGGCGTCTCTCTAACGACGATGCGCTCCGTGACGGGCGCTCCGTCTCTCCCGAGGTCGATGCTTACGTACTTCTCGGAGTAAAGAAGGTAGCTCGAAACAAGGAGTAGCAACGCGAGAATAAGAATCAGGAAGTTTTTAAACATTGTCCGCCGCTCTCGGGGTCGCCAACCCCGTGGTTTCATCCTCTCGAAAAGTATAACCTGCGGGGCGCGATTTTTATTATTAATTTTTGTTGTATAAGCTTATCCCCGCCGGACGCGAGATGAGCGACTCAATCCCCAGAGACAGGCCCCTTTTCAACAGGGATTTCAATCTTGTAACCCTCTTCATCTTCATATTCTTTTTCAACTATCACGCCTTCATACTCCTGCCGCTAAGGATAGAGGAGCTGGGCGGGAGCGAGTCCATCATAGGCTTCATTATGGGGGCCGCGTCGATGGCGACAATACTGACGACTCCCTCCGTCGGCATACTCATCGACAAATGGGGGAGAAAGCCGTTCCTCGTCGCGGGCGGGCTCCTCATATCGCTGGCGACGATTCCGTTCGCGTTTCTCCATACGATAAATTTCCTCTTTCCCCTGCTGCGGGTCCTTCACGGGGCCGCGCTTTCGCTTAGCTTCGTAGCAGCGGGGACACTCATCGCCGACGTTTCCTCCCCCGGAAAGAGGAGCCGCGCGATAGGAATATTCGGCATGTTCAGCGTCATGAACTTCGCGCTCGCGCCATACGTCGGAAAGCTGATAGTTGACGCCTACGGCTTCGACGATTTCTTTATCTTCTGCTCCATTCTCGGGATACCCGCATTCCTGGCCGCTGTCTGGATAAGGGAGCCGCACAGGCCGAGGGACTCAGGAGGTAAGGGCGGCTCGTTTATTCATGCGCTCAGGAGAAGGGGGGTGATGGCAGCGGCGTTCGCGCTCGTCGTGGCCGGCTCCGGCTTCGTACCCGCGATAACGTTTGTTCCCATCTTCGCGGGTAGAATCGGCATAGGCGCATTCGAGCTCTTCTTCATTACTTATACGCTTGTGATCCTGGCCGTCAGAATATTCTTCGGATGGCTGCCGGACAAATACGGAAAGAAGAAGGTCTCGATTCCGGCATTGTTCCTGTTCTCGGCGAGTATAACAGGCCTCGGCTTCGTCACGGATTCCCTCTCCCTCGTCATCGCAGGCATATTCTTCGGCCTGGGGCACGGGCTTTTCTATCCGGCAATATACGCCCTCGTCATAGACCTCACGCCGGACGAAGATCGTGGCAAGGCGGTTTCTATATGCAGCGTCGCCTTCACGCTCGGCGGGATGCTCGGGGTGTTCGTATACGGTGTCGCGGCCGAGCTCGAAGGCTTCCGCGCCATGTTCGCCATTGCAGGCGCGGTCTGCACCGCAGGGTTTCTCGTCTTCGCCTTTTACGGGAAGGAATCCCGAAAGGCTCAGGCGAGTGCGTGATGTTTCAATCCCGGAATTCGCCGGTAATCTATATCATCCAAAAACCGGAGGTCTTCCATGTCCGATAACGATTTCTATATAAAGAATTTTCCGAGAGTGCCCTTCTGGGAGCATCTCGGTATAGAGATTGCGGAGATAGGACCCGGATACGCGAGGGTAGTCATGAATACGCACGAGAAGCTGACGAACCCCTACGGGTACACGCACGGCGGAGTGCTCTCGACTCTCGCGGATTCGGCGGCGGCGGTCGCGCTCGTTCACGGGCTCGATATGGAGGACAAGCGCCTCATGACCATCGAGCTCAAGATAAGCTATTTGAACCCTGTCACCAGCGGGGTTATCGAGGCCCGGGCGAAGGCCCTCCGCGAGGGCAGGATAGTGCCCGTAGACGTCGATATTTATAACGAAAATGTACTTGTTGCCAAGTCCATAGCCACGTATATTATTCTGGACGCCAGGAAGGATTAATCCTCTCTTTACGGTTAAAATACTTGAGCCTCGGTGATAAGGGTGTTTTGACTTACGCCCTTCCGGGGTAGAAGCATCGATTCAACCATGGAAAACGAACAGTACGAGCAGAGAAAAGAAAAGCTCAACGAACTGAGAGCCTTAGGGATAAATCCATACGCGAACGGATACAGGCCGGAGCACCTGGCCGGGGAGCTTCTCTCGAAGTACGGCGATACGGCGCCCGAAGAGCTGGAGAAGCTGGAGGATGTGTTCACGCTCGCCGGCAGGGTCGTCGCCCTCCGGGACTTCGGAAAGAGTCTCTTCCTGCATATAGCGGACAGGACAGGCAGGATACAGGGATACCTCAAGGCGGACGTCGTCGGCCCGGACGAGCTAAAGTTCTTCAAGAAGTACGTCGACCTCGGCGATTTCATCGGCATGAAGGGGGGCCTCTTCAAGACCAAGACGGGGGAGCTTACAGTCAACGTAACCGGCTTCACGTTCCTGACGAAAACACTTCATCCCCTTCCCGAGAAGTGGCACGGCCTCAAGGACGTCGAGATGAGGTACAGGCAGAGATACCTCGACCTCATATCGAACGCCGAAGTCAAAGATATATTCTTCACGAGAAGCAGAGTAATAAGCCTGATAAGAAGGTTCCTCGACGAGAGGGGTTTCGTCGAGGTCGAAACCCCCATACTCCATCCCGTGGCGGGAGGGGCGGCGGCGCGCCCGTTCAGGACACACCACAACGCCCTCGACATGGACCTTTATTTAAGGATAGCCCCCGAGCTTTATTTAAAGAGGCTCGTCGTCGGCGGGATAGAAAGGGTTTACGAAATTGGCCGCACCTTCAGGAACGAAGGCGTCTCGACGCAGCACAACCCGGAATTCACCATGATCGAGTTCTACCAGGCCTACGCGACTTTCGAAGACCTCATGGACCTTACGGAAGAGCTCATATGCTCACTCGCCATTGAGCTCAAGGGCTCGCTCGTATTCGAATACGGGGAAGACAAGATCGACATGTCGCGGCCGTGGAAGAGGATAAACATAACGGAAGCCCTCGAAGAGAGGCTCGGGAAGGATATAGTCGCCGATAACGCGAAGCTCTTCGAGAAGGCCCGCTCCATGGACATAGACCACAAAGGCATAAGGGGGAAGGCGATAGTCGAGATGTTCGAGGCGCTCTTCGAGAGTAGCCTCGTGAACCCGGCATTCGTCTACGGCTTTCCGCTGGACGTCTCGCCGCTCGCGCGCAGGAACGAAGCCGAGCCCGAGCTTACAGACAGGTTCGAGCTATACATAACCGGCAGGGAGATCGCGAACGCATTTTCCGAGCTCAACGACCCCATCGACCAGAGGGAGAGGTTCGAGGGGCAGCTCGTGCTTAAATCGAAGGGCGAGGAAGAGGTGCACGAGATGGACGACGATTACGTCACCGCCCTCGAGCACGGCATGCCGCCGACCGCCGGCGAAGGCATCGGCATCGACAGGCTCGTCATGCTCTTTACCAATTCACCTTCTATAAGGGAAGTTATTTTCTTCCCGCACCTGAAACCAGAATGAGCTACGAATTCTTCATAGGCCTACGGTACCTTAGTTCCAGGCGTAAGCAGAAGTTTACGTCCATCATAGGAATCATATCCGTTCTCGGCGTGATCATAGGCGTTATGGCCCTTAATGTTGTCCTTGCCGTTATGGGGGGATTCGAAGAGGAGCTCCGCGACAAGATACTCGGCGTCAGCTCCCATGTCGTCGTCCTCAGCTACGAAGGGCCGATGAAGGACTACGAAAAAATAGAGAAGGACGCGCTCTCGTTTCCGGGCGTCGTCGGGGCGAGCCCGTTTATTTACGGGCAGGGGATGCTGGCCAGCGAGAGGAACGTTTCGGGCACGGTAGTCCGCGGCATCGATCCGAAAACCGCGGGGAGCGTTACGAACATCGAGCAGGCTGTCGGGCGCGGCATACTCGACACCGAGGGGAAAAAGGACAGGATACCCGACGAGCAGGCGGCGAGGATAGGAAAGGAGCTACTTTCGAAGCTCGGCGTCGAGACCGGATCGGGCCGGCCGGCCGTTCTCATCGGAAAGGAGCTCGCGGCGAACCTCGGGGTCGTCGAGGGGGATGAGGTGAGCCTCGTTTCGCCGTTCGGAAAGATGGGCCCTTTCGGGGCGACGGCGAAGGTGAAGAAGTTCGAGGTCGTCGGTATCTTCGATTACGGCATGATAGAATACGACTCCTCGATATCCTACGTCGGCCTCAAGGACGCGATGGATTTTTTCGACATGACCGGGCAGGCTTCGGGCGTCGAGGTTAAAGTGAACAACATATACAATGCGAGAACGATCGGGAACGAGCTCGCTGCGTCTCTCGGTTTCCCTTATTACGCCAGGAACTGGGAGGAGGTCAACAAGAGCCTCTTCAAGGCGCTAAGGCTCGAAAGGATTGCCATAGCGATATTCCTCGGGCTCATAATTCTCGTCGCCGCGCTGGATATCGTTAGCGCGCTTACGATGGTCGTAATGGAAAAGGGGCGCGACATAGCGATATTGAGGGCTATGGGGGCGACGAGGCAGGGCATACTCAAGATATTCGTCATAGACGGGATGATCATAGGAGTGGTGGGCACGCTCCTCGGGAGTCTCTCGGGATACGGCATCTGCTACATGCTCAAAACGAGCGAGACGATAAGAAAACTGATTCCCTTTGACAATAATGTCTATCCTATTTCGGAGTTTCCAGTTAAAATTGAACCGTTTTATTTTATTACAGTAGGTATTTGCAGCCTGCTGATATGTTTTATAGCGACACTTTATCCATCATTTCAAGCGTCTCGAAAAGATCCGATTGAGGCACTGAGGTATGAATAGGGAATGGACATTCGAGTACGAGGATTATGGAAGGTGTTTGAAACAAAGGGCGGCAAGGTAGAGGCTCTGAAGGGCATAGACATCGACATCCCGGGCGCCGACACGCTCGCGGTGGTCGGCGTTTCAGGATCGGGAAAAAGCACTCTTCTGCATATACTCGGAACACTGGAGCGTCCCTCGGAGGGAAAGGTGCACTACGGCGAGACAGACGTCTTCCGGCAAAACGAAACGGAGCTTGCGTCATTCAGAAATAGGGAGATAGGCTTCGTATTCCAGTTCCACTACCTTCTTCCGGAGTTCAGCGCCCTCGAAAACGTTATGATGCCGTGCCTGATAAACGGCATCGGCATGGAGCAGGCAAAGGATATGGCGCTTCAGGTTTTAAAGAGGGTGGGGCTCGATCACAGGCTGGAGCACAGGCCCGGGGAGCTTTCCGGAGGCGAGCAGCAGAGGGTCGCGATCGCGCGCGCAGTCGTGCTGAAGCCGAAAGTGATTCTCGCCGACGAGCCGACAGGCAACCTCGACCTCGATACCGGCGCTTCGATACTGGATTTGTTTCTCGTGCTGAACGACGAGTATGGAATATCGTCCGTCATGGTTACACACAATATGGATATCGCCAAGCGGCTTCAGAGGAGAATAAGACTTTCTGATGGAAAAATCGTTGATGCGAATTAGCGCCTTAATGAGAGGGGCTGCTCTTACGGCAGTTTTATTTCTGTTCCTGATATGCGTGTCGGCAGCGCCGGCATTCGCCCAGGACGCCCCGGCCGGTGACGCGGCCCCTGCGCCCGCGGCGCCGGATACCCCGGAAACGCCGGCCACCCCGGAAACTGTGGAAGAGCCGGCCCCCGTCGCCGACAGAACGATAGTCGGGGTAAAGCTAGAGGGGAATAAGAGGATCGCGAGTGAGGCGATTTTGATTAACGTGACCTCTCGTGCCGGGGCTACGTTTTTATCGTCGACCGTCAGGGAGGATATCAAGAAGATATACAACATGGGCTCCTTCGAAGACGTTTCCGCCGATACGGAAGACGTCCCGGGCGGAGTCGAGCTCATATTCGTCGTCAAGGAAAAGCCGGTCGTCGCCGATCTCAGGATTGTCGGTAACGACGATATAAAGAGCGACAAGATACTCGAAGTCATAACTGTAAAGGAAGGGAGGATAATCGACCTTTCCAGCGTGAAGAAGAGCCAGGAGGCCATAAGCGCCCTTTATGCGCAGGGCGGCCTCGTCGGGACGGAAGTCGATTACAGCATAGAGCCCGAGGCGGAAGGGACGGTGAGCGTCACTTTCGAGATCAGGGAGGGGAAAAAGGCTTATATCAAGCAGGTGAATTTCGTAGGAAACGAGAGCCTCCCGACTAAAGTGGTCAAAAAAGGCCTCTATTCCAAGTCCAAGGGAATGTTCTCGTTCATTTCCAAAAAAGGGCTCTACAACCCCCAGGAAATAGAGGGCGACTCCGACAGGATAAGAACTACTTATATAGATAACGGCTACCTCGACGTCAAGGTCGCAAAGCCCGAGATCGTATACAGCGACGAAAAGGAAGGCTACATAATCACCTTCAAGATAGACGAGGGGAAGCAGTATAAAGTAGCCGCGCTCTCCTTCTCGGGCGACATCATCGTCCCCGAAGAAGAGCTCCAGGCGATACTCCAGCTGAAGAGCGGAGAGATATTCAGGGGAAGCCTCCTGGCCGCGGACATTGCCGCGCTCACGACTTTTTACGGCGACAAGGGCTACGCCTTCGCCAACGTCGAGCCGGGGTTCAGGCTCGACAGGGAGAACCTCACCGTCGACATAACCTTCAACCTCGAAAAAGGCCCCGAGGTATACGTCAGGCAGATAGACATCATCGGCAACGCGAGGACGAGGGACAAGGTAATAAGACGCCAAATACCCATACAGGAAGCTCAGCGCTTTAACGCGAGCGCGGTTCAGGCTATAAAGCCTAGGGTTACGAGGCTCGGCTTTTTCGAGGAAAATATCGAGGTCACCTCCGACAGGGTGCCCGGTAAGGAAGACGAAGTAGACCTCAAGGTCAAGGTCGTCGAAAAGCCGACAGGATTCTTCAGCATCGCCGGCGGATTCAGCTCTATTGAAACGTTCATCTTCGCCGGGCAGATACAGGAAGCGAACCTCTTCGGCTACGGTAAGAGGATAACCTTAAACGCGCAGATAGGCGGCGTGACCCAGCTCTTCTTCCTCAACTACCAGGACCCGCATCTCTTCGACACTGACTGGACGATGGACATACTGGTCTTCCGGACGGACCGGAGATTCAGGGACTTCGACAGAAAATCCTGGGGCGGCAGCCTTTCCTTCGGAAGGCGCCTCTGGAGAAACCTGTCGGGAACGCTCACCTACAGAATAGAAAACGTTAGAATAGGCGACGTCGACAACGAAGCCAGGCTCATCATCACGAATTCCGACAGGACAATCAGCAGCGTCGGAGCAGCTTTGATATGGGATTCAAGGAACAACTTCCTCGATCCGAGCGCTGGAAATTTGACCCGTACTGATGTAGAGTATGCCGGTGGCCCGTTCGGTGGAGACACTGATTTCATAAAATACGGCATTTCGTCGAGGCAGTGGTTTCCGCTGTGGTGGAAAACTGTATTTACGATCAGGGGGCAATACGGGATAATCGATTTCAGCAATAACGGAAACGACCTCGTCGTCGGCGAGAGATACTTCCTCGGCGGCCCGAACTCGCTCAGGGGGTACGGCTTCAGAAGGGTGGGGCCGAGGGTTCCGACGGCGGACGGCGATTTCGTTATAATCGGCGGCGTACAGGAGCTTCTGTTCTCGGCCGATTATGTGTTCCCGATAATGCCTTCCGTGGGGCTCCGGGGCTCATTGATCTTTGACATGGGAAATGCGTTTAACGACGGTCAGACGCCTACTCTGAACCCCATGGACCTCAAAAAGGACGTAGGCTTTGGCATAAGGTGGATTTCGCCGCTCGGTCCTCTAAGGCTCGAAATCGGGTTTCCACTCGGCGACAGGCTGCCCGGAGAAGACGCCTACGAGATACAATTTACGGTTGGAACGTTATTTTAAACTCAAGGAGGTTTCAGCATGAAAGTATTTTTTCTCATCCTAGGCATGGTGTTGATGACGCCTGTTCTATCCTATGCCCAGGGCGCTAAAATCGGGGTTATAGATTTACAGATGGTCATAGCGAATTCCAAGGCCGGCAAGGCTGCCAAGAGCGCCTTCGAGGCCGAATTCAAGCAGAAACAGCAGATTATCGAAAGCAAAAGCGCACAGCTCGAAAGCCTTAAGAACGAGTTTATACAGAACGGGCCGGTCATGAACGAAACGACGAGGAAGCAGAAGGCCACCCAGATCGAGAACCTCGACAAGGAGCTCCAGAGGTCGCGTGCCGACTTCAGGGACGAGCTTCAGAGGAGGGATTTCGAGCTCCTGGAAAAAATTCTCCGGGACCTAGACGGAATTCTTCAGTCCATAGGTCAATCGGAAGGCTACACGATGATAATCGAAAAGACCGAAGGCGGCGTGATATTCTCGACTCCGTCCATAGACATAACCCAGAAAGTCATACAGGCGTACGACGCCAAGAACTGACGTCCTGGATGAATTCTTAAATAATACAGGGGAGTAAAAGGTCATTCTGTTCGACAGAGAAGGTATAAAGGGGTTAATCCCCCACAGGGACCCGTTTCTTTTCGTGGACCGGGTCATAGAGCTCGAATCCGGCGCGAGGATAGTCGCGACCAAGATTTTCGGCCCGGAAGAGGATTTTTTCAGGGGGCACTTCCCCGGAAATCCAATAGTGCCGGGCGTTATCATAATCGAGGCCATGGCCCAAACGGGCGGAGTTCTCGTTTATTCGTCCTTCACGGAAGAGATAAAGGCCGCGGGGCAGACGGGCGCCTACCTCGCCGGGCTCGAGAAAGTGAAGTTCAGGAAGGTGGTTTATCCGAACGACGAGCTCAGGATGGACGTCAGAATCGCGAAGAGGCGTTCCAAGCTCATAAAGTTCGAATGCGAGGCCTGGGTGGGCGGCTCGAAGGTCACGGAAGCCGAAATTACGGTCTCCCTTTATTAATTGGTATTTAATCGGTTTCGAATCTTGACAAAATACTTCTAATCATGTTACAATAGCTGGTTTATACGCGGGCGAATTCTATCTGTCTTTCATTATAATAATGGAGAAACAGTAAAGTCAGGGAATTCCATACGGCTGGCGTAGCTCAGTGGTAGAGCAGCTGATTTGTAATCAGCAGGCCGGGGGTTCAAATCCCTTCGCCAGCTCCACACGAAAATGTCGCAAACGGAAAAGGTTTTTATGATTTATAACGGAGGGGAGGTGGCTGAGCGGTCAAAAGCAGCAGACTGTAAATCTGCCGGTGCAAGCCTACGTAGGTTCGAATCCTGCCCTCCCCAGAGAACTTGTAAGGGAAATTTAAGATATTGGTTTTTTGTAACGGAGAATAAGCTCAAGGCAGGCTGCAATGCTTATAAAGCGGGAGTAGCTCAGTTGGCTAGAGCATCAGCCTTCCAAGCTGAGGGTCGCGGGTTCGAATCCCGTCTCCCGCTCATTGCTTTCTTTGCCCACGTAGCTCAGCCGGCAGAGCACATCCTTGGTAAGGATGAGGTCAGCGGTTCAA
>PJQE01000134.1_pt1 | contig 10518 bp, 23 predicted proteins | sample 1503751 | NCBI WGS metagenome assembly PJQE01 (sample SAMN07775948, study PRJNA414020) | Biofilm metagenome, whole genome shotgun sequencing project. | reverse complement strand
CCCTTGATTGCCTCCCTAACCATATCAATATTGTCAATCTTAGGAAACAACATATCAAAAATCTCCTGGCTTCACCTGTAAGCATCTAATTCCAAGCTTACGCCACATTGCGCAAACTCTGTCGCGGTCATCCAAGACCATATATGGATTGTATCCATCTGCTCTAATCTGTGCAAGAATTTCTTCCTTCACAATACTGTCATCACGATAGTCTCCGGCCTCGCGCATATACATTTTCTTATAGAACCCCTCAAGGAGGGCCTTGTCGCGCAACCATTTCTCGGTAATCTCTCGATTGTTCTCAGGTCTTGCCGTCACAATCAGAATGTTGTTGCCTAGGTTATGTAATGATCTTACAAGCCAGGCAATATCTTCATACACCGGATCATTGATAGATGCATCAAAGAACCCCTTCCAGTTCTTGGGGCGCGTTGCGATCAATCCAAGCCTGTGCTCTGGATTGGCAAGAGTGCCATCAATGTCGCACAAAATATCCTTCTTACTCATTCACGCAGCCTTTGGCTTGTCAAGTTTTTTGTATTCTTGAACTACTGTAACAAGATCATCAATATAGTCAACTATATTTTTGACAAATACTTGTGGTCGACTTAGACCGTCTGAGGACATTATAATTACTACTTGCTCTATTGGTGTACCAGTTAGTTCCTCATACATGAGTCCATAAGCAGTACCTTGAAGGAAATAATCAATGATTTGTTCCTCGGTCTTTTCCTTCCTCGAAGTCTTGAAGTCGATAATGGATAGTTTGTTCATATACTCGGCAACTAGGTCTGTACGCCCAGCAATACCTAATATCTCAGAGTACAGAGTAGCTTCGCTATAGTGTATATTATCGATCTTGTTGAATTCATCCAGGCAGGACAGAAATGATTGCTTCATATCTGGCATAAGAGGTCGGACTATCTCACTGAGTTGCTTTCCATCGAAATAGTCTTCAGCCAACTTATGGAATTTTGTTCCTCTATTGGATGCCACTCGTGAGATTCGGTTGGCTTCTTCCTCACCGACCTTTCGTCTCCATTCATGAAGTGCTTTCTTTTTGAAGTGTCCAAGGATGGTTGTAACGGAAGGTACGATATCACCATTAGGAAGAATATATCTCCTTCCATTCTCGGTCTCTATTGCTTCCAGTTTAGGTGGAGTACGTATTCCATCCACATGTTTAAATATTTTGTTCATCATACATTATAACTCACTTTTTCTAGGTTGTCAATAGAGGTTTCGCCTTAACATTAGGAGGAAATCTAGGATTATTACCTAATTCATACTGTATCCTGGTCGGCACCAATTTTATTCTTGGATGAACTTTTCCTGGCAATACATTACTTGGCAATCCAAGAACTATTCCTTCACCTGGCGATTTTTTGCCATCAATAAATGTGTCAACATCTGGGTGTTCGATCCCGGCTGTTAAATGATCAGTTGCTCGCCTTAGATGATCTCTAATTTGAATCGTTCTTTCGAAATGTTCCCTATTTCGTTCAATATGAGCTATCATCGATTTAATTTTCGTTTTCTTTTCACTTTTTTTCCCAGAACTTGAGACTCCGCTTACTAAATCATGGCCATACATTCTAATATGTTCAATAAAACCATCGACAGTTGGCGTTAGAGGTTTATTATGAACCTTCCCCGTCTTATAGTCATGGCCGCGCGCGGACCTATTGAAATATTTGTTCAACTCTCCTTTTAGTTCCTGGTCGGATAAGTGTTTAGTTGTGTGCGACCCCAATAATTTCATAGCTTCATTAGAGTGATGTTCAAAACCATTTCTATCATCTTGATGATAAGAATTTGGATCAGGATGATACACATGTTCGGGCATATGTACATTTGGAGTTTTAAATAAAACTCCACCTTCCAATGAATGAGCAAGTCCATCTGTCACTTGTGTGTGTGCCGCGAATCCAATTTTTGCTGTTGTTTTTTGTTTTGGCCGGTATCTAATTCTATTTGGGCCGTGATCTTCAGGACTGCCTTCCCCCTCAGTATATAACAGATCGCCCTGTATATGTGTGTTTCGTGGTAAAATTTCATGACCAGCCTTAAGCAAATGGGTCATCGCGGTAGCATATGCAGGTTTATCGCCCAAATGTTTTTGAATTTCCTCGGGTGTTGTCATGATAACGGGCCCGCTTTTTCTCCCCATTCTATGTTTATCCGAGACACCGATAACACCGTCATCTGTATGTATCCAATGCGCAGAAACACCACCATCATGTTTAAGAAACGCCTTTATACCACTTTTATCTGGGTTTCCGATTCTAATCTGGTGAAATGCCCGCATTGCATTCAATGACAGTTGTGTGTGTTCGGGGGATTCATGAAAAATATCAAAACCATGTGACAGATGACCAAGAGCAGTATCATCGATTGATGAAGATTCATAAAGTAACCTAGAACCAATAAACTTCTTAAACGACAGCATTCATTATCCTCCGTGTTGTCTTTTCATGATTCTATCAAACTCAGCCTTCATCAATTCCCCAGAGCCTTTTATTATTGCGTGGGCAGCAGACTGTTCACCTGTCTGAGTGTGGTGATCTTCAGCATCGTAATATCCTTGTTTTTTGGCATATCCGTCGCTTATTTCTTTAGTATATCGGCTAAATGATGCAAATGACGGTCTGTCTTGGTGTGTGAAAATTGGTTTTCCGCCTGGGGCGCCATGCAACTCTATAGTTATAAAGTGGCCACCATGCATAGGATCACTGATATCATGGTGGGCCAGGCCGACGATGGTACTATTTCTCTTAATTTTATAGACATGTGTGTGACCCTGTACAGGATTACCATCATCATCAGTACGCGATGGTGAATCGCGATAAATGATATTACCGATGGTTTTCGGACTATGATTTAGATCATTCTCAAACACCGAATGACTATATTCAAGCGTGTAACCATGGCCACCCGATCCCTTACCATTTCTAGGTGGCCCTCCGGGTCCTATAGCAAATTCCTTTAGCATCTGCCTAAATGTCTTCATTTTTGTTCATCCTGGTATTCTGTCTTGGCGATGATATACTCTTTCACAAGAGCACTGCGAACAATATCTTCCTTATGGAATTCAATGTACTCGAAACAATTCATCCGCTTAGTTATATTTATGAATTCAAAAAGTCCTGCTTTCTCCTTGTCGGTCAGATCAGACTGTCTAAAATCACCACAGAATATTATCTTGGAGTTGTCGCCCATACGGGTCATGATCGTATCCAACTCCTGACCAGACATATTTTGCATCTCATCCACGATCACAACCGTATTATTGAATGTCTTGCCTCTTAGAAATGAAGTAGTGGTAAAGTCCACCAGATTCTTCATTTTGAGTATTTCATAACCATCACCGCGGCCAAATAGACTATCGCATATCTCTTTATATGGTTCCTCATACACGCGCGCCTTCTCCTTGACGCTACCAGGTAGGAATCCTATGTCTCGGCTAGGAACAATAGATCGTATAACCATAATCTTGTCATACTTAGGGGTTGGTAGAAAGACGTCCTTTAGTGCTAGGTATAGAGATACATATGTCTTACCTGTGCCGGGGTAACCATGGAGCATCAAATTTTTATCGGAATAATATGACCTGAATGTATGCTCCTGTGTCTTGGTCAGTGGATGTATTTTCTTCAATTCAAAAAGCGGCTGAGGCTTATTGTTCTTTTTCTTAGACATGTTTACTCCCTTTTCTGTACCAACGCAAAAAGGGGACCTCCTCTTAGAAGGCCCCCTTGAATTGTGTAAATTGCGTGTTTTCAAGTTTATACTTCTTTAGGTATAGACCATCTCCTATTGCCAATATTGGTGTGTGGATTTGCCGCTCGAACTTTGCCCAATACGTATTTCGAAAAGTCCGCGGGTGGTTTTGACACACCAATTCCAGCTGGGTCGACGATGTTTACCTTGTTATAAACTCTCTGCATATGTGTATTCTTAGCCTCATATGCATCAACCTCGGACATTGACATTACAACATCAATTTCCTCTTTCGTCTTTGTGTTATAGTAAGAATATGTAGGCATTATATTTTCCTTATTGTTACGACAGACTTTTTGGAATAGGTGGATATTTTCACTTTGTTGCTCTGATTGCCACCTAATACAGATATTCTGCTCTTTCCTGTGTATCCGTTGAATAGACCAACATGGCCTCTAAACACCACAATATCACCCTTTTTAGGTGATCTAGTAGGACTACCGTATTTAGCAAAGCTAATAGCCTTATTAGACTTAGTGGTTGGTTTTCCTGACATTCTTAGTATGCCATTGAGAAATGCAGCACACCAGGGCACTCTGACTGGGTCAACTTTCGTAACGCTTTGAATTTGTGACCTGTGTGTTCTCTCATGCAAACCAATATATGAGAATGCTCGGTTGAAAATATTATCAGAGGCCAAAGCGGAATTGGTATTTGATAGAAATAAAAATGCCGCCAAAGTGGCGGCTGTTAGTTTTGTCATGTCCCTAACTCCCTATTGTTAATTTTCTATTTAGTCTTCAACCACCGAGGAGGTCTGGTACACTTATACTTGAGAATATGCGCCTTGCCTAGCCTGTAGTAATTGCGGTAGTTTTCCACGGGGTCATCTGAGATGATGAACTTCTTATCCATAGCACATGGAATTGGAGTCATTTTGCCAACGGGGCAGTTCTCTGGTGGCTGGGCGAACAGGTTAGTCAGCATTGTATAGGAATGAAGTTTCTCATACCGCTTTTCATACTCATAAAGCAATTCATTGTAATGCCAGAACAGCCACATGTAGTTCTTAGTGGACTGGCGTACCCAAACATTGCTTGGATGATTGACATGAGTTGCCTTTGGTATCTGGTGTTCCAAACTGGGGTGAATCCAGACCTTTCGCTTCTTTGCTATTTGTGCACCATTGGGTCCATTGAACCAACGGACTGAGTCAACCAGTCGGCCATCCAACACACGGTGAGCAGTGGCCATCATTTGAGCACTCTCAACCGTCATCTTAACGACGTGCTTATCACACAAGGCCCGAGCAGCTTTGGCTGGGTCTTTATTGACGAAAAAGATATTCATTTAACCTCCATATCCAATTGTCTTCTTATAGGGGTTACGGTATTGTCTGTAAAGGCGCTTACGCCTTTAAAAAGAAGGTTAGTCAAATGTGTGTTATCGAGGACGAAACTTCTTATATCAAGAGACGAGGCGGCATATATGCTTTCCACCAGTGGCCACTTTACAGTTTTTTGTGTAGTGTATTTTACATGTGAGAGAGCGGTCATATCTTTTCCAATTCTCTTTTTAGTATTCCATGAAAGTGCCAAAACAGTAGGCTGTCGCCAACCGAGCGGCCAAAGACACGATATACCTCCATGGAGAGGTGTGGTGTTATATTCCGCCATGATTCAGCTATGGGCTGTTCTCTAACTCTACCATGAACTATTTTATTAACAGACATGTGTTACCGACCAATTTATACCAGCTATGATGTACGCAATTGGCCCATGCGTTATAAATAACTCAGCCAACTTGCCAGAATATATTGTGTGAAAGGTTATCGACATCTTAAGTGGATCGGATATTGTCTCGTCCTTTGTCGCACTAATCACATCCTTTCTGGTGATTTTATATCTCGTTTTCATCTGGGTCCTCTTCCGTACCTGTTAGATCAAAATTCAATTTCCTTCTTATAGATATGTTGACCCGCGATGGTAAACGATATACCGCATCATCAGAGTCTATTACTGAAAACGGAAAGTATTGAAGATTTTTACTAACACCTTTATTTATTTTTTCAGCCAATTCTGCTCGGTATATTCGAACGCGTCTAGATATCGGTCCAGTGTATAACGACATTATTCTTTCTCTCTGGTGCTAGATCGAACATCACCCTATGTATCTGACTCATGATTGGCAATGATACGAATCCAATTCTATTAATGGTAGCAGGACTTCGAGCAATTTCTATGATTTCTTTATCCACCTTGTCTCTACGGTGAATGTATTCGGAAATTCTTCGGCGCGGAACCGATACCATATCAAGTACCATCATATCTTCTCCAATTCACTTTTTAGCCTTCGTTTGAGGCACCAATATAGTTCCCCGGCAGCATCGCCGTGGTGCTCATTAGAAGCGGTTATATATACCTTTTTATAGAGATTTTGGGAAATATTACGACGCAAGATCGCCTTGGTGAAGGATACTGCAAGGCGATCTTGGCCCGTGAGCTTCAGTTGTATTCTTACATATGTGGCTTGATACATTTCAAACACTCGTGTATAGCATCTTGAATTGGTAATCTGGGCCCATTCTCTAACATTGATATTAGTGTTGTTATATTAAGAATTGACAACCTAAAATGAACACAAGGTGAGGCCTCACTTATCGCCACATCTGTATTCCTGATGATTTGGTTTTTAATCGACCTCATTCACCACCTTAAACACTTCTTTATCCAGTTCTATATCTAAACCCCATACAACTTCTCCGCCGGCCGTGCTAGATTTGCGAGTGACAGCGGAAAATAGAGCGCGGCCGGTACAGTAATATACGAGATTGACAAAACTTTGCCTTGACACAACATGCACCATCGATTTATACTGGGTCGACCGCATTTCAGGTCTCATACTCAATAGTGAAGTTCTTATAATAGTCACGGCTTGTGATCTTATGAAGACACAATTCATATATCATTTCATGAGGCGTCAGATGATATTCCATCTGATCGGGGTAAAGATATATCTTGCACTCCTGATATCTTTTGCCTATGATAAACTTCTTTTCCGCATACTTTGTTGTGATATCAAAATGTAGGTGGTTCTTGAAAGCACCCAATGAGTTCCAAATCTTAGGCTTCTTGCGCCACTTGCGATATGAACCGCCGGCGGAGAATAGGCCTAATCTTGGATGGTATATCACATAACCAACCAGCTGTGGTAGTTCAATCTTTGATACATTATTCTCCATGTTGCTGCCTCAATTCTCTCCTTAGGGATTGTACAATTGTGTTTCCACATGATGCAATGCCTTCATCATTGGGTGATAACCAAATCAAATAATTCACCCTCTGCTTAAGGAGTTTGGTGCAATTATAATCGATCTCTGATCCATAAGGGCTCAATAGTCTTATGCTAACTCTGTGCTTTGGAGCTAGATTAAGCATCACTCACCAATTCCCTTAGTTTGCGTTTAATTGTAGTTATAGATCGGCTATTAAATTTCACCCAATCTTTATTTTCCATATGGACCCAATATGACCAAAAGGATGAATTCATTGAAGCGGTATTTTCTGCCTCCCGCACTTGTTGACTACATACCAATTGTGTTCTGCTTGTTATGCGTGAGATCATTTATCACCTATGGAAAATGCCGGGGTGGACCACCCCGGCCGCAGTATCAATTTCTAGTATAACTCCGGGCACTACCGGAGACTTGCATACTCTTTTGCCAGATCGGACACGTCGACCGTATCCCAATCGGGGTCAACAGCATGGGAGACCGCACCGGTCGTGCCGAAGGTCGCCTCGGTCGCGTCAACGGCCTTCTTAGGCTTCTTCATTACGACCTTCTTGGACTTCTTAGCCGCAGGCGCAGGAGCATCCTTCTCCTTCACAGGAGCGGCAGCCTTAGCCTTGGTCTTGGCCTTCGCCGGCGCCTTGGCCTTGATCATCGACAGATCGACCGTGCCATTGTAGGTATAGGATACCACAGAGCGACCATCCTTGTTGACCGAGATATCATGGCCGTGCTTGCGCAGGAACCAGATATGCTTGGCCGCGTAGGGACCATTCTTTACGTGGTCGTCAATCTCCTTCGGCGTCAGGGTGGCCTTGGTCGCGAACAGCTCCAGGGTCATTTCGTGAGGACGTTTGCCAGTATTGCGTGACATGTGTTTTAGTTTCCTTGTTTCAGTTTCAGTTTTCAGTTGACATTGCTTCGGCCATCTCGGCCAGCAGCCTTTTCACCTCTCTGGCGATCAGGCTACTCTCGTTGCAAGGATACTTTCCCTGCAACCGATCGGTTACATATACCATAACCTCTTGATCATTCGTCGCACCTTCATGAAGTGCGTCGCCGACCAATTCTCCAATTTCACGTTTCAGTTCCGACATGTGCATGTGTTCACTTCTCCGTCAGGACGTAGGGTTTGTCCCACGATCCGACATCCAGATCGACATACCAGCCGACGTTGAAATAGTCAGTCATCGCATCGCTCTTGTCCCAGTTGCCCGCATTGAGCGCCTTGACCAGGGCATCAATGAACTTCAGGCACTTGCCGGAGAAGTGATTGCGATAGTGATAGACGTTCACATCCAAACAACCGGCACGCGTCTTGTGTGCGTCGATTACGGAATTGCCGATCAGATCGAGGGGGCCGGACTTGATAGTGCAAACGATGGTCGAATGATGACGGACCTTGAAGGTCGCCTTCATGTTGTATTTCTTGAGGACCTTCTTAGCCTCAGCGACCAGTGCGCGTTTGCGCTCTTGAGACATATATGCCATGTGTGTTTTCGTTCCAGTTGTTTAGGGAGGTCTGATAGTTACGTCGGCGTCCTTGGACTACCTCTTGAACGTCTTGGCATGCCGGCGCCGCTTGGACGCGGGCAGCTCAGTGACAGTGTTGCCCTTGGCCACAAAGTCCTCCAGAAGAAGGAGTTCCATGCGCCTCTGCTCAGCCTTGGACTGGGGCGGGACGATCTTGACTTGGAGGAGTTCCATGCGCCTCTGCTCAGCCTTGGACTGGGGCGGGACGTTGGTTTTGTCGGTCATTGCTTTGCTCGTTTCGTTGATCATGCTTAGACTATAGGACACTTCTGGATGGAACACAAGGACTATTTTGGCATACCTGCTATGCGTCCAACGCATGGCACTACTAAGTAGAACTACGTAGTGCCAGGCATTGGTTCTAGCGGTCGTCCGTGTTCAGTTTGGGTTTGAGTGAGCGAATTAGCGTCCGCTCAACCGCGTGCGCCGTTGCCTTTCCTCGGACGACCTTGACGATATCCGTGCTGAATTTATCCTTACCGTACTTACGGATAGCAACGCACAACTTCCAGTTGCGGTTTTCCGTCAGTGCACGCCGAACGTGCTTCTGCCAGCGACGACGGAGTGACTTCTTAGGGTCGTTATCGTGCACATAAGTCACACCTACGTATGACTTTCCTGCAACAGTTAGGACGTACACGATATGCTTACGGTCGGAGCGTTTCTTGCGCGTCTTGATCATGCTTAGACTATAGGACACCGCGTCCTCTAAGTCAACCGTCTGGAGGGAAATAGTTTTGCTATTTTCCACTGGTTGCGAGAATTTTTTTCTACTGCAACCAGTGGTTGTATGCTCTGTTTACTGTGCAACTCTAGAGCGAATTACTTGCCAAAGAATTCGTCGTGGTCGTCATAATCCGTCTGGTGGTGATCCCAGGCCTTCTTCCAGTTGCGGACTGGTCGCCTTCGGTTCTGTTCTCTGCGACGAGGAGAATTGTCCTCATCATACTCTTCCATATCATGCTTACTAATACCAACACCACGCGCGTTGAATTTTGACTTCTTTGACATTTATTCCTCTAGTTTAGTGGTTGTGCCATCAGTCCCGGGAATGCTTGCTCGGCGACTTCGGCGGTTAGTCCTGGTACCCCTAGGTCCTTTCGAAGCATGCCCGCGAAGACCATTGCTTCCTTTTCCTCTAAGGTTTCCAGAATCTGAATAAGTATATCTCTTTGGCGAGCCGGTGTCAAGCCCGGAGGCCTCTTAGGATTACCTTTCTCAAACAGGTATACCCTCCTCAATTCCGTTTGAAGTGAGGAATAGGACATACCTGGCGGCATCTCTACCTTCTTATATGGTGGTATTTCGACATCAAACTGGATATCAGGTCTGAATGTTCCTAGAAGGACCATCTTGAGTGCATACGTTGCATTATTCCTCAAGACCTGAATCTTCTCCTCAGGCATCTCCATTGCCTCGAATTCCTCGAAAATCTCATAAATCTGTTTCATCTTGTTCCTCTAAAATTCTTCCACAACCTTTGTAAGTTCTCCCAATCTGTTTTCCATCAGATAATGCAGGAACACCTTTTTACTGGCTGGGCCTGTGTTGTCATACTTATCATGAATTGCAGTGATCACATCCTTAGGTATAAAATCAAAATTGATTAAAGTCTGATTTCTGTTCCAACCACGGAGCATCACGTCGTTTTCACAAAACTGCGCCGGGTCTTGTTTCAACCATAGGGCCAGTTTCTTACTATTTATAACTTTCTGTCTTTCTCCGGAAACAAACGTGGTATCTGGTGAGAGTATGTTGGGAATACCATCACCACGATCACCACGAATAATGTGCTCTTTCATGTATGCCAGAGGATCACCAGACTTGACCATCCTTTGCATGATAGGACTGTACTGAGCAATTCCGGGATTCTTTGCCTGTAACTGAGTGAAATCCTTATCGGATGATATAATCATGATACTCTCAGCGGAAGAGTATTACATGGCCAGGGCAGCAATGACATCATCGGCCTCAGC
>PJQE01000133.1_pt1 | contig 10609 bp, 7 predicted proteins | sample 1503751 | NCBI WGS metagenome assembly PJQE01 (sample SAMN07775948, study PRJNA414020) | Biofilm metagenome, whole genome shotgun sequencing project. | reverse complement strand
GATGATGGCCAAGTGGCAGGAATACGCGACCCCGGGCGAGAACCACAAGGCGCTCGACCAGCTTGTCGGCAGCTGGAATTACACCGTAAAGTTCTGGGAAACGCCGGAAGCCGCGCCTTCGGAGTCCACGGGTACGAGCGAGATCAAGTGGATACTCGGCGGAAGGTACATTCAGCAGTCGACTAAGGGCATGGCCATGGGTCAGGAGTTCGAGGGGCTCGGACTGATGGGCTACGACAATGCCAAGAAGGAATATATCAACGTCTGGATAGACAATATGGGCACCGGGATCATGACCGGAACCGGCACCTATAATGCCTCGACCAAGACCTTCGAAGACAAGGGGACTTTCTCCTGTCCGATGGACGACAACAAGGACAAGCCCTACCGCACCGTGACGACGATAAACAGCCCCGACCAGTTCACGTTCGAAATGTTCGCCCCGGGAATGGACGGCAAGGAAGCCCGGATGATGGAGATCGTCTACACGAGAAAGAAGTAACTGCTCAAGGCCGCGGCCCGTTCTGGGTCTTGTGCCAGCGGAACGGCGCGGCGAGCTGAGCCAGAAAAGCCTTCGGCATATATTCCTTTATCCCGAGGGGCCCCACGTGGCGGTCCCTCGGATAATAAAAAGTTCCGAATATCATGTCGAAGAGAAGCAGGTTCTCTCCATAGTTATTGTTCCCTTCCTCGATCTTTCTGGAATGGTGCCACCTGTGCACGTTCGGCGTATTGAATATGTAATTGAAGATCCCGCAGTGCATTTCGATATTGCAGTGCGTGAGAAGCCCTATGAACGCCGTTATGGAGCTGAAATATATGAACACGTCTCCCGGGACGCCCAGCAGGAAGAGGAGCGGTATGCTGAACAGCAGGCTGTTAAAGGTATCGACGAAATGGAACCTCCCGGTGTTAAAGAACCAGAGCTTCTCGACGCTGTGATGAACCGAGTGGAAGCGCCAGAGAAATCCCCAGGTATGCTCGAGCCTGTGCGCCCAGTAGAGGCCGAACTCGCTTATCACCATCGCCAGGAGCACCTGCACCGCCAGGGGAAGCTCCGAAGGCCAGAACGAGCGGGGCGTATTGTCGCCCATCGTATGTATGATCCCGCTTATCAGGAGCAGAAAGAGAGCTAGCTGAATAAGCCCCTTGTTGAGAACCGTATGAGCGAAGTCCGGAAACTCCTGCCCGTCTGATTTTATCCATTCGTCCCTGTAGGGCATCAGCCTTTCGAGGATGAACAGCGTGGCCGCGAGGCCGAGGTAAGCGATGTTAAAAAACAGGGCTGGCCGCCCGCTTTCGATTCCCGTGTAAACGATGAAGATCGGCACACCGAGAAGGATAGGCCAGAGTGTGTGTCCTGCTATTTCCTTGGCGAGATTTTTCATTTTCAGGTTCCCGGTTCAAGTGGTTTTCAGATAATTCTAAAGCAAAATACGGCGGCCGGATAGGAAGCCGTCCATAGTGTAACCACACATTAAATATATACCATAACCTTGTTAAGGAATTAAGAAGAGGGCCTTCTGAAAAGGCGCGCACGCGGACAGAACGCGCCCCGGACATCCCCGCTCCAGGCCGTGAAACGAACACTCTGGCTGAGAGCTCCGGCGTGAATTTATTTCCACTTGATATTGCAGCCGATGCTCGGCGTCTGGTTCTGCGGCACCGGCTCGCCGCCGAGTATGCTGCCGAGCGCCTTTCTCAGGTCGGCGCCGGTGACAGGCTTTCCGTTGCCCGGCCGCGAATCGTCGAGCTGCCCCCTGTAAACACACCCGAGCCCCGCGTCGAAAACGAAGAAGTCAGGTGTGCAGGCCGCACCGTACGCCCTGGCCGTCTCCTGCGTCTCGTCGAAGAGATATGGGAACGGATACCCGAGCCTTTCGGCGACGAGCTTCATATTCGCGGGCGAGTCGTCGGGATACTTCTCCACGTCGTTCGAATTTATGGCGATGAAGGATACTCCCTTCGGCATATAGTCGTTCGCGAGATCGACGAGCGCTTGCTGTACATGCTTAACGTAAGGACAGTGATTGCAGATAAACATTATCACCGTCGCCTTGACGGATTTGAGTTCGTCGAGCCCGAGCACCTCTCCGCTCACAGGAGAGGGGAGTTTAAACCCGGGGGCTCTGGTGCCGAGAGGCATCATGCTTGAAGGCGTAAGCGCCATTTAATATCTCCTTTATACTCTTCCGTTATAGTCGTTTATGAGGCTAATATCTTACATGGATATCCGCATAATCACAGCCCGTATAACGGTTCCGAAACCCGGAGGAGCCATCTTTAAAAAGCATCTATCTAACATACGTGCCCGCATGTTATTTTAATGAACGGAGGTATATCGAATGAGCGGAAAACCGGATTTCAACGAAGCCAGATCGGAGGAGTTTTGCGGGAAGATGCTGGAGATTCTCAACCACGGCGCGCTGACCACGATGATATCCGTCGGACACAGGACGGGGCTCTTCGACAGCATGAACGGCCTCGAGCCCTCGGGGTATGAAGCCATAGCCCGGCCCGCGGGGCTCAACGAGCGCTACGTGAAGGAATGGCTAGGGGCGATGGTCACGGGAGGGCTCGTCGAATACGACCCAGAAAGGAAAACGTACTACCTCCCTCCGGAGCACGCGGCCTGGCTCACGAGAAAAGCTTCCCCGAACAACCTTGCGGTGGCAGCCCAGTGGATTGGCATACTGGGTCCCGTCGAAGACAAGATAGTCGAGTGCTTCAGGCACGGCGGCGGAGTGCCCTACGAAGATTTCACCCGCTTTAACGAAGTTATGGCCGAAGAGAGCATGCAGACGGTCATCATCCCGCTTCTCGACCACATCCTCCCGCTCGTCCCCGGCATCAAGGAAAGGCTCGAGCAGGGTATAGATGTGCTCGACGTCGGATGCGGAAGCGGATACGCCCTCGCCGAAATGGCCCGGGCCTTCCCCAGGAGCAGGTTCACAGGGTACGACCTCCTCCCGAGCGCGATCGAAAGAGGGAGGGCGAGGGCCGGTGAATATGGCCTCTCAAACATATCTTACGAGGCCAGGGACGTCACGAAATTCGGCGACGTGAAGAGGTTCGATCTCATAACAACTTTCGACGCCGTCCACGACCAGGCCGACCCTGCCGGCGTTCTATCGAACATACACAGGGCGCTCAAGGACGACGGGTACTACCTCATGCAGGATATAAAAGGCTCGAGCCACGTCGAGCGCAATTCGGATAATCCGCTTGCGACATTTCTATACACCGTATCATGCATGCACTGCATGACGGTTTCCCTTTCCCAGGGAGGAAAGGGGCTCGGCGCGATGTGGGGCAGGGAGCTTGCCTGCGAAATGCTGAAAGAGGCCGGATTCGGGAGTATCGAAGTCACGGAGCTTCCGCACGATCCGATCAACTACTACTACGTCATAAAAAAATAAGCGGGGGCTCGCGCCGATATTACAACCCTGGAAATTTACAGGAGCGCCGGGGACTCTGTCAGCGCTCTTTCGGACGGTTATCCTCGTCGCCGATTATCGGGCCCTCGTCGGGGCCGTCTGCATTTTCGTCGAAGCTCTCGTCCGAATCCTCGTCGCCGCTATCGCTATCGTCGGAATCATCAGAGCTATCCTGCTCGTCCGACTGAACGACCGACGTTTCACGCGGCGCCGAATAGGCCCACGACTGCGCCGCGCCGGCCGCGAGGGAAAAGGTTAACAGAAGCAAAAGCAAGAGATTTTTATTCATCCAGTTTCTCCGTGAAAAATTCTATCCGGGCCCGGGCGTCGGATTCGCTCCGGCGTCTCTTATCGGGTTGCATACGGAATCCACCCATTTGCCTTCGTTCGCACTTATACTACCCGAAGGAGAAACGCTGACTACGCCGCATTTATCGATCCTGGAGCCGCTCGCCGGGCTTATGGTAACCAGCTCGTCATCGGTGTCGTCGAGGAAGTCTCTTCTCATCCCGGTGGGCAGGAAAGTGAATCCGTCAGGCTCGCCCACCTCCCCAATATTATCCGAAGATGTGAAAACCATGTCGCCCCTGAATTTTCTCGTATAGGACGATTGAATGCACCAGGTCTCCGAACCCCTGTTGCTGTCGCCCCTTTCGAGTGTAAATGCTATAAATTCGTCGCCTGGGCTGTAATCCGTATAAGTATCGCATCTGGGACACGCGGGTTCCGATTCGTCGATGTCCGTACATTCCGCAAAAACGAGCCTGTACTCGACCCCGTTCCTCATCGAATTCAGCTTCCCTACCTGAAGGAGCGACGCGATATTGTTCGTGGTTTCGTCCACCGAGCGCCTGAACATCGACATGCCTGACATTGAAGACGCGCCGATGGCTATAATAATCACCATTACGCTCGCCACGACCAGTATCTCGACGATGGTAAAGCCGCCCTCTTTTTTGCCGCTGTTCGAATTCCTGCACACGCTAGAGTATCTCCTCCCAGAAGAGTAGCTGAGATCTCATCGGCAGCGGAGGCATCTCCCATATAATGAACTGCGAGCCCCCTCCCTCGTTCGAGCCCACGGATGCCGGGCCTCCGGTGAAAGCGACGCTCATCAATATCGAGCCCCTCGCTCCGTATGTCATCTGCGCGGGTGTAGGCATTCCTTCCGCTACGGTAACCCCGGCCGTCAATTTTTCCTGATCGGCCGAGCCGCTCAGTATATCGCTGTCCACAACGCCCGGTATTCTGGCCAGGGCGGCGGAGCCTGTTATGAAGTCGAGCGCAAAAATTCGTCCGAACCCGGTGCCGCCCGAGCACGGGTCGCTCGACTCGAGGTCGGGAGCGTAGGTCGTGAACAGAAGAACCCTGTTTATCACCACCGGCACCCCGAAGCCCTTTTCACCCTCCTGGGGATTGGTCAGGTTGTTCGGGAATTTAACCAGGAACTCGCCCTGGTCCGAGCTGAAATTATTACCCTTCGAAGAAACGAACTGCCCCGCGAGCCCCGACTGCCCGCTCAGCTCAACGATCTGCCCGGCGGCGGTCAGCGTCGTCGCCGTTTTGATGGTTAGCCCACCCATAGCGGTACCGCCGGCCAGGAAGGCGGGCACATAATCGTCGATGAAGTTGTAAAGCTTTCCGGATTTGAGCCTGCTGCTCGGGTCCCTTCTGTCGCCCGTAACGAAAATCACGTGGCGCCTGCCCAGGTCGTCAAGCACGAGTGTTGGAGCGAAATATATCGGCTCCAGATTCGAAGTCGGAACTTTGGGCTGGTTCTGGTTAGTGAGGCATTCGGAGCTGGTATTGGCGCAGAACGCTACCTGGCCGGTCCAGTCCTCGGCTACTATGCTCATGCTCCCTGTCGGCCCGCTCTCTGAAAGGCTTCCGCTGATTTCGATCGGCATCGAGACGTCGAACCTCCACATCCTTCCGCACGTATCGCCGAAATAAGCCAGGTCGGTATAGCCGTCCGAATTGATGTCTACAGGGGCGACCCTGCTCGGCACGTCGCAGACCATCTGGCTGACATTCGGCAGGGCTGAGCCTCCCGACGGTATGGGCCGCGTCGGATGAAACTTGAATATGTTCTTCCCGGTGCTTATATCCACCACCACGAAGGTATTACCGAAGCTGACTCCGTTCGACGGATCGATATCCGTAGGATCGAGTCCGCCGCCCACGAACATCACCCATCTGTCGATAAACTTCGTCTGGCCCTCCTCGGTGATCTTGAGCCTTATCCTGCCGGCCGAGGGCGTGGACCAGGTATTTCCGAAATCCCTGTCGAAGATCGTCCAGAGGTGCTTCGGATAATCGAGCGTTTCCGAGCCGTTCTCGATATGAGCATGGAGTGTATCCGTACTTCCGCAGTTCTCGCCGCAGGCGGGATTGGTCACGTCGAGCGCGATATAAGCCCCTCCTCCGTTCTGGGAGCCGGCCATGAGCACGGTATGCCATTCCCTTCCGCAGACGTCTATTTCGCCGTCGGCGACGCTCACGGATTCCTCGCATTCCTCGGGTGCGTCTTCGCCGAGCGTTATGCCGTTGGGGAAGCCGTCTATGAAAACGTCCCCGATCACGGGCGAGCCGTCCGCGAACGACCTCTGCTCGAAGTCATCGAGAACGAACGTTCTAAAATCGCCGGTCCTGTAATCGGGCGGCGGGGGAGTGCCGAATACTATCTGGGCCGGAGAGTTCGCGGAGCTCGAAGTCAGCGAATCCGCCAGATAAGTCGGCATCGCCACTCCGAAAAGCTCGAACCCTGTCCCCTCGTCGAAGAACGGGAAAATCTCTTCTTTAAGGCTAAATGGATTTATCTTGTCTTCCGTCTGAGCGCCTTCGGCGTTGGGATTCTTAAGTTCTCCTGCATGGAACGCATGAAGGAATCCGTCGTTCGCCCCGGCGTAAACCACTGCCGACCTGTCCTTGAAATGAACCGCGAACTCCTGGAATCCGGTGTCGAAGAAGAGCGGCGAAGGCGAGCCTACGACGACAGGGTTAGAGTGGAAAATATCCCCCAAACGGAGCGAGCAGGTCGTCTGGTTGCCGGACTGTCCGTCGTTGTTGCTGTCGTCCGGGTCGGGGCAATTATAGCCCATCGATGTAAAGGGCGTTGCTCCGTCGCTCTGTGACGGCGTGGAATCGAGTGACGGGGCGCCCATCGGATCCTCTATAGGGGTTATTCCAGTGTTACCGACCAGAAAATCCACTATTTTGTCTCTCATGCATTGCTTGACGCAGGTCCGGCAGGCCTGCGTTGTCACGTTAGTGCAGTTTACTACTCCGCTGGAACCGTCGCAATCCGTGGCGACGCCCCCTTCCGGCACGCAGTATTCGGGTATCGGACTTGTCACGTCGCTGTTGCTGATGCCGAACTGTCCCGGGTTTAGCGGAGCATTCTCGTCGTTAATGGGCACGAGGGGTCCTTTGTACCTGATGACGTTACCGGTCGTGACAAAATCGCTTCCGCCGAATGGAGGATCTTCAACATTGTCGCCGGCTATCAGATCGGGGGCCTTCACGGTAAACAGATTGCGCGGGGAATCGGTTATATTCCTTTCGGCAAGATTCTTTCCCGCCTCCCAGTAGAACTGTTTGGCGTTATGATTAAGTTTCCCGTCATCGCCGAATATTGCCAGGCCTTCCACCACACCCAGATCGTCGAGGTCGCTGCCGCCCGGGGGCCGGCGAATGACTTCCTTGTTGCCCTCGTTCCCCGGCACGTCCACGAAACCGTAAAGCCCGAGCCTCCCCTGCCACAGCTTGTTCGTCGTTATGGGAGTCAGGATCGAGAGATATATACGGTCCCTCAGGGCTATCGCGGTCGACGACTGCGGGGCGGCCGGCGATACGCCGGACGTGCTGAATATTTGTACGAAGTCGGTTACGTCCTTCAGGGCTTCGGTCAGCTCGCTTGCGTTGTTCACGAAGAAAGCGAAGTTATCCAGCTTCTCCTCGTCGGCGGATGCAAAGGGAGTTCCGGTGGTAAAAAAGCTGTTGTTGAAAATATTCGTCGACTGGAACTGGCACTGGCCGGATTCGCTCCTTTGCGCCGTCGTATTCTTGCATCCCTGGAGCTGGGCGCTCGCGGCGGAGCTGTCTATGTTGGTCGCCTTGCCGAGATTCTTGAAGACATCGAACGAGCCTCCCTGGGGGAACATATTCGGATCGTCTATATTCACGCTGCCGACGATCGTCTCGCCGTCGGGCGACATGTGCCGTATTATCCCCTGGGTATGCGTGCCTCCCGCAAGCGCCATCGCGTTCAGCGTGCGCCGCGCGGCGGGGTCCTTTATTCCGACGCCGATTACGAACGTAAGTATTTCCTTCTTGTGCCCCTGAACGGGGTTTCGCGCATAGTATGTTCTCAGATTGCTCACTGCCTGTATCGAGCTTCTGCGGTTGGCGTTGGTTGTGAGGCTGCCCGACGTCTGGCCGCTCTGGCCGTTCGGGTCGCCCGCGCAGGTATCCTCACCGTCCGTGATAATGATCACGAACTGCGGCCTGCAGCTTATAGACGGGTCGGTCTGGAGCTCCGTTCTGAAAGCGCCGAGGGCGTCGTTGTTTATCACGTTACCGCCGGAAGTCCCGCTAGTGCTGTTGTTGTCGTCGAATCCGAGAACCCAGGCGAGCGGCGTTCCGCCCTCGCCCTGCTGGGTCCTGAAGAAAGACCAGAAATTCTGCAAGGCGGTCGTAGTGGAGTTTGGGAACGGCGGATTGCTGGATTGAAGCCTGAATGTGCCGCTGCTCGTACAGGAGCTCCAGTTGCCTTCGCCGGAGTAAGTGAGGCCCCGGAGCCTGAGCCCCAGTATTTCTCCGTCTTCTGTGCTCAGCTCGCTCGCAAGCTTGGTATCGGCCGCTCCGGTTATCGGAAGATTTCTATTCGAAGTCGGGCTTCCGTCATCCCTGACTATCTGCCTCACATTCCTGAAAGGGGTGAACATATAGTCCTGACACGAAACCGAGGTGCTGGTTCCGTTGAATAATTGACCCGAATCGTCGCACATCTTGGTGTCGAGCGAATCGTCCGAATCCAGGAAGTCGAAGATAACGCCGTAGAGCATGTCGAGGCGCGTCGTTCCGTAAGCAGGCCTGCCCATGCATGTGGAGTCGCCGGCCGTGCAGTTCTCGTTCGTGTTTTTGTCTATGGCCTGAGAAGTCGTCATGCATGAGCGAAAATCCGTGTACTCGTCCGCTCGGTCGCAGGCATAGTCGTCTCTCGAATACCCGCTGCCGCTGAAATCGTCGCAGGCGGAAGCCGAGCATTCGGTGAGGAGAGCCCTTGCCTCTATCGCCGCTGCCGCCCCTTCATACTCCATGGACCCGTTCGGATCCGTGCCGTCGGTATTACCGCAAATATCCGTAGCGGCGCTGTAGCTGCCGTCATTATTGCCGCACCATTTATTGAGGACTAAGTTTATCTGCGCCTGCATGATGGCGCCCGTACCCTGCACGCAGGAAAGGAAATTGTTAAACTGCGCCGCCGTATCGCACGTCCCTGTGCCTCCGATGCAGTGCTTCGCGCCGCAGACCGAAACGTTCGATAAATTCTCGGCGCAGTGGGCCGCAAGAGACCTTTCGACGAAGTCGTCGCAGCTGCTTCCGCAGTGGAGCTGCTGACAGACGTTCAGGTTTCCGTTCTCCGCGTCGTCGTCCCAGTTGCCGACCTGCGACCCTCCGTAGGCCCTTATCATGGAGCCGGAAAGGTCGGTTATGATGAGGATGTTCGGCTCGCCGCCGACGATCTGGGAAATTACGATGTTGAGGTCTTCGACTTCGTTATTCTTGATAGGCTCGCCCTGCGCTCCCGTCACGAAAAGCAGAAGAAGAACGAGGCAGAATAGATTAATTCTCCGGGTTTTAAATTGAGTCATAAATGTGTCTCTCATCTTTCCCATTCGCGAACCTGCCTCTGCCAAACCGATTTAGTTATTTCTTACACCAAAAATCAGTTAAGAGGAGAATAAAAAGAGCTGAGGTCTCCCTGTACAAAACCTTCTATACCTGCCTGTATCTCGGTTCCCGTATTTATCGCGCCGCTCGCGTCGTCCTTGTCCTTGTCCCTGCTGTCCTTACCCATGACGAAAAAAAGAACCGGAGTAAAACTCGCTCCGCTGAAGCTGGTGCCTTTTACCGGCCTTTGAAAGGCTTTCGTAGGCGGTGGAATTCGTATGAATTCCCCGGGCCCGTTCGAGCCGTCGAACGTGCGGCGGCCGGATCTGCACCTGGCACCGCTTTCGAGCTCCTCGTCCAGGACCAGGAGATTATCAGAGCCCTGAACCGACCCCAGGCTGTTCTGTTGAAGAAGGTATAGAAACCCCACTCCGAATATCTCGATCCTTCTTCTTCCCTCCTGAATGCACCGCTCCGCAGCCAGGAACGCCTCCTGGCTCTGCTTGTAGTTAGACATGGCGTGAAAATCGTTATTGGAATTGAATGAAACCGTGGTCGCCAGAACGGACATTACAAGAAGCATTATGAGCGCCAGTATGAGCGCGACTCCATTCTCGTTATTGCACACGCCAAGAGCGCACTGCTTCGAATTTTTCCCCTCTTTAGTTTTCATATCGGAATATTTCTCCGGCATAATCAACCGAACTCCTCTCTCGAATGATTTCTCATGTATACGGTCGTCGAGAGAATGCGGTAGGTATATCCCTCTTCCGGCTCGCTCGTCGCGGCCGAGGGCGAGTCGACGGTCCTCTCCAGGACATCTCCTATGGCGGGTATCAACTGCTTGAATTCCCCGCCCGTCATCTTTTTAGGCTTCATTTTGGACTTGACGACGATATATATCTCGACGGACCTTATATCCTGCTCCCTTCCGTTGAGAGCGGTGGCGGAAAAATCCGGATAGAGCCCGTCCGCGGCGGAAAGCGGAACCCCGACCTTAGACAGCCTGCCGCTCGAGTCCTGGAGATTAAATACGAGCTGAAGGTCGACTATGCCCGGAGCGTTCGGCCCCCCTACTATGAGCTGCTCGTCTCCTCCGTTCCGCGATAGGAGGAGGCTTTTATTTACCGGATCTATCCTTATCGTCTTACTGTCTACTATAGTCATTTCCGATGCTTTATCGGCGATTGTCGGAACCAAACCGTAATCGAGCCCGTTTACCGTTACCCCGTTTACAAAATCGGAAACGCCGCTGAAGGATGCCACGGGAAAATTGT
>PJQE01000132.1_pt1 | contig 10624 bp, 9 predicted proteins | sample 1503751 | NCBI WGS metagenome assembly PJQE01 (sample SAMN07775948, study PRJNA414020) | Biofilm metagenome, whole genome shotgun sequencing project. | reverse complement strand
GCCACGACCGTCGCCGAAATCCAAATGGTGAAGTCGTCGGGCGTAACGCCGCGAAGCGCATGCGCGGTGAGCACCCCCGCGATACCCGCCAATGCCGCGTAGGCCACGAAAGCGGTCAACTTGCCTCGGGTCGTGTTCAGACCGATCGCTTGAGCCAGCTTTTCGTCGTCGCGGATCGCGATCCATTCGCGGCCCAACCGTGAATTGACGAGGCGCCAGGCAACGAGAATGCAGACGGCCGTCACGGCGAGCGACAACCAATAGTACGACCTGACACTGCTCAGCTCGAAAAGCTTCGTTCCGAAAATCACAACGGAATTGGATCCTTGCAAGGACAGTCCAACCTGCCCACCCGTGAACGAAGTCCATTGCGATATCGTCAGGTACATGATGGTTTGGAATGCAATGGTCACAATCGCCAGAAAATGTCCCGTAAGGCGAAGAGCCGGAATACCCAGCAAGAAACCGAATGAGCCGGCAACGATCGCTCCGGCCGGCAAATGCAGCCAGATGGAGGTGCCGAGGTCCCGGTTCATGATGGCGGCCGTGTAGGCGCCGATGCCGTAGAAGGCTCCGGTCGCGAACGAGAACTGGCCGCAGTAGCCAGTGACGAGGTCAAGTCCGACCGCCAGGATGACATAGAAAAGGATCATCATGAGCACGCTGATCTCGTATCCCCCGATACCCAACGGAGCGAGCGCCAGAAGGGCGAACGTCGCAAACACACCGATCGTCATCTTCATGATCTGTCGATCGCCTTGCCAAAGAGGCCGTTCGGAAGGAACAGCAGAACGCCAATAACGATGACGAAGCCAACGATGTCCCGCATCGAGTTAGACAAGTATGCTGAGGTCAGCGACTCGATTACGCCTAGAAGGAGGCCAGCGACCGCTGCGCCCGCAACGTTTCCCATTCCCCCGAGGATCACGACGGTGAATGCCTTCAACGCGATCATGTTGCCCACGATCGGATAGACCAGGAAGACCGACGACATCAGCATTCCGGCGATGCCGGCCAACGCTGCCCCCGTCGCAAACGTGACCAGAGCGACGCGTTCGACCCGAACGCCGCATAGTCTGGCGACGGTCGGATGCTGTGCCATGGCCCGCAAGCTACGCCCCGTCCACGTGTAGCGGAGCACCGTGTAGAGAATGCCGATCAAAATCACCATCGTCAGGGGTATCAGCATCCGCTGGTGCGGTAGGAATACTGGTCCGAATTCGGTCGGCAGGCCGGAAAGGAGCGGCATCTTCGAGGCGTCGAGATTCAGCCGCTGGGGCTGCGGACCCATGACGATCAGCGCGGCGTTCTGGAGCGCGACAGCCAATCCGAACGACGAGACGATGGAGCCCGTGGCGTCGCGGTTCTTCATAGGCCTATTGAGGATCGCTTCGGCACCGAGACCGACGCACGCGGCCACGGCCAAGACGAGAACGATGGCAGGCACGACCGGCAGATGCAGAACCGAAATCGCGAAGATGCCGGCATAGCCGCCGATCATGTAGAATTCGCCGTGAGCGAAGTTCACGACCCCCAATATGCCGAAGATCAACGTCAGGCCGACGGCAACGAGCACGTACGTACTGCCTGTCACGATGCCGTTGACGAGATACTGCAGAAATAGATCCATCGTTCCGGTACTCGGCAAAACTTACATCTCGAGCCTTCGCTTGCCGTCCTTGATCACGGCGATGAAGTCCGGGAAATCGACGCTTCCTTTTTCGTTGAAGGCGGCGGTCGTACCGGCCGGACCCTGCACGAGAAGAAAATCCTTCATACCGCCTTTGAGCAGCTTCTGGATCTCCTGCCCGTCCGGCTTTCCTACGCGGCGCATTGCTTCGAGCCCGATGGACGTGGAATCGAAGCCGAGCGAGGTGAATGTGTTCGCATCCTGATTGTGCCGTGCCCGGAAACGATCGGCGAAGGCGCGCCCTACCGGATTGGGAGTGGACGGTTCGAAGACGGTGGCGACGGCGAAACCTTCGGATGCGGGACCAGCCAGCTTGATGAAGTCGTCCGACAGCATCGACCCGGATCCGACGAACTGCGCTCTTAGACCGATCTCCGCCGACTGGCGGACGATGTTGGCGCCATCGCCGGCCCAGCCGCCAATGTAGACCGCTTCAGGCCGGAGATTTCGGATCTTGGTCAGCATCGACGAAAAATCCTGTTCACCGGCATTGTAGCTGTCGCGGGACACGATGGCGCCACCAACCCCGGTGACGACACGGGTAACCTGGTCGGCCAGCGTCACGCCATAGTTCGTGTTGTCGTGGATGATGGCTACCTTCGTCTTCTTGAACTTCTCGACGATGGCTTTCGCCGTGTCCTCACCTTGCCTGTTGCTGTCGGGCCATGATCGGAAGAACCAGGGATCTCCCGGTGTGTTCTGATCCGTGGCGGCGGCCGCCGTCGAGCCTCCCGACAGCATCGGTACCTTGTACTCGGATGCGACCTTTACTGCAGCGACGACGACCGCGGACGCGTAAGTGCCGACGATGAACGGCACCTTGTCGCGCTCGATCAATCTGCGTACGGCCGTCACGCCCTTCGTCGAGTTGCTCTCGTCGTCCTCCACGACCAGCTCGATCTTGCTTCCGAACAGTCCGCCCTTCGAGTTGACTTCCTCCACTGCGAATTGCAGACCAAGCAGTATCTGGCGACCCTCGATGCTCGCCGGTCCCGATAGCGGCAGCATTCCCCCGATCTTGAGAGGCGCGCCCGACTGCGCACGCACCATGTGCGGAGCGGCGAGCGAGACGCCGAATGTAGCCATAAAAGCGCGACGAGAAAGTCCTGACATAGAATCTATCCTTTCAGTTGCATCGATCCGCGGTCCGCGGCGCCAACCCGACGTTTCGGGGCGCCGGGCGTCAAACGTCAGTTTCTTCGTATTCCCGGACCCAATGTTCAGCGACTTCGGTGCCGGTGGCGAACCAGACTCCCGGGAAAGTGCGTATGAAGGCGATCAACTCCCTTATGAGAGCGATGCGACTCGGTCGGCCGCTCACCTGAGGATGGAAGATGATGTCGTAGAGCCCGCCCCACCGATAAATCTCGCGAAACTCCTCCTTGAAAACCGAGAGCATGTGCTCGTTGGTGAATATCGGCCGCGGAGACTTGATCGAGAACAGGGCGAAGGGCGCATCATCCAGACTCCAGTGCCACGGGAGCTCCACCGGTCCCTTCGAGCCATCGGGGAGACGATGGCGATATGGATTGATGTCGTCCATCAACGATGAATCGTAGAGAAACTCGTGCTTCTGGAGCAACCTGAAGAGCCCCTCCGAAACTTCGCCTGCTGGCGAGCGATATCCCTTGGGCACCACGCCTACGCTGCGCTTGAGAGCTTCCAGTCCCCGCTCCATCTCCTCGATTTCGGCCTTGGAATCGTCGGCGACCCACCGGTGCGAGTAGGAGTGATGCCCTATCTCGTGTCCTTCCTTGACGATCATTTCGACACGGCCGGTGTGGTTATCGGCAACCCAGCCAGGCACGAAGAAGGTCGCTTTCAGGTCTTCCTCACGCAACGTGTCGAGGATCTTCGGGACGCCGACCTTCGCGCCGTAGCGACCTTGACTCAACACGCCCGGCCGATTGGTATTTTCGGGGTCGCGGCCTGTCCATAAAGTTTCTGCGTCGAAGTCGAAGGTCAGCATCACGGCGCATCTCGCGCCGTTCGGCCATCGTATGCTCATGTCGTGCATCGGTCGCACCCCTTCAACTTGCGGTCTTCAGATCTTGCCGTGACGTGCCGCCAGAATCCCGCCGTCGACCGGCAACACCGTCCCGGTGACGAAGGCGGCATCGTCGGATGCGAAGAAGGCTACCGGTCCGGATATGTCGGTAGGCAGCCCTATCCTCTCGAGGGGTGTGCCTTCCACCATCAGGCGCTGATACAATGCGCTCTGTTGGCGTCCGACCGTCATAGGCGTAGCGATCACGCCGGGCGCAATGGCGTTGACCAGGATGCCCTCGGGGCCGAGTTCTCCGGCAAGCTGCCTCGTGAACTGCGCCACCCCCGCCTTCGCAACGGCATAAGCCGTCGTGCCGGGATATCCGGTCAGACCGAAGATGGAAGAGATATTGATGATCCTTCCGCCAGGTCGTGTCAGATGGGGCACGACCGCTCGCGTAATTCTGAGGAGCGACGCCAGATTCGTCTGCAGGAACCGGTCGATCATCGCGTCATCGGTGTCCAGCAATCTCTTGGAACCGCCGATGCCCGCATTATTGACCAGGATGTCTATTCGACCGAAAGCTTTCAGTGCTGCGGCGGCGATCTCTCCGCCAGCATCAGGATCGGTGACGTCGTTCACCAGCCATATTTGATCCAGGCGTCGTGCGGTCGCTTCCACGTCGGGATTCACGTCGACGAGAAGGACTTTGGCACATTCCGAAGCGAGCCGCTCGGCGATGCTTTCCCCGATGCCCCGTGCCGCTCCGGTCACGATGGCCGTCTTCCCCTCGAACCGAAGTTTCTCAGGCAAGCGCCCCTCCCCTGCCCGTTGGCCTTCGTAAACGAAAACGACAGTTCGACATGCCCGACCTCAACACCCACCGCCTCTACCGACCGTATCGATATGCGATACGACAATATTGATATAGTGCGAGGCCTTGTGCTAATCGGTCAAGGATAATTTTCGTTCAAACACGGCCGCTGTTTGCCGCTTGATTAATCACGGCCGTCGAACCGGCGGTTGGTTGGCGGAAAACGGAGCGAGAAAGATCGACCGGCGTCCAAGGGATCCCCATATGGCGAGAAGCGACGTTTGCTTCGCGGAGGCATACTGGTTCTCTTGAGCATTATTTCCGAGGCTCCGCCTCAATTTGCCGCGCTCGACGAATTAGGCACGGACGGATGAACGTCTATCGTAGCCGTTTAACGCGGAAAGCCTCGGCCAGCCGAAGAGGTTTGGCCGCCACGATCGAAAAGAGACTGATCAGCTGGGCCGACTATGGGGGCGCGTTCGATCGATTTGCCAGGCAGTCTCTATCCGAAACTTACCGCCGTGGCGGCCGCGACGACCAGTGGTGCCACACGTCGCTCAAAATCTTCGGGCTGCCATTCTCCGAGAGAGCCGGCCACGTGTATGGCGCCGATCGGCCTTCCGTCCCTAGCCTTCAACGCGGCAGCGACGGCGAACTCGCCGATGTAGACCTGCTCGAGCGACGTGGCGTAGCCCATCTCGCGAGCGCGGTTCACCTCCCTCACGATCTCGCTTATTTCCGTCGTGGTCCGAGGCGTTAGCTTCTTTCTTTCAGAACGGGTCAAGATGCTTCGGACTTCGTGGTCGGGGAGGAGCGCCATGACAGCCCTTCCGCCCGCGGTGCAGAAGGTCGGTATCCGCCGTCCAATCAGATGGGCGTAGAAGGAGTCCCGCTTGCTTTGGAGCCGAACCGCATAGAGCAGCGTGAGATCGTCGAACAGGCTCATGTCGACCCTCTCCATCACATCGCGGCGCAGCTCCGTGAGAATGGGGATCGCGCGGCTGACAAGCGGATTCGACCGGAGGTAATCGAACGTCCTTTCAAGCAAGCGACTACCCGGAGCGTATCCGCCAGGCTTCTGTTCGAGATAGCCGAGCCTGTGCAAAGTGTGTGCAAGGCGCTGCACGGCGCTCTTATCGAGACCGGCAGCCGCAGCAAGTTGGGCGAGCGACCGAGGCTCGGGGGTTTCCGAGTATGCCTCAAGTACGCGAAATGCTCGGCTGACGGCTTCGACGAAGAGCCGGTCCTTCTTCGAGGAATCGTCGAACTCTTCGATCTCGTTCATGCGCAGCTATGCCCCTGGCCGCATGACGCGCGGACGCAGGGGCACCGATAGTTATTGACAGCACATCTTAGCAGAACATATCTTAATTTTCAATCTCTTCGTATCGCATCGCGATATGGTATGCGCAAATGAGGATCTCCTGATGCCTGACAATCCGCTCTTCAATTCCAACAGACTGAAGCTCGGAATTTTCGGGACCAACGGTAAGGGAGGTGCACAAACGCTCGCGCCCGAGCAGTACAAGCCGACTTGGGCCAATTCCATCGAGACGGCGAAGATGGCCGACCGCGCCGGCTTCGAGGCAATAGTCGCCTATGCCCGGTGGAAGGGATACATTCCCGGAAGGCCGAACCACGCCAGCGGAATAGTGCTGGATCCCTTCACCTGGTCGGCCGGTATCGCCCAAGCGACGACCTACTCCGCCGTATTCGCGACTTCGCATGCTCCCACCATTCATCCGATCACATGCGCCAAGCAGTGCGCCACCATCGATATCATTTCGGGTGGACGTTTCGGATTGAACGTCGTCGGCGGGTGGAACAGGCCCGAGCTGGAGATGTTCGGTGCCCCGTTGAAGGAGCACGACGCCCGATACGATCATCTGGCGGAATGGCTGGAGGTCATCCAAAAGATGTGGAACGAGGAAGAGGAATTCGACTACAGCGGCGAGTTTTACAAGGTCGTCCGCGGCGAATCGATGCCCAAACCAGTGCAGCGCCCCCGTCCCCCCATCATGAACGCGGGCGGTTCGCCGCGCGGTATGCGGTTCGCCTGCGAACACGCCGATATGGCGTTCGTCATTCTGCGATCGAACGACCCCGATGTCTGCCGCAAACAGATCGACGAGTACAAGAACACGGCCAAAGAGCAGTTCGGCAGGGACATTCAGGTGTGGACCTATTGCCCCGTCGTGCAGCGAGATACGCACAAGGAGGCGGAAGCCTACCTGCAACGTTACGCGGTGGACCTCGAAGACAAGGAGAGCGTGGACGCGTGGTCCAAGGGATTGGCCGCCGAGACGAAAATCGTCTCGCCGGAGCAGATGCGCGAGTTTCGCATCCGGTTCGCCGCCGGCGCCGGCGGAAACATCCTGCTGGGCACAGCGGACGACATCGCCGATCAACTCCAAGTATTCAATCAGGCCGGACTCGACGGCGTACTTTGCACGTGGGTCGACTTCCATGATGGAATCGCCCGCTTCACGCGGGATGTCATGCCTATCCTCGAGAGCCGCGGGCTTCGTACTCCGCATAAACAAGAGAACTGACCCGTCCATCACTCGCCGGACGGGGGGTGTTGGTTGCGGGGATAGGTTTTGAACCTATGACTTTCAGGTTATGAGACTGAACGTCAAGACTCAACCGCACCAGTTTTCGCGCCAGTAGGCCGGCCACCCATCATCTCGGGAAGAACTGCCGCAAGATCGGCGCCGCCACCCGCTCCCAATACCGAAAACAACCCCATGCAAAGTAGAAAAGCGGCCGCCGGCAGCCGGCGACACCGCGCCATTTGATCCACTCGGCACAAAAAAGATGCCGTGCCCGAGGGACACGGCAAGTTTCAGGGAGGGTGAACCGAGAAACTCCCGGTGCATGCGTGAACCGTTGCCCGCGGATCGTCGGCCGGGACGCAATTCGAAACTCAGCGACCGCTCGCCGCAGCGATCACCATTTCAATGCGGCCGTGCGCACGGGATGATCCCAGAGCGCCGCCGTCTCAGTGTCGAGCAGGCTCACGGTGAGCGAGCAGCCGGCCATATCCAGCGAGGTGACGAAGCTGCCGACCAGCGAGCGGGCGATGCGCATGCCCCGCTTCTCGAGCATCCGGCGCGCCGCATTGTACATCAGATAGAGTTCGATCGCGGGCGTGCCGCCAAATCCGTTGACGAGCAGGAGGGCCTCGGCGCCGCCTCGCGCGTCGAGATCCTGCGCGATGGCCGTCGTCATCTCGTCCGCGATCACGTCGGCCCGCTCCAGCTTGACGCGGCGACGTCCCGGCTCGCCGTGAATGCCGACCCCCATCTCCATCTCGTCCTCGCCGAGCGAGAAGGTCGGGGTGCCCGCGGCCGGGACCGTGCAGCTCGTCAGCGCCACGCCCATCGAACGGGTGCGCGCGTTGACGCGCTCGCCGAGCATAACGCAGCCCTCGAGGTCGACGCCCTTTTCAGCGGCCGCGCCGACGATCTTCTCGACGATCAGCGTGCCGGCCACGCCGCGGCGGCCGATGCTGTGCGTCGAGTTCTCGACCGCGACGTCATCGTCGGTCACGATGGTTGCCGTTCGCCCCTGGGCGATCTCGGCCGCCATCTCGAAGTTCATGCGATCTCCCGCATAGTTCTTCACGATGAACAGCACACCGGCCTCACCGGAAACGGTCTGCGCGGCCTCAACGATCTGGTCCGGCGTCGGCGACGTGAAGACCTGTCCCGGACAGGCTGCGTCGAGCATGCCATAGCCGATGAAGCCCGCATGCAGCGGCTCGTGCCCGCTGCCGCCGCCCGACACGAGCGCGACCTTCTTCGGGTTCAGTTCACGGCGCCGCACGAATTTCCGCTCCGGCCCGAGCACGACGAGATCGGCATGCGCGGCCGCAAGCCCGTCGAGGCTCTCCGCGAGCACGCCGTCGACCGAATTGATGAATTTCTTCATCGTCTCCTCCGTTTCCCCACCCGCCTCACGCCTATTTTTCCTGCATGATGGCAATCAAACGCCGCGCGAATTCCTGGAGCAACGTGTCGAGCTCTGCGTTCCGCTTGGCATTGCCAAGATCCGGCAGGTGCAGTGTCAAGGTCCGTTCGTGCGGTCCTTCGGTCAGCCGGCCGATCCGGCGCGGATGCGCGCGGGCATAGGCGCGAAGAAAGGCGGCCTTCGCCTGCGGCGGGAAGTGGCAGACATCGAAGATCGTGTTGAGATGCTGCACGGGTATCGGCACCGGATAGGCAGGATTGCTGATCTGGCTAACGAAGCTGCGGTTCTTCGCCATCGCATGGGCAAGGCGCAGTCGCATGCCCGAAGGCCGGCTGTCCAGCACCTCCTTGAAGATGCGCTTGTAAACCGCAACAGCGCCGGCGTCGGCCGGTTCATCGATCGCCGTGTCAGCCAACACCGCCTCCGCTGCTCAGCCGGTCGATCGTCTGCTTGATCTGCGCAAGCGCCGACGCGTTCACGGAAAGCTCGCGCAAGCCGCAGTTCAGCAATGCGGGGAGACGGCGCGGATCACCCGCCATGTCGCCACAGAGGCTGACGCTGATCCCGGCGCGCCGCCCGTGCTCGGCGGTCCGCGCGATCAGTTCGAGTACTGCCGGATGCAGAGGGTCCATCAACGGGGCGAGCGCTCCATTGGAACGATCGCAGGCAAGAACATATTGCGCGAGATCGTTCGAGCCGATCGAGAAGAAGGAGGCCTTGAAGCTCGTAATCGCCAGGGCCGCCGCCGGGACTTCGACCATGATTCCCAGTTCGGGAAGCATTGCGGCAATGCCGTCCGCCTGCAAGCGCTGCACGACGTCGGCAAACAGCTTCCGCCCCGCCTCAAGCTCGTCCGCCGATGTGACCATCGGAAACATGACCTTGAGGTTTCCACGCACAGCGGCACGGGCCAGCGCGCGGAGCTGAATGGCAAAGATCTCGGGCCGGGCCAGGCAAAGCCGCAAGCCTCGAACCCCGAGGAACGGATTGGCTTCGCCGTCCAGCGTGAAGCCCGGCACCGGCTTGTCGCCGCCCGCGTCAAACGTGCGAATGGTCACCGGGCGCCGATCAGCCCAACGCAACACCGCATCGTATGCCGCGAACTGAGTCTCCTCGTCGGGCAGGCCGCCCCGCTCGGTCAGCAGAAACTCGGTACGCATCAGGCCGATGCCATCCGCATACTGCGCGTCGGCGTGCTCGAGATCGTCGACGCGCTGGATATTGATGAACAGCTTGATCCGCTCGCCGCGCCACGATGCCGTGGGCCGCCGCAGGATCGCTCGCGCAGACGCCCTGCTCTTGCGATGGCTTTCGCGCCGCTTCTCGAACAGGCGGACCTGCTCTGCGCCGGGATCAAGTTCGAGCGTCGCGCCTTCGCCGTCGAGCAACGCGGTGGCTCCGATGTCCGGAACAGCGCCGAGCTGCACGACCATGGGGATGCCCCGCGCGCGCGCCAGCATCGCGACGTGGCTGGTGGGACTGCCGCGCAAAAGCGCCAGACCGCCGCCGCCGGACCAGTCGATCTCCAGGAATCGCGAAGGCGGCAGGTCGTCGGCACACACGACGGCGCCGCTCGGTATCTCCAGCGCCTGGCCCTCGCCTCCCCGCAGAATGTTGATCACGCGGTCGCGGAGGTCCGCAAGGTCCGAGGAGCGCGCCTTCAAATACTCGTCCGCCGTCGAATTGTAATCCGCGATCTGCGTATCGAGCGCCGAACGCCATGCGACGTCAGCCGCATCCCCCTCTCCGATCGCCGCAAAGATAGCCTCGATGAAATCCTCGTCCTCCAGAAGCGCGACCTGGAATTCGAGAATCTGCGCGGCCTCGCCGCCGGCGATCCCGGCCAAATCCGCGATCTGCCCGCTTGCCTTGTCAATCGCAGCACGAAGGGCAAGCGCTTCTTCAGCGAGGTTGCCCGCGACACGCTCGCCGTTCGTATTTGCATCGACCCGGACGAACGGACCATGGGCAAAGCCGATCGAGGCGGTTCTGCCGCGGTAGGCCAGTCCTGTCGCGCCACCCTGCATGCTGCTAGGCCCCGTCCGGAAAATCGGTTGCAATCAGATCGATCAGCGCCGCGACGGCGGCCTCCCCGTCACTACCCGAAGCCTTGATCTCGATCGTGCTGCCATGGGCCGCGCGCATTGCCATGATCTTGGCG
>PJQE01000131.1_pt1 | contig 10642 bp, 7 predicted proteins | sample 1503751 | NCBI WGS metagenome assembly PJQE01 (sample SAMN07775948, study PRJNA414020) | Biofilm metagenome, whole genome shotgun sequencing project. | reverse complement strand
CTTCCGATCTGGCCTTGACCTCTATAAAGCATAAGACTTTACCCCTGTCCTCGGCCACGATATCTATCTCCCCCTGCCTGCATCTCCAGTTCTTTGCGAGGATTTTATACCTTTCCTTCTTGAGCGCCCTGCAGGCCAGGTCTTCCCCCCTGCGCCCGAGTGATTTTTTGTCGGTAACCGTCATATGATCTCTGGACGCGTCAGTCTCCGCCTTCGAGCCTACCCTTCAGCTCCGCGAGCTTGGCCAGGGCGTCGAGAGGCGTCATGGAATTCGTATCTAGGCCCTTTATCTCTTCGAGCACCGGATGTTCCTCTTCCGCTTCGACCCGCTCAGGCTCCGTGAAAAGAGTCATCTGCCCGCCCAATATAGAAGTTCGTATGCCGGACTGGGATTTTTCGAGGTTGCTCAGCACCTTCTGCGCGCTTTTAATGACCGCGTCGGGGACGCCTGCAAGCCTGGCGACCTGTATCCCGTAACTATGACTCGCCGCGCCGGGGATGAGCTTCCGGAGGAATACTATCCTGTCCCCGTTTTCCTTGACGTATATGTTGTAGTTCTTCGTCCTCCGGCGGGATACGGCAAGTCCCGTGAGCTCATGGTAGTGGGTCGCGAAAAGGGTCCTCGGCCCCCTGTCGTGGAGATACTCCGCGACAGCCCACGCTATGCTCATGCCGTCGAATGTGCTCGTCCCCCGGCCTATCTCGTCCAGGATGACGAGGCTCCGGTCAGTCGCGTGGCGGAGTATGTAGGCCGTCTCCACCATCTCCACCATGAACGTCGAGTGCCCCTTGGCGATGTTGTCCGAAGCCCCGACCCGTGTGAAAACGCGGTCCGAAACGCCGACCCGTGCGTGCGTCGCCGGGACGAAGCTCCCGAGCTGCGCCATTATCGCCGTGAGCGCAACCTGCCTTATGAGCGTCGATTTGCCCGCCATGTTGGGCCCCGTTATGAGGAGGAACTGGTTCTCGTGGGGGTCGAGCTTTATGTCGTTCGGCACGAATCTCTCGCCGAGCTCCATCCTTTCGACGACCGGGTGGCGGCTGTTCCTGAGGTCCATTACAGGCTCGTCCGCCATCTGCGGGCGAACATAGTTGTATCTCTCGGCAACGTCTGCCAGCGCGGAATAGCAGTCGAGCTCAGCGAGCAGCGCCGAAGTGCTTCTCACCCTGTCCGCCTCGGCGGCGACTTTTTTCCTGAGCCCCTCGAATATCTCGCTCTCTATGGCTATTATCCTGTCCTCGGCGCCGAGTATTTTGTCCTCGTATTCCTTAAGCTCCTCCGTTATGTACCTCTCGGCGTTGGCGAGCGTCTGACGGCGGGTATATGCATCGGGGACAGAGGCGGCGTTCGCCTTAGACACTTCTATGTAATAGCCGAAGACGCGGTTGTAGCTGACCTTTAAAGAGTTTATTCCGGTCGCCTTCCTTTCCTTTGCTTCGAGGTCGGCTATCCACTGTCTGCCGTCCCGCTTTATGGAACGGAGGCTGTCGAGCTCCGCGTTAACGCCCTCCCTTATCATCCCGCCCTCGCGGGATGTCAGCGGCAGGTCGATGGCGAGCGAAGAGGCGAGAAGCCGGTGAAGGTCGTCGAGGTCGTCGATCCCCTCGCCGATTTCCCGAACCGCCTTCATACCCGATTCCGTAAGCAGCTTTTTTATTTTCGATATGTGGATGGACGAATCGCGGAGCGCTCCAAGGTCCCTTGGCCGCGCGGTGGACGTCGCTATCCTGCCGATGAGCCGCTCTATGTCGCTTATCTCGCGAAGCTCCGCCATTACCGAAGCCCTCAGGGAGGTGTGCGACTTCAGATCCTCCACTGCGTCGAGCCTCTTTTCTATCGCCTTTATGTCGACGAGTGGATAATTGATCCAGCGCCGGAGCAGCCGTCCGCCCATGCCCGTCGTCGTCTCATCGAGCACCCATAGAAGCGAGCCGCCGGAGTCGTCGTTATTAGATCTCAACAGCTCCAGATTTCTTTTAGTCGATTCGTCTATCAGGAGATAGCCCGTCTTCCTGTAAAATTCAGGGTCGTTAAGGGGCGGCATCTCTTCGAGCCGCGTGTCCTTAAGGTATTGAAGGAGTGCGCCCGACGCGGTTATCGCCTCGGGAACGCCTTCGAGGCCGTATGGCTCCAGCGTCTTCGCCGACAGGTGCTCCAGCAAAAGCTCACGGCACCGGTCTGTATCCCACGCCCAGCTGTCGAGCTCCGTGATGACCGGGTTGCCCGACCTTTTAAGAGCCGCACCCGAAACGGGCGACTCGCCCTCTTCGACGTTTTCGAGAATTATCTCTTTCGGCTCGAGCCTGAATATCTCGTCCATTAAATCTTCGACTGAATCGAACGTGGACACCCTGAAAAGTCCCGTAGATATGTCGGTATAAGCGAGGCCGTATACGCCGTTTCCGGCGTAAACGCTCGCGAGGAAGTTGTTGCACTTGGAGTCGAGGTTTTCCGAATCGAGTATGACGCCCGGCGTGAGGACCCGTACGACCTTTCTCTTCACGACGCCCTTCGCCGACTTCGGGTCTTCCACCTGCTCGCATACCGCCACTTTGTGGCCGCTCTTAAGGAGCTTTGCGAGGTAGGGCTCCGAGCTGTGGTGAGGTACGCCGCATAGCGGGACAGGATTTTTGTCGTTCTTGTTCCGCGAGGTGAGCGCTATTCCTAGGACTTTCGAGGCGACCTTCGCGTCGTCGTAGAACATTTCGTAAAAATCCCCGAGCCGGAAGAAAAGTATCGCGTCCGGGTACTCCTTCTTGAGCGCCATGTACTGTTTTAACATCGGGGTTTCGGAGGGCATCTTAGTGATTATATCAATTCGCCGGGGAACTCTCAATTTGGGCGGGACACGCACTCCTTGCCCGCGGTCACGTCAGGTGATAGATTATCCCTTTCATATGGAAAACCCCGGGCGGTAAGGTCTGTCCGGAGCATACATTCAGAAATCACGACCGAGAGGCCGAAATTGATTAAGCCGAATCCGTTTGTAAAAGATTTGATACCGTACGTGCCGGGAAAGCCTGTCGAAGTGCTCGAAAGGGAGCTCGGCATAACGGGCGCGATAAAAATAGCGTCCAACGAAAACCCGATAGGTCCCTCGCCTCTGGCGCTTGAGGCCATTAGGGAAGCGCTCCCGGGCCTGAACCGCTACCCGGACGGGGACGCATTTTACCTTAAACACAAGCTCGCGGAATCGCTCGGCGTCGGGCCGGAAACCATAATGTTCGGGAACGGCTCGAACGACGTCATCGACGTCGCCGCGCGGACGTTCCTCTCCCCCGGCGACGAGGCCGTCATGGGCGAGTATGCCTTCATCGTCTACCCGATAGTGACGAAGCTCGCGGAGGCGTCTGCAGTGATTTCTCCCATGCCGGGCTACACGCACGACCTCAAGGATATATACTCGCGTATCACGCCTAAAACGAAGGCGGTGTTCATAGCCAATCCGAATAATCCGACTGGAACGATGGTCTTCCGGGAGGAAATGGAATGGTTCCTTAATCAAATAGACGAAGACATACTCGTCGTCATTGACGAGGCCTATTTCGAATACGCCGACACACCGGATTATCCGAACTCGCTCGATTTCAGGAGCCTCGGAAAATCCGTTCTCACTGTCAGGACCTTCTCCAAGATCTACGGGCTTGCGGGGCTAAGGCTCGGATACGGCATCGGTCCGGCCGAGATGGTATCGAGCATGCACAAGTCCAGGCACCCTTTCAATACGAGCTCCCTTGCGCAGACGGCTGCGATTGCCGCGCTCGACGACGTAGAGCACGTCGAGAAATCGAGAGAGGTAAACGATACGGGGCTTGCGTATCTGGCGGCCGAGCTCGAAAAGTTCGGCATCGAATTCGCGCCGAGCTGGGCGAACTTCGTGCTCGTAAATCTCGGGCAGGACCCGATGCCCGTATACAACGCCCTTCTCAGGGAAGGTGTTATAGTAAGGCCTGTCGGCATATACGGCCTCAAGACTCATTTAAGGGTATCGGTCGGGATTCCGGAAGAAAACGAGAGATTCATAAAGGCGTTTAAAAAGGTACTGGGTAAATAAAATATGCTCTTCGGCAAGGTAACTATTATAGGACTCGGGCTCATAGGAGGCTCCCTCGCGCAGGCGCTCAGGGAATCAGGAGAGGTCCGCACAGTAAGCGGCGTCGATTCGGATTCTGACTCGGTGAAGTATGCTCTGGAAAACGGCATCATCGACGAGGGCTCGACCGATGTCGAAGAGGCCGTGTCGGGCGCCGAGGTCATAGTAGCGGCGACTTACGTCGGGACGATTGTGGATACCATAAGATTGGCGGTACCCCACGCCGAAGACGGCGCCCTGATTACCGACGTCGGAAGCGTAAAGGCCGGAATAGTCAGGGAGATAGAAAGCTTCATCCCCGGGCGCCTCGGATTCGTGGGCGGGCACCCTATAGCCGGCACGGAGAATTCCGGGGTCAGGAACTCAGACCCTGCCCTCTTCCGTGGAAAGAGGTGCATACTCACGCCTGCGGATAAAACATCCCCGGAGCTGAAGGAAAAGGCCGGGGCCTTGTGGAGGCTCACCGGGAGCGAGGTTTACGAAATGGACCCGGACGCCCACGACAGGGTCTTCGGGCTTGTAAGCCATCTGCCGCACGCGGCGGCGTACGCGCTCGTCGATGCGATACTTTCGTCGGATAACCCTGACACGCTGCTCGATTTCGCGGGAGGCGGTCTCAGGGACTATACGCGCGTGGCGTCGAGCTCGCCCGAAATGTGGGTAGATATAATGACGGCCAACAGAGGCAACGTGCTCGCCGCGCTCCGGCAGCTTGGGACGTCTCTTTCAAAAATAGAGTCCGCGCTCGAAAAGGGCGACAGGGAGGCTCTCCTTAAGATATTCAAAGGAGCCGCCGCGGCCAAAAGAGACAGAATAAAATAAGGATTCGTTTTACGCGCCGGATGGTTTCAAACCCAGCACGCCGATAATGTCATCGGCGATCGATTGAGGACCCCGCGAAGCGTCTATAACGATGGCGTCTTCCGGCTCTTCAAGATCCCTCAGCTGGCTCTCCAGAATTCCGGGACCGGCGAAATGGCCCCTTCTTCCTTCGAGCCTCTTCTCTATGAGTTCCTTTTCTCCTTTGAGGTATATAAATGCGACGTCTTCCCTCCCGTCCCTGAGAAAATCCCTGTACGACTGTTTCAATGCCGAGCAGGCGAGTACGATCCCCGGGTCGCCACCTGCCCTAATGAGCTCGCGCAGCGTCTCAAGCCACGGCAGTCTGTCGTCGTCCGTGAGCGGAATTCCGTTTTTAATCTTTTGTATGTTGGATTCCGGATGGTAGTCGTCGGCGTCCCGGAAAGACCAGCCGAGCCTTTCGGCCAGTAGGGCGCCTGCAGTGCTCTTTCCAACGCCTGAAACGCCCATGATTATTATGATCATAAGCCCGGTGTTACGGCATCGATCCTGGTCGGATTTGGATTTGCCGGTGGTTAAAATACATTGCACTTGCAGGCCGCAACGAAAAAGGAGACCAGCATGAGTGAAATGATTGTCAGATATAAACGCATTTTATCCGTCCTTCGATGAGACATTAACGGTCTGCGAAATTATAGGCAAGGGAATAACCCGTTCAGTGCAGGTTCGACGCCTATAAGGCGGCGGGAGAATATATGCAAGCGATTTCCCGGCATATAGACGCAGGTCACAAGGAGCCGGGACTTATCCGATCCCGCAGCTGCAGGCCGTCACAAAAAACGCCGTCGCGAGAACCGCGAGTACAGTCATATACGTGCGCATGAGAAACCTTCCGGTGTAGATGTTGTTTTAAACAAAATTATACTTGCTCGGGTGGATTATCAAAGCAAAAATTTAAGCGCCTGCGGGCGGGAACGGCTCTCAGCACCAGCCTGAGCCGGCGTCCAGCGCGGCCGTCAGCCCTTCGCGGAGGGGCTCGATACGCGGCATGTAACTCCTAACGTCTCTCACGTATCCGAGGGGATTTTTCTGCCAGAAATTAAACCTGTCGTATATCGTCCTGAGATTATCTATGACTTCGTCCGAATCGAATACCCACCCGAAGTCGGCCGTCTCGGGATAGAACAGTTTAAAAAAAATGAGCTTCATCGTCACATGATCTTCGAGATGCCTCACGCTCCCGAAATCCCGGCTCAGGAGATCGAACCAGCCTGTGCGCGCCCAGCTGTAGCCGCTCCCGAATGCGTCGGCCATTTTGGGATTCAGCCCCAGCCTCGAAGCGGCCTCCTTTCCCAGCTCTGAGAAAACGTAGGCGGCCTCGCGCGTGAAGTAATCCTGAGACTGAAGCCTCCTTTCCATGCCGAGAAGGTTCCTGATAAGCCGGGGCTCGGATTTTATGTAGCCGGCGAGGTCGAACCGCCCCGTATCGCCGCACGACACGAGCGAAACGGACACGTTTTCCCACTCTCTTCTGGCTATCTGGTATGCCGAACGGATTTCCATGCGCATTATCGTCCACGATAGTGATTAAGGACTGGTTAAGGTCCTGTTAAACAGCGGTTAACACGCCCAGAAAAGCGCATAATGTGCTATTATTATTTATTAATTTATACGGGGACGGACGCGCCGCGGCAGCGGAGCGGAAAGGCCCGAGAAGCCGCTTTCCCGCCTCTTTAAGGTGTAGCTGAATTCGGGACCGGGCGGGCTTTCCGGTTAACTACGGTTTCACTATCTCTTAACACAATCTTAACAATTCCCGTGTTTACTCCTACGCAGATCAACAATCCAAAGGAGGTATTCTTTCAATGAATAAACGAGGATTATTAAAGCTCAGTATCGTTACGGGTATTATGGTTTTTGCAGCGTTATTTACCGCCAACACCGGATTTTCCGCCGAGGCAGCTTCCGTCGACCCGGCCATCGCTTCCTATGCGAAGACAAGCGGCGTATCGGGCAACATCAACAGCATAGGCTCGGACTCGATGAACAACCTCATGACGCTCTGGTGCGAAGGGTTCACCAAGAACTATCCCAACGTCAGGTGTCAGATCGAAGGCAAGGGATCGAGCACCGCGCCGCCGGCTCTTATAGAAGGTACGGCCCAGTTCGGACCGATGTCCCGCCCGATGAAGGATACGGAAATAGACGGGTTCGAGAAAGCCTTCGGATACAAGCCGACGGAGATAGCGACCTCCATAGACACCCTCGCAGTCTTCGTAAACAAGGACAACCCGATCGAATGCATAACGATTGACCAGATCGACCAGATATTCTCCAAGAACAGGGCCTGCGGCGGCGGCGAAGACGTCACCACCTGGGGTCAGCTCGGAGTAACGGGTCCTCTCGCCAGCACGCCCATCAGCATGTACGGCAGAAACTCCGCTTCCGGTACCTACGGCTTCTTCAAGGAGCACGCTCTTTGCAAGGGCGACTTCAAGGATTCCGTAAAGGAGCAGCCGGGTTCGGCTTCGGTCGTTCAGGGCGTTACTGAAGACAAGGCCGGGATCGGATACAGCGGAATCGGCTACATAACCTCGGGAGTAAAGCCCGTGAAGCTCGGCGCGACAGTCGCTGAATGCGCTGCGCCCAGCCTCGAGAACGTACTTAGCGGAACCTACCCCCTCGGCAGGTATCTCTACCTCTACGTCAACAAGAAGCCGAACGAAGCGCTCGACCCGCTCCGCCTCGAATTCCTGAAATTCGTTCTCAGCAAGGAAGGCCAGGAAGTAGTCATAAAGGACGGTTATCTTCCGATACCGGCCGCGGTCGAGGCCCAGCAGCTGCAGCTCATCGGCGGCAATTGATTTTATAATGGCTACAAAATTTAATAACGAAGCAGGGATTACGATCAAGCTCGTCCGGACGATAAACACATGACAGCTCAAACCAGATTGAAAAAGAAAGAAGTGTTGCAAGCTTCCCCCGGTGTAAAACGGAGGAAGCTTGCCGACCGGATCGCGACAATCGTCGTAACCACGGGCGGCGTCGCCGTGATCCTCTGCATCATCGCCATACTCCTTTTCATAGGGGTGGAAACGGTCCCCCTGTGGAAGGGCGTGAAGTCGGAGCTCACGAGCTCTTTCTTCCTTAAGGAATCCCCCGAGCTCGCGTCGTACTCGCTCGACAGCCCGAATACGGGCTCGTTTCCGTTCCTTGTAACGGGGATGGACGAGTACAGAGAGCTCGGCTTTGTGGCGACAAGGGACGGCAAGCTTAATTTCGTGTCCCTGGCGAACGGCAAGGTCATAAAGCAGGAAACGGTGCCTAATCTCGGCGAAACGCAGATAAGGTCGAGCTACGTCTCCCAGAATAACCGCCTCTATTCCTTCGGCACTGACGACGGCAGGATCATACCCGTAAGAACCACCTACAACGTCGCCTTTTCGGGCGACAAGAGAACCATCACTCCGCAGGTGTCCGAAGACGACATCCTGACGATAGGCGATTCTCCCCTCGTCAGGATAGCGTTCGAGGAAAACGACGGCGAAACTGCCTCCGCCGGGGCTGGGTACACCGCCGGCGGCGAGCTTATATTGAAAACAGCCGCCAAGTCGAAGGGGCTCATGGGAGGCGGCGGAAGTGACGAAGTAACCCACAACCTGACGCAGACTCTGGGCGGCGCGAAGGTAACGGCGCTCGAAATGGACAAGTCCCTTCAGAATCTTTACGTCGGCACCGATGCCGGAAGGGTATACAGATACAACATCAAGAACCGCCAGAACCCCGAGCTCCTCGAAACCCTGGACGCGACGGGTAACAACCGCATTCCCGTAACGGCGCTCGGGTTTCTCCTGGGCGACCGCTCGCTCGTAATCGGCGACGAGGCCGGAAGCGTCTCCGTGTGGTTCGAGGTCGCAGACCCGGATTCGCCCGGCGGAAAGGTGCTGAAGAGAGTGCACGAGCTTCCGCCCTTTGCGCTCCCGGTATCTGAAATAGTGCCCTCGTCGCGCGACCGCGGCTTCATCGCGGCCGACAGCGGCGGAAACATCAATCTTTATCACGCAACTTCCCAGCAGAAGCTCGCCCAGCTGAAAACGGACGGCCCCCCGGTGAAGAACCTGGCGTTCGCGCCGAAAGGGAACGGAATTCTCGCGGTCGACGGCGCAGGGAAGCTTTACGACTGGAACCTCGACAACCCTCACCCCGAAACGAGCTTCCAGACGCTCTTCGGGAAGGTCTGGTACGAAGGCTACAGCAAGCCCGAATACGTATGGCAGTCTACAGGCGGCACGGACGACTTCGAGCCCAAGATAAGTCTCACTCCTCTTGCGTTCGGCACGGTAAAAGGCGCTCTCTATGCGCTCTTGTTCGCGATACCGCTCTCCATATTCGGGGCGATATGCGTATCGCAGTTCATGCATCCCGCTCTCCGAAATACTATAAAACCGGTGGTCGAGATAATGGCCGCGCTCCCGAGCGTGGTGCTCGGATTCTTCGCCGGTCTATGGCTCGCGCCGGTCATCGAGAAGCTTATACCGGCCGTCATCATACTCCCCGTAGTGCTGACAATATTCACGCTCTTCAGCGTTTTCGGATGGCAGTATCTTCCGAGGGGATTCAAGGGAAGCTTCAAGGAGGGCTCCGAGCTCTTCTTCCTGATACCCGTCATTCTCCTCGGCGTGCTCGTGAGCCTCGGGCTCAACGCGGCGGCCGAAAGCACGCTTTTCGGCGGGGACTATAAAACGTGGTTCTACGACGTTTTAGGAATGCAGTACGACCAGAGGAATTCGCTCATAGTAGGATTCGCGATGGGATTCGCCGTTATTCCGATCATATTCACCATATCGGAGGACGCGCTTTCGAGCGTGCCCAAGCACCTTTCCGCCGGCTCGCTCGCCCTGGGGGCGAACAGATGGCAAACGGCTATAAGGGTCGTTCTGCCGACCGCGAGCCCGGGCATATTCTCGGCCGTGATGATAGGTCTCGGAAGGGCGATAGGCGAAACGATGATAGTTCTCATGGCCACCGGGAACACGCCCATCATGGACTGGAGCATATTCAACGGCTTCAGGGCGCTGTCGGCGAATATAGCGGTCGAAATACCGGAGGCCCCTCATGGGGGAACCCTCTACAGGGTCCTCTTCCTGGCGGCGCTGCTCCTCTTCTTCTTCACGTTTATAATCAACACTGCCGCGGAAGTCGTCAGGCAGAGATTAAGGAAAAAATACGGTCAACTCTAATACGCTCGTAATTTTATACGGGCGGTAACGTCCGACGGGGTTTAACAATGAATAAGTTCTGGAAAAGCGGCGACCCTTTCATATGGCTCACTGGAGTCGCGCTCATGTTCAGCCTTCTGATGATAGCGGGGCTCATGTATCTCATCACCGCAAAAGGCCTCGGGTTTTTCTGGCCCGCCAATCTCGCTGAAATAAAGCTCAAGGACGGATCGGTCGTCCTCGGCGAGATAACGGGGCGCGAGACTGCGAAGGTTCACGGCGCCGACGGGCAGGATGTGAATGTCGAGCGCACGCAGCTCAAGATAGGCAACAGAGACCTCTACGGCCTCGATTTCAAATGGGTCGACGACAACAACATAGAAAACACCACCTACCCTGAATATGCCGTCGCGCTCGAGAGAAGGGAATGGGGAAATATGTACGGCTTCATAAAGCAGATTACAGAGGGCGGTAACGTCCTTTGCACGGGGAACGAGAGCTGCTGGGCCGTGCTCGAATCTCAGATAC
>PJQE01000130.1_pt1 | contig 10696 bp, 7 predicted proteins | sample 1503751 | NCBI WGS metagenome assembly PJQE01 (sample SAMN07775948, study PRJNA414020) | Biofilm metagenome, whole genome shotgun sequencing project. | reverse complement strand
CAGCAGGCCGTCATCGACGCCCCGCTCATGCTGGAGCTCATATCGCAGGCCGCGGCGCGCGTGAAGCCCGACGCCGGGGACCTTCTCGACATCGGCTCCGGCGCGGGGAACAACACGATCTCAATCCTCCGCCTTCTGCCCGGTCTTAACTGCGACCTCGTCGACCTCAGCCTCCCGATGCTCGAGCGCGCCCGCGAGAGGCTGGCCCGCGAAAACGCCGGCGCCGTCAGGATATTCCACGGGGATTTCAGGAGCGTCGCCCTCCCCGACTCGAATTACGACATCGTGATCGCCGCCGCAGTGCTCCATCATCTCCGGGACGACGCCGACTGGGAGGGCTGTTTCCGGAAGATTTGCGACCTCATGAAACCCGGCGGCGTATTCCTCGTGAGCGACATGGTCTGGAGCAGTATAGAGGCTGTGTTCGACCTCGACCGTGAGCGTTACGGAACCTACCTCGAAGCCATCGGCGGAGCGGAGTATCGCGAGAAAGTCTTCGCCTACATCGACAAGGAAGACTCCCCGAGGAGCGTCTCCTATCAGCTCGACCTCATGAAGAAGTGCGGCTTCAGCGAAACGGACGTCCTCCACAAGAACGCCTGCTTCGCCGCGTATCTGGGAATCAAATAGCACGAGATAGCCGGATTGAGGCGAAGGGATTATGCCGTCAGGCCGCCTGTGCCTGGCAACAATCTCTTCTACGCTCGTAATGCCTATTGATTACTTCAGAATTTGCATCATAATTGGAATAATATATTTCGAGTATTGAGCGAAGAAGCGCTTTCTCGGTCTCCAGAAATTAGATGAATAACCGGAACATACTTGCCCTGATCCATATCTGCATACTGCTTCTAGCCGGCGGAAATGTACGGGCGGAAGAAAATACCGATCTAACCTTCGGCTTGTCCGCGGCCTTCAGTGGTCCCGCGAAAGAGCTCGGTATCAATATGAGAAAGGGCATCGAAGCCTATTTCAAAAGGATCAACGCAGGGGGAGGAATAAAGGGCAGAAACCTGAGGCTGATATCCGTCGACGACGGCTACGAGCCGGAGCACGCGGCGAGCAACGTGTACAAATTAATAAACCGGGAAGGGGTCACGGCGTTTATCGGAAACGTCGGCACCCCGACCGCGAAAACGGCGATGCCGATAAGCGTGGAGTACGGAGTCTTGTATTTCGCCCCTTTCACCGGCTCTTCTATTCTGAGGCCGTATCAAAACAGGGACTTTCTCATCAAGAACAGAAATAACTCGCAGTATCTCACCAGCAAGTACGTAATAAACTACAGGGCGAGCTATGCCCAGGAAACGGAGCAGATTATCGAGAACCTTCTCGGCAGCGGGATCAAGCCCTACGAGATAGCCATATTCACTCAGGACGACGATTACGGCCTCGATGGCTACAGGGGCGCCGTGAATGCCCTCGAAAAAAGAGGCTATAGCCACTCGGCCGGGATCCCTTACGGCACCTACCAGCGAAACACGCTTAACGTCGAAAACGGGCTTCTCGAAATTCTGAATTCACGGAGGCAGATAAGAGCGGTCATAGTCGTCGGCTCCTACAAGCCTGCCGCCAAATTCATAAGATTCGCCCAAAAGCTCATACCCAACGCCGTTTTCATGAATGTGTCATTCGTCGGGTGCACCAACCTGGCCGCATCGCTCGAAGGCGTCGAGGCGGAAGTCTACGTAACGCAGGTGGTGCCTCACTATAATTCCAACCTCGAACTCGTCGATGAATATAACGAAGACCTTCGAAAATATTTCCCGGGCACCGCTCCCGGTTTCGTTTCGCTCGAGGGGTATATCGCGGCTTACATCTTCGTCCAGGGCCTCAAGAATGCGAAAGGCGATTATTCGTCCGACGGAATTATAGCGGGTATAGAGGGCCTGGATTTCAGCAGGCTCGGCCTCGGGATCGATCAGCCACTCGGCGAATTCGACCACCAGATCAGCGATAAGGTATGGCTTACGAAGATCGACAAAGGCTCGTGCGAAGAAGTGAGCTGGAAGGAATTCAGACAGGCAGTAGAGAAAAACAGCGGCGGGCGGAATAACCTCACGAGATGAAATTCACCTACAGACCCTCGAAAGGCTTCGTTATATCCATACTGATAATTCTGTTCATCGTATTTTTGAGCTTCGTGCTCGATCTATACTTCTACGAACGCCAGAGCTCGAGGCGGATCGAGCAGGAAGGCAAGCTCGTAACGAAAGAGCTGACCCTTAACGTCGAAACCTTCCTCAGGGAAATAGAGGATGTCGCCAACAGGGCGGCCGAGCAGATTTCTTCCGGCTCGAAGGACGATATCGTCTCGGAGCTGGATCGAATCCTCAAATTCGAGCACGAAATATCCAATATCGGAGTTCTTTTCGTGCCCCACTCCTACGACGAAAGTTTGAGGCTGTACTCGCCGTATATATTGAAAGAAGGGAACGATACCGAGATACTCAGCTTCGATTCGTACTACGATTACACTACGGCGGCGGTGCCGTGGTTCGGGGAATCCATAAAACTCGAAAAGAACTGGACTAAGCCTTTTTACGACGAAATAAGCCGTGAAGAATTCGTATATTTCACCAGAAGGTTCACGATGGCAGGCGGGAAAAACGCCGAGCCTTCCGGGATACTCTTCATCGGAGTCCCGCTCAAGGATTTAAAGAATAAATTATCGTCCCTCAATCTCGAGCATCCCGGACAGCCGTATATCGTCACGGTCGACGGGCTCGAAATCACCCAGTCGCCCCATAGCAGCGGCGGGGTGCAGGCGATCGGCCCCGCTGCGGATAATGCGGATAATAGAGAGCCCGGACTCCTTAAAGTATCCGACCCAAATACCGGCGAGACCATATACCGGTTCGTCTCGCCCCTCGAATCCAGCGACTGGATAGTCGTCTTCGAGATAGTGGAAAACGAATTCCTCGAGAATTATTCGCTCTACAGGAAGATACTGATCGGCATCGTCGTCTCCCTGGCCGCGCTCGTAACAGCCGTGGCTCTCTACAACCTGAAACCGCTTACCTCGAACTATCGGTCCCGTTCCCTGTTCTGGTTTTTCATGGCCCTTTTCTTCCTTTACATGCTCGGCTCCATATACATATGCTGGATCGGGCTCGAATATCAGGACAAGTCTGAAAAAGAGCTGAACGCCATAATCAATAAATCGCTCCTCGAAGACTTCAAGCTGAAATATATCAAATATTCCCTCGAGCAGAGAGAGGATCCCCCGGTATTCATACCCACGGGAATATTCGTGGAATCCATAAATTCCCAATCGTCGAACAGAGTCAACGCAAAGGGGATAATCTGGCAGAAATACTATAAGGGCGTACACGACGACATAGCGCGCGGCATCTCGATCCCGAATGCGGTCGACGTCAGCCTGTCGAAATTTCTCGAGAAAACATACGACGACTACACGCTCGTCGAATGGACGTTCAATCTGAATATAACCTCCGACTTCAACTACAGTCGGTATCCGTTCGGCAATGAAAACATGTGGCTCCAGATCAAGCAGCAGGAATTCGACAAGAACATAGTCCTCGTGCCCGACCTCGACTCCTACAGGGTAAGCTCTACAAGGTATCTCCCCGGGCTCGACAAGAACATACAGATCAGGGACTGGGAAATTCAGAATTCATTCTTCAGCTACACCTTCAACAGCTACAATACGAACTTCGGCATCGAGAATTTCATAGGGCAATACAGCTTTCCCGAGATTTACTTCAACATCATCATACGCCCCAACATCCTGAACGTCTTCATCTCCCATTTTCTGCCGATCGGCATCGCGATATTCCTCATCTTCGCGATTTTCAAAACTGCTACGGGCCACTACGTTGTGCGGCCTTACGCGACCCTCTTTCTAGCGCTGATATTCCTCCAGATTAGCCTCAGGTCCAACCTCGGCGCGAACGAAATAGTCTACATCGAGTACTACTACTTCCTGACATACTTTATAATGGCCGGCGTCAGTCTGAACGCCGTCCTCGTGCAGAACTCCAGCTGGGAATTGGTACACTACAAAAACAACCTCATTCCAAAACTCTTTTTCTGGCCCTTCACGGGACTAGCCATACTCATACTCAATACCCTGGTTTTCTACGGTTGATTTCGATTCCCGCCCACATGCGGACTAGGCTTCGATAGATCGCCGCCGCTTTTCATCAGAACTCCGAAAACCGGAATGGAATTAGACGGCTCGTGGATTATCATATTAGTGGACGATATGCCAGCCGGAAATTTATTCAGCCGAAGAGAGATGCTCAGCATTCTCGGTATGGGAGCGTTGTCGACCGCGATTTCGGCATGCGCCCCAAAGGTCACGAAGCCCCCCGTACGCCCCTACCGGTATTTTCCCATGGTGGAGGTATCGGAGGACAGGATCGTCAGGGAGGCCGTCGGCTTAAGACCTTACAGGCCCTCCGGATTCGTCGTCCGCCGCGAGCGCTTCGGCACGAAAGACATAATCCACAACTACGGCCACGGGGGCGGAGGCCTCACCCTCTCCTGGGGAACTTCCCACATCGCGGTGAAAGAAGCCGCTCCCCTCGGTCACAGAGCCTGCGCAGTCCTCGGATGCGGGGCAGTCGGGCTCGCGACGGCGAGGCTCATGCAGATAGAGGGGTATACGGTCACCATATACGCGAAGGATCTCCCCCCTCATACGACGTCCAACGTCGCCGCCGGGCAGTGGTCGCCGTTCACGGTATTCGACAAGGAGATGATAACGCCTGAGTTTTACGCGGAGTTCCTCCGCGCGTCGAGGCTCTCTTTCGCCTACTTCAGGAAGATGATAGGAAGCCGTTACGGCATCAGGGTCGCCGACAATTTTTACTTCGGCGACTATCCGGTATCGCTTCCCGACGTCGTCTACGACCTCCCCGAGATATACGGCAAGCCGAGAATGCTCGTCCCCGGCGAATATCCCTTCGACGAGCCCTCGGGCGCGATCGTGAAGACGATGCTCATCGATACGCCTGTATATCTCGACGCCCTGATGAGCGATTTCAGGAGCGGCGGCGGGAAGATTATAGTCAGGGACTTCAGGGATATCTCAGAGCTCATGTCACTGCCGGAGCCGCTCATAATGAACTGCACGGGCCTCGGATCGTATTTTTTGTTCAACGACCGTGAGCTCGAGCCCGTCAAGGGCCAGCTCATAGTGCTAAAGCCCCAGCCCGAGGTCGACTACATAACCCTCGTCAGGAACGGAGGCCTCTACATGATGCCCCGCTCAGACGGCATAATGCTCGGCGGCTCCCATCAATACGGCGACTGGGACCTCTCCCCCGACCCCTTCGTAACCGAGCACATTCTAAAAGGCCAGTCGAGGTTCTGGAACGATCCGCCGGTTGCATAAGAACCTGCCGTTTAATGTAGAATATAGCCATGACGGACTTCATACAGGTGCTCCTGGGTACGATCGTCGCCCTCCTGCCGATAGTAAACCCCTTCTCCGTCGCCATCACGTTCATCTCGCTCTCGAAAGACATGGACGATTCGAAAAGGAACCGTGAAGCCCTCCTCGCCTCCGTTTACATGACTATAATCCTCGTCATATTCCTCGTGGCCGGCGTCCTCATAATGAAGTTCTTCGGCATATCCCTTCCCGGCATCAAAATAGCCGGCGGCCTCATCATCCTGAACATAGGGTTCAAGATGCTGAACCCCGAATATAAAGACCTCCGCGCGATAAACGCCGAGACGAGGACCAGGAGCGACGAAGACATCGCTTTCACCCCCCTCGCCGTACCGATGCTGAGCGGGCCGGGGGCCATTGCAGTAACTATAGGTATGGCGGCCACAGCCGGCACCAGGCTCGACTACGCCGCCGAGTCCCTCGGCATACTGGTCGTCGCAGTCGTCACGTATATATGCCTCAGGGTGGCGGGCAGCGTGAAGAAGATGCTGGGCGAATACGGCGTCAACGTCCTCACCCGCATACTCGGCTTCATACTCATATGCGTCGGCGTCCAGTTCATAGTCGTAGGGTTTTATGACTTTATACTCAACGAGGAATTTTCGAGGCCGATCCTCCGGATGATAAAAGAGGTATGGAATGAGTGAAGTAAAAGCACTGGTTTTTATTATTGTACAATAATTGAAGTGTGGTTTATGTTAAAATACTGTTTAAGAGGTGACATATGGGCAGGGAAAATTTTGAAGACTATCTTAAGAAGCATAGCACGGAGAGCCAAATAGATTGGGATTCTAGAAAAAAAGAATGGCTGAAGCATGTGGATGAGTTTTATGAACTAATTACGGGATGGTTAAAGGAATATATAGCTCAAAATAAAGTACTAATACGTTATAACCCTATAACTTTGGAAGAGGATTATATTGGATTCTATAATGTGGACCAGCTTTATTTAAAGATAGCTAACCAAACCGTAGTATTTACTCCTATAGGAACTATTCTAATAGGTTCGAATGGAAGGATAGATATGGAGGGAAGAGCAGGAAGAATTAGGTTTGTACTTGTCGATGAAAAGACAACAGGAAGAAGTGTAAAAGTCAATAAACCCATACCAAAACAAAAAAAATCTATAGAAAACGATCAGCAAACTTCCAGATTAAAATGGAAAATCGCACCAATTCCACCTTCAAACAAATTAGAAGAATTAACGGAAAATAAATTCTTCGACGTGCTTATGGCAGTTATTAATGACCAGCAAGGTTCTAATCGCAACGTATTTTACAATGCGATTGATGCCTAATGGAAGTTATTTGTGGCAAAGAAAATCTCATTCTCAAACGCCAATCTCGAACTTGGAGAAATTTCCGAAAACTTCAAGGACACTGAGTTAGCATTAAGACGCTATTACAACCTTTCAAATGAAGAATTCCATTTGTATCCAAAATTTTTTGCTTACTCACAACAAGAGATAAACGCAGAACTTAATAAAAGGATTGATGAACTAAACAAATCCACCACCCTAACTGTACTAGCTTCTATAGAGGCAAGTTTTCAGATTGATTACTGGAAAAGGTGTTACGATAAGAAAAAAGATTCCTTATCCAAAGATTTTAGGCTTATTTATAAAAATTATAGACAAACGGGGCAGAAAGCTTCATTTAAAAACGATATTTTAGAAAACTGGAAAAAACATTTTCCTCCTTTTAAACCCTTGATATCCGAATTAATCGGGGCGTTTAATTACAGGCATTGGCTCGCCCATGGTCGTTATTGGCAACACAAATTAGGCCGAAAATACGATTACGATTATGTTTATGAGCTTGGACAAGAAATATATAAGTCATTGCCCTTGGAAAAACAAATCAAATAGATGATTTAATTGTATTAAATAACCTACGCCTTCTTTCTATTTTCCAGAATGATTATTCGCAGATACAAACCCGCGGACGCCGAGGCCATTTCGGACCTATACAGAAAGTCGGTTACGGAGATAGGAATAGAGCGTTACTCCAAGGCCGAGGTTGACGCGTGGGCCTCCTACGCAGACGAGGTCGAGGAGATTCGCTACAAGCTCTCGGGGGGCCTCACGCTGATCGCCGAAGTCGGCGGCAGGATGGCGGCGTTCGGCCAGCTGAAGCCGCCGGACCACGTCGAGTTCCTCTACACGCTGAAGGACTTTTCGAGGAAGGGAATTGCAACCGCGATTTACAAGCGCCTCGAAGACGTGGCGATATCAGCCGGGGCGAAAGCTTTGACTACGGACGCAAGCAGGATATCGAGACCCCTTTTTGAGAAGATGGGCTTTGTACTCGTCGAGGCCCTGATCGAAGAGCGGAAGGGCGTGAAGATAGAATGCTTCTCCATGAAAAAAGAGCTCTCCCCCTGAAATTTTCAACCTTGCCGAAGGCCTGAGTCCGGAAGATTATTTTCGGCCCGAATACCGAAACGGGTTGATTCTCCCGCAGGGCACTCTATAATAAATAGGCTTAAAGAGGAGACAGATATGAAGAATAATACTTCCGACCAGAACCTTGGCGCATTTCTTTTCGTAGCCGCGATAGTTCTTTTCTTCGTTCTTGCCATTTATCTCTGGTTCAGCTGAGCCCGATTCCCAATTAAGTGCCACAAGATTTCAACTGCCTTAAAACCGGACAACGGTTAAAGGGAGAGCTATAGATTATTACACAACCCCCTTTCCTTTGCTGTCCAAAAATCTGACATCCGACATCCCCCGCAGCTCACAGCCCACGGTATTTACTTAACAACCGCATGGCACGGTTATTGCTCTTTATCTCGGCATTCGAGTTGAGATTGAGGCGATGACAGATACCACTACCGCGAAAGAGGGTGACGGGGGAGGACTGCCCGAATATGGAAGCTGCGTTCATTGCGGCGAGCCTGCGGATATCGAGACGGCCGTCGAATCGGCCGGCCTCCGCTTCTGCTGCACAGGCTGCAGCGCAGTCTACGAGATACTGAACAGCCTCGGGCTCGACGATTACTATAAAATCCGCGCCGCCCAGAACATAACGGGAACATCTCCCGCCCGGGACCCCGCTTCCGGGGAGGATTATTCATACCTCGACCAGAAGAGCTTCGCGGATATTTATACGACAGAAGAAAAGCCGCTCACAATGAGTTTTTACGTCGAGGGCATAGAGTGCGCCGCTTGCCTCTGGCTCATCGAAAAGATTCCGTCCTGCGCGGAAGGCGTGGAATCCGTCTCTCTCAACATGTCGGACAATACGGCATTAGTAACGTTCACACCGGAGAAGAAATTTTCCTCGTTCCCCGATGCGGTAAAGCGGTTCGGATACAGGGCGCATCCCGTAAAACCGGGTGAGGACACCGACGATCTCAGGAAAAAGGAGAACAGGCGGTCGCTCATCCGGCTCGGCGTCGCCGCCGTATGCGCGGGGAACATAATGCTCCTCTCCGCCGCGATTTATTCCGGCGCGGGCGGCGTCTTCGAGAAGTATTTCACGCTCGTAAGCTTCCTCCTCTCTATCCCTGTCGTCACATACTGCTCTCTGCCGTTTTACAGAAGCGTCATCGTGGCGGTGAGGTCGGGCCGGGTGACGGTAGACATCCCGGTCGTCTTCGTCATACTCGCAGGGTTCGCACTCAGCGCGCACAACTTCTACGCCGGAAGCCGCGCCGTTTATTTCGACTCGATCACGGCGTTCGTTTTCCTCCTCCTTGGAAGCAGGTATTTCCTCAAGTCCGTCCGGGGGCGGCTCTCCGAAAAGGAGCAGCCGGGGAAGACATTCTTTTCTTTAAACCGCGTGCTGGTCTGGGACGCCGGGGCGCACCAGTTCTTTTACGAGCCGCTCGAAAGCCTCAAGACCGGGAGCAGAATAAAGCTCTCCAAGGGCGAGCGCATACCCGCCGACGGCGAGCTCGTTTCACGAACGGCGGAAATAAACCTGGCAGTGCTCACAGGCGAGAACATCCCGCGAACCATAGAGAAGGGAGACGCCGTCTACGCCGGCTCGATACTCGAATCGGACGAAGCGGTGCTCAAGATCGAGAGCACGGGTAAAGCGACCCGCATCGGCAAAATACTCGACGAGGTCGAGCGAAACTACGCCGGCAAGATCAGCCTCTCCGGGGGCAGCGACAGGTACGCCGCCGTTTTCACCCTCGCGGTAGGGATCATTTCCATAACCGCATTCTTCGCAATTTCTTATATGTACGGGACGCGGCAGGGCATAGAGAGGGCGATGGCTTTCATACTGATCGCCTGCCCGTGCGCATTCGTCTTCGTACTCCCGCTCTTCCACAGCATGTCGCTGAAGTCCGCGGCCGGGAAGGGAATCCTTATAAGGGACCCGGGCATTTTCGACAAGCTGCCAGGCGTGAAAAATATATTTTTCGACAAAACCGGCACGCTCACGAACGGCGTCTTCAGGATTCTCAAGTGGGATACGGAGAGCCTCTCGGGCGACGACCTCGGAGCGATCCTGGCCATAGAAAAAAAATCGGACCATCCCGTTGCGAGGGCGATCGTAAGCCGCCTCGCGGGAATGGATCTGCCCATTCCCGAGGTCGGAAATTTCGAGCACTTGTACACCAAGGGCGTTTCCGCCGAAGCGGGCGGCCACGTATATACGATCACCTCCGGAGAGAGCTCACTACCTTCCCCCAACGAAATCAACGAGCTCATAGCGTCGACAGTCGTCGTACGGAAAGACGGCAAGGCGATATCCGAAATCACGCTCGGCGATTCGCTCAAGGAAGACGCGAAGTTGGCCGTGAGCGAGCTTTCTATGATGGGCTATAACGTGTTCGTCGTATCCGGAGACAAGGAAGAAAACGTAAGGCAGGTCGCGGACAGAATACACATCCCGTGCGAAAACATCTTCTTCGGAGAAACCCCAGAGGGCAAGTCCGGAATAATCGCCCGTCACGGCCGCTCGATGATGATAGGTGACGGGCTCAACGACGCCCCCGCCCTCGCCTCGGCCGACGTCGGCGTCGCGATCCAGGGAAGCGTCGGGGAGAGCATGAAGGTATCCGACGCCTACATATTGAACAACGATCTTTTTACGATTTTAGACCTCTTAAGTCACGGAGCCTCGGCCAGGGCGACAGCGAAACGCAACATGGCGCTCTCGATATCGTACAACTCTATCGCGGGGGCCTTCGCCCTGGCCGGATACATCACCCCGCTGGCGGCCGCCGTTTTAATGCCTGCCGTATCGCTTCTGCTCCTGGGCTCGGCGCTCCTGGGCAGGTCCTCACGCGCCGGAAGTAGATCGGAGGAGCACACGTCTG
>PJQE01000129.1_pt1 | contig 10704 bp, 7 predicted proteins | sample 1503751 | NCBI WGS metagenome assembly PJQE01 (sample SAMN07775948, study PRJNA414020) | Biofilm metagenome, whole genome shotgun sequencing project. | reverse complement strand
ACGGTGCATGGGGCTCCGAGGTGCTTTGTCGAGAAAGGCATAACGTGCGCGGGCAGCGCCCGCCGGCAATCGAAGTAGCAGCGTTGTCGCAATTATCACAGACGCGCTTACGGTGCATGGGGCTCCGAAGGTGCTTCGTCGAGAAACGCACAACGTGCGCGGGAAACCGACGTAGCAAGAAAAGCGGGATGAGCAACCTACGCGCGTCTATTAAGCTGAATCGGCTGCGACGCTACATCTGAAACCATAACACGAAGGCCATCTTGTCAGCCGAGAGCGTGACATCGCTTCTATCTCCCGAGGAACTCCCCGACGGGTTTGAGCGATTCGGTGTTGTCGCAGATTATCTTGAGTATGACTACTATGGGAACCGCTATCAGCGCCCCGGGCACTCCCCAGAGCCAGCCCCAGAAGAGGAGAGCCAGGAATATCACTATGGGGTTCATGACAAGTCGGCGCCCGAGTATGAAAGGCGTAATGAAGTTTCCCTCTATGCCGTTTATAAGGAAGTAGGCGAGGGGCGGCAGTAGGGCCTCCGTAACGCTGTCGAAGCTAATGATCGCGGCTAGCGCGATTACCGTGATCCCGACTACGGGGCCGATGTACATTATGAAGTTGAGGAGCCCGGCCACGAGGCCCCAGAGGAACGGGCTCGGCATTCCAAGGGCGTACATCGCCGCGCCTACGACCACGCCGAGGCATATGTTGATCGCGACCACCGTATAGAGATAGACCGAGATGTCGCTCTCGATCCTCCGCGCGAGCTCGACGGCCTTCTTCTTGTCGCTGAGCGTGGGGAGGACGTTTATCACCTTTCTTAAAAACATGTCGCCAGAGACGAGAAGGAAGTAGAGGAGTATTATTCCGGTAGCCAGGCCGAACACGAGCTCGGACGTTTCGTAGATGAGCCTGTTGAGAAAGCCTGTCTTTCCCACGGCGACCGTCGCCCCGCCGGGTTTGGAGCCGATGTCTACTATCTCCTCGACGCCCTTCGTCGCCTCGCCTATCTTCTCCACGGGCTTCGTGATGAACCTGAGTTTTTTCTCGACGGTCCGAAGGCTCTTCGGCGCGCGCTCTATCCAGTCGGCGGCCGGCCGATAGAAGATGGAGAAGGATGCCGTGACTACGAAGAGAAGCGCTATAATGACAAGCGCAGAGCCGAGGATCCGTGGGATGCGGATCTTCTCAAGTGTGTCGACGGCCGGAGAGAGGAGGAGGTTTAAAAGGATCGCGAAGAAAACAGGTATGAAGAGCGCCTGCGCGAAGTAGAGGGTGTAGACGACCGCCAGGACGAAGAGCCCCGTGATCGCCACCTCTGGAACCCTTGCGCGTATGTTGAGGAATCCCACCGGCTTCCCGCGGGGTTCGTTCTCTCCGGAAGGTGCTTTCGCTTTCTCATCGCTCATGGCTGCTTCTCGTCGCTCATGGTTGTGCCCTGTTTTCGGGCGGTCTCCGTATGCCCCGAACATTTCTTTTCAACCCGGGCTTTCTCATCAATTATTCGCAACGCCGGTTACGTATTCAATAAAAATTTACGGGCGGAATTTCACGCTGAATCCGGGCTTTAATGTGTTAAGATTGTTAATAAAGTGGCCAGGGTAGGGGTCGAATGCGAATGGGGAGACCAGTCATGAAAGGCCTGCACGATGGAGATAATCGAAGACCACATCGTTTCGATCGCCCGAATCCCGACATACCCCCGGAGATTCCGCCGCCCGACCCGGAGCCCGGGCCGCCGCCCGAGATACCTCCGCCGGACCCGACGGAGATCGACAGGGGTAGCGCCAAGACTCACTGAAGAACGAGGGCGTCGAATCTTTCCGTTGAGATGCCCCTACTCCCGTGCACATCTGAAACACGAAGGCCCGAAGGTGACGAACCCCGGTGAGACGCCGGGAAGGAGAGCGATATGAGCTGGAAGGAAATGAATGCCGGAAAACTGGATGATTTTAAAGAGAACGGTCTCAAGACCGTCGAGCTGGACGGGGCGAAGGTGCTTATAGCGAGGGTAGGGGACGAGTTTCACGCCCTGAGCGCTTTCTGCACGCACTACGGCGCTCCCCTCGAAAAGGGTGTTCTCAGCGATGGGAGGATCGTCTGCCCGCGGCACCACGCATGTTTCAACGTGAAGACCGGGGACATCCTCGAGCCACCCGCAATGGACGCGCTCGTCTCGTACGAAGTATGGAAAGACGGCGGGAACCTCATGGTCAGGATACCGGAAAATCCTCCCCGAAGGCGCCTGCCTGAAATGTCCCGGAGGGAACCGGGAAAGGACGACAGGAATTTCGTCATTATAGGCGGCGGCGCGGCGGGCTATTCCGCCGCACAGTCGCTCAGGGAAAATGGTTTTGAGGGAAGCCTCCTGATGATAACGAGGGAGACGAGGCTCCCTTACGACCGCCCGAACCTGAGCAAGGATTATCTCCACGGCGAGGCGAAGGAGGAATGGATGCCGCTCAGGCCGGACTCGTTCTTCGCCGAGCACGACATTGAAGTGCTTGAGGGAAGGGAGGTGGTATCGCTCGAAGCGGGCACGGGAAAGATAGTTCTCGACGACGGCAGGACTATTGAGCCCGACTGCGTTCTCGTCGCTACGGGAGGGCGCGCGAGGAAGCTCGGCGTTCCGGGCTCAGAGCTAGGAAACGTATTTACGCTCCGGAGCTTCGACGACGCCGACGCCATTATCTCGGCCGCGGGCGCCGCGTCGAAAGCCGCTATCATAGGCGCCAGCTTCATAGGCATGGAGGCCGCTCACAGCCTCACAGAGCTCGGCCTTCACGTTACCGTGGTCGGCAAGGAATCGATCCCGTTCGAGCACGTTTTCGGGGCGGAGATAGGTGCGCTCTTCAGGCGCGAGCACGAAATGCACGGCGTCGTTTTCGAAATGGAGAAGAATGTTTCGAGATTCTTCGGGGAGGAAAGGGTGGAAAAGGTTTTACTCAGCGACGGCACCGAGATCGAAGCCGACCTCGTGCTGGTCGGTATCGGCGTCATGCCAGAAACCGGGTTCGTGAACGGAATCGATCTCTCGCCGGACGGCAGTATCCCCGTGGACGGTTTTCTCCGCGCTTCGGACAGGGTTTTCGCTGCGGGGGACATCGCTTCTTATCCCGACTGGAGAGCTGGGAGGAGGAGCCGCATAGAGCACTGGCGAGTCGCCCTCCAGCAGGGAAGAACGGCCGCCATGAATATGCTGGGCATGGAGGTGCGCTACGCCGGGGTGCCGTTTTTCGGGACCGAGCAGGCAGGCCTCGACCTTAAATACGTCGGCCACGCCGCGTCGTGGGACAGCACCATAACATGGGGAAGCGTAGCGGATAAGGAGTTCATTACTTTTTTCGTGTCGGACGGGGTTGTCCTCGCGGCCTGCGGCAACAGGCGGGATACAGAAATGGACGCCATAGAGGAGCTTCTCAGGCTGCGGAAGATGCCGTGGCCCGAAGAGCTGGCCTCGGGACCTATAGACCTCAAGGCCTTTCTTTAAAGGCGCCGGCCGGCATACTGGAGCCTGTGGAAGCGCGTTTAGTACTAGACTCCTGAAAGACCTAGATTCTGAATCGAGTTCAGAATGACAGAAATACAAACATGGCGGTTAAATTCCTGCCGTTTAATGGGGTGTTTTTACCGGTGTAATTAATTTCCGGGTAATAATAATTTGCGTTTTCCGCTTGAATTCCTTATACTTTTTCCGGAGCCTGGAGATTTTCTACTTCCGGACGCCTGGAATGAAGGGCCTGCCTGCCCTTCTCTGTTTTTTCGGCTATGTACCGGGAATCAGCGCACATTGCGGGTATGACTTCACGCCGCCGCGCCGTGCGGGCCCAACAGCCGGTAGTCATTTGTTACCTGTAATATTCCGGGTGCAAATATATCAAAAGCGATTATTCGTATTCAAACTGCACTCGCAGCAATACAGGCAGTTGTCTCGCTTTGTCTCCGCTGGAAGCGAAGCGGAAGCGAGAAAGGGCTTTGAAGAAGTCGAGCCCCGCAGCCGAATTCTCCTCTCAAGGAAGGACTGCCGATGCATGACATATCTCTCATAACGACGATAGCGCTGGGTCTTCTCGCAGCGCTCATATTCGGCCTACTCGCGAAGCGCATCGGCCTCTCCCCGATCATAGGCTATCTCATAGCGGGCATAGCCGTCGGACCTTACACCCCGGGCTTCACGGGCGACCCTGTTCTGGCCTCGCAGCTGGCCGAGATCGGCGTAATTCTGCTGATGTTCGGCGTAGGGCTTCATTTCCATTTGAAAGACCTCCTGGCGGTGAAGTACATAGCGATACCGGGCGCACTCGGCCAGAGCTTCGCGGCGACTGTGGCGTGTACGGCGCTCGCGGTGCTATCGGGATGGTCGTGGCAGGAGGGGATCGTTTTCGGCATAGCGGTGTCCGTTGCCAGCACGGTCGTGCTCCTCCGGTCGCTTCTCGACATGGGCATTCTCGACACCCCCGAAGGACACGCGGCCGTCGGCTGGCTTGTTGTCGAAGATATAATCACCGTCCTCGTGCTCGTACTTCTCCCGCCGCTCGCGGTGAGCGCGGAAGGGGAGGCCGGAATACTCAAGACCGCCGGCATCGCGTTCGTCAAACTCGTCGTTCTCACGGCGATAATAATGTTCGCCGGGGCGCGGTTCATCCCCATACTGCTTCTCAGGGTCGCGCGCCTCCGGTCGCGGGAGCTTTTCACGCTTACGGTGCTGGTGATGGCGATTTCGGTCGCGACGATATCCTATCTCGCCTTCGGGGCGTCGATGGCACTCGGCGCGTTCCTCGCGGGCATGGTCGTCGGACAGTCGAAGGTCAGCCACCAGGCGGCCGCCGACGCCCTCCCGCTGAGAGACGCGTTCGCCGTTCTCTTCTTCGTGGCCGTGGGCATGCTGTTCGATTACAAGGCCGTATTCGAATCTCCGCTTCTAGTTATTGGCGTCGTAATCGTCATAATAGTCATCAAACCGCTCGCCGCGCTTATCATCACGCTCGTCTGCGGCTATTCCCTTAGAACAGGGCTCACGGTCGCGGGCGGGCTCGCGCAGATAGGTGAATTTTCCTTCATACTTGGGGAGCTCGCGAAGTCGCTTAATCTCATTCCCGGGGAAGGGCACAATGTTCTCGTGGCCGGGGCGATAGTTTCGATAAGCCTCAATCCTTGGCTATTCAGGTCGCTCCTGGCGATAGAGCCGCGTCTCGGCCGGATAGGCTGGCTTAAATCGTTCATCGAGATACGGGGAGGGAAATCCGTCGAGAAGGCCAATCAGAAGGCCGCCGAATACGAGCACGCCCCGTCGAGAGTGAGGTCGATAGTCGTCGGCTACGGCCCCGTCGGCCAGAACGTGACGAAGATCCTTCACGAATTCGGAATAGAGCCGACGATAATCGAGCTCAACATAGATACGGTGCTCGAAATCCAGGCCCAGGGCCGTCACGCGCTTTATGGCGACGCGTCGCGGAGCGAAATACTGGAGACGGCGGGCATCGCCGAGGCGAAATATCTCATCGTTACGATGCCGCACTCCGAAATGAGCCTCGGCATCGTGCACACGGCCCGCGAGGAAAACCCGGACGTCCGCATACTCGCCCGGACGAGGTTCATTCACCAGATACCCGAGCTGGAGCACGCCGGCGCGACGATAATACGCTGCGACGAGTCGGAGGCGGCGGGCGCGCTCGCGGAGGCGCTCCTTCAGGATATAAAGACCCCGAGGACGCAGATAGAGGCTGTCATCGCGGCTGCTTCTGACGGGGACCCGGAAACCGTGAAGCTCGACTAGGCCGGCTTCACCGGGGTATCCGTTCTCCGGGCCTCCTAGCTGAGAAGCCCCATTTTTTTCATCCGATACCGGAGGTTCTGCCTGTTCATCTTGAGAGCCCCCGCGGCCCGGGTCTGGTTCCAGTTGTTCTGCTCGAGAGTCTTCCTTATTATCTTCTGCTCGATGTCTTCGAGGGAGGAATCGTCGAGGTCGACTTCGAGCTTCATCCTGCCGTCGAGCTCCTCAAGGCTGACGTTCGCGTCGTCCATGTCGAGCAGTATGTACCGCGGGTTAAGCGCCTCTCCCTCGCTAAGTATCATTGCCCTTTCGACGGTGCTCCGGAGCTCGCGCACATTGCCCGGCCAGTTGTAGGCCATGAAGGCGCGCCTGATTTCCTCGGGAACGGTTTTTATGCTCTTGTTGATGTCGTTGTTGAAGAACTGGATGAAGTGATCCGTCAGGAGCGGGATGTCTTCCTTCCTTTCCCTGAGGCAGGGCATTTCGAAGCTGATAACGTTGAGCCTGTGGTAGAGGTCCTGCCTGAAGTTGTTGTTTTTCACCTCCTCCCTGAGGTCCTTGTTTGTCGCGGCGATTATGAGGAGGTCGACCTTGATATCTTTTTTGCCTCCGAGCCTCCTGAACTTTCTCTCCTCGACCACCTTCACCAGCTTGGACTGGAGGTTTAAGCTCATGTCCCCTATTTCGTCGAGGAATATGGTGCCGCCGTCCGCGTCCTCGAGTATCCCTGATTTCGATTTCTTTGCGTCTGTGAAAGCGCCTGCCTCGTATCCGAAGAGCTCGCTTTCGAGGAGGTTCTCGGGAATCGCGGCGCAGTTCATCTCGAGAAACGGCTTCTCGGCCCGGCGGCCGGCGTAGTGAAGCACCTTGGAGGCGAGCCCTTTTCCTGTCCCCGTCTCGCCCGTTATGAGCACCATTCTCGGGTCGCCGGCCGCGAGCTTTACGAGAAGCTCCGTCAGATTGTTTATCGACGGGCTTACGCCTATGAGCGCTTCGAGGCTGTGTTTCTGCTTTTCCTGCTTCGTCGCGACGGCTACGGTTTTCCTGAGGTTGGCCGAGTTGAGGGCGTTGTGGAGAATGATTTTTATCTTGTCTACAGGGAAGGGCTTCTCGACGAAGTCGTAGGCCCCGAGCCTCATGGCCGACACGGCCGCTTCGATGTAGCCGTGCGCGGTTATCATAATCGTTATGGGCGGCTGATCGAACTCGTTCAGGCTTTTTATAACGTCGAGGCCGCTCATGTCGGGCAGCTTCAGGTCGACTATAGCCATGCGCGGCGATTGCTCCCGCGCGATCTCGAGGCCCTCCTGACCGTTAAAGGCGGTGAAAACATCGTATCCTGAATCCGAGAGGTTCTTGGCGAGCTGCTTCGTGAAGAACACCTCGTCGTCCACAAGCAATATCGTCTTCGGCATTATATTCCCTCCGTCATGTTTATTTCCCCTTCGCCGAGGTTCGTGGGCAGCGTCAAAGCAAACCGGCTGCCTTGCCCCAGACTGCTTTCGACAGAAATTTTTCCCTTGTGCGCATCGATTATGCGCTTGGATATCGCGAGCCCGAGCCCGGTGCCGGTTTTCTTTGTGGAGTAGAAGGCTTCGAATATCTTCTGCATGTCAGCGAGCGTTATGCCGGAGCCGGAATCGGAAACCTCTATATTGAACGTTTCGCCCGAGTAGTAGGACCTTACCGTAATCTTTCCGCCTGGGCCTGTAATTGAATCTATGGAATTTATGACGAGATTCATCAGCACCTGCTCTATCAGCTCGAAATCGAGAAATATCTCCTTCTTCTCCGGAGCGGGGATGACTTCCATGTCTATGACCTTGAGCCTGGCCCTTGGCGACATGAGGCTGACGACCCTTTCCACGACCTCGTTGGGGTCTCCGCTGACGAGACTGACCTCGCGGGGCTTGGCGAGCTGGAAGAGCTCTTTTATTATGTTGTCGAGCCTCGAGACCTCGTTTATTATCTCCGAGATCTTCCCGTCCCTCTCGTCCTGAGTGTTCACGGACTTCAGGTTTTCCATCGCGACCGCTATGCCCGAGAGCGGGTTTCTTATCTCGTGGGCTATCCTTGTCGCTATCTCGCCTATCGTGGCCAGCTTCTCCGACCTCAGAAGCTCGTTATGTTTTTCTTCGAGGTCGGCCTTCACTTCTCTCACCTTATCCTCGAGGATCTTGTTGAAATTCCTCGTCTCTTCGAGAAGCACCCTGTTGAGCGCGTCTTTCTCTTCGTACTCGACGTTCTTCCTTTCGAGCTGGTCGTGCTCGGCCTCAATGCTCGAAAGCATCCTGTTAAAGGACTTCACCAGCCTCGCTATCTCGTCGGTGCCGTTTATGTCCTTGACCCTGTAGGAATAGTCCCCGTCGCGAACGTTTTCCGTCGCCTTGACGAGGCTCAGAATCGGTTTCGTGATCCTTCTCGGAAACATGACGGTTATCACCCCGCCGAAGATTATCGCCAGCGTGGCCACGGAGATGATGTTCATATAGGCAAGGGCTATCTGCTTGTCGGCGGACTTCAGGGCGCCGAAGAGGTTTTCTTTTTCAAAAATGTTCTCGGTAACGCCGTCGTTGTTCACAGCCCCGGATATTATCTGGGAAAGCGTGTACTCCCTGTCCCCTATCGTGGATTTAGCGTTCTTCAGCCTGTCGATACTGAACATGCAGAAGAGGCTCACGACGATGATAATCAGAAGCATTATGACGTATCCGATGGTTATCTGTTTATCGAGAGTCATCAATATCCCCTGTGTATAAATCTGGCAATAGGCAATAATTGAAATGGCAAATTTTATGCCACGTGTCTTAAGTGCAAAAATCAAGGTGCATAGTCAATGATTACAGCATGTTAACAATTAATCCTTATGCCGGGCGTGAGAATGTCTTGCGGAAAGCTACAGGGCGAACTGTACAAATTTAAACAGTTGATACTTTTCATTTTTGGACAGTCGAGGCTTCCGGCCCCTGACGAGGGCGCTGTAATCCTCCCTCGATAATCGGTATCAGGGTCCGTTTCCCGGGAGGCACGCTTCTTGCTGATATCGGAAAGTGAAAAACCGAAGCATGGAGCCCCGGGCCCGGATACACTAACTGGCAGGGAGACATGCAGATGGAATCACTTAATCTTCGCGCGAGGCGCCTCGTTATCTTCGCGCTCGTCGCGGCCGCGCTCATACTGGGCGTGTTCAACGATTCCTGTAAGGACTACACGGGGGCTAAAAACGAAAACCTGGTGAAGGTAAGGCTCTCGGACAACAGGCTCGAGCTTTTGAACGAGAAACCGATAGGGCCCGGGCTTACCGTGTTCGAGGTTACGAACGATGGGAAGACGGAGCACGGCTTCGTCATCGAGGGCATGGACGTCAGCCAGAGGCTGGACGAAAATCTAAAGCCCGGGGAGACGAAAACCATAAGCGTCGAGCTAAAGCCGTCGGGATACAGGATATACTGCCCGCTCGACGATCACATGAAAACGGGGATGGCGAGCGTTATACGGATAACGGAGCCCGGCGGCAGGGATGACTAGCCCGGGATAAACCAGCCCCGCGGATGAATCATGACCGCGGGAAGGAGGGGGCGAAATGCCCTACAGCAAAAGATCGGAATTGCCGGATCCCGTTAAGGACAACCTTCCGGCGCACGCGCAGGACATTTACAAGGAAGCCTACAACAGCGCGTGGGACGAGTACAAGGACCCGGACGACAGGCGCCGCGACGACTCGCGCGAAGAGGTCGCCCATAAAGTCGCCTGGGCGGCTGTGAAAAAGATGTACGAGAAGAAGAACGGCAAGTGGGTCAAGAAGAAAGACTGACCGTTCCCCGCGAAAGAGATACCGATTTTTCGCGTCCGGTTTTTTGATCTGCCGCCGGCGAAAATTCATGCCTGGAAGCGATCCGGCCGGGCGGCTGTGGAGTCTTACGCCCGGAATCGCAAAATCCAATAGAACACGTGCAGTTGCAACCCTTTAGCGTCCCCTGCCGTATGAATCAATCCCGACGCTTAATGCCCCGGGCTGTTTTCGCATTCGACCGGGAAATGACAACGGCGAAAGTTGTGATAACGTTATTTTTACCTTCTAAGTAAGCGAGGCATGCCCATGACCGTCATAGAACATACACTCGACCGAGACCCGGTGGCTTTTCCCAAGCTCACCGATATGCAAATCGATATCATTGCCGGCTTCTCCCGGAAGCGGACGTTCAAGGCCGGAGAAACCCTCTTCGACGCGGGAGAAGTGGATTTCAAATTCTACGTGGTGATAAGCGGAGAGGTCGAGGTCATCGACGATTCGAGCTGCGAGTACAAGACCGTCACGATTCACGAGCCGGGCGAGTTCACCGGCGACATAGACATGCTCACGGGGAGGCCGTCCGTCGTCAGCGCCATCGCCCGTACGGACTGCGAAGTATACGAGATGACGGCCCCTGAATTGAGAAAGCTCCTCGGCGAGGTTTCGTTCATCGGCGACGTTCTCCTCCGCGGTTTTCTCATGCGCCGACAGCTCCTCCTCGAATCGGGGTTCGTGGGGGTGAGGGTCATAGGCTCCCGCTACTGCAAGGACACTCACAGGATACGCGAGTTCCTGTCGCGTAACTTCGTACCCTTCAAATGGCTCGACCTCGAAAGCGATCCGGACGTTAACGAGATACTGGATCACTTCAATGTTACCCACGACGACACTCCGATAGTGGTATGCCCGGACTGCTCTATGTTCAAGAATCCTTCGAACGTCGCCCTCGCGGAGTGCCTCGGCATAAGGAGAGCCGTTTCGCACGAGGTCTTCGACCTGGCGATCGTGGGCGCGGGACCGGCCGGGCTCGCCGCGGCGGTTTACGGCGCTTCGGACGGCCTGAGGACCCTTCTCATAGACAGCCTCGGCCCGGGCGGGCAGGCCGGGACGAGCTCGAAGATCGAAAACTACGTCGGCTTTC
>PJQE01000128.1_pt1 | contig 10710 bp, 7 predicted proteins | sample 1503751 | NCBI WGS metagenome assembly PJQE01 (sample SAMN07775948, study PRJNA414020) | Biofilm metagenome, whole genome shotgun sequencing project. | reverse complement strand
CAATCGCATTGAGAAATGCGAATGCGGCTCGTCCGAATTCCGTCTCGAGAACGAAGCGCCGGTGTTCTCCGAATGGAAATTCGTCTGCCTCGGTTGCGCGCAACCCCGCGATCTCAAGCAGCCGGATGAGCGCGCGCTGCGACAGCTCAAGCCGCGGATGGACAGCGGTCTCGATCATGAGTGGATCGAGATCAACATGTTGCCCGTCTCCTATCGGGCCAATTCAGCATATTATGTGCAAAAGGGCTACTTCATCGACTTCGAGGACCGCCGTGTCGTCGACCTGATGATGCCGGACCGCCGCGAGGAGCTTTTGAGAGCGCTCGCCTCGCTGCACGGCTTCGCTTACGACGAACCGCCCGAAGACGACGTCAAGCACGCCCTGCAGGCCGCTGGGAAACCCAACGAGTACGCCGCATGGGAGCTGCTCAGGGAAATGAGCGGCAAATTTCGAAGCCTCAACGACACGGTGAAGGCCGACGCCTTCGCACGCGACGCGGAACAGCACCGAGAGTCGTGGTTTTCCGGAGGCCTGGTCGAACGCGGTGGAGTGCAGAGCCAAGCGCTGGTGTCGGCGGTGTCCGAGAGGTCAGACTGGGCCAGAAAGTACGATCCGCTTCGCCTTACCATCGAGCACGATATCTTCGTCCGCGAACACATCGCGCAACGCATGACAACACGCGGTGCCGTCGACGTGCTGGAGCCCGATCGCTTGATTTGCGATGCCATCGGAGATCCCACCAGGCTCGATGCTTACCGCGCCACGACGAAGCAGCTGATGGATCGCATTGGTGTCGACCGCACTGTGCTTATCCGCACATTGCCAATCTGGGAGTACAGCTTCGGATACTCGCGTGTCTCGTCGGGACCGATCTATCCCCGTGAGCATGGCAACCGGACGGTCGACATGCCGGTGCGGCTCAACACGTTCCCAATCTTGCCGGATTCGCCTCACCATCCGGTCTACGTCCTCGACCAGAAGAACGAGGCACTTTATTTCCGGCTCAGTGAAGCCCGGGTACGAGCATGGCTCGCTGCCAATCGGGTCACGCCAGTACCTTACACCGACAAGCCGGGCTTGGCCGGAACCTACCTGGAGCAATATCAGGACTTCACCCCATATCTCGACCAGTTCAAGAGCCGAGAGGGTCGTGCCGGCGCCGCGCGGGAATTCTGCCCCTACGTCTACCTGCTGCTGCACAGTCTCTGCCACCAGGTCATCCACTCGCTGGCAGAGACCTCGGGGCTCGACCGTGACGGGATCGGCGAGCACATCTTTCCGGCCGATCTTGCCTTCGTGATCTACCGCAAGGGCATGACCCCCGATCTCGGCAACATCTCTGCGATGTGGCGCAACCACAGCGAAGCATTCCTTCAGCGGATTCTCGAACCTCGGCTGCTGCGCTGCGGCTCCGGCAGCCTGTGCGATTCGCGGGGAGGGGCCTGCCCGGCGTGCATCATGCTGCCCGACATCACCTGCATCGCGAGCAACCAGCTTCTGTCGCGCGCGGCGCTCAAGGGTGGGCCACCGCCTACCTGGGAAGATCGCTCGAACCCGTTGCTGATTGGATACTTCGATCCGGCGCTCCAGCCATGAGTGTCGCCAAGTCGCCAATTTCCGCACCGCCGGCCCGCGCGCGCTTCGTAGTCACTTTGCCAATGCGGCCAAGCGTGCTCGAACCCGCTTTGCATAAGGTCTGCCCAGAAGGAGCTGCGGCGCTCACGGCAACGCAAGAGGCCTTTACGCATCTTGCGAGGCGCAGTCAGCAACGGCTGATATTGATGACTCCCTTCATTGATCTGGCAGGGATCGAATGGGCGACCACGCTGTTGAGGGCGACGTCGGCGCCGGAACGCATCCTCATCCTGCGCGAAACGCGCCGGCTCGACGACTTCGGATCGGCTACGGCAGAATTGAAGTCGCTGGTCACGGAGCTGCTAGAATACCGCGTCGTTCACGCATCAAGTGACAGGGCCTTACCCATTGAAACGTTCCACGCGAAGATTGCCTTGGCGGACGGTTCGGCCGCCTACGTCGGTTCCGCCAATCTGTTGCAGTCTTCACTCGAGGTCGCACTCGAATGCGGATTCTTCATTGAGGGTCCAGCTGTGTCGCAAGTGTTGGATTTAGTTTCAGCCGTGCTCTTGGTCGCAAAATCAAACCAATCCTCCTCAACTCTATTGTCATCACAGTAAGGGCTCCTGGATAATGAGCTTGAATTGTGAGTCAGCGCGACTGAGACATTGCTCTAACGTTGCAAAATCGGTCTTTCCTGCAACGTGTGGAACCGTGGAACTTGCTGCGCGGAAATCCGCGGCCGATCCTTCTAGCTGATGTCGCGGAAAGACGTTGCATTATCATGATGCGGTAACGGTCGAGCATGCAAAACCGCAACTACCCTCCTCGCCACCGGACCGCCATCCGATTGTATTCATCGCGCCGAGGTTATCGCCATGGCATCCTCCTCGCACGATGAAAGTGTGAAGAGTGAAGATCGGATACGCCCGCGTCTCGACAACGGACCAGAACCTCGACCTCCAATTCGATGCCCTTGTTGATGCCGGCGTCAGCCGCGAGAACATCTACGACGACAAAGCTTCCGGTAAAAGCGACAACCGTCCTGGTCTTGACGCTTGCCTCAAGGCGCTGCGCAAAGGCGACACGCTTCACGTCTGGAAGCTCGACCGGCTCGGCCGTAACTTTCGCCACCTGATCAATGTGGTTCGAAAGCTGGAAGACCAAGGTGTCGCGTTCAAAGTCCTTACTGGCCAAGGCGCCAACATCGACACAACGACGCCAAACGGCAAGCTCACGTTCGGCATATTCGCTGCGCTCGCCGAATTTGAGCGAGAGCTGATTTCCGAACGTACCAAAGCGGGCCTTAAATCGGCCCGTGCGCGCGGCCGTCGTGGCGGCGCAAAGCGCAAGATCTCTCGCTATGCGCTTGCAGGTGTCGTCGCCAAGGCAGATCAAGCGGCCATCATCCGTGACAAGGAGTTCTCCTTGGCCAAGGCGGCCGAAGATCTAGGTGTCCACCGCTCCACGCTTTGGCGTGCCCGCAGGCGGGCAGAAAGAGAGGCCGAGGGCGCTGAAATAGACCCGTAGTTCATCTAATCCCGAGGATTTCTGCCTGTGCCGGCGACACCTGCCTTGCCCGAAGCGCCGATTTCCTCAAGACTCTGGCAATGCGAGAGATTCCTGCAACAGAAAGCCTAAACGTCGAATTCAAGAGCGACCAGAAGGGCGGTCTTTCCGACCGTGATCTAGTCGAGGCCGTCGTGTGCCTAGCTAACGCCGAAGGAGGCACGCTCTACCTTGGCGTCGAGAAAGACGGCACCGTCACCGGGCTAGACGCAAAGCATTTAAACATCGCCGGCCTTCCTGCGCTCATCGAAAATCGTACTTCGCCGTCCGTTCACATCACCGCACGTCTGCTTACTCAAGAAGGAAAGGCTGTCGCAGCAATCGAAGTGCCGATGTGCAGAGAGATTGTTGCGACCAGCGACGGAAAGTGCGTGCGCCGCCGCCTCGATCAAACGGGCGAGCCTCAATGCATGCCATTCTTGCCGCGCGATTTCGTGGCACGGCTTTCTCAGTTCGGCACCTACGATTTCTCCGCACAGCTTGTTCCCGACATAGGTCCGGAGGCGCTGGACCCCGTTGAGCGATCCAGACTACGGAGGGCTGTCGAGACGAACGCACTCGCCGACAAGTCTCTCCTGCGATTATCGGACACTGAACTCGATGGTGCGCTCGAACTCATCAAGCTCGAGAACGGGCAGCAACGCGTTACCTACGCTGGGCTGCTGACGATCGGCCGCGAGGATTTCATTCGCCGACACGTTCCTAATCATGAGGTGGCCTTCCAGGCATTTAAGGGCACCAAAGTGACCGTGAACGAGTTCTATCGCGCTCCATTGATCCGAGTACAGGAACAGCTTGAAGCTTACTACAAGGCACACGTCGTCGAGCAGGAAGTTCAGGTCGGCATGTTCAGGGTGGGCATCCCCAACGTTGATGCACAGGCTTACCGAGAGGCTGTGGTCAACGCGTTGACGCACAGGGACTACACGGCACGCGGGCAGGTATACATCCAGTGGAAAGATGACGTGCTGACCATCTCCAGCCCCGGAGGCTTCCTGGAGGGAGTTACGCCGGATAATCTTCTCACGGTACCCCCAACACCTCGCAACCCCGTTCTGGCGACAGTGTTCAAGCGGGCAGGACTTTCCGAAAGAACCGGTCGTGGCGTCGATCTCATCTACGAAGGGCTGGTGAAGTACGGCCGGCCAGTACCCAGCTATGCGCGGAGCAACGCCACCACTGTCATCGTCGATATCAACGCGGCCGAGGCAAACCTCAAGTTCGTAGAGTTGGTAACGACCGCCCAGAACAAACGCGGCGAGGCCTTGCCGCTGAATGCGCTCCTGGTCCTGAATGCGCTCTCAGAGCTTCGCCGTAGCTCTAGCACTGAGATTACCGACGAACTCCGGGTTCTGGATGCACCGATCGTCCGTCAACAACTTGAGCTGCTGGTTGAGGCAGGTCTGGTACAGGCACATGGCGTGAAGAAGGGGCGAACGTATACTCTGAGCGCCGAGCTGTACGGGCAAATGGGTAAGAAGGTCGACTACGTACGACAGGCCGGCATAAGCTCGGCTCGACAGCGAAGCATGGTGCTGAGCTATGTTGACACTCATGGCCGGATCAAACGGGATGAGGTCATCGAATTGTGCAGTCTGAACCCGAACCAAGCGTCAAAGCTGCTTAGCAAGCTTACCTCAGATGGCGAGCTGAAAAAGCACGGGGAGAAACGCTGGTCCTACTACACGAAGCCCTAAATGCCAGGCGATTAGAAGGCGATTAGAATGAATATTATTTTTATATTTCAGTGTGTTATGTAATCGCCAAGGCGATTAGAGGGACCAACGACTAACCCGCTACTCGTACACGGCCCCGTTCCGCTTTACGGAATGCTCTCGCCCGCCGCCTGGGAGGTTTCGAGGCGCCGCTCATCGCTGAGCTGATGGCGGCCCCGACCGTTCCGTTTAGCTCATGCAGCCGCTTATCGACCAAATGCACGTAGCGGGCGGTCGTCTGCGGATCGGCATGGCCGAGCAGACCGCCGATCATCGGCAATGAGGCACCGGCATCGGCCGCCATGCTGGCAAACGAATGCCGCAGGTCGTGGATGCGGACCCCGTCGAGCTTGGCGGTCTCACAGACCAGATACCAGGCCTTGTGAAGGTTGGTCAGGTGGGTTCCGTGTACGTGACCGGTGATCACATACGGGTTCTCCTCGACCTTGGGGATTGTCTTCAGAACAGCCAGCGCTTCATGGCTGAGCCGGATGATCTTCTCGCCCGTCTTGCTGTCCGGCAGGAACAGGCACTTCATGTCCGCCCGGACGAATGCCCATTGCAGCGTCAGGATTTCGTTTAGGCGCGCGCCCGTCAGCATAAGCAGCCGAATGGCGAACGCGCTGGAAGCTGTGATCTTCCCCTCACCTTCGAGCGTGGTGACCGTGGCTGCGATCAGCGCGTATTCTTTGCGGGTAAGGTAGCGCTCACGCTTGCTAAGGCGGTACTTTGTGACACGTAGGCACGGATTGACCTCGCGCTCATCGACGCCCGTGTCCTGTGCCCAGCTGAACAGCTTCGATAGAACAGACAGCACGAAGTTCGCACGCCCCGGCACTGAGGCCAGCTCGGCGTGAAACTGTGCAACGTCGGCGCGGGTAATCTTGTGCAGCTGGCGCTTGCCGAGGCGAGGCACGATCACCTTGTCCAAGAGCCGCTGGTACTCGGTCCTGGTGCGCGGCTTCAACTTTGGGCCGTGTTGCTCCATGAACAGCTTCTGTGCTTCCTCGAAGGTCAGCGCATCACGCTCGCGACGCAGCCGCTCGCTCGGATCACCGCCGCCGGCCATCTCGATCAGGAGACCGCTGGCCTTCTTGCGTGCGGTCTCCGCCGTCCAGGGCGCCCCGTGACGTCCGATCGTCACCCACTGCCGCTTGCCCCGAACCTTCTTCTCGACGAAGTAGGTCACGACCTTCGCCCGTGAGCGCGCTCCGAAGCCTTTCGCATCGGTATCGCGGATGACCTCGTTCGGGCCGAGCCGTTCGATGGCGGTCTTGGTGATGCGGGCGTAGGAGACTTTCAAGGCATTCTCCCCAAAACGGGCGTACTCCGGGCGTACCGGTGAGTGGGATATGCCGAAAATAGCCGAGAACCAGCGTCGGCTCAAGTTACTGTTTTACAATGTCTTTTCGTAATACTGCGAAGTGCTAAGCAATGCCGAAAAGCTGTTCGAACATACTCTGACTCTGCCTGTCTAGGTTCGAATCCTAGTCCCCCAGCCAACGCTCTCTCAACCCACTGAGCATCAAGGCAATCTTCGGCCCGGCTTCGTTGACAAAGCCGAGAAGTCGTCTAGATGCTCCCACAATGCTCCCACATCACCCGCAAGAGAGGGCTTTACGCGTATCGAAGAAGGTTGCCTCCCATACTCGGCGGCGAAATCACCTTGTCCCTTGGAACGAGGTGCTACCGCACAGCCGAGGCAGCCGCGTCGATCCTCAACTCTGCCTTTGAGGCGTTCTTCTTCCAAGCTCAGTCGATGTCAGACCCGCAAATCAAGAACGCTCTTCGCGACTATCTCAGAGAGGCCCTTCAGAAGCTGCGGACCAAGCATCTGACGACCCCTATGGGCAATGGCGTTCACGCCTCCCGGTGGGAAGAAGGTCAGTCACCATGGGAGGCCGATCTCGCTGCCATTGAGCACCAAATCCGACAGATGCGACGCGACATTGTTCGTCGGGACATCCGCTCTGTCGAGGACATCGCAGATCGACTTCGGCCGGGTCTTTCAGCACCTCAGCGGGTTGAACTGGCGCTCGGCATCTTGCAAGCCCACGTCCAGCTTTTAAGCAAGTCGCGGGAGTGGCTGACTTCCGGGCTCACGGAGGAGATCGATCTTTCAGAGCAGGCAGATCAGCTAACCAACTCAATCGCTCTTCCGCCGAGCGACTTAAATCAAGTAGCGCAAGCTCCAACAGAGATCGGCCCTAGGCTCTCGGAGGTACTGCCCCCATTCATCGAACTGATGACAAGAGATCAAGGCTGGCGCGGTCAGACACTTGCTCAAAATCAAGCGACCTACCGCATGTTCACCAAATGCTGCGGCGACCGTCCCGTGTCGCAGTACATGCGTAAGGACCTCGCCAAGTTCTACGATTTGTTGCGCGGCCTCCCTGCGCTTTATTCTAAGAGCAAAGAGTGGTCAGACCTCTCACTCACTGAGATCGCCGACCGCACCAAAGGCTCCGACCATCCCCGCCTGACAATGAAGACTGTGAAGCGGCACTTCTCGGCGCTCGGCCGTCTCTTCTCCTACCTCAAACGGCGCGGAGAATATGAGGGGGAAAACCCTGCTCATGGCTTCGAGTTTCCGAGCCAAGGCCGCGCCAGAGACAAGCGGAAGATGTGGCAAGGAGAAGCCCTTCGCAAACTTTTTTCCTCTCCCGTCTGGACGGGTTGTAAGTCCTCGGCCAGCAGGTCGAAGCCCGGGACGCTAGTCATTGAAGATGAAAAATTTTGGCTTCCCATCCTCGGTCTGTTTCACGGAAACAGGCTCGAAGAGTTCGCGCAATTGTTGCGGAGCGACGTACGCCAAGAAGAAGGCATCTGGTTTCTCGACATCAACGACGAGCTAACGAAGCAGCTTAAGAACGAGCAATCTAAGCGCCGTGTACCAATCCATCCGCGAGTGAAGCAGCTTGGCTTCATCAAGTACGTCGAAAGGACTGCCCCGAAGGAAGGAGATCGGGTGTTCCCCAACTTGCAGCCCGGCGGGGCAGACAACAAGCTCGGCTTCACCTTCACAAAATGGTGGTCGAGATACCGACAGCAAATCGGCGTCTATGAAAAGGGCCTGGACTATCACTCATTTCGAGGAGGCGTCACCACGAAGCTGACTGCCGCGCACGTATCGCTCGACATAAGGAACGAGTTGCTCGGTCACGAAGGCACATCAGTTGATGAGCGCATCTACCAGAAGGGTCTACCTCTGACGGTACTCGCAGAAGCCATCGCTCGCGTAGATTGGCCCGAGTTCACTTTGGGTGCACAGCCAAGCGAAAATCGCCTTCCAACAGTTGCATAGAGATCGAAGCATCTAAGTGATGAGCGAGGAAGGCTCCCCCATTTCAAGCGACGCTTTTTTTGTACCCGAGCGCCGTACTCGAAGCGACAGAGCTCGGCACTTGGTTGCGCATGTCAGCAACGAGCTTGATGCTTGGGAAACGAAACACCGCTCCCGACGGCGGCGACGGCGCTCTGCTGACAGCGCGAAACATCAACGAATGCTAGAAGCCATCGTCTGCGAGGCGCTTCACGGCCACCTTAGCGGCGCGGCGGGGATAGCCGTCAGCCTGAGCAAGCAGCAAGCCTCTCGCTACGAGCCACGGCCATATGCCCCCATGCGTGATCTCCTCACGCGGCTTGGTCCCGAGGGAACAAATTTCTTGGCGGTCCAATGGGGAGAATGGCTTGAGAGTGGCAAAGGTCGGAGAACCACCTTCGCCGCCTCCCCCCAGCTTTTGCAGCTCGCGCATGGATTTTCATTTGCCGACTTTGGCCGCTGCGCGGGTGGTGAGCCGATCATACTACGGAACACCAAGAGCAGAATTGCCCGGCACCGGAGCGAGGCTCTTCCCGATCCGTTTGAAACCTATAGCGAGACAGGGGCGATGCTCGACGAGTTGATCTCGTATCGCGATAGCCCACTCTCAAAACACCTCCGAGACGAAATGCATGAAATCAACGAAGCTCTCGATAATGCAAATCTGTCGTTGGGCATCGACCTACTAGAGCCTCCCATTGACCTCGGCGACCGCTGGTTGCGCCGAGTATTCAACAACGGCTGTCGAGATTTCCGGCACGGTGGTCGTCTTGCTGGCGGGTTCTGGATGGGGTTGTCGAAGGAAGTGCGGCGCACCGCGATAACTATTGACGGCGAGGCGACAGCCGAACTTGATTTCGTCTCAATGATGCCCCGGCTGCTCTACGCCCACCTCGGCAACACGTTCCCTTCTGACAAGGACCCATACACCATTGAGGGCATCCCGCCGGAGTATCGCGCTGGTGTGAAGAGCCTATTCGCTGCCCTCCTCTATGGTCCCTCGGCGTTGCAACGTTGGCCTCGGGGTCTGCGCGAGAAATTTCCCCGACGCATGTCGCTGGATGCGGTGATCGGTATGCTCAGAGCCCAACATCCGGCAGTCGCTGAACACTTCGGCACGATGGTTGGGTTTGAACTACTGCGGAACGAGAGCGACATCCTCGTCGCCCTCCTACGCTCATGCATCGCCGAGGGGATAACGGCCTTGCCAATTCACGATGCTCTGCTGTGCCCTGCCTCGGCTATGGATCGGGTCGAAGTCATTATGCTGAGGGAGTTTGAGCTGCACACGGGAATGATGGGAGCGGTCACCAAGTTGGGTGCCCCAGCACATACACTATTGGTGAGTTAAGACCTCAGTCATACGCATTGCCGTGGCGGTACCCACCTGACTGCCACCTAGGAGCATCAAGGAAATTCCATATAGAGGGGGTCATAAGCGGCCAACCTCTAACGGCGAAGGCACAAGGATCTCGAAGGCAAGGATGACGACGAAGAAGTCCCCCACTGTTCGCAAGCGCAAGCCGTTGACCAAGCAAATGCGATCAAAGAGGGCGAGAACCGCGGCTGACGCTCGCTGGAAAAACAAGTGGCAGCTGGAACCTGGCCAACCCGCGCCCTGGAGCCAGCGCAGCCTTGCAAACCGCGAAAAGATCATGGCCGCCGCCACGAAGGGAGGCAGAACAACGAGCGCCCGTCTACGGCGGCAACAGGATCTTTTCTGGCGATGGTTTCACGGCAACTGCACGGACGGCCTTGAGGGGCAATTGAAGAGGATCGCGGAGACGTTTGACGAGTTGGAGGCGTTCCACGACACACATCATTCAGACAAGCTATTCGCTTGGGAAGCATTCATCCACTATGTGCTCTCCCAGTTTGCTGTCGTCCCTTGCTGGACTAAGCAACCGGCCGAAATCGAGAGGCAGATGAGGTCGCAGTACGAGCGCCTTGTCAAAGCCGAACTAGGCGACAGTATCTTTAGCGCGTATGTGGACTACGAGGCGGCCAGGGAGGAGGAACGGCAGCTGAAAAAAGCGTACCGCTCGCTGGCCAAGAAGAAATCTTAGCATCCTGATCGTACGCAAACCAAATCAATAGGTTACGAATTTCCGCGTCCGTTCTATGATATAAAAAAAACCTCTATCAGCTCACGCACAATATGTGCTTCCACAACGGGCAGAGACGACGACCGCACCGTCACCACTAGCCAGACCGTCCGCGCAATAGTGCGGCACCCATTCAATTACCGGCCTCCCTAACCTTCGGGCACCTACCGCGCCTGTCGGCGGAGGCCGTTTGTTTTTTGCCACTGCCGCAACATAGGAGAACCATGCCTCTGAAAATCTACCGTCGCAGTCAGAACTGGCACCAAAAAGGGCGCTATTACGCGATGCACCTCGACACACCGGACGGCCAGCTGCTCGTTGAACGCACAAACGATCCTGAACACGCTGCTGCCCGCGCCCTTGTCGCGCGGGGTTACACCGGACCATTCAATGTTTATGTCCCGTCCCTATCAGACAGATCGG
>PJQE01000127.1_pt1 | contig 10721 bp, 6 predicted proteins | sample 1503751 | NCBI WGS metagenome assembly PJQE01 (sample SAMN07775948, study PRJNA414020) | Biofilm metagenome, whole genome shotgun sequencing project. | reverse complement strand
CGGTCGGGCCGTTCGACACGGTGATGCGGCCGCCGGCGCCCGACGGGATCGACGTGACCGATTTCGACCGGCATGCGGAAATCTTCGAGGCGTCTTACCTCTGGGCCAGGGAGGCGATCGCGGCGCTGGAGGCGGGCGGCAATTCGGCAATTGCAGCGATACTTGACACCGCTACGCTGGAGCCGCGTCAGGCGACCGCGGTCTCGACTTCCAGCCGCACGCCGAGCAGCCGCCTCGCATCGGCGGCCGGCTTCGGCGCGCTGAACAGGTAGCCCTGCATCTGGGTGCAGCCGAGCTGGCGCAGGATCGCGCGCTGCTGCTCGGTCTCGACGCCCTCGGCGGTCGTGGTCATGTTGCGGGCTGCGGCGATGTTGACGACCGCCTGGACGATGGCAACCGAACCGTCGTCCTCGATGTCGCTGATGAAGCAGCGGTCGATCTTGATCTTGTCGAACGGGAAGCGCTTCAGGTAGCTCAAGGAGGAGAAGCCGGTGCCGAAATCGTCAAGCGCGATGCGCACGCCGATCGCGCGAAGCTGATGCAGGATCGCCAGCGCGCTTTCGTCGTCGTGGATCAGCACAGCCTCGGTGATTTCGACCTCCAGCCGGTCGGGCGGCAGGCCCGAGGCGGCGAGTGCGCCGGCGATTCGTAGCGCCAGCGTCGGCGACTTCAACTGGATCGGAGACACGTTGACGGCGATCCGGACGTCGGACGGCCAGCCGGCCGCTTCCGTGCAGGCGGTCTGCATCACCCAGTCCCCGATCTCGTTGATCAGGCCGGTATCTTCCGCTACCGGGATGAATTCGGCAGGCGAGATCATGCCGCGTTCGGGATGACGCCAGCGCAACAGCGCCTCGCAGCCAGCCACCTCGCCGCTCGCGAGGTCGAGCAGCGGCTGGTAATGGATTTCGAAGCTGCCCTCGGCCAGCGCCTGCCGCAGATCCTGCTCCATGGTGAGCCTCGCCTGCGCGCGCGCATCCATGGCGGGCTCGAAGAAGCGGTGGACGCGGCGCCCCTCGGCCTTGGCGGCGTACATCGCGAGGTCGGCATGCTTGATCAACTGGTCGAGCTCGGTGCCGTCCTCCGGCGCGAGCGCGATGCCGATGCTGGCGTCGGTCGAGAGCTGGTGGCCGAGGCATTGGTAGGGCTGGCGGATCGCCTCGTAGATGCGGGCCACGAAGTTCTCGACGTCGCGCCGGCCGCCGACCGCGGTCTGGATCACCGCAAACTCATCGCCGCCGAGACGGGCGATCAGATCGCCCGGCTTTGTGCAATCCCTGAGGCGAGCGGCCACCGCCTTCAACAGCTCGTCGCCGACGTGATGTCCAAGCGAATCGTTGACGCTCTTGAACTCGTCGATGTCGATGTAGAGCAGCGCGAACTGCTGGCCCTCGGCCGCTCTAAGCAACTCGCGCTGGATCTGCTCGCGGAACAAGACCCGGTTCGGAAGGTCGGTGAGCGCATCGTAATGCGCCAGGTGTGCGATCTTCTCGTTGGCGAGCCGGCGCTCGGTGACGTCGTCGACGACGTTGATGATGTAGCGGGCCTGGCCGGCCGCGTTGCGGATGCCGAGCCGCCTGGAAGTGATGTAGCGTGGACCCATGCCCTGCGTCTCCCAGACGTGCTCATCCTTGAACAGGCCGTCGGGGGATTGCAGCGTCTTCTCTTCATCCGCGGCGATGATCTCGGCGGCGGCTTGCGGAAAGATCTCTTCCGCCGTCTTGCCGATGATCAGCTCGCGCGAAATGCCGAACTGGGCTTCGGCGACGCGATTGACCAGCAGGTAACGGCGATCGTGCACGTCCTTCACGGTGATCTGCGAGGGGATGTGATCGATGATCTGGCTCAGGAAGGCATAGTTGCGGTCGCGCTCCTGCTCGAGATTGCGCCGCTCCGTGATGTCTTCCATGGTGGCTACCCAGCCGCCGTCGGCCAGCGGCCGACTGACGGCCAGGAAGGCGCGCCCGTCTCGGCACTGCATGACGCTGTGGGTGACCTCGCCGCGCGCGACATTTCGTGTGACGAGGGAGCAGAACTCGTCGATATCGCCGTCGAACGATCCGTTGTCCTTGCGGTGCTGCATCAGGTCGCGGAAATGGCAGCCCGGCTTCACGATGTCGGTCGACAAATCGTGCATCTCGATATAGCGCCGGTTGAAGGTGACCACGCGCGCCGCCGCATCGAACGTGACCAGGCCCTGGATCATGTTGTTCAGCGCGGTATCGAGGCGGCTTCGTTCCGCTTCCAGCCGCTGCTGCGCCTCGCGGCTCTGCCGGGTGATCTGGCGGATGATCAGGAACAGGGTGAGCGCGATGACCGCCGCCGCCAATGTTGCTGCCAGAACCAGGAACCTGGTCTGCTCGCGCCAATCGGCGAGCGCGGCGGTCACGGTATTGGTTGCGACTACCACGCCCGAATAGTGCGATAGCGGTGCTGCTGATCCCAGCCGGTCGGTCCGGTCGACCGGGCTCTGCACGCGCAGCGTCTGCTGCTTGCCGCTCTCGCGGACCCGCCGCAGCAGCGGCGCCGAGGAGAAGTTCCTGCCGATCAGCTCGTCGACGCGGGGATGGCGCGCCAGCATGGTGCCGTCGGCGTGAAACATCGAGATGGTGGCGCCGGTGCCGAGTGCGACCGAGGCGAAAAACCGCTCGTAATTGTCCGGGTTGATCCGGCGCGTCATCACGCCGAGAAACGCGCCGTCCTCGCCGCGCAGCCGGTGGGCGATGATGGAGTTGAGGTTGCCGTTGATGTAGCTGCGAACCGATTCCGTCAGAATGGACGGCGAGCTGCGATCGAATTTGAAGCTCTTGAAATAGCCCCGCTCGGAAATGTTGATCCTCGGGATCGGCAGCGGCCGCGACCAGTTGACCATGTCGCCATTGGAATCGAAGACCGAGATGTCGCCGAGATAGGATAGCACGCCCGCCTTGGATCTCAGGATCTCGTGCGCTTCGGGGCTGGCCAGGCGGTTGCGGAATTCCCGCTCCGAGGCGCCCGAAATCTGCAGCCGGGAGATCACGTCGTCGGCCAGCGTGTCCGAATCCTCGAACTGCTGATCGAAATGCCGGGCGAGCAGCAGGACGGTGTTCTCCAGTTCGCGCTCGCCGTTGACGAGCGCACGCTCGCGAAATTCGCCGACCATCATGATGGTGCCGACGAAGATCGCCGCGACCAGGAAACCGCCGCACACGGTCAGCCACAGCACCGGTCCCCGGATCGTGGCGGCAAGGTGCCGCCCGATGGCCGCGGCTCGGGCCTTCATGCCGTGCAGATGGTGCAACAGACCGCGCATTCTCCCTTTCCCCAGGAGCACATGCATACGATGCGCAGATGTCATAAGCCGTTAGGAAAGCAGGTTACCCAGGACTTAATGGGTAGTCCGCGGGCAACGATCGGGAGGCGAAGCGGTATTCGACTGCTTCCACGATGCCGATCGGAGAGATGGTGCCCATTCGCAGGGAACGCCGTGCCGTCAGCGGCGATAGCCGCCGCCGCGGGAGTAGGCGGCGCGGGTCTCCGGCGCGGGCCGATTGACGATGCTGCCGCGCGCCTCGCTGGCGCGCGGGGCGGCCAGCTTGAGATCTTCCAGGAAGATCGGCTTCGAGAAGTAGTAGCCCTGGGCGTAGCGGATCTTGGTCGCGGCCTGCAGATAGGCCAGCTCCTCGAAGCTTTCGAGCCCCTCGGCGATCACGGTCATGCCGAGCGCTTCGCTCAGGGATTCGATCGCACGCAGGATGCCCTGGCTGCGCGGGCGCTTATGGATGTCGGTGATGAACGAGCGGTCGATCTTGATCTCGTCGGCGGTGATGTCGGCGAGCGCCGACAGCGACGAATAGCCGATGCCGAAATCGTCGATCGATATCTTGACGCCGAGCTTGCGGAAGATCGGCAGGATCTCGTCCTGGATGCGGGTCTTGGTAACGAAGGCGTCTTCCGTCACCTCGATCATGAAGCGCTGTGGAAAGCCGGTGGTCTCGAGCGCCTCGGCGAACGGCCGCATGAACTCGGGATTGCCGGCCTGCTTGGCCGCGACATTGATGCTGATCGTGGTGTCGGCGCCGAAGGTCTCGTTGATCAGGTCGATCGACTTGACGATCTCCGCCAGCACGAGGTGCGTCAGTTCGTCGATCAGGCCGAGCTCGGTGGCGAGGTTGATGAAGGTGCTGGGAGCCTGGATCACCCCGTCGTCGTCGCGCAGGCGCACCAGCGCCTCGACGCCCGTGACCGCCTGGGTGCGGATATCGACCTTGGGCTGGAAGGCGCAACAGAAGCGCTTTTCCAGGATCGCCAGCCGCAACGACTGCTCGATCTTCATGCGCGCCAGCGCCTCGCGCTCCATGCTGGCGTCGAAGAACGCCGCGGCGCCCTTGCTGCCGTTCTTGACACGGTACATCGCGATGTCGGCGTTCTGGCGCAGCACCTCGTAGCTGCGGCCATGTTCGGGATACAGGCTGACGCCGATCGAGGTCGAGGCGAAAATCTCGGATTGATCGATGAAGAACGGGGCCTTCAGCCGCTGCAGGATGAAGTGGATGAATTCCTCGACCTCGTCTATGCTTTCGACCGGATTGAGCAGCAGCACGAACTCGTCGCCGCTGATGCGCGACAGGATGTCCGACTCGCGAAGGTCCAGCCCAAGCCGCCTGGCGATCTCCACCAGCAGCGCGTCGCCGACCGTGTGCCCGTAATAGTCGTTGATGTGCTTGAAATTGTCGACGTCGAGGAACGCCAGTGCGAAACGGCCCTGGCCGTCGTCGTACTTCAACAGGCTGTCGACACGATGCTCGATCACGCGCCGCGTCGGCAGGCCGGTCAGCTCGTCGTAATAGGCGGAGCGGAACAGGTGGTCTTCGAACGACTTCTGCTCGGTGATGTCGGTGGAGCTCGAGATCAGCAGATTGCGCCCGCCGACCCGGACCGGCCGGTGCGAGGTCAGGAATATCTGTTTTGCCGGGCTGCCGGCGACGGCCTCTTCCAGCACGGCCGGTCGGCCGGAGCGCAGCAATTCGAGGCAGGTTTCGCGGCGATCGCTGAGCTGCGAGGCTGCTCCGGTCGAGGTCGCGTTCAGAAGCGCTGCCGCGGCGTCGTTCACCAATACGAACTCGCCGCTCTCGTCCTGAACGGTCACGCCGGCCGGAAGCAGCTTGAAGACGTCGCGCAGGACGCTCAATTCGGAATCAAATATGCTTTCATTGCTGGCCTGCGTTGCCGCGGCCTGAAAGTTTTTCTTGTAGGGACTATGCATGCCGCCGAGATTGACGCAGTCCCTTGTAGCATTGGTTAAGTGGAACTGCGAAAATCCGCGACAACCGTAAAAGTCGCATATTTCCGATTGTTTTGGCTGGATCGTCATTAACAGAATGTCAACGCAATAGGAGAGAGAGAGCGCGGTACCTGTGAATTTCCATTCATGTATTGCGCAAGCCGTTGATGTCGCATTTGCATCGCGAGGGATTCGCCGTCCCCGAACGTTGCGCAATCGGACCTCAAGCGGCGGGAAGCCGGCATTGCATCGTGCAATGCACGCCCGACTTCAGGAAGCGGATTTCGGTCTTGCCGTCGAAGGCGCGAAGCGCCGATTGCAACAGTTTCGTGCCGAAGCCGGCCGGGCCGACCTTGTCGACGATCGGACCTTCGGTCTCGTCCCAGGTGACGTTGAGACGGCCCTCCGACACCGACCACGAGACCTGCAACAGTCCGCGCGCCGACGAGAATGCGCCGTATTTGCCGGCATTGGTCGCGAGCTCGTGGAAGATCAGCGCCAGGCTGACCGCCAGCTTGGCCGGCAGAAACAGCGAGTCGCCGTTCAAGGTGAACCGGACATGGCCGTAAGGGCCGAGCTCGGAATGCAGCATGTCCTTGATGTCGCAACCGTTGCCGTCGAGCCGTGCGATCAGATCGTCGGTTGCCGACAGCGCGCGAAGGCGGCGATCGATGGAGCCCCAGACCTGCGGCTGGTCCTGCAGCACCTGGTGCAGCACGGCGTGGATCGTCGAGGTCTTGTTCTTCAGCCGGTGCTGCAACTCCTCGACCAGGAGCTTGCGGTATTCCTCCTCCTTGATCAGGCGCTGGGAATCTTCCCGCTGCTGCGTGACTATCCTCCGGTAATGCTCGACGCCCCAGATGGCGAAGCCGCACACCGCCCAGAACATCACGAGCAGCGCAAGCCGCGCCGAGTCCGCCGTCGCGCTGGAAAAGTTGACGGTGACGCCGAGCAGGCCGCCCGCGATCGCGGTCGCAATGCCGACCCTCGCGCCGCCGACGGCGGCGGCGAGGAACACGGCCGGGAAATACGGCGTGAAGAATACGTCGGGGCGAATCTGCGCAATGCCCCAGCGCACGAGCGTCGACACGGCGAGGCAGCCGGCCGCGAATGCCGTACTGAACAGCAGCGAGGGCTGGGAGATGCCCTGCCAGCCGCGCCTGAATTCTTCGATCAAATTCTTCATCGGAATTGTCACTTCACGTGATCAGCGAATCCAAAATATGGCCGAGCATACCCAAAATCGGGGATTTCCGGGTGATCGAAGGGCGCCCATCTGGTTCCGTGCTGGAGAAGCGGGATGGAACAAGCTCGCTTGCAATGTCGGAGAGGGGCAGGAATATTGGGGCGCGTCGCAACGACGACCAGATTGCAACGGGGAGACGCAAATGTCCGCAACGTTCCGGCTGTCGCCGATTTCAGAAGGCCGTTCCTTCTATCTGGCCGTGGTCGCCGGCCTCGCCTGCGCTTTCGTCGTCGGCAAGGCGCTGCCCTCGACCATCGACGCCGTCTCGGCGATCATCGAGCCGCTATGCGCCAACAGCGTGACCGGTTCGCAGGATGTGGTCGAGCCGATCTCTTCGCACGCCTTGCCGAACGTGGCGGGCAAGCGCGTCACCGTGGTGCGCGTGTTCTACGGCCCGGGCGGCTTCACGCCGGCGCATTATCATTCCGGCTCGGTGACGGCCTATGTCACGAAAGGTGAGATTCGCTCGCAGCTCGGCGGCGGACCGGTCGAGACGTTCAAGGTCGGGCAGTCCTTCTTCGAGCCGCCGGGCTCGACGCACCTGGTCTCGGCCAATGCCAGCACCTCCGAGCCCGCGGAACTGATCGCGATCTTTGTGGCCGACGAAGGCGCGCAGCTGACGACGCTGCTGAAGCAGTAGGCAGCTTTCACCCCGCTATGGATGCGCAGTCGCACAGCCGGTCCCGGTAGTTGCACAAGAGCATCACTCACAGACAATATGCCGAAATCATCCGTTCGGCAGACGCGATGCGCTTCGTGCGCCGGCATTACTTGCACAAATCGCTGGATTGCCGCTTCGCCTGTGGTGCGGTTCATCGGGGGCCGGACGAATGTTTTATGGATGGTTGCGCTGCGGCGCAGTTGCGAGCGCCATGTTCCTGGCGGCGTCGACAGGACACGCCGCTGATATGGCGCTTGTCACAAAGGCGACGCCGGCTGTCGTCGCGGGGTGGGGCGGCTTTTATGTGGGCGTCCATGCCGGTTACGCCTTTGGCAATTCGAGCGCGACGTCCCGAACCGATCTGGGAGCGCTGTCGGTTTTCGCACCAGCCTCGTTCGACACGGGCGGCCATGGTCCGCTGTTCGGCGCACAGGCCGGTTATAATTGGCAATCGGGAAAGTGGGTTTTCGGGCTCGAGGCTGACGTTAGCGGCGCCGGCATCAGCGGGTTCGAACACCGTCCGCCGCTCGGTGTCCTCGGCTATCCCGTCCCGACGACGACGTTCTCCGGTGAAAACTACATGCGGCAGAGCGTCGAGTGGGTGGCAAGCGCGCGCGGCCGCATCGGCCATGTCGTCGGCTCCGGACTGATCTACGCGACCGGTGGCACCGCCTGGGCCGGGATCGATTACCAGGCCAGCACGCGCGAACCGCTGAACATCTGCGGCGGAACCGGCTGCTCGTGGCCGTCGGCGTTGAAGAGCGTACGGTCGGGATGGGTGGTCGGTGCAGGCTATGAGTGGCTTGTCGCATCCAACTGGACCCTGCGCGGCGAATATCTATTCTACAGGTTCGATGGAGTCGGCGCGACGAGTTCGACGCAATTTTTCACGCCCACCTGCATCACCTGCCAGGCCAGCTATAGCTGGAGCGGGCTCGATCTTCATGCAGTACGGCTGGGGCTGAACTACAAATGGGATGGCGCATCACCGGCGCCACGGTCCGCGCAAATGCCCGCGCAAGCAGTGCGGAGCTGGACCGGGTCCTATGCAGGCGTCCATGGCGGCTGGTCGTTTGGGCGCGGCGATGCTTCCTTCACCACCGCGAGAGCCACGCCTCCGGGCTTCCTGTTTCCGCCGACGCCATTCAATCTGGATGACAATGGGTCCCTGTTCGGCGGTCAGGCCGGCTACAACTGGCAGACGGCGAACTGGGTGCTAGGCGTCGAAGCCGATCTCTCGGCCAGCGGCCTTCGCGGGTTTCACGGCCAGACCGCTACGTGCGTCACGCCTTATTGCGCTCCGTCCCCGATCCCGCTCTACGGCGCCGGCACTTTCATGCGTCAGGACATCGGTTGGCTGGCCAGCCTGCGCGGCCGCCTCGGCCATACCTGGGGCGCCGGCCTGATCTACGTAACCGGCGGCGCTGCCTGGGCCCATGTCGACTATCAGGCCAACACCGGCGACCTGCTGGTCTGTGGCTTCAATCCCGGATGTTCGTTCCCGGTTGCCTTCAACAAGACCCTGACTGGCTGGGTGCTCGGCGGCGGCTACGAATGGCCGGTATGGTCGAACTGGGCGGTGCGCAGCGAGTATCTATTCTACAACTTCCATGGCGCGAGCGCGACCGCGTCACCAACTCCGGTCCCCGGAGCCGGCTCTCCCTGTATTGCCGGCTGCTCGATCACCTACCGCTGGAACGATCTCGATGTTCACGCCATCCGGGTCGGGCTGAACTACAGGTGGTAGCCTGCCATCCCGGCGGTCGCGCTCGATCCGCCGCACTCGCGTGCGGCCGGCAGTCTTCGACCAAGTCATCCGGCCAAGTCATCCGGCCAAGTCTTCGCTTGTCGGATAGCCGTGTCCCAATCTGGATAGCAGCTACTGGCGTCACGGGCCCGGACTGCGGATCGTTTGTTGATTGAAGGTGGAAGATTTTTTGCTTGTGTCGCTGCCCGGCCGCTATCCGCTGCGCCCGCTGCTCACGTTCGGGGCGCTGATGAAACACGCTCTTGAACTGGCTTGGGCATTCCTCACCATCATGTTCGACGCGTTGCGTCGCAGGTACAGGAGGCGCTGATGTCGCAGCGCACCTCATCCCTGGAGACTGCCGAAGGACCGGTGGCGCCGCGTTTGAGGATTTCGCCCAGGGCAATTCTTTGGGGGCGGCGGCCCTCGCACGGGGGCCTGCCGCAGCTTTCGACGGCATTTCCGTCGAAGACGGGGCAAGTCGTACCGTGTCGGAAGATTCACATGTCCGGCACGAATGGACGCACCCGCAGGGCTGGATCGATGCGGTGACGTCGGCACTCAAGAACGAGTGGGATGACACGGTCGACAACGAGACGCGCCGCCGCATGCAGCTTCTCATCTGACATGTCCGCCGCGCGGTTCTGATCGGCAAGACCGTCAGGCTGAACGGCGCGGCGGCCGCCGCCCTCGCCAACGCGCTCGACGGCGTTGCCGCATCCGTGTTTTTCGTCGACGCGACGAGCCGGCTGCTCCGCGCCAACCAAAGCGGCCATGCGCTGCTAGTGGACAGTACCATTCTTCGCGTGCATGAAGGTTGCCTGGCGGCGAGCGACGCCGGCGCCAACCGTCTGTTGCAGGATGCGCTGGCGGCGACGAGCGAAGGCGGCATGTCGCTTGGCAAGCGCGGCTTAAGCCTTCCGTTGCGTGCATCGGACGATCGGCACTGCGTCGCCCACATTCTGCTGCTCCCCGCCGGCGCGTAGGGCTGGGCGGGGGTCCGCCGCAACCGGGGCCGTGTTCGTACACAGGGCAGAGCTCGAGACGCCAGTTGCTCCTGAACTGATCGCAAGGCTGTATGGCCTCGCGCCGAGCGAGCTGCGGGCGTTGCTCGCCGTCTTCGAGGCCCGCGGCGTCGCGGATATTGCCGAACTGCTCGGAATTCCGTCGGCACGGCCAAGACGCCCCTGAGCCGGCTGTCACCAGGACCGGCACCAAACGGCAGGCCGATCTCGTCAAGCTCGTGGCCGCCTTTGCATTTCGTGCCCTCAGCTGGGGAGCCTGCCGCCGGGTATCTTCACGCGATCGGGTGGCGAAGTCGAAGCGGCGCGCAAGGGCGTAGCGCGTGAGCGCGCGCAGCTGAAGACGCTGCTCGATCAGTGAGAGAGTTCTTCCTTCTCCCGTTGTTGAGGGAGAAGCTAGCGCACGAAGTGCGCGCCGGATGAGGGGTTCTCTCCGCGGATGCAGCGTGGTTGATCTGAGGAATGCTCGCCCGCGGGGCCCTATCCCTCACCCCGCGCTTCGAAGCTATCCTCTCCCACAAGGGGAGAGGATAGGATAGGAAAGCGCAGTCACACCGGCCTGATCGTCACCTTCAGTCCATCCCTCGGCTTCGGAATCGGCCACATCTGCCAGTCGGGCTTGTAGCCGGGCTGCAGCGACACTTCCAGATTCTGCAGGAAATGCCGCGCGAAGCATTTCGCCTGCATGTAGGCGAAGTGCAGGCCGAGGCACATATGCGCGCCGCCGCCATACGGCACCCAGGCGAAGCGATGGCGGTTGCGCATGGCCTCGTCGGAAAAGC
>PJQE01000126.1_pt1 | contig 10733 bp, 11 predicted proteins | sample 1503751 | NCBI WGS metagenome assembly PJQE01 (sample SAMN07775948, study PRJNA414020) | Biofilm metagenome, whole genome shotgun sequencing project. | reverse complement strand
GATCTCTTAATTTACCACCTAGAATCAGCAATTTGGGCAAAAGACCGTAATAACTTTGCTAGATCTGCAGATAAAGGTCACTTTGATTTTGTGGATTCTTTAAGTTATCTATGCCGTAACGTTAATTTTAGTAAGAATCCCTACCCTGAAAACTATAACTTTATAGGAAAAGGTCCTGTTTTCTTTAATGAACCGGAAAGTAAGGCAAGCAACCACTTTGAGAAGCAACTTGAGACCATGGTAAAGGAACGTAACCCCTTTAAATCTGGAACTAAATACCGTCGCTATTAACATATTACTGTAGAGGTAATAATGGCAAGAAACGTATATTTTGCAGCCAAGCCCCCCGAAGAGGCCGCAGCAATTCTGATTTCTAAAGCAAATTCTTGGTACAACCAGCTTTATTCTAATGGATATCTAGATAAAGTCAAAGAGATGTGGATGGCCCATCACGGCGCATACAACTCCTCCGTAGCTGGGGGACATAACATCACATTCTCTGGGGAACAAGGTGAGCTTGTACAAATGAATGTCAATCATATGCGTAATATTGCTAACCACATTATTACCATGATTACTTCTAATCGTCCTTCCTTCCAAGCACAAGCAGTAAACACAGATAGTAAGTCTGCAACTCAGACAACTCTAGCTAATGACTTGCTTGATTACTACTTACGAGATAAGAGACTTGAAAAATACCTTAGAACCGCAGTAGAATACGCCGTAGTTTTAGGTAGCGGCTTTATTAAGATGTCTTGGAACGCAACTACTGGTGAGATTTACGAGTTTAACGAAGATACAAACACGCCTATCTACGAGGGTGATGTTGAGTTCGCAAATTTATCGCCTTATGACGTAGTGTTTGATACGACAAAAGACAGCAGCATGTCTCATGATTGGGTTTTATGTCGTACTTTTAAGAATAAATTTGACATCGCAGCTAAATATCCAGAACTTGCAGACCGAATCACTGGACTACAGACTAAAAGCGACACTCAACGGTATCGTTTGGAGATGTTGGCCCATGAAGAAACAGAAGACATTCCAGTTTACGAGTTTTATCACAGAAAAACAGAGGCATTACCAGAAGGTCGATATATTCTATTCCTAGCAGGCGACATTGTTCTTATGGACAGTCCTATGCCCTATAGAAGCCTGCCTGTTTACAGGATCGCTCCTGGAGACATCTTAGGTACGCCCTACGGTTACACCCCAATGTTTGACTTATTGCCTATTCAAAAGGCCATTAACGCTTTATATAGCACAATTCTAACCAATCAACATACCTTTGGGGTTCAAAACATCTACATCCCTAGGGGGGCTGACGTTCAGATGAAGTCCCTAGAGGGCGGGTTGAATATTATTGAAGGTAATAGTGGTGCAGGTAAGCCTGAACCTATGAACTTTACAAGTACTCCAGCCGAAATCTTTAAGTTCGTTGAAATGTTAGAGCAGAAGATGGAGATTATCTCTGCAGTAAACTCAGTGGCCCGAGGTAATCCAGAGGCTTCTTTAAAGTCAGGCGCTGCTTTAGCTCTAGTTCAGTCCATGGCTTTGCAGTTTATTTCAGGATTACAACAGCAATATGTTCAGTTAATCGAAGATATCGGGACTGACTTGGTTATTATGCTTAGAGACTTTGCAGCAGTACCTCGTATTTCCGTTATTGGTGGCTTATCTAATCAAAACTTAATTAAAGAAGAGTTTACCGGGGACGATCTGGAACTTGTTAATCGTGTTAAGGTTGACGTTGGAAACTCTATTTCTAAAACTACTGCTGGAAAAATGCAGATTGCAAGCGAATTAATTCAGTACGGTATTGTAAAAACTCCAGAAGATTATTTCTCTGTGTTAAATACTGGACAATTAAATTCAATGGTAGAAGATCCGCAACGAGAATTGAATTATCTTAAAAAAGAAAATGAAATGATGTTGAAGGGAACTCAACCGACAGCTCTAGCCACAGATCCGCACGTAATGCATATTAAAAAACATAAAGCAATGCTTGCTGATCCTACGTTACGTAACGAACCTGGCGCTCGTGAGATTATTATGGCTCATATTTTAGAGCACGTAGAATTGCTGAGAAGCACCGATCCTGCTTTGTTGGTAATTTTAGGGGAACAGCCTTTGGGCCCGGTAAACGGAACTCCTCCTGCCGATGTAGGAACAGACTTAAACAACAGCATGCAACCAGATCCTAGCGCATTAGATTTAGCACCCCCCGCAGATCCTAGTTTACCAAGTGTTCCTGAGGTGCCAGCAAGTGTACTACCCAATCCAGAACTTCAAGAAGAGTCTTTAGGCAATGTCGATGGCGAAGTTTAATAAAACTTTTAATCTGTTAGCAAAACACAAGAATCCAGACGGCGGTCTGAATGAAGCCGGTAGAAAAGCCTATAATAAAGCTACCGAATCAAATTTAAAAAGACCACAACCTGAGGGAGGATCTCGTAGAGACTCTTTTTGTGCGCGCATGGAAGGAATGAAAAAGAAATTAACATCAAAAGAAACAGCAAATGACCCTAACAGTAGAATTAATAAATCACTGCGAAAATGGAATTGTTAAATGGCAAGTAACCTTTCTTCGGAAAATATACTAAGGGATATACACGATCCCGACAATAACTCGGTAAGAACTACTGCAGAGGCTATTATTTTAGGTAATGTTGATGTTGACCTAACATTGACCCCTGATGATGATGCTGTAGCTATAGGAAATAGAAGTAATACAAGATTTGTAGATATTTCGGTTAACAATGAGCTTCAGACAAAAGACAACGAAGCTAATGTTACATTGTCTAGTATTGATGTTAAAGTAGCAACATCAGCCAATCAAGTAACTGGAAACAATAGCTTAAGTAGTATTGACAATAAAGTAAGCACTGCAGCAAATCAAACGACAACAATAAACAGACTTGATACGGTAAATACTAATTTATCAACCATAAACACCTCAATTACAACATCCCAGCCGCGTAGACTACAAGACGGTCTTGGCAATAACGTAACATCTCAGACTTCTGCTGGGCAGAGAGCATTAGATGTTGGTGTTACTGTATCCGGGGCGCATATAGATCCTAGGTCAATCAGACCGCTAACTGCAAGCGATGTAGTTACTGTTCAACAACTTGTTGCCGCTAACCTACAAGTAACCGTAGCTTCTTCTGCTCTTCCTTCTGGAGCCTCGACTAGCGCCTTACAAACAGCAGGAAACGCCAGTCTTGCCTCTATTGACGCAGACATAGACACTGCACTGTCCACAAGAGCAAGTGAAGTTACGTTATCTAGTTTAAATTCAAAAATTCCAGTTAATTTAACAGTAAAAGCGGCATCCACGCCAGCAGTGGCCGCAGACCCGTCATTGGTTGTTGCTTTATCTCCTAACAGTAATTTAGTAAGAAATATAATCAACGCTGGTACAGGAGTTCAGGGTGCGTTAACGGTAGGAACTACGGCTGTGGTGGTAAGAGTAGGAGGTTCTAATCTAGCGAATAGAATAAACTTAACTCTTCACAACAATTCCTTGGTTAATATGTTTTGGGGATATACAAGTGGAGTAACTACGGCGTCTGGTAGTCCCATACCTGCCGGAAACTCAGCGTCTTGGGACGTTGGTCCTAATCAAGACATATATGTTATAACTACCGTAGCCGGACAAAACGCTAGAGTAACAGAAGGTGCGTAATGGCTTTAGTAAATCTTACTAATAACTTCTTAAGAGACAGCCAATACGTTAACTCTAACGCAGCTACTACTACAACTTCTACTACTTTTTCTGTAGTAGGTGGAATGTCTATTACTGCCGTAGTTGGCGGTAGGTATGAGCTTGTATTTAGTGCTACAGTTTACACAGACTCAAATAATGCAACAGGTGAGCTTTCTGTTTTCATAAATGGAGTACAAAATACAAACTCTACTAGGGATATTCAAGCAATAGGGGCCGGTCTTGCTTCTGTTTCGGACGTCAGGGTTCCCGGCGAACTTACGAACAGGTTTGATGTTAATCCTGGAGATACTCTCGACATAAGGTTTAGATCTGTTAACGGCGGTACTATAGGTATTGGTAATCGAAATTACATTCTTAGAAGAGTTCCAGTATGAATTTTCCTTGGAAATCTTTTCCTATTTGCCTAAGGTCTTTTAATGAGTTATTAAAAAGTAATAATTTACCTACCGACGGTATAGTTGCTGATAATTTAGGTTTTACTGTAGTTGAAGTTCAACCTTTAACTCAACAACAGCAAGATTTAGTTTTATCTTTTTATAATTCTTTAAATGAACTAGAAGAGTCAAATAAAATATCTAGAATGACTAATTTAGATTTAGCTAAATTACTCTTTCGAGAATCTTTAGTTTATAAAAGTTGGGATTCTATGACACCTCTAGAAAGAAAAGTAGCTATAAGATCCAGACTTTCAGTTGCAGAAGAAGACGAGATACTTGCTTGGTGGGTACAGAATGGCTAAATTTAAAATTATAAATAAAGTAGATAGAAAAAAAGAACATGAGCAGATGAAGAAAAGAGTAGAGGTTTATCCTTACCTTTTGGTTTATTCTGTATTTATTACCTTATTGTTATTAACGGTGGTTGAATTATGAGTTGGGAAAAATTAAAAGCATATATGCAAAATCCAGAAATTGCATTAGGCGCCATTAAACGTATAGTACCATCTGAGGAAGAACTTATTATTGCAGATCAGAATAGAGCAGAGCAATACGGAATGTCCCCAGAAGAAATGACAAGCCAGAGAGAAATGGCAATGGCCGGGGCTTCTATGGCCGGAACTATAGGAAAGAACCTGAAGAATGCCGCCAATACTGCAGAGATTATAGCTAATACTGAAAAAAGTAAGTTCGGTAGAATTATAGATGACTCATCTAGAGAGTCTGTTAACTCTGTACTTCCTACCACTAAAACCATAGTAGACGCAACAAGAGTTGATCCTGACGTAATGGCAGCTAAACAACTACTGAAACGGGGAGAAATTACCCCGTCTCAATATGATAGAATCAAACAAAGTAAGGTTCCACTACAGAAAGAAATAAATACGGAGGTTATTGACATCAGCGATACTCCGGTGGCCCCAGTTCGTAAGTTTACTAATCTAGAAAAGTTAGTACAGAAGGAAAGACAACAAGAGTTACTCAAGAAAGTAGACGAACTTACTACTCAAGATAAGTTAGATGAAGCTATGAAACAAGCTAGAATTAAAAAACTAGACCAACTTCAACAAAAACCATACACCAATACATCGTTTGATGAAACTGTAGTACTTACTCCAGTTGATAAAACAAGGAAAAAATAAGTGAACGAGTATCCGGGTGCCAACAATCAAACTACTATGGAAGGAAACACAAAAGAAACTTATGCAAAAAAGATTTCTAGAAATGTTCCGGACACTAGTAAGTTTAAAAAGATTAAGAAGTTACTAAAAAATGCAAAATAAATTTAGTAATGTTAGAAGGTTATTAAAAGATAGTCCGAACATGGAAATGTCGGATTATGATAATTTTGTTAAAAATGCTAGAGATCTAGTTATGGAAGAAGACATATATCCAAAGTCAGACGATATAATTAGAACTGACAGTAACGCGGAATACTCTGGAATTAGATCTGAGCCTAATGTGTTACAGAAACTTATTTCTAATTTAGACCCAACATATCAACAGAAAATAAATGAACAAGCTAAGTATGAGAAGTTATATTTTGAAGATAGACTTAAGCCATTTTTAAACTTTGATAGAAAAGCAATAAATAATAAGATCATAAAAGAATACCTTGAAGATAAAAATCCAGCAGCATTACAGAACGTAAAACAAGCATCTAATATGGATGAGGTTTCAGAAACCAATAAGGTACTTACTACTGAGGCTTACGGTCTTTTGCCAGAGTCTGATATAAAGAACATAAAAGTAAAGACTACCAAACCTGAGTTTAAAGATACGATGCCTGCTGGAATTACAGAACTACGCCGAGACGACAATAAACAAGCTACTATTGAGTTATTCTCTGACACAGAAAACATCATAAATAATTTAAATACCCCTTTTCATGAGTATCTACACACTAAGAATATAAAAGGCCCTAGGTCTGATGAAATTATTTCTCCCCTTAATGAGGAAAAAGACTTAGCAAATAAACTGATTAAGGATAATAAAAGCCACATAAACCTACCAATTACGGATTACGTTGATAACTCCGTAGCTGGAAATGCCCCCGAGTCTGCTGTTTATTTCAATAGACTTAAAAAGTTAATCAATAATTTAGATTAACATATTATTATATAAAACGCAAGCAATTATGCCCGTTTAACTATTAACTAAGCCTATTGGCCGTTAAGGAGAATAAAATGTCTGACACAGACCAAAGTGCCCCTGTATCTACTGAATCAACCGCACCAGTAGAAAACACAGAAGTAGCAGAGACCCAAGAAGAAGAAACCACAGAAGAGCAGCAGGCTGGGCAAGAGGCCGAGGCTAAAGCCAAGGCAGAAGCTGCAGCTAGTCTAAAAAAGAAGTTTAACGTAAAAGTTAATAACAAAGCTCGTGAAGTTGAGCTTGATTTAGCTAACGAGAAAGAAGTACAAAAGTACATTGAAAAGGCCCTAGGAGCAGATGACAAGTTCCAAGAGGCTGCCTACATGCGAAAAGCCGTAGAAGAGCTCGTAAAAGAGCTTAAAACCAATCCACGTGCAGTTCTTATGCATGAAGCTATTGGTATTAACCTGAAAGAGTTTGCACAACAGATCCTTAATGAAGAGCTTGCTGAGATGGAAAAGACCCCAGAACAGAAAAAGCTTGAGGAAATGGAAAATAAGCTTCGAAAGTATGAAGAAGAAAAGAAAAAACTAGAAGAAGAAAAGGAACAAGAACGTAAAGCTAAACTTGATGAAATCGCCATCCAAAAACTAGACGACCAAATTACTAGTGCGCTATCTAATAGCGATCTTCCAAAGTCCGCCTACGTATTAAAGCGTATTGCAGACACTATGGAGTCTGCTTTTGCTATGGGTTATACAGAAGTAACTGTTGAGCAGATTATTCCTTTCGTTGAGGAGCAAATTACGGGTGAAATCAGCCGTTTATTCGACGAAGCACCAGAACAGACAGCCTCAAAATTGATGGAAAAGATCGTAGGAAAGAAGAACTTGGACAAATATAGAAAAACTAAAGTTGCTAAAGCAAAACAAGCAGTTAGCACTGCCTCTGCCGTTAAAGACACTGGAGCAAAAGCCCCTGAAAAGAAAAAAGAAGAGGTTAAATCCCAGAAATTTAAAGACGCATTTGGTCGGTGGTAATAACTTTTTAACATATTATAATAGATACTATCAAAGTAGTCAACATAATTATTAAGCCTTTCGCAAGCATACGCCCGAAAGCAAACTTAAGAAGTTATTAAATACGAAATAAGATAAAATCTAAAAATAACTTAACTTATATAAAGGATAAATAAAATGGCTGATTACCTTGGTGCAAATAGCGCCGCTACATTAGACGGAAACTTTAAGGAAACCTACGCGAAACGAATTGAGCGTTTGATTCCTGACGGTAAAAAATTGACAATGAAAGTTCCTTTCTTGTCACGAGATAAACAACCCGGTAATAACTATCACCAACCCGTAGTTTTGGGTATGGAACATGGTGTTACTCACGCTGACCCTACAGAAGGCGCATTCGCGTTAGAAGCTCCTATTGCCGGTCAGATTAAAGATGCAGTAGTTAAAGGCTACCAGCTCGTTCTTCGTTCAGTTATGGGTTATGCCCAAGCTCAACGTTCAATGGGACCTGGAGAGCGAGCTTTCGAAGAGTCAACTAAATTCCTCGTTGGAAACATGATGGATTCAGTTGCTAAGAAGCTTGAAATTCAACTTCTGTATGGACAAATGGGATATGGCACTGTTCTGAATCCTGAAGCTGCTGCCGGTACTGTGGTTGTCGAAATCACTCCTGCAGAATTTGCTCCTGGTATTTGGGCAGGTGCTGAAGGTATGCGAGTAGACTTCGTTCGTGCTAATGCTCTTCTGGCTGGTGCTTCCGGTGTCAATGCTCCTACAGTAACTGCTGTAGACTTGACTGCTCGAACTATCACCCTGACCTTCCCAACTCCAACCGCCCTTCAAGCTAACGATATCATCTTCCATAAAGGTGCTTTCGGTAAGGAAATGGCCGGAGTTCATAAGATCCTAACTAACACTGGATCTCTGTTTGGAATCGACGCTTCTCAATATACTCTGTGGAAAGGTTCTGCCTTTGCTCCTTCAATTCCATCTGTATTGTCTTTTGCAATCTTGCAACAGTCAATCTCTAAAGGTGTTGAAAAAGGTCTGGACACAGACGTATTGGTCATGGTTAATCCTGGCCACTGGGATGATCTGTTGACACAACAGTCTGCTCTTCGAATGTATGATTCTTCATACAAGTCAAACGAAGCAGAGAACGGTTCAACTTCAATCAAGTTCCATTCACAAAATGGTATGGTTGAGATTGTTCCTTCTATCTACGTAAAAGAGGGATATGCATATATCCTGTGTCTGGAAGACTGGGTACGTGTTGGTTCTACTGACATTACTTTTGAGCGACCTGGGCAACCTGGAACTTTCTTCCGAGAGTTGGAAGATCATGCTGGATTCGAATTGCGTTGCTATTCAGATCAAGCTATCTTCTGTGCTAAGCCTGGAAGATCTGTAATTGTTAGTAACTTAGTTGTTGGCTAATAATTAAAGTCAAAGGAATGACATTAAAAGGCTGGGGCCTAAAAATCCCAGCCTTTTTTATTTTGACTCTTCTAACTTTCTGTGTTATGGTTATTATATGAGAGCAAAAAACCGCGGAAAATGGGCAAATCCAGATTACGTAGATTCAATTCTTCCAACTAATGTAAAAGTTAAACGTCCTCTTCCTGACCAGTTTGATTGGGAAACTTCACATATATTTGTAGACAGTGAATATGGTGAGTGGAAGACGTCTGCTAGAAGTATGGTTAAGTTAAAAGAAAGCACGCACCCCAAGCGATCAGCAATGAGAAGGGCCCTGTTCTTTAAAAATAACCCAGATAAATTAGTAGAAACTAGAAAAAAAGCAGTAGATACAATAAAAAAGAAATACTCAAATGACGATTTAAACAAAAAAAGAATAAAGACTAATCTTATAAAGTTTGGTACAGATTGGCCATCACAATCAAAACAATTCAAAGAGAACATTAAAAACAATAACATTAATAAATATGGTGTTTCTAATGTAATGCAGGTAGAGGAGTTTAAGAAAGCTAACCAAGATGCGTATGCTGTCACTATGCAAAATAATAACTATAGATCTAAAGGAGAATCTGAAGTTGCTAGTTTTATTAGTGATCTTGGGTTTAAGGTTACAACTGGCTTTTTAGACTTTAAACAATTTGATATTATTATTGAAAGTAAAAAAATAATCATAGAATTTAATGGTTTATTGTGGCACAGCAACTTTAATCCTAAAATAAACTATAACTACCATTTAAACAAAACTAAGATAGCTAATAAACATGGATATAGACTTATTCATATATTTGATCTTGAATGGGAAAATAAGAAGGAAATTATTAAATCTTTTATTAGGTCTGCTTTGGGAGTAAATACAGACAGAGTGGCGGCTAGGAAGTGTGAAATAAAGAAGGTGAACAAACAAGAAGCTAGGGAGTTTCTTGATAAAAATCACTTACTAGGAAGTTGTGCTTGGTCTTATTGTTACGGTTTATATGAAAAAAATCAACTCATCAGTTTAATTACACTAGGTAAACATCACAGAGGCACAGATACTAGATTGGTACTATCTCGTTTCGCTAATATACGGGGAGTAAATGTGCAAGGGGGTCTTAGTCGACTGTGTAAACATGCAAGTAACTTACACGGAGAACTAATAACTTGGATTGATCTTAGGTTAGCTACTACTAAAAACTGGGAAAAATCAGGCTGGACCGTAGAAACCACACTACCTCCTGATTACTTCTACTATGATAATAAAAACCACAAAATAACTAGTAAGCAAAGTAGAAAGAAAAGCTTAGTGGGCACCCCTGCTGGAATGACCGAACGAGAGCACGCAACTAAGGATAGGCTTTATGTAGTTTACGATTGTGGTAAGGCTAGGTTGAGCTTTAAAACTCAAACACCCTAACTGGATTAGTGGGCATATACAGTTCGTCACATATAGCGGCATTTACGTACTTAACTCCATCTATATAAGCCTCGCCAGACGATCCGTGAATATGACCAAATACGTGAAGTTTTAATTTCTTTAATTGTTTTATTCTATCCGCCAGCCTGTAACAGCCTACTTTTTCTTTTGGAGTAATGCCGTCGGTCAAGTACACAGTGTCTAGCACTCCGTAGGGCGGACCATGGGTAACTAGAATATCAACATCTTCTGGAATCTTACTCCAGTGCTGCTCTAGTTCTTTTCCTGATCTATTCCAAGCCCAGTTATGAAAATAAGGGGTAACGGCTGAGCACCAAATCTTAAGTCCATTAATATCGACCAATCCTTCATCCATAAAATGAATTGCTGGGGCCGTTTCTTTTACTAGTTGTTTAGCTTCGTACCAATTATTTTCTACCCACTTTTCATGATTACCTTGTACGCTGATAACATAAGTAGCAGGTTGAACATCTAACCACTCATGGAAATCTTTTACAATATGTTTTTCTCCGACAAAAGAATAATCTCCGGCGCTGATAAGAAGATCACACTCAGGAATC
>PJQE01000125.1_pt1 | contig 10753 bp, 6 predicted proteins | sample 1503751 | NCBI WGS metagenome assembly PJQE01 (sample SAMN07775948, study PRJNA414020) | Biofilm metagenome, whole genome shotgun sequencing project. | reverse complement strand
TCCCGCCCGAAGCCGCCGTGCCCGTGCCCGTCACCATAAAGCTGCCCGTCGTATCGGCCAACACAATCCCGTTCGTGCAATTGCTCGCCGCCACGCTGATGAATGTCGCGTTGATCGCCGCCGTCCCGCTCGCTTGATCCAGATTCACCGCCGCTGCCGCGTTGGACGACATCACCGCCGTCTCGCTGACGGTCAGGTTGTTGAAGTTCGTTCCCAGCAAAGCCGAACCCGCCGTCGTGTTTTGCAGGTTCACCCCGCGAATCGTATTGTCCGCCGAGAGCGTCACGTTCGTCGCCGTGTTGGTCAGCGTCGGGCGCGTGCCGCCGGTCGCGGGCAGTGGATTGCTAAACGGCGGCACCGTCAGATTTGGCGTAAAGCTCGTTGCCAGCGAAGCCGTCGAGCCTTGCCCAATCAGCTTTTGATCCGCCAGCAAGGTCAGTGCGCTGCCGGTGTAATCACTCGCCGCTTGCCGGTAAACAAAAATAATGTCGCCCGCCTCATCCGCCGCGCCCGCGTTGAAATTGGCGATGCTGTTGAAGGGCATCCCCAGCCGTCCGTCGCCGTTGCTGACGTTGTTGTCTACGAACCAGATCACCTCGTTGACCGTGATCGTCACGGTGCCGGTGTCGGTCTTGCCGTTTGTGCTGCTGACCGTGTAACTGAACGTCGTCATCCCTTCAAAACCGGCGACGGGCATAAACGTGAAACTGCCGTTGGCGTTGAAAGTCACTTGGCCTTGCGTTCCGGCGGTGTTGACGGCGGTGACGGAGATAGCTGTGTTGTCCGGCGACACGTCGTTGCCCAGCAGGTCACCGGCGCCATCGGGCACCGATGCCGACGTTGCCGATGCAGTCGTAGCTGTCATTCGTGCCAATCGGCGAAGCCTTGACCGAACCGGGTTCGAGCGTGAGATTGGGATCGAGTTGATCGGTGAAGATGACGCCCAGCGCCTCGTTGCCGGTGTTGCTGACGGTGACGCTGTAAGCCAGCTTGTCACCGGGATTGACGTGGCCGTTGCCGTTCACATCGCCACCCGGCGCGAGCGCGGCTGTCTTGTTCACCGTCACCATAGGCACGGCAGGCGCGGCAACCCGCCCGCCGCGCGCATCCGAAGAGCGCAACTGGTAAATCGCCAGGCCCGTTAGCACGCCCAGCAGCACCGCGCACAAAACTACGCGGCGCGAATTGAGCTTCAGCCCGGCCGGCCAGCGGCGGCGGTGAGCGATTATTTGCGGCGCGGTCGCGTGACGGCGCGAGTGGGTCCGTTTCTTTTTCATCGTCTCCTCCGGGAATAAGCGCGCCCAGCGGCTCTATTTGATTTGCAGCCGAGCCGGGTTGGCGGTTAGACCATCCACGCTCAAGCTCACTTCCACTTCGCCGCGCCCTGCCAGCGCGCGCGGCAAACGCACCTTGACTTGATGGACAACTGCTTCAGCTCGAACTTCTTTGTTTGCGCTCTTGAATTCAGGTTGGAGAATCAGTCAGCGGCTCTCGTAAATCAGCACACGCTTTTTGCCGCTCCCAACCAGCACCCCGGCGACTGCGCCCAAGCCCGCGCCCACAAGGCCCAGCAGCGGAATCGGCCAGTTCTCGCCCGATTCGCCACCGCCGCTGACGATCCCGCCGCCGATGCCCGCGCCGATACCCGCGCCAATCGCTGCGCCGATCAACGCCGCTTTCTTGGCGGATTTCGGTTGCAGACGCGCGACTTCGCGGATTTGTGCTTGCGCGATGTCGGTGGCGTCGCGTTTGCCGCGCGTCAGCGTGAGCGTCGTGTCGGTCACGTTGGACAAACGGCCTTTGACGGTCTTGCCGTCTTTCAAGGTCACGGCCAATTCCTCGCCCGCAGCGACGGCCTTCACGCGCTGCCAATCGTTGGCAGGCGTTTGCGCCAGCGTTGCCGGAGGCAACGCGAGCAACAACAAGGTGAGCAGAAAGCTGATGATGCGCTTACTCGAATGCATAAATCCTCCTCGTTATTCACCAACGCCTCGCAGCGGATTTGCCGCGAGACACTTTTGCAGGCGTTGCAAATCGCCCGCGATATTGCGCCGCACCATTGCGCCCAGCAGTGGCGCGGCCAGTTTGAAAAAGCCCGTGCCGCCGCCCGCGGCGCGTATGCGCACGAGCGTTTGCCCGGCTTGGTCTTCCAATTCATAGCGCACCCGAATTTCAAACGGCTGCGTGGCGCGCATCTCCACCATCTGCTCCGGCTCGTAAGCCAACACCTCGGTGGTGTAGCTGAAGCGGCGACCTAGGAAGCTGGCGACCCGTTCGACGCGCGAACCCTGCTGCAACGGCCCGTCCGTCAATGCGCGTGCCTCGCGCACCCCGCCGATCCACGCGGCGTCGTTGGCCGGATCGAACATAAAAGCGGCCACGTCGGCGCGGGGCCGGGCGATCAACAATTCGGCTTGCACGTCAATTTCCATCTTCCCTCGCCTTCACGGAATCGGTTTGAACTTCGGTTTGCCCAACGAAACGCGCGTCTGGCTTACGTCCTTGCCATTGAAGAAATCGAGGATAGCCGTCTGCACTTCCGGATTGGGCAACGTGTCTTCATGGCCGGCGTATTCGACGATCAGGTGCGCGGCGTTGGAGAAGCCCCAACGCACTTCTTCGGCTTGATACGGCGGCGTGTTGCTGTCGAGCGTGCCGCTGATAAACAGCGTGCGCGTGTTGGAAAACAGCGGCGCGCGATAGGCTTCGCCCAGATCGGGATTGCCCCAAACCTCGGCAAGGCCGGTGGGCAGGTTCATCACGTTGCCGAAAAGCGCGGTCGCTGCCTCTTTTTGAATGCGCGCCGTGCGTTCGGGCGAAGCGCCGGAAAACAGATCCATCATCATTGACATCCCCGACACGCCGAGGCCGAGTTGGTTGTAACGCTTCTCCACGTATTTCTTCAGCACAGAGGTGTCGCCTTTGTCGAGGGTATAAAAGAGCAGCGGAAAGTCGGAGAAATCGTTGCCGTCGCCAATGTCCAGGCGCACCAGCAGTTGCAAACCGTACTTGCCGACTTTCACTTCCACTGGCTGTTTGGTGCGTTGGTTTTGTACGGTCAGCGTGAGCGGCTCTTTTTCCAGTTTGCCGAGCAGGCGTTGGAAGAGTGCGAACATGTCCGGGACTTTCGTGTTAACGCCGGGGTCTTGCGCGGCCAGGTCAGAGAGTTTGCGCATCTGTGCGTCATAGGTCGAAGGCAGCTTGTCGCTGCAATCCAAACATTCCGTTCCGGCCAACACGACTGAAGCGAGGTGCGGAGCGTGGCGGCGAATGGTCGCCAGCGCCAGATGCGTGCCGTAGCTGAAGCCCAGCAGGCTGAGTTTTTCTGCGCCGAGCGCCAGGCGCAGATCGTTCAGATCGTCCGCGCTCTCGACCGAGTTGTAGCCCGTCAGATCAACGCTGCGGCTGTTGAAATGCGCGATGGCCGGCTTGCTCCACTCCCGCGCGTACTCTGTGGCTTTCTGTTCCGACAAAAAATAATCCGGCGGCAGCGGATTGGGTGACAACCAAATCAATGGCGCGGAACGCCCGACGCCACGTTGATCCATCAGAATCACATCGTGTGTTTGTTGCATTTGCTCAAAGAGGCGTCCGAGATAAGCAAGCTGGGTGGCTTCGCCGATGGCCGAGCCGCCGGGGCCGCCGGAAAGATAAACAATCGGCGCGCCCGGCTTTTCAGCTTTGCTTTTCAACCGGACGACGGCCAACTCGATCATCCGGCTGCCGGGCTTGGTGCGGTTTTCGGGCACGGGCAGCTTGGCGCGTTCAATCGGAACTTTCTTGCCGCTGTAATCGGTCATTTCAGCGGACGTGAATTCGAGTTTCTTCGGCACGCTTTGCGCGAATGCGAGGAAAGAAAAGGCCACGAGCAACGAACAGGTGAATAGAAAATTTCGCATCAGACTTTCTCCCAAGATTTAGAACTCCCACGCCACACCAACCGACGGCAGGAACGGCAACAGCTTCTCGCGCCCACGCCCATCTTGCCGATAATTCTCTTGCGCCAGCAGGTTGAGGATTTCGCCCGACAAGGTCAGCTTCGAGCGTTTGAAATAGAACGCTTTGTTCGCGCGCAGATCGAGACGGCTGTAGGCAGGCAAGCGCAACCGGTTGCGTTCCGCGCCCGCCACGACGCGCGCGTTGACGAGTTGAAAGAAACCCGCCAGCGGCAAGCCGCTGCCATAGCGCCATTGCGCGCTCAGGTTGAAGGTGTTGGTCAGACGATAACTGCCGTAAGTGCTGAGCGTGTGCCGCTGATCGAAATCGCTGACGAAGTTGAAACCCGTCACGCGGTCGCGCAAGTTGGTCGCGGCATACGAATACGCCAGCCAGCCCGTCAGCCGGTTGGCGCTGCGGCGATGCAGCGAAATTTCAAAGCCGCGCGCATAACCGCTCAGCGAATTGGTGAACGGAAAGCTGATGAAGGTCGTCTGGCCGTTGCGCACGACGGCATCGTTCAGGCTGAACAGCAAATTGCGTTCAGTGCGTTGGTAGGCTTCGACGACGAGGCGCGTTTGATCGTTGAAGAGATGTTCGACGCTGAGGTTGTAATGCGTTGTGCGTTCGGCGCGCAGATTTGCTGCGCCGCGCGAGCCATACAGTTCGCCGAAGTTCGGAAACTCCGTGTATTGCCCCCAGCCCAGCCTGACGCGCGTGTTTTCGCGCGGCGCGAAACTCAAGGCGGCGCGCGGCGTGACAACCGTTTCGCCCGTCAACGACGTGTGGTCGAAGCGCGCCCCGCCAGTCAGCGCCAGTTTCAAACGATTGCTGCTCCAGGTGTCCTGCGCGTAATAACCCTGCTGCGCGCCGCGCTCGTCGAAGTTGGCGAGTTGCCGGAACGCCGGCGCATATAGCCGTTCCGCACCGCGGCCCTGTTGGCGGCGCAAGTACATGCCGGTTTCCACGCGATGCGCCGGATGAGCCTGAAAACTCAAATCGCTGCGCGCGCCCCATTGATAGCTCTCGCCTTTGAACAGCGTCAATTCCGCCGGGTTCTGATTGATGAACTCGCCGAACAGGCCGAAGAAACGGTTCTGCGCGGTGAAGCGTGAGCCGGCGGTGTAATTCCAACTGGCGTACAAAACCGTGATGTCGGATTTGCTGCGCACCAGATCGTTCGGGTTCAGGTTCGTGCGCGACTGGTCGGGATTGAAACGCGAGTTGCCCCAGATGGCGGTCACGCCGATTTGCTGGCGCGGAGTCAGGTCATAGACGGCTTTGGCCTGCGCGTCGGTGAAATCAATGGCGAAGGTTTCTTCTTCGGGCGCATCGTCATTCAGCCCGTTCAGCAGATATTGCAAATAGCTTTTGCGCGCTGCCACCAGCCACGCGCCGCGCTTCCCGGCAATCGGCCCGTCAAAGACCGCCGATGAACTGAGCAGACTGGCAGACAGACGCCCCGCCGATTTGACGCGGTTGCCGTCGCGCGTTTCGAGTTGCAGCACGCCCGCCGTGTTGTCGCCGTAACGGCTCGGATACGCGCCGCTGAGCAACGACACCGTGCCGATGGTATCGGCGTTGAGAATCGAAATTTGTCCCGCGTCGGCATCGCCGTTGATCGTGTGCGTGGGGTTTTCGGGCAACTGGATGCCGTCAATGAAAAAGCCTACGCGGCGGAACCCCGCGCCGCGCAGGATGAAATCGCTGCGGAAATCGTCGTTGCCGACCACGCCTGGCAAGCCCTGCGCGGCGCGCAGCGGATCGGCTACCAGCACGGTCGAAAGCGCGCGCAATTCCGGCTTGTTGAGCGAGTAGCTCGACGCCGCGTTGGTTTCGCTCTCGTTGAACGCGCCCGCGTTGACGGTGACGGCTTCGCGCAACGGCGCGGCTTCCTGGTTGAGCGCGATTTGCACTTCGACGGTTTCACCGGCTTGCAACGTGACGCGCTTTTTGACGAGGCCGTAGCCGACCGTCGTGATGTACAACTCGATTTCACCCACCGCCGGACTCGCCAGCGTGAACGTGCCATCCGCCGCCGTCACGGTCTGTTGTTCCGTGCCGACGACCAACACTTTGACTTTGGCGATGGGCTCGCCCGTCACGGCGTCGGTCACGCGGCCACGCAGCGCGGCGCTTTGGCCGTAAACGGGCAACGCCAGCAAACAAAACGCGCAGAGTTTCAGCCACAACAATGTCTTCATACATTTCTCACATAAAGCGTCGGGCAGGTTGAGAACCTGCCCGACGCGCTCGTATTCAATTAAGCGGGCAGCCGCTTCTCAGAATTGCACGCGCAGGCTCATCGAGATGATGCGATTGCCGCCCAGCGGATTGCCGCCGTTCGTCTCTTTGTAATTGAAGAACGAACTGCCCGCGCTATCGAGGTTGGTGCTGGAGGGCGCGTTGACGCCGAGGTTGACATGATTGAACGCATTGATTGCCTGGAAGGCGTAACGCACGTTCACGCGCTCGGTCACTTTGAAGGTCTTGAAGACGCTCAGATCGAACAACTCGATCCGGTCACCCGCAAATGGATTGCGTCCGGCGTTGCCGAACGGCGTGCCGAACTTCAGCGCCGCGCCAGCGCCGTTGACGATGAGCCGCACGTCATTCGGCGTCACCGGCGTGAACACCGGCGTGGCTTTGTTGAGATCATTCAACAAGTAAAAGCCGGTCGAACTCGTTCTGAGGATTGGCGCACCACCGCTCGTACCGCACTTGCCATAAAACAGGCAGGCGTCTACATCGGTGATGCCCACCAGCGTCGGGTCGGCCTTGGGATTGCCGGTGAAGGGACGGAAATGCGAGATGCCGCCGAAGAAGCCCGCCATGAAGCCGGCGTCTTCGTAAGGATTGCGAGCTGCCTGCTGTTGCGTCGGCGTGAAGCGGATGCCGCTGTTGACGCGCAAGACGCCGTTCACCTGCCAGCCGCCGAGCACGCGCCCCAGCACGCCTTTCTGTTCGCGCATCAGCGGCACATCCCAGAGGAAGTTGCTGGTGAAGACGTGCCGCACATCGAAGCCGGAATTGCTGCGCTCGCCGCGCGTCAAATCCAACGGGTTTTGCGAAACAGCCACCGTGTTGCCGCCCGCAAAGTTAAAGACCTCGCTCGAATTGTCGAGCGTGTGGCTCCAGGTATAAGTCGCGCCGAACAGCAACTGGCGGCGCAAGCGACCGTCGTAGCGCATTTGCAAACTGTGATAGTTGGATTGCGCGCCGTTGATCCGTTCGCGCGCGATGCCGCTTCTGAACAGGCGGCCATTGCACGCGGCTTCATTGTCAGGCGTTGCCGAATTGTCAGCGCATTGTTGCGCGGTCACGCCGGGCAGCAACTGGGCAAAGCCGGGAAAATTCAGCGTCCGGCTCTGATTGCCGGCGGGATCGAAATAGGCTTGCGAGAATCCGTTGAGCAGATTCGCCACGAACGGATTGGCATTGATGGTTTGAAACAGCCCGACACCGCGCGTGCCGACGTAGCGCGCTTCGAGCACATGGGTTTTCAGGAATTCGCGTTGCAAGCCGAATGACCACTGCTGCGAATAGGGCGCGGCAAAATTCGGATTGCCCGTCGTGCGGTCGAGCAGGCGCGGGTCGAAGGTGTTGAACGCGACCAATCCGCTGCGCACCGCCGCGTTGCGCACCTTGTCGCCCGTCGGCACGGCGTCCGGCACGGCGAAGCCCGCCACCCGCGTAGTGAAGACAATCGGCGACGAGGTGGCGATGTTCGAGAGCAGGTTGTAAAACGCCGCGTCGTAACTGATGCCGTAACCGCCGCGCAACGTCGTTTGGTTCTCGCCCAACCAACGCTTCAGCCATCCACTGCCGGTCTGCGGGCTGTAAACAAAGCCCAAACGCGGCGCGATGTTGTTGCTGTCAGTGGGAACGCGCGGGAAGACGCGCGCTTCGACGGGCAGCGACTGCCGCCAAAAAGCCTGCGCCGGATCGCTCTCGCGCCGGAAGGTCAAATCGTAGAGCTTGTTCATCGGCTGGCCGGTGTTTTCGTAGCGCACACCCAGGTTGAGCGTCAGGTTCTGCCGGATGCGCCAATCGTCCTGGAAGTAGTAGTAATGGTCGAACTCGTTGTAAGCGAGCGAAGCCTGGCCGAAAGCCAGGTTGGTGACGGCGGCCTGATTGCCGGCCAATTGCGCCGCCGAGTTGAAGGTGTAAGTGCCGTTGACGTTGGGCAGGAAGATCGAAGTGTTGATCAGCCGCCGGAAATCGGCGCCCAGCTTGATTTGATGATTGCCCAGCGTCCAGGTCAGGTTGTCGGTGAATTGATAGGACTCGACATCGCGGCCCTGCGGCAGGTTGTTCGCGGGGCCGACGCCGAGCAGGCCCCGGCCATTGGCCGCATTGAAACCGAAGGCCAGCCCGGTCAGCGCCTTGTCCACTTCGCTGGGCGCGGGAATTTGTCCCAGCCCCGCCGCGCTGCCGCCGCCGAAGAGCAGGAAGATGCGCGCATAGTTGGCGCGGAATTCATTTACCATGCTCTTTGAGAGCGTCCACGTCCAGCCGCCGCCGAGTTGTTTGGAAAGTTGCGGCACGTCGCCGAAGAACCCGTTGGCGCCGCCCGTCCCGTTCGGATTAGGCGATTTCTGCCAGAAGTAGCGGCCCCACACGCGATGGTCGGTGGTCAGATTGGCATCGCCGCGCGCTGTGTATTCGTTGACGTTGGTCGGCGTCGAGACCGAGCGTTCGACGGCGGCCACGGGAATGACGGCGCTGCCCAGCGTGAGCGTCGAGGGCGCGATGTCCGCCCGCGCGCGCGGATTGCCGAGCGGCAAGGCAAACGCCGAATAGTTGGCGAGATATTGAATCGCCGGGTTGTTGGGAAACGCGGTTTTCAGGCTTTGCAAGGCTTCGGGCGTGGGCGACATCGTCCCGGCGCGAAAGATCGTGGTCGCCGGATTGCGCCGGAACCAGCCGCTGGTGAAGAAGAAGATTTTCTTTTTTATGGCCGGGCCACCGACTGCGTAACCGATTTGATTATCGAGGCTCGCCGCCGGAGCCTTGCGCCCGGAAGCCTTTTCCAGATTGTTCAGCGAATTGAAATTGGCCGCGTCGAGGTGATCCCAATTGACGCTGCCGTGATATTCGTTCGTCCCCGACTTGGAAGAGATGTTGACGATGGCGCCCTGATTGCGCCCGAATTCCGCCGAGAAGTTATTGGTGATGACCTGAAATTCGCTGACCACCGCCGGGTTGCGCACGAAGAAAGCCGGGCCACCGATGGTCAGATCGTTGTTGTCCACGCCGTCAATCGTGAAATTGTTCGAGCGCGCGCGTTGCCCATTGGCCGACAGCGTTACGCCGTTGCCATTGACGTTGCCGAAGCCGACCGCCACGCCCGGAACCAGCAGGGCAATGCGATCCAGCCCGCGCCCCGGCACATTGAGCGGCAATTCCTGCACCTTGCGTTCCTGGAAGGTGGACGAAATTTGCACGGTGTCTTTTTCGACCAGGGCTTCGGCGCCGCCGACTACCGTCACCACATCGCTGATCGCGCCTGTCTCCAGCCTGAAATCAATGACCGTATCTTTGCCGATGGAGACTTCGACCTGCGTGTGCTCGGTCTTCTTGAAGCCCGGCGCTTCAGCCGAAAGGTTATAGCTGCCGGGAATCAAGCGAGGCAGCGCGTAAAGCCCCTCGTTATTCGAGGTGGCGCTGATTTCCACGCCCGTATTGACATTTCGCGCGGTGAGCCGGGCGCCGGGAATGGCGGCGGCGCTGGCGTCGGTGACAACGCCCCGCAAGCCGCCGCTGGCGGTTTGCGCCAAAGTCGCCGCGGGTAATATCCAAGCGCCACACAAAATCAGCGAGAGCGTGAGCCAAGACTTTTTCAGCATAAATCCTCCTGGATGGAAAAGGACGCGCCGGCAGGCCGAGCGCGCACTAATCGTGAAGCCTGTCCGATTAAGGACTTGATTCCCAGCAAAGCTGCTCGTGAGGAGTGGATGATGATTTGGGTTCGTCGTATGCACGGTTCATCCATCGCGGACAGTCTAAAAAGCGTGGCGGCAGAAATCCCCAAAGTTTCGCCAACCTCTCGTAAAAGCGCGTCAACCTTGTCAACCTCTTGTAAAAAAGCGCGGCGCGGGACTGGCAGAGGCGGCGGCTTGCGGGTTTAATATCCCTGTCACACGGCGAACGTTGACGGCGGCGAGCGCTTTCCGAGCCATGAACAAACTACGGGCATTTCTAAAACAGCATTTGCTAGGGGTCGGCTTTCTGGCCGTGATGCTGCCGCTATTGGTCATTCTGTTTTTGCAATACCGCTCGCTGGCGGCGTTGGAAACGGCGCTGCCGGCCTGGCGCAAGGAAGAGATGAAGAACGTGCTGCGCGAAATTGTGCGGGCGACCGACGCGCATTACCGGCGACAGGCCGAACAGTCGTTGCGCATGCCGGGCAGCGCCATCGGCGCGCGAAAGGATGGCGTGGTGATGGTGACCGGAGCCAGAGAAACGATCCTGGGGAGCCTGGCCGGGGTCGCCGAACATTTCCGCCAACAGCAGTTTCCCGGCGTCCGACGTTTCTTTGTCGTGGTTACGGCGCGCCACGAAGATTCCCTCTGGGCGGCGCTGGCGTTTTACGATCCGGCCAGCGCGACGCTGAGGATGGATCCGTCAGCGCCTGAGTGGTTGCCGATCCAACTGGCGTTTGCGCCTTATGGCATCAAGATTCGGCGCTTCGAGACCGTCAAGCCGCAGGTCACCGGCATAGATCAAGCGCCCGATCAGCACTTTCTCTTCCGGCCCATCAGGGATGAAGCCGAGCACATCGTCGGCATCGCCGGCGTCGAATTGGAACCGCGTT
>PJQE01000124.1_pt1 | contig 10766 bp, 9 predicted proteins | sample 1503751 | NCBI WGS metagenome assembly PJQE01 (sample SAMN07775948, study PRJNA414020) | Biofilm metagenome, whole genome shotgun sequencing project. | reverse complement strand
CTCTTCCGATCTGACGAGCGGATGCAACTATGCGCCCGAACCTGCCGGGATTGCGCCAACCATTGTCGCGAGATGAGCAAGTTACCGATTTAACTGCAAGCGGGCAATGAACCTCATTTCTAGTCACGAATGAGCGGACCGCTCGACGGCAATCCATCGCGGTGGCCTGTGTGATGGGATGGACATGCCCCAGCTCCGCCACGTCGTCTCTCCACGATTGCATCACATTGTTCGGCCCCTTGCCGCGCACTTCTCGCAAGGCGCCGGTCGATACTGCGGCCCGGCTTCGGCTAGCGCTCCCGTGGTGAGCCCGTGCCGTTGTACGCGTCGCACGTAATCTCGATGCCGCTGTCCTTCGCTAAATCGCGGATGCTGCGCGGCGATCCGGATGAGAATGCTTCCCACCCAGATTGTCGCCGACGGCTTCGGTCAATGGTGCTTGTACCAGCCGACGTCCTTGATGTCGTTGAACGAGTTGGTCCGGTGGCAGAGGTAACACTGGTTGACCTGGGCATGCTCCTGGCCCGCGACCCTCATGGACACCATTTTGAAATGCTCCATGTAGTGGCTTGGCGGCGCCTGATGGCATTGCGCACACTCTTTGGAAGTCGGCGACGGGTGGAGGAATCCGGCGATCCGCCATGTCGTTGTCTCGTGACATCCCGCGCATTCGCGCCCGAAGAGCTGCTTGTGCGGGTCGCGGTTGCTGTGACAGCTCGTGCAATCAAGACTGTTCTTCTCGGCCGATCGTGATGCCGCCACTCCCAGAAAATCGGCGATGTCGTTGACCATCTCGGTCGGCACGCCGGGATGACCTGCGGCGCCTATCGCAAGGTGCGAGCCGATCCGCAGGAGCGCCGCATGGTCGATTCGTGTGGGACGGCCACCGCCCTGGTGCTCAACATGGCAGCCGCGGCAGTCCTGCACCTTCGCATGAAAGGCCGTCGACTGTTTCGCAAGATCCGCAGCCGCGGTGGCGTGGCAGGCGATACAGCTCTTGGCCTCGACCCCACGCGTCGGGGTGTGACATGACTCGCATTTGTCGGTCAGGAAGGCGTGCTTGACCGAGAGCTGACCAGGCTGAAACGATTTCGACCAGGCCGGCACCGATGCCGAGTCCGAGCGATAGAGCGTGGCGATCGTGGTCAAACCGGCCACGACTGCGATGGCGATCAGCGCGGTATAGAAAACCCCAAGCTTTTTCACGCGAGCCACCGCAGTCCGTAGTAGATCTCGCCGGCGATGTGCAGCGCGAGCAGAAAATACATCAGGATCGCGGCGACGACGTGCGCAACGATCCAGCGCGTGAATATCTTCTTAATCGCCTCGCGGGACCCGATTGCGTATTCCAGATCGGCGATGCCTTCGACGAGCTGCAGGACGGTGGCGCCCTGCAGGGCCGGTGCGCTGACTTCGGCGGCGGCTGCGTCCTCTAGTCTCTCACGTTGGGCCAGCGCGATGGTGGTGCGATCATAGGCTGATCGCAGCGTGCCCAACCGAGATTGCTCTTCCCGCAGCTGGAGCGATGTTTCCGGCAGGTAGTATCGGCCCACGAACCCGGTCGCCACGACGATGAGCATGGTGATCACCAGGGCGATCCCGAGCGGGCTCTGGTATTTGTGTCCGGTGTGCAGGATCGCCAAAAAGGCGCCGAAGACGCCCGCATAGACGTGGAAGGCAAGCAGCGCGCGCATCGACGCGAGGCTGGTGATCCGCGGCCTGAGCCGGGTGCTGTATTTGGCAAGGGGGTAGATCAACAGCGCCAGCATCAAGGTGGCGGCCGAAACGCCAAGCACGAAACCCGCCAGGCTGCCGGCGAAGCGCGGCGCGGAATGGAGCACGAAGGCCGGCACCAGGAACAGAAGGAGGGTGAGGACCACACCGACCGTCAGCCGCTCGGTTTCGCTCATGTCAGGCCTCCACGACCAGATTGCCGACCGACTTCGCCTGGCAGGCCAGGATCATGCCGCGCGCCTTGTCCTCCGGGGGCAGTCCCTCCTCGACCTCCATGGCCACCTTGCCCTCCAGCAGCGGCACCTTGCAGGTGCCGCAGATCCCGACCCGACACGAGTAGTCGATCGGCACGCCGGCCGACTCGGCGGTCTCCAGCACCGTCCTGTCGGGCTGCAGCGGGACGATCTTGTTGGATCTCGAGAAGCGGACCGTCGCCGTCGCCGGCCCGACCATGGGCGCCGCGCCCGTTGCAGGCGCGGGGGTGGCGATTGCGGCGAACTGGGCCGCAGGAGTCTGGGCCGGCGTCACCAGGGTCACCCCGGGCGGCGGTACGGCCCCCCGGGCAGGTCCGAAGGCTTCGGTTTTCACCTGGTCGGGCGGCACGCCGAGCTCGGCCAGGATCTTCTTCATCGCCTCCATCATGCCAGGCGGGCCGCAAAGGTGGACGCGTCGTTTGGTAAGCTCGGGCACGGATTGGGTCAGGAACTCCTTGGTGATGTGGCCTTCTGCTCCCATCCAAGAGGTGCCTGCTGCGCGGGCCATCGTGGCGGCCACGTGCAGGTTGTGCATCCGTCGCTGGCGAAACTCGAGCTCGTCGCGGAAGATAAACTGCTCTGTCGTCTGCGCGCCGTAGACGAGGAAGATCTCGCCTGGCCAGCACGTATCGTCGAGGTAGCGGATGGCGGCCATCAGTGGCGTGATCCCCACCCCTCCTCCGATCAAGACGACGCTGTCGGCTTCCCTTCCCGTGAAAGTGAACACGCCGGACGGCGCCATCACATCGACCAGGTCGCCTTCCACGATCTTGTCGTGCATGTAATCCGAAAAGATCCCCGGCTCCTCGCGCTTGATCGTGGTCTCGACATAGGCCGTCTGTGCCGCTGACGAAGCGATGGTGTACGAGCGCCTGACAAGTTTGCCGTCGATCTCCGCCGAATAGGTAACGAACTGGCCGGGCACGAAGGTGAACGGGATCGGGCCCCCCTCGGGGTCGCGAAGCCGGAATGTTTTGACGTTCGGCGTCTCGCGGAAGATAGCAGAAACCCGAAGCTTGCCTTTCCATAATCCGCCCGCACTTGGCTTCGTGGTCGGCCCTGGCGCTACGGCCGGGCCCATCGCAGTGGGCGCGCTCGCCGGAGAGGGCGCGGTCGCGGTCGTGGGCCCTGAGGCCGTCGCTACTCTCAGAGCACCCGGAGGTGAATCGGCGGACGGCACTGCGGGCAAGGGAACGGGTGCGGCCGGGGTCACGGTTACCGGAATGGCGCTCGCCAGGCGATCGACCAGGGCGTTCGCGCGGCGCATGCGCATGAGATAGATGGCGAGCATGGCTGCGCCGAATGCGGTCACCAGAGCCATCGTGATTAGATGGAACCATGAGAGGCCCAAGGGGCCGCCGACGCCGTGGGCTGGCGCGGCGGTTGCCAAGTTCAGCTGGCTCTTAAACCAGTCCTGCGCGATTTGCTGCGGCGGCTTTCCTTCTGCGAGCGCTCGCAGCGTGGTAGTGCCGCTTTTCACCTGATCGAGGCCGTCGCGCAGCCGCGAGGCGGCTTGCTCAGCGCTCGCCGTATCTCCGGCCGCATTCGCATGCCGCAGCGCATCCTGGGCGCTCTGGATCTCATCCGTCCCCTTACTGATGCGGGCGCGCGCTTGGGCCTCGATGCTTTGACGCTGCTCGGCCGAAAGGGTCGGCATGTCCATCAGGGAGGGATAGAATTCCTTACGTGGGCGACCCATCATCTCGCCCATCTCGCCCCCTTTCATCATCTCGCCCATCCCGCCGGCAGCACCCATACCGCCGGCGCCCGACCCCATCGAGGGTTGCGTGCCTGGACCCCCCGCGGGCGGGGTGCCAGACGGAGTCATCGGGTTTGCTGGGGCGGCGGTGCCGGGATGATGGTCGGCATGACCGCCGCCCGACATCTGCGCCAGAGCTTGAACGGTGAAGCTCGCAACGAAGGCGGCGGCAACAAGAGACCGGGCGAGCGCTGCGAACGCGCGCTGCGGGGGCTGCGGGCGGGAATTACACCGCTTCAGAGCGCGTTTTCGACAATGAACGGACATGCTCGCACTCCTGCGGCCGTTGAGATCGGCCATCGGTATCCGGACTCACAACCGGCCGCACCTTTCAGGGTTGCCAGCCGCGCCGATGATCACCTGCGTATACAACGAATATCATGCGAGGACGCCGCTGGCGCCTCTCGCCAATCGCTTCCCCACGAGAAGTAAAACCCGTCTACTTTTTATCGTTCCGCTATCCAATCAAGAACGGAATCGGACCCGACCACTCTCCTCGGCTTGTGCGGGTTCAAGGTGCCGGCAAGCACCGTGTGGTTGCTGTTGATGATTTCTTGGGCAAATCGCTTGGCCTCGGTTTCGGTTCTAAACCTGCGTGTAAGGCGGACGCGCCTGCTCGCACCATCGGGCGCATCGTCCGGGCAGTATGAGACATACCAGATCTCCGGGCTCGTCATTTTTGTCAACTTGCCATCGTTTTTATATCCAAGCTCAAGTTCAAGGCGTCAAGCCGGCTGCTTCTGCTATCATTCGAACGTCCCGTCTGTAGCTGGCGAGCTGTTGCTCGAGGAAATCCGCAAAGCAATACGTAAGCTGTTGGATGAGCCGACGCCCCTATGAAGCGTACCCTATCCTAGCCTCGATTCAGAACGCATGTTTGCGATAGCGCAATGTCGGGGTCCCGCCCAAGGCGCATTATGCCGTTCCGAATCGACGGCTGCAGGTGATGGGATTGGCTTCATCTGCGGGTGCCACAGGGGAATTAGCCGATGAATCACTCGATTTTCAGCGCGGATCGAACGACTCATGTCAAAATCGTGGCGCTTACCTTGGCCATGAGCATCGGGTTGGCCAGCTTCGTTATCTCAGTGCGCATTCATACCGGCGAGCCTTACTCGCCGGGCGAGCAACTAACGCAAGTAGCAAGTCCTGTCGTTTCTTGTTGCGAGGCTGGCGAGCTGTTGTGCCCGACCTAATTCGCTCGCCTGATATGCACCGGGATTTCCGATCAGGCTTGCCGCTCGTCCGAAGCGCTGTGCGTCTACCAAACGCCAGCGTCGACACCAGCGTCAGTTCTGTTCCATAAGTTACGTCCGTCCAAACTCAGCGGCGATGTTGCATTTTTGCACTTTGAGCGAACGAAAAATCGGCCCATGCTGGCCTAACAAGTTTTGCGTTAAGGGAGGGCAGTCAGATGGCACAAGGTTTTCCGAGCATTTTGCAACTCGGCCTGGCCGTACTCTTCTTGGGAAGCGCGGCCACCGCAACCGCCCATGCCGGCACCTACGATCTGGTACTTGAGCGGCACGCGGTCAACATCACGGGGCGCAGCAACGAGGCATTGCTGATCAACGGCCAGCTGCCTGGTCCCGTTCTCCGCTTCAAAGAAGGGGAGAACGTGGTGATCAACGTCACCAATCGTCTCGACGAGAATGCCTCCATTCACTGGCATGGCTTGATTGTGCCGCCGGAAATGGACGGAGTGCCGGGCATTTCGCCAGGGTACGGCGACGGCATACCGCCCGGCCAGACCTTCACCTATCGCTTCAAGCTCAAGCAATCCGGGACCTATTGGTACCACAGCCACTCGTCCGGCGAGCAGGAGCAACTGGGTATCTATGGCCCGATGATTGTCGAACCTCGCGGACCTGAGCCATTCCGCTACGACCGCGACTACATCATCATGCTCTCGGATTGGAGCGATGAAGCCAAGAGTATCATCAATAATCTCAAGGCGGATACCAGTTGGTATAATTTCAACAGGCGCACCTTGGTCAGCCTCTTTCAGGAGCTAAGCAGAGCACCTTCCGAAGAGGCCCGCCGCGCCATCATCAACGATCGCATTGCCTGGTCGTTAATGCGGATGGACCCTACAGATATCTCGGACGTGTCCGCTTATACATTCCTGGTCAATGGGCAGACGCCAGAACAGAACTTCACGGCGCTGTTCAGACCCGGTGAGCGCGTCCGGCTGCGCTTCATCAACGGCTCGGCGATGACGTATTTCGATGTGCGCATCCCCGGGCTGAGGATGACGGTGGTCCAGGCCGATGGCAATAACGTTCAGCCGGTGATCGTCGACGAATTTCGCTTCGGCAACGCCGAGACCTACGATGTGATCGTGCAACCTACGGAGGACCGAGCCTACACGATCGTCGGAGAGCCGATGGACCGCACGGGCTTTGCGCGCGCGACCTTGGCTTCGCGGCCGGGAATGGTGGGCGAACTGCCGCCGCACCGGTTGCGGCCGCTCGCCTCGATGGCGGAGATGGGCATGAATCTCGGGCCGAAGGGCGGCGACCGCGGCACTCCGCATCCGGAGCAGGACATGCCAGGTCATGTCGTGCCCGAGGATCCGGTCGCGATGGCGATCGGCATGGGCGACATGAAGGGAATGTCGGATCGGGGCGGTGCCGGCGATATGTCCGGGATGCAGCCTGGTGGCGCCGGGGCGAAGCGGGGAATGTCCGGCATGTCCATGGGTCCGAAGGACTCCAAGCAGGCCACGAAACCCGCCAAGCGCGGCAAGACCCCCGGCATGCCGGGGATGAAGCACGAAAGCATGCCGGGAATGAGCAACGCTGCGCCGGACCGGTCGGCGGCTCTGGCGCAGATGAAGGATATGCCAGGTCATTCCTCCATGTCGGGAATGGGCGGCGGAGACCGGAAGGGTCAGGTTGCGCCGGCCGAAAGCGGAGTTCAACAGGGGCCGCAGGCCTATGTCCTGCGTGGCGGAGAGGACATGGAGAGTGTCGGCGTCAAGGTTGGACATGGAGCGCCCGACCCATTCCTCAACGACACGGGAGCTCCTCCTGGCGCGAAGGTCCTTTCCTATCGCGACCTCAAAGCCCTCAACCCCTATCCGTACAAGCCTTACGATCGCATCATCGAGATGCGGCTAACCGGCAACATGCAGAGATATTTCTGGTCGATCAACGGTAGAAAATTCAGCGAGGCAGAGCCGATCGTACTCCGGTACGGAGAGCGCGCCCGATTCCGCCTCATCAACGAGACGATGATGAACCATCCGATGCACATCCACGGCACTTGGCTTTTGCCAGATGTCGGAAACGGCGCCCGCAACCCGAAGAAGCACACCGTCAACGTGAAGCCAGGAGCTACGGTTGACGTCGACGTTCCCGCGGATGCCGAAGGTCCTTGGGCGTTCCACTGTCATCAGCTCTATCACATGGAAACCGGCATGATGCGCAAGATCGAAGTCGTCCGGCAGACGGCGTCGGCTCGCTAGGAGGCCTCCATGAACCGTATCCCTCACGTCGCAAGCATCACACTAATGGTATTGTCCGGCGCATTAATCAGCGCGCCCGCTGGGGCTCAAACGGCTCCATCATACACGGAAGCGGCGCCATGGTACCTGCGCAGTCCCTCCGGCATAAATTTCCCCGATCAGCAGCTGTTCAGCAGCACGCGTTTTGAAAAGCTGGAATGGGCCGGTCCAAATAGTGGAGGCAGCGCCCGCTGGGACATGGAAACTTTCATCGGCACGGACTACGACAAGCTATTCTTCAAGTCCGAAGGGTCCTATAGCGGTCGGGCCAGGAACCTCGAAGAGGGCCAGGTCCAGCTGCTTTATTCCCGTTTGATCAGCTACTACTTCGATGCGCAGTTTGGTATCAGGCAGGATTTTTCCAAAAAATCGAGCCGGACCTACGCCGTCATCGGCGTGGAGGGCCTCGCGCCCGGCTTCATCGAGATCGATGCGGACGCCTACATCAGTCAGAAGGGCGAAGTTTCCGCTTCGATTACCGCCTTCCATGATCTCTTGATCACCAACCGGCTGATCCTGCAGCCGCGTATCGACGTTAAGCTGCAGGCGCAGCCGGTAGCGGATCTGGAGTTAGGAGCCGGAATTACCGATTTCGAGCTTGGGGCACGCTTGCGCTACGAGTTCACGCGCAACGTTGCGCCCTATATCGGCGTCAATTGGGATCGCAAGGTCGGCCAGACCGCGACAATTGCCAGAAATAGCGGCGAGGCAGTATCCAGCGTGTCGTTCGTCGCCGGCGTACGGCTGTTCTGGTAATCTCGGTGAACGAATTTTGCTCCGACAGGACTGGAGATCGACCGCCTCCCGCTGACTGGTTCTTACGGGTCATCGCCATCTCGTAGCCATTGCGGCAACACGTCCAGATCATGCATGACAACGATCTCTCATACGGCCGCGCCTGAGAACGCGGCGGCTGGACAAGAGGCCACGGCGCGCAATGCTGCGCTTGATCGGGCGCGCACATTCCTGATGCTCGTCGTGCTGCTCCACCACGCCGTTATTTCCTACACCCATTTCGGTCACACCGATCCCAAGTCGTGGATCGGCTTTGACGTGATCGTTCTCGCCACCGACAGCTTCTTTATGGCGATGTTCTTTTTTCTCTCCGGCCTTTTCGTCTGGCCGAGCTTCGCCCACAAAGAACCACGCGTCTTTTTGCACGATCGCCTGCTTCGGCTCGGCCTGCCGTTCGCGATCGCGGCATGCACCGTTATTCCGATCGCGTACTACGCGATCGCGCTGCGCCAGCATCCGGACACGAGCTTTGCCGCATTCTGGTGGAAGACAGTCACGGTCGGACCATGGCCGAGCGGACCAATCTGGTTCGTCTGGGTGCTGTTGGCGTTCGACCTTACCGCCGGCATTCTCTACCGGTTCTCACCCCGCCTCCTCGACCCGATTAATCGCCTGTCGCTGCGCGGCTATGACCGGCCGGCCGACTTCTTTCTCTTCCTGATGGTCGTCACCGCGATCGTCTATATTCCCGCACGGGTCTATTTCGGCGCGGGCCGCTGGTTCGAGTTCGGGCCCCTTTCCGTGCAGGCGAGCCGCGTGCTGCTCTATGCCGCTTACTTCTTCCTCGGTGCGGGCGTGGGGGCAACGAACTTCGATCGCGGCCTGCTGAGTCCGGACGGGCGGCTCGCGAAAGCCACCTGGGGCTGGGCGGTCGCCGCGCTTATTTCCTATTGCTTGCTATGGGTGCTGATCTACATCAAGCGTGATATCCTCGGCAATCCGGTGTGGCTGCCGCATTGGTATGAGACAAGCTACGGCTTGTTCTTTGTCGCCTTCAGCGCCGCCGTTATGTTTGCGATCCTCGGCCATTTCCTGGGGTTCAATCGATCGAGCTTCAGCCTGCTCGATCCGCTGCGAGCAGATGCCTACGGCATGTTCTTGGCGCACTATCCAATCGTTCTCTGGATTCAATATTGGCTGTTCGACTTCGACCTTCCTGCTATCGCCAAAGCGCTGATCACCTTCGTGCTCACCGTTCTGTTGAGCTGGGCCGCGACCGCGGTGCTGCGAACCATCCCCGGCGCTACGCGGGTGCTATAGATTTCCGTTAGAGCTGCGCCTTGTCCCGATCTGCTTCCGGACCTTGCTCGCCTCGATGTGCAGACGCTTGGTCGGTCCGGCAACCGACAGCTTCGCCGCCCTGCAACGCTGGTTCTACGAGTTTATGCGCAATGTTGCGCCCTACATTGACATCAATTTGGGATAGCAAGTCTCGGCCAGGCGGCGACGATTGCAAGCAAGGGTGAGGCCGTTCCCCGGTGTCGCTCTTCGCCGGCGCTTACGGCTATTCTTGGTAGAGCCGCTGAGCGAGTCTTGTTCAGGTAGCAGATCGCAACGCGCTCATATCGTCCCTATATGAGTCGATCATGACGCGCCGCTGGTCTGCCGACCCCGCCCTGCCGTTTGATTTCCATCAAGCATTTGCGTCGTACGTTTGCAAAAATAGCGGCGGCGCCGGCGAAATTTGCGCTGACGCAGTCAGGAGAGTGCCGCGATGCGAATCCGTGCTAGAAAATTTGCCCACATCCTCGAGCGCAGCGGACTCGCGATGGCGGGCGCCGCCTCCGGCTTGTTCGTGGGCGCCCACGTCGGCTCGAGCTTCCCCTCCTGACCTCGCAGGGCTTTCTGCTGATCATGATGATTGCCGGCGCGGTCGGCTTTTACGTCGGCATCGACACGCCGCCGCTGCCGTTTCATCCGCACGAGGAGCTTTCGGCCGGAGGCTCAGGCGGCGGGGTGGATACTGCGGAGTTCCTTACCGCGGCCGGTACGTTTTGCGCGACCCTGACGGCGTTTGTGTCGGTCGGCCTCATCGTGCTGCATGCTGATGCCCACATCCTCTGGACCTATTTGATCATGCTGGGATGGATCGCCGGCGTCGGCATGCAAGTCGTGTCCGGCGCCATTGCGCGCATGCGCCCTGATGGTTACGGGGCACGCCCGGCCCGAGGCGTCTAGGGTTCGGCGTGGACGAAAAAGTCTTGACCGATCCATTCGCCCGTATCCCATCGGATGGTAAACTCCAGTCTGCTGATCCGGTTTAAGCGTGGTGGTATCGAGGCTGGCCGGCAAGAAACCAAGACCGGTGTCTTCGGCTGGCACCTCGCCGATCACGCGCGAGCCGTCGATGCCATAGCGAACGACGCCGCGCTGCGTTAGCGCGATCACCGGAGAACGCCCGCTGGGAAAGCTGCTGATCTGGGCATGCAACCACCAGAAGGCGCTTCGAGCTGTCGGACGGACGCCCTTGTAGCGACTCCACACCGCCGCCGGCCGGTCCTCCACGTACATCGGCGCTCCGCCATAGAAGATCGTCCTGATGACATCGAGGCGGGCAGATTTGATCTGCGGATGGGCGACAAGCCGGGTCAGCAGGGTCGGCGCCGCGAAGAAGGACACGCGGACCAGATTTGCTTCTGGTTACCCAACCGGTCGCGCAAGGTAAGCCGTTTGTCGCGCTTAAGCGCTGCCGCACGGCCGTTGGAGAAAAAGCCGC
>PJQE01000123.1_pt1 | contig 10797 bp, 9 predicted proteins | sample 1503751 | NCBI WGS metagenome assembly PJQE01 (sample SAMN07775948, study PRJNA414020) | Biofilm metagenome, whole genome shotgun sequencing project. | reverse complement strand
ACATGGGGCTTAACGCGAATATAATGTCGCTCGGCGGTATAGCCATCGCCATAGGCGAGATGGTGGACGCCTCGATCGTGCTGATAGAGAACGTCCACAAGAAGCTCGAAAAATGGCAGGAGGACGGCGAGAGGGGCGACAGGTTTCAGGCTGTCATGGAGGGTATGAAAGAGGTCGGAAGGCCCGTCTTTTTCTCCCTCCTTATAATCACGGTTTCGTTCCTTCCCGTTTTCACGCTCGAATATCAGGAGGGGAGGCTCTTTAAGCCGCTCGCCTTCACGAAGACCTTTCTCATGTTCTTCTCGTCTCTCCTCGCGATAACGATAACCCCGGCCCTCATAGCGCTGCTCGTCACGGGGAGGATAAAGCCCGAGGAGGAGAACCCCATAAGCAGGTTCTTCATAAGGCTTTACAACCCTGTCGTGAAATTCGTCCTCCGATATAAGCCGACGGTGCTTATAACGTCGATAGTGCTTTTCCTGCTGACGATCGTGCCGTTTTTAAAGCTCGGCTCGGAGTTCATGCCGCCCTTAAACGAGGGGACGATTCTCTACATGCCCACCGCCGTGCCTGGGATGTCTATAACCGAGGCATCGCGAGTGCTCCAGATGCAGGACAGGATGCTGATGCAGTTCCCCGAGGTCGAAAGGGTCTTCGGGAAGATCGGCCGCTCGGAATCTCCGACCGACCCCGCGCCGCTCAGCATGGTGGAGACGGTCGTCACTTTAAAGCCCGAATCCGAATGGCGGGACGGCATGACGTGGGACAGGCTGATCGCCGAAATGAACGAAGCCGTGAAGTTCCCCGGCATGGCGAACATATTCTGGATGCCGATCCAGACGAGGACGGAAATGCTCACTTCCGGCTTCAGGAGCAATCTCGGGATAAAAGTGTTCGGGCCGGATCTCAAGACGATAGAAAAAATCGGTATCGAAATCGAGAACGCCCTGTCCGGAACGCCCGGGACGAGGAGCGTCTTCGCCGAGAGAATAACAGGCGGTTATTTCCTCGACTTTGACATAAGCAGGGAGAAGGCGGCCCGGTACGGGCTTACGGTCGGCGACGTCGGGGATGTGATAGAAACGGCCATAGGCGGGAAGAACATCTCCCAGACGGTCGAGGGGCAGGAGAGATACCCTGTTAACGTCAGGTACCAGAGAGACTTCAGGACGGACCCCGAAAAGCTGGAAAGGGTCCTCGTCGACACCCCTTCCGGCGCCCAGGTGCCCGTCACGCTCCTCGCCGACATAAACTTCAGCTCCGGCCCCTCCGAGATCAGGAACGAAGACGGGCAGAAGGTCGGCTATGTATTCATCGATGTCGAGGGGAAGGACTATGAGGGCTACGTTAACGACGCGAAAAAAATTATCGGCGAAAAGGTCGAGCTCCCCGCGGGCTACTACCTCGAATGGGCCGGGCAGTATGAATATCTCCAGCGCGTGAAGGAGAGGCTGTCCTATATTCTGCCGCTGACTATATTCATAATATTCCTTCTCCTCTACATGAACTTCAGCTCTGTGACGGAATCGCTGATAGTGCTGTTCACCGTCCCCTTCTCACTCATCGGGAGCGTGTGGGCACTCTATCTCCTCGGATATAACATGAGCATAGCGGTGTGGGTGGGCATTATCGCGCTCGCGGGCCTCGCGGCCGGGACTGGCATAGTCATGATCATGTACCTCGACGAGGCATACGAAAGAAGGGTCAGAAACGGCGAGATGAAAACGGAGGAAGACCTCGACGACGCGATAATGGAAGGCGCCGTCCAGAGGGTGAGGCCCAAGATGATGACGGTCGCCACGACGGTGTTCGGCCTCATGCCCCTCATGTGGAGCATGGGCACGGGGGCGGACATGGTCAAAAGAATCGCAGCACCCATGGTGGGGGGGCTCGTTACTTCCACCGCGCTTACGCTTATACTTATCCCCGTGGTCTATTCCTTCTGGAAAGGAAGGGAGCTGCCGCGTGAAACCAAACCGTAAAGGAGGGATGTAAGATGAAAAACATATTTCTCCTTATCGTTATTGCAGGCGGGCTGTTTCTTTACGCTTATTCGGGCCGTTATAACGTTGCGGCTACGGTGCCGCATACAGAGCCCGTCGAGTGGATACTTAACGAGGTGAAGGACAAGTCCGTCGAGTTTCACGCGAGCGAGATAAGGACGCCGCCCCTCGACGACCCTTCGCTTGTAGAGAAGGGCTTCGCCCTCTACGACAATATGTGCTCCGGGTGCCACGGCTCGCCGGGAACGGAGCCGGCAAAGGGATTCAACCCGCCTCCCCCGGCGCTCGTCGAAATTGCCGGAGACCTCGAGCCCCGGGAGACGTTCTGGGTCGTGAAGCACGGCATAAAGATGACCGGGATGCCCGAGTTCGGCTCGACTCACACCGACGACGAGATGTGGGCGATAGCTTCCTTCGTGCAAAAGCTGCCCGGTATGACCGAAGAGTCGTACGATATCATGAAGGAAGGGGCGGAGGAACACAGGCATTAGAACCGGCATTGGCGGAATTTATGCTTTTAACGAAAGAAATGTCATTTATAATCTTATTCTGAATTCAACGCATAGGAGGAATCGATATGAACACCGGAACATTAACATTAAAGGCGCTCGCCTTCGCCGGCCTTTGCATGGCTGCCGTATTTGGATTTCAGCTCGCGGAATCGAGGGCCGACAGCAGCTCGCCCGCGCTTGTACAGGTCGAATCGAAGTACGTATGCATGATGACAGACCACCTCTTCCCGAAGGAGCAGATACCGGTCGTCGTCGAGAGCAAGACCTACTACGGCTGCTGCGAGATGTGCGAAGCGCGCCTCAAAGCGAGCGCGGAGAGCAGGGTTGCGGTTGATCCTGTGAGCGGTCAGCAGGTGGATAAGGCCGTGGCCGTTATAGGCGCGACCCCGGAAGGCGGCGTATATTATTTCGAGAGCGTCGAGAATCTCAAGAGCTTTAAGGCAGCCCCGGCTTCGGCCAACTGAGCGGGCCGCAAAAAGAAGATGTGGCCTGATAGCCGGACCCGGCTGTCAGGCTACGACTATCCTGTTCCGGCCTTGGGATTTCGCCCTGTAGAGGGCCTTGTCCGCCGATTCGAGAAGATGCTCGGCGGAATTGCCGTGTTCCGAAAAGACCACGACCCCCATGGACACCTCGACGGAGCTTATGAACCCGCCCCTGTGCCTTACGCGGACGCGCTTTATGTCCTCGTGAATCTGCTCGGCCCTCCGGAAGGTGTTTTCGAGTGACGAGCCCGGCAGAATAAGAACGAATTCCTCGCCCCCGTAACGGCAGGCTATGTCCTCACGCCTGATGCTGTCCCTGAAGAAATCGCCTATGCTTTTCAGCAGCATGTCGCCGGCGGTGTGTCCGTAGGCGTCGTTGAACTGTTTGAAGTGATCGATGTCGACCATTATCAGCCCGAGAGGCTCCTTGTTACGCGTCACCCTGCTTATCTCGCGCTTGAGGGTTTCTTCCATATAGCGCCTGTTGAAAAGACCGGTGAGCGAGTCGTAGATCGCGTAGTTCTTGAGGGTCTCGTGATGCTTGATGTTGGCCAGCGAAAGCGCCGAGAGCTTGGCTGCCGTCGCGACTATGTGATGGTAGCTGTTCTGGGCATTGATGTCGGCCTCGTTCGCTATAGTGCCTGCCTGCTGAAGGTAAAGGAGGCCGAGCGTCTTGCCCCGGGCCACGAGCGGCGCGCAGAAGTAGTTCACGGCTTCCGAGTGGTTAAGGTGCTGGCAGTAGAGCTCCCTGCTCGGGCTGGCGGACATGTGCACCCGCGCAAGCCTTAAGGCCCAGCACTTATCCGGGAGAAACTCGCGGTGGCTGTTGATCTCGCCCCAGCTCGAAACGCATTCCAGTATCGTCAGTATGTCGTTGAAAACGTAAAGCCCGCCCGAGCCTTCCGGGAAAAGGAGCTTCGAATAATGGGCTATGATGGTATAGACCTCTTCCTCCGTCCTCGACGCCTGAAGGAGCTCGTCCATTTCGCAGAGGATAAGGAGCTTTCTGTTCTGAACTTCGAGGTCGCCGATGCGGTCCCTTATCTCGTTGCGTATAGCGGCGGGGCTCTCATCGTCCGCCTCCGGGCGGGAATGCAGCTGCTCGTCCGGTGCTTCCGAAGCCGCGCTGTCTAAAGCCGAAGCGAAGGGACTTCGGGCGCTCTCCTTCACTACCCCGTTGTTCTCCAGCTCGCCGGCCGGCGGCGCGACCCTGAGCTCCGCTACCTGCCTCTCCCTCTTCTCGGCCACGTATTTTCTCTTCTCGAGCTGAAGGACGACCTTCCTGGCTATGGTATGGAGGAGCGATATCTGCTCCGAGCTCAGCTGTTTCGGTATGAACCCCATTACGCAGAGTGATCCCAGCTTATGACCCGCGTCGTCTGCAAGCGGAACCCCGGCTATGAAATTTATGTCCTTCAGCCGGTTGAGAAGCGGGTTGTGTCTCGTCCTGTCGTCTTCGAGCGGATTCGAGATCGACAGGAAATCCCCTGCGTTATTGATCACGTATGTGCCGAAGGATCCGTCCCTCGGGACTTCCGTGATGTCCGTTTCGAAACCCGTCGCGGACTTGAACCACTCCCGGCTCTCGTCCACGAAGGTGATGAGAGATATGGGGGTTTTGCACACGTATGAGGCGAGACGGGATATCTCGTCGAAGGCCTCTTCCGGTATGGTGTCGAGAATACCGTAATCGAGAAGCGCCCTGTAACGCTCCACCTCTTCGTCATGAAACCTCATGCTGCCGTTCCTGACATTATCGTAGTCGCTGTTCATATGTGTATACTGCCGGGGAAAAACCCATAACCCTTCAGATTCTATTATAGCACAATGCCCCCCGGATTTCGCCCGGCCATGAAAGAAACGCCCCCACGGGGGATAAACCCGCCATAATATCCTGTAGAATATGCAAATTCACAGGATTGGCTATAATATCCTGCATCCCCCGGAAAAGCAGGCGAGATGAATATAGTTAATAGTATCATCAAATTCGGCGTGCTGGCTGTCATAATTTTAATCCTTGCGGTGCTGGGATACGCCCTTTTCGGCGACAGAGACCTGACGAAGACCTCCCCCCTCATCGGCAAGGAAGCCCCCGGCTTCACGATAAAGCTCTACGACGGAAAGAGAATTACCTCCGAAGAGCTCAAGGGAAAGACGGTCCTTCTCAACTTCTGGGCGTCCTGGTGCACCCCCTGCCGCCAGGAGGCCCCGGCGCTCGAAGAGGCGTGGCAGAAGTATAAGGACATGAACGTCGTCTTTCTGGGCGTGAACGTCTGGGACGACAATGAGAACGCCATGGCTTATATGAAAAAATTCGGCGGCGAATATCCCCACGGCATCGACCCCGAAGAAGAGATACAGGTCAATTTCGGCATAGGGGGCGTGCCCGAAACATATTTCATAGATGAAACCGGAAAGATCAGGGACAAGTACAACGGCCCCCTCACGAGGGATATAATCGATTATTACCTCGAGAGGGCGATGAAACCCGAGGAGCAGACTTCATAGCGCCCGGGCGGAGAGCGATAAGATGACTTTATTCGGCACGAAAAAATATACCGGCTTTGTGATGACGGCCCTACTGGCTCTCATACTCTTTTCCGCTCCGGCATTTGCAGCGGAGAAGAGTATCGACGACAGGGTGAACGAGATCGCCTACCACCTCATGTGCCCCGTGTGCCAGGGGCAGAGCGTCGCCGAATCGAACTCCAACCTCGCGAACGACATGAGGATGATAATCAGAAAGCAGCTCGAAGAAGGAAAGACCAACCAGGAAGTGCTCGACTATTTCGTCAAACGCTACGGCGATTCCATACTGTCCTCACCACCAACGAAGGGGATAAACTGGCTCCTCTGGATAATGCCCGGGGTGGCGGTGGCTTTAGGCGCGGTCGGGATCGCGCTCTTCCTTCATAAATCGAAGCGGCCCGAAGACGAAGCCGAATTTATCGCCGCGGCACCTGAAAAAGAATCCGAAGATGAGTATTTAAAAAAGGTCGATGAGGAGCTGAAGAAATACGAGTGACGCGCGGACGGAAGCTCATTCGCCCCCGAAGAACCTCTCCGCCGTTTTCATGATCTTTCCCATATCCCCCGGAATCCCGAACCAGAGAATTTCCTTATCGGCCCTGAGCCATGTCCTCTGGCGCTTGGCGAAACGCTTCGTGTCGCGCTTTATCAGCTCGACGGCCCTTTCAAGACCGAGATGCCCGTCGAGATATGCGTTTATTTCCTTGTACCCGATGGACTGCATCGGTTTCAGCTCCGGCCCGTAGCCCATGTTGCGGAGACCGCGCACTTCATCCACGAAACCCGCCGACATCATCCCGTTCACCCTTTCGTCTATCCTGTCCCTGAGCTCTTCCCTTTCTACGTGTATGCCGATCTTGAGATATTCGTAATCGCGGACGGCGAACTCGTGAAGGGAGAGAAAAAGGGACATCCTCTGCCCGGTGAGTTCGTAGACTTCGAGCGCGCGCTCTGTCCTGACATAATCGTTCGGATGAATCCTCGAAGCCGATTCGGGGTCGACGGAGAGGAGCCTCTCGTAGAGGGGCGCCATTCCGTGCTCCGCCCTCTCCTTCCTGAGAGCGGTCCTTATAGCGCGGTCGGCGGGGAGGTCCTCGATAAGGCCGGAGAGAAGGGCTTTAACGTAGAGGTACGTCCCGCCGGCGAGGATGATGTTCTTCCCGGCCGCGGCGAGCGATTCTATCACCCGCGATGCTTCCTCCCTGAACGTCCCGGCGTTAAAGTCCCGGTCCGGGTCGAGAATATCGACAAGATGATGAGGAACCGCGGCCCTTTCTTCGAGGGAGGGCTTCGCCGTGCCTATGTCGAGGTGCTTATATACCTGGAGGGAATCCGAGCTTACTATCTCACCGCCCAAGGCCCCCGCGATTTCCATCGCCAGCCGGCTCTTGCCGGACGCCGTGGGGCCTAGTATGACGAGCAGTCTCGGTTTCTTTTCTTTCACCTGGGGTCTTCGTGGAAGGGAACTTAAGACCGGAGAACCGTTAGGCCCGCCGGTCCCGAGACAAATCTAGATTGCGTTGTTGGTGTAATTCTCTATGTTCTCGTTAAGGGCCTGCTTCCGGCTGAGCCTGATCTTGCCGTCGTTTTCCCTGCTGATGCACTTTACGAGTATCTCGTCCTTTTCTTGGATGACGTCGGTCACGCTGTTAACCCTGGTAGGTGCAAGCTCGGAAATGTGAACGAGCCCGTCCTTTCCATAGCCGAGCTCGACGATAGCGCCGAAATCGAGTATACGTTTCACGGTCCCTCTGTAAATCTTTCCGACCTCTATCTCCTCGACTATTCCCTGAACGATCCTGACGGCCTTGTCGCAAGCATCCCTGTCGGGGGAAGCGATGCTGACCCTGCCGGTATCGTCGATGTCTATCTGTGCGCCGGTGACCTCGACTATCTTCTTTATAGTCTTGCCGCCGGAGCCTATGACGTCCTTTATCTTTTCCGGATTTATCTGTATGGAGATAATCCTCGGCGCGAACGGCGATATGTCGCCCCTCGGCTGATCGATTATCTGCGACATCTTGTCGAGGACGACCATCCTAGCGTTCTTCGCGTGATCGAGCGCCGTCGAGAGGATGTCCCTCGTGACGCCGATAACTTTAATATCCATCTGGAGCGCGGTGACGCCGGCCTTTGTCCCTGCGACTTTAAAGTCCATATCGCCCAGGTGGTCTTCGTCGCCGAGTATGTCCGTCAGTATGACGAAGTTGTCTTCCTCTTTAATGAGACCCATCGCTATGCCGCCGACAGGCGCGCTTATCGGCACGCCCGCGTCCATTAGAGAGAGCGCCGCGCCGCATACCGTCGCCATGGAAGACGAGCCGTTCGATTCCAGAACGTCGGAAACGACTCTAACCGTGTACGGGAATTTATCCTTCGGCGGAAGCACCGGCAGCATCGCCCTTTCGGCGAGCGCGCCGTGCCCTATTTCCCTTCTGCCCGGCCCGAGCCTGTGCCCGACTTCGCCGACGCTGTAGGGAGGGAAGTTATAATGGAGCATGAATGTTTTCGTGATGTCGCCTTCGAGGGAGTCTATCCTCTGCTCGTCGTAGCTCGTTCCGAGCGTCGCCGTGACGGCGGCCTGCGTCTCGCCCCTCGTGAAGAGCGCGGAGCCGTGGGCGCGTGGAAGAAATCCCACCTGCCCGTAGATATTCCTGACGTCGGTGTATCCCCTGCCGTCGAGCCTTATCTTGTCCTTTACTATGAGGTCTCTGACCAAATTCTTGAGCACCTTTTCGAAAGGCTTCGAGAATTTGATTTCCTCGTCCTCGGGATGGAGGGATACTATGTGCTCTTCGGTTTCGTTCTTTATGCTCTTTATGCGCTCGCGCCTTTCGGCCTTGGAGGCGGACATGAAGGTTTCCTTCAGCCTCTGCCCCGCAAATGACAGTATCTCTGCTTCGAGCGGGTTCTCCGGCACAGGCTCGCTCTTCCTCTTCTCTATCTCGAGCCCGGAGATAAGATCTTCCTGCAGCTTTACGAACTCCTGGATGCTTTCGTGCGCGAACATGAGCGCGTCCACGATTTCAGCTTCCGGTATCTCGTTCGCCCCGCCCTCGACCATGACTATCGCGTCCTTCGTGCCCGCGACTACGATATTCATATCGCTCTCGGCGAGCTCTTTCTTGGTCGGGTTGCAGATGAAACTCCCGCCAACCCTTCCGACCCTGACAGCTGCGAGCGGACCGGCGAACGGTACGTCCGAAACCATCAGCGCGGCAGAAGCAGCGGTAATCGACAATACGTCCGGATCGTGGTCGGCGTCGGCCGAAAATACGGTGACGATGATCTGGGTCTGGTATGTGAAATCGCCCGGGATGAGCGGCCTTATCGGCCTGTCTATAAGCCTCGAAGTGAGAACTTCCTTTTCGTTCGGCCTGCCTTCGCGCTTGAAGTATCCGCCCGGAATTTTTCCGGCCGCCGAGGGCCTTTCCTGGTAATTTATCGTAAGCGGGAGAAAATCCTCTCCTTCCGTCTTATCGCCCACCGCGACTACGGTGGCCAGGACAGCCGTATCTTCATTACGCGCGAATACCGCACCGCTGGCCTGACGCGCCAGTGAGCCCGTATCGAGCTCGTATCGTTTCCCGAAGATCCGGGTTTCGACTTTCTTTGGTTGATTGCTCAAAACTAAACCTCCTTAAACCCTACTTTCTCAGTCCGAGTTTCTGTATGAGTTCCGGATAGCTTTCCGGGTTGTGTTTTCTGATGTAGTTGAGAAGCCTTCTTCTCTTCGCAACGAGCGATACGAGCCCACGCCTCGAATGAAAATCCTTCGGGGCCTTTTCAGCGTGAACCGAAAGGTCCTTTATGCGGCGCGTAAGAATGGCCACCTGAACCTCGGACGAGCCGACGTCTTTCGGATGATGAGCGTATTCGCTTATAATCTGTGATTTCTCTTCCTTATCTATAGGCATTCAATGCCCTCCTCGCTAAGATATATAAAAACACCCGCCGTTTCAATTGAGGACCCGGAGCAGCCTGAGCACGACTTCGCCTTCTCCGGCGTCGTCTAATGCCGACGCATCCATGAGCGCTTCTGTTACGGAAACAAGCTTTCCGTCTTCATACACGCCAACTTTGTCACCTGTCTCGAAATCGGGGATGACTATGTTTTTCAAACTTGTCTTTCGAACCTGCTTACCTTCTCTTATCTCGCCCGCAAGCCCGTGCTCCGCATCGACCCGCGCCATGTGCGACAGCGCCTCCTCGAGCGACATAAGCCTGACGAACCCTTTCGTTATATCGTCTATAGTCACGGCGCGCTCGAGCCCGAAGCCGTCGCTTTCCACCCTTCTCAGCTCCGCAAGATGCCCGCCGCATCCGAGCGCGTCGGCTATATCGGATGCCAGCACCCGCACGTACGTCCCGCGGGAGCATTTTACCATAATCCTGATAAAGGGTGGATTTAAATCCAGGAGCTCAATTTCCTTTATCGTTACGCTTCTCGGAGCCCTTTCAACTTCGACCCCCTTTCGCGCATAGTCGTAGAGCCTTACCCCGCCCTTCTTCAATGCCGAAAACATTGGAGGAATCTGATTAATTTTACCTATAAATTTAGAAAATACACCTTGAAGCGCTAATTTATCTATGGATGGAGCCGGCGCTTCGGAAAGTATCTTTCCCGTAACGTCCATGGTGTCTGTCCTTACGCCGAGCCTTATGAGCGCCTCGTATTTCTTGTAATCGCTATTCATGAAAGGAATTATTTTCGTAGCGTCGTTCAGGCAGATCGGCAAGACGCCTGTGGCGAAAGGGTCGAGCGTGCCCGTGTGGCCCGATTTTTTTATTTGAAGAAGCCTGTTTACGGCGTTCACCGCCGCCCGCGAGGTTATGCCTTCGGGCTTATCGAGGACTATAACCCCGTTCATTCGAGCTCCTCGCTTATATACCCGAACACCCTCGATTTCACCTCGCCGAGGCTGCCGGCAACGGAGCACCCAGCCGCCTTTTTGTGCCCGCCGCCCCCGAAGCGCTCGGCTATTCTGGCGACGTCGACTTCGCCCTTCGACCTGAAGCTTATCTTCCAGAGCGGCGACCCGTTCCCCTCTTCCTCCCTGAACGCGACCGCGACCTCGACGCCCTTGATGCTCCTCGGGATGTTTATGAGCCCTTCTGTGTCTTCTCTCCTGGCCCCCGCCCTTTCGAACATGTCTCTGTCGATAACTATCGAAGCTACTTTTTCGCTTTTCGAAACGCTGAGCGTCGAGAGCACGAACGCCATCAGCTTCATCTTCCTGATCGGCTCGCTCTCGAAGAGGGCTTCGG
>PJQE01000122.1_pt1 | contig 10820 bp, 6 predicted proteins | sample 1503751 | NCBI WGS metagenome assembly PJQE01 (sample SAMN07775948, study PRJNA414020) | Biofilm metagenome, whole genome shotgun sequencing project. | reverse complement strand
ATCTGGCTTTGCACATTGAAGACAATCTGCGCGCCGGAATGTCGCCGGAAGAAGCGCGGCGACAGGCGCTCATCAAACTGGGCGGCGTGACGGTGACGCAAGAACTTCATCGAGAGCAGAGAGGATTACCAATGCTTGAAACGCTTTTCCAAGACCTGCGCTTTGGCGCGCGAATGTTGCTGAAGCAATCTGGCTTCACTTTGATTGCGATGTTTACGCTGGCGCTGGGCATTGGCGTGAATACGACGTTGTTCACGGTTTACGACGCGTTTGTGTTGAAGCCCCTGCCGCTCAAAGACCCGGACAGCATCATGAGAGTGTACGGATTCAACGCCGAAGCCAGCCGCCAGCCGCTCTTTTCTTATCAGGACTATCTGGATTACCACGACCGCAACACGGTGTTTGCGGGATTGGTGGCGATGAATAAATTCGCCGCGCCGTTCGGCGAGTTTTCCGACACCGTAGCGGAACCGTCCTTGCTGCCCGGCAACTATGGTTTTGGTCGTATCGTTTCAGGCAATTTCTTTTCGGTGTTGGGCGCGCAGATGGCGTTGGGGCGCGGCTTCACGCCCGAAGAAGATCGCACGCCGGGCGGGCATCCCGTGCTGGTGTTGAGCCACGGTTGCTGGGAACGGCGTTTCGATTCCGATCCGCAGATCATCGGCAAAACAGTGCGCGTGTCGGGGCTGCCGTTCACCATCATTGGCGTGGCGGCCAAAGATTTCATTGGCCTGGAACCGGACATGCCGCAGTTCTGGATTCCGCTGATGATGCGCGATCAGGTGGTGGGCAGTTGGCGCCGCAAGGAGTGGCTGAGCGAACGCAAAGCGGATGCGTTCGCACTGTTTGGCCGTTTGAAACCGGGCGTCACGCGCGAACAGGCGCAAGCCGAAATGAACATCCTCGCGCAACAACTCGCCGCTGCTTACCCCGACCCACAACGCAAGACTTCGGTGCGGCTCAGCCCTAACGGAACCTTCGTCCACCTCGAAGCCGAAGCGCGGTTGCTGGTCGCGCCGATGCTGACGGCGGTCGGACTGATTTTATTGATCGCCTGTGTGAACGTGACGAATATGTTGCTGGCGCGCGCGGCGGGGCGGCAACGTGAAATCGCCGTGCGCCTGGCGCTGGGGGCAAGCCGCCTGCGCGTCGTGCGGCAACTGTTGACCGAGAGCGTCATGCTCGCCGCGTTGGGCGGCGCGCTGGGCTTGCTGTTGGCGGTGTGGGCAATACGATTGATTTATCCGTTGTTGCTGGCGCGGCTTCCGATTCCGCCCGCGATGATCGAAGGCTTCGCGCTCGATTTGTCGCCGGATTACCGCGTGTTCGGCTTTGCGTTGCTCATCTCGTTGCTCGCAGGCATGGCGGCGGGACTCGCGCCTGCGCTGCAATCTTCACGGCCCAATTTGAGCGGGGCGTTGAAAGACGAAGGCTCGACCTTCGGCGCGCAATTCAGCCAATCGCGTATGCGCAACGCGCTGGTCGTGACGCAAATCGCCGTGTGCCTGACCTTGCTGATCGCCGCCGGATTGCTGACGCGCAACCTGCAAAAGCTGCAAAACCTGGATACCGGCCTCGTCACGCACAACGTGTTCACGCTGCGGGTGAGTGGCGAAGTCGAACAGAAAGAGCCGCAGCGGGTGAACGAATTTTATCGCCAACTGGCTGCGCGCTTACGGGCGCTGCCGGGCGTGAAAAGCGTCAGCCAGGCGCAGCGTCCGCCGTTGGAGAGCGCCACGAGTACTACACCCATCGCCATCGCCGGACACGAAGCGCCGGGGCATCGTCCGCTGCAGGCGAATTACAATTTTGTTTCCGCCGAGTTCTTTCAAACGCTCGGTTTGCGCATCACGCGCGGACGCAGCTTCACGCCGCAGGAAGAACAAGCCAACGCGCCCGTCATTCTCATCAGCGAATCCACCGCGCGGCGCTTCTGGCCGAATGAAAACCCTATCGGCAAATACATCGGCGTAGGCGCTGCGTTGCAGGCGCCCAACCCTGACAACACCGCGAATTTTCCGCAGTACGAAATCATCGGCCTGACGAATGACACGCGGCAAGGCCACATCTGGCGGCGCGATGAAACCTTTCTCTACCTCCCGATGCTGCCTGCCCCCGCTGATGCGCAAAGCAAGGGCGAGTACCTCATCGTCAGCGCCACAAGCGACGCCCGCGCCGTGATGAAGGCTGCGCGGCAGGAAGCGACGGCATTGGATGCGCAGCAGATGCTGTGGCTGCGCCTCGTGGATGATTCGCTCGCCTTCCAAATGATCCCTTTTCAATCCGTCGCCTTGTTGGCAGGCGTGCTGGGCGCGCTGGCGTTGCTGCTGGCCAGCATCGGTTTGTACGGCGTGATGTCGTTCGTCGTCAGTCAGCGCACGCGCGAGATCGGCATTCGCATGGCATTAGGCGCGCAGCGCCGCGATGTCATCGCCCTCTTCCTGCGACAAGGCGGCAGGCTGATTGCGCTTGGCGTAGCCGCCGGCCTGGCAGGCGGGGCGGCGATTTCCATGCTGCTCGCCGTCGCGCTGACCGACATCAGCCAATTCGATCCGCTGGCGTTTGGCGTCGTCGCCGCGTTCCTGACCCTCGTTGCGTTGGCGGCTTGTTACGTGCCGGCGCGACGCGCGACCCGAATAGACCCTTGCGCGGCGCTACGGCATGACTAAGGGCGGCGGATTTGTGAGAACGATGCAAATACACCTGCGACAACTACGCGGCTGGCTGATGCGGCTCTTCGGCTTGCTTCGTCGCAATCAACGCGAACGCGAATTCGCCGTAGAGTTGGAAAGCCATCTCGCTTTGCATATCGCAGACAACCTGCGTGCCGGAATGTCGCCGGAAGAGGCGCGACGGCAGGCGCTCATCAAACTCGGCGGCGTGACGCAGACACAGGAATTGCACCGCGAACAAGGAGGCTTACCCATGATTGAAACACTGTTACAGGACTTACGCTTTGGGTTGCGAATGCTGCGCAAGAATCTAGGCTTTTCGTTGGTTGCGATTCTGACGCTGGCGCTGGGCATTGGCGCGAACACGGCGATCTTCAGTTTGGCGCGGGCGCTGCTGCTGCGTCCGCTGTCCGTGCCGCAGCCTGAACAACTGATCACGATGCAGCGAGGCGAGGAGGTAGCTGCGGCGCTCTCATGGCCTGATTTTACTGCCTTGCGCGAACGTAACGAGGTGTTCACCGGACTGGCCGTGCATGATCTTAACCTTTTCCATTTCAGCTACGGCGCGCGCAGCGAGGTGCTGGTCGGCGAACTGGTGTCGGCTAACTATTTTGACGTACTCGGCGTGCAGCCGTTGCTGGGACGTGGCTTCGCGCCTGAGGAAGACCGCACGCCGGACGCTCATCCCGTTGTTGTGCTGAGTCACGCGCTTTGGCAAACGCGGTTGGGCGGCGCGACGCAGATCATCGGTCAGACGATTGTGCTGAACAACAACCGCTTCACGGTCGTCGGCGTTGCGCCCGCTGGCTTCCCTGGCACAGCCGCGCTGATGGTTACGCAGTTGTGGATTCCGGCGACGATGCTCGGCAAGGCGCGCCCTGAATTCCCCGCTGATTTGAATGATCGCAGTCAGGAAACCTTCACCGGCATCGGCAGGCTGAAACCCGGCGTCGGTCTTGCGCAGGCGCAGGCCGCGCTCGCCGTACTCGGTCGCCAACTCGATCTGGCGAACCCCGTGCCTGTCGAACGCGGCTTTGACCCGCAGGCCGACCGCACATTACGCCTGAATCGAGTGCAAGGACTTTCTCCGCCGCACCTGCGACGAATGGCGCGGCTGGCGACGACATTGCTGTTCGCGGTCGTCGGCATCGTGCTGCTGATCGCCTGCGCCAATGTGGCGAACCTGTTGCTGGCGCGAGCGGCGACGCGCCGCAAAGAGATCGCGGTGCGGCTGGCGCTGGGCGCGAGCCGCTTGCGTCTGGTGCGGCAGTTGCTGACCGAAAGCCTGCTGCTGGCCTTGCTGGGTGCGGCTGCCGGGTTGCTGCTGGCGTGGTGGATCAACCGCTTGCTGATGGCTTTCAAGCCGCCGCTGCCTGCCGCGTGGGGCTTTCAGGTGGAATTGCTGCTGGATGCGCCGGTGTTGGGTTTCACGTTGTTGCTGTCATTGCTGGTGAGCGTTTTCTTTGGGCTGGCTCCGGCGTGGCAGGCGTCGCGGCCCGACGTGATTCCGGCGTTGAAAGATGAGGCGGGCGTGAGCGGACGGCGGCATCAATTCAATCTGCGCAACGCACTGGTCGTGGCGCAACTCGCGGTCTCGTTGATGCTGTTGATTGGCGCCGGGCTGTTCGTGCGCAGCCTGCAACATTTGCAAACGATTGACCCCGGCTTCGAGACTGCCAATCGTTTGACCGTTTCGTTCGATCTGGCGAAGCAAGGATACGACGAGACACGCCGGCGAGAGTTCGCACGCCAACTCCTTGAGCGCGTCGCCGCTTTGCCGGGCGTGCGCAACGCGACGGTAGCCGATACCGTGCCGCTCGGCTTTGCGGCGCTGGCGCAGCCGGTCGTGATCGAAGGGCGTGCTGCGCCGCCCAACGAACCGCCGCCCTGGCTTGCCGCGCAAACCATCGGCCTCAATTACTTTTCCACCCTTGGCATTCAACTGGTGCGCGGGCGCGCCTTCGACGCACGCGACACGGCGACCGCGCCCCCCGTCGCCCTCATCAACGAACGGCTGGCGCAACGTTTCTTCCCCAACGAAGACGCGCTGGGCAAACGGCTGCGCATCGGTGCGGACAATGCGCCTTGGCGTGAGATCGTCGGCATCGTCAAAGACACTACGGTGCGCAATCTGGGCGAAGGACCGCGCTCGGTGACGTATCGCCCGCTGACGCAACAGTCCACACCATGGCTCGCGCTGGTCGCGCAGACGGGTGGCGAGCCGAAAGCTTTGATTGCGGACGTGCGGCGCGTGGTGCAGACGCTGGACGAAAACCTGCCCGCGCAGGAGATCAAAACGCTTGCAGAGGTCGTAGCGTTCGCTTACTGGCCTGCGCGAATGAGCGCAGGGTTGCTGGGCGTTTTCGGGCTGCTCGGTTTGTTGCTCGCGGCGGTCGGCCTTTACGGCTTGATGTCGTATGCCGTCGCGCAACGCACGCGCGAAATCGGCATTCGGATGGCGCTGGGCGCTGCGCCGCGTGATGTTTTGCGATTGATCGTCAAACAAGGTTTGTGGCTGGCGCTGGTCGGCGCGGGCGCAGGGCTGTTACTGGCTTTCGCGTTGACGCGCCTGTTGACGAGTTTGCTCTACGGCGTGCGCGCGACTGACTTGGCAACGTTCGGCGTAGCCGCGTTGGTACTGGTGCTCGTGGCGCTGCTGGCTTGCTGGATAGCAGCGCGACGGGCGACGAAGGTTGATCCGATGATCGCTTTACGAATGGAGTAGTTCGCTGTTAGTGGTCAGTGGTAACCAAAAGGCGACCGCTTATCTTTCAGGAGTCACGATGCACATACGACAATTCCGCGGCTGGCTGCTTTGCAAAGGCAAAGCGCGTTTGAACGGCGGCGACACGGAATTGAATTTTCGCAACGGCGTGGCGGAAACCTCATTGCGCGTAGCGTCCGCGCGGCTTTGGCAAACGGCTGATCCGCATTTGTATCCGCTGACTCTGACGCTCAACGACGGCGCGCGTGTGACGGATGCTTACACGCTCGACATCGGCATTCGCGCCATCGAAGTGCGCGGCGCTCAAATTCTGCTCAACGGACAAGCCATCAAGCTCACCGGCTTCGGCAAGCACGAAGACTTTCCGATCAACGGGCGCGGCTTCAATCTGCCGCTCGTCGTGCGCGATTACGAATTGCTGAAATGGGTTGGCGCAAATTCCTATCGCACCTCGCATTATCCGTACAGCGAAGAAGCGATGATGCTCGCCGACAAGCTGGGCTTTCTCATCATTGATGAAATCCCCTGCGTCAGTTTGAACTTCGGCGACAGCGACGAATTGCTGGCCGCGCGCTTCAAACAATGCACACAGCAGATCGAAGAACTCGTGCAGCGCGACAAAAATCATCCGAGCGTGGTGATGTGGTGCGTGGCGAACGAGCCGATGGCGGGCAATCCGCTGGGCGGCGGCGGTTCGCCCAGGATGACCCAAGCGGGACAGCAGTTCTTCAGCAAGATGTACGCCCAGACACGCAGCCTCGACGCTTCGCGCCCCGTGACGCTGGTCGGCGTGCAAAACGGCCCGCCCGAATGGCTCGGCATTTTTGATGTCGTCAGCATCAATCGGTATTACGGCTGGTACTTTCTCGGCGGCAAGTTGGAGCAGGCCGAGCAGGCGTTGGCCAAAGAACTCGACGCGCTGCACCAGTCCTTCGGCAAGCCCATCATCATTACCGAATTCGGCGCCGACACCGTCGCCGGCACGCACAGCCAGCCGGATGAAATGTGGTCGGAAGAATATCAAGTCGAGTTCCTGCGCCGTTATCCGGATGTCGCGGCGAAGCGGCCTTTTGTCGCCGGGTTGCACGTCCGGAACTTCGCCGATTTCAAAACCGGGCAAGGCATCGTGCGGATGGGCGGATTGAATCTGAAGGGCGTCTTCACGCGCGACCGTCGCCCGAAGATGGCCGCGCATTTTCTGCGTTCGCGCTGGGCGAAAAAGGAGTCGCAATGAAAAAAATAACGAGCTTGATGTTGACGATTTTGTTCCTGAGTTTGGCAACGCTGAGTTACGCGCAACAGCCCGTCATTCCGTTGTATCCCGGCGTTGCGCCCGGCTCGGAAAATGCCAAACAAAAAGAAATCACCTTTGTGAATGCCGACGGACAACCGCGCATTCGCAACGTCACGCAACCGACGTTGACGGCGTTTCTGCCGGACAAAGCCAACGCCAACGGCACGGCGATCATGATTGCGCCCGGCGGCGGCTTCGTGCATCTGGCGATGGAAAAAGAAGGCAACGCCGTCGCCCGCTGGTTGCAGGCGCGCGGCGTGGCGGCGTTTGTTTTGAAATACCGGTTGATGGATTCCGGCACGGAAGAAGAATATCGCGCGCAAGCTGCGGCAATGGCGCGCGCGACCGCTCCGCAACCGGGTGCGCCGACGCCCGCTGCCGCTCCGCCCGCGCCCCATCCCGCGCGCCAACAAGCCGTCGAGTTCGCCATCGCTGATGGGCAGCAGGCCATTCGCCTCGTGCGCCAGCGCGCCGCCGAATGGAACATCAACCCCGACCGCATCGGGCTGATGGGCTTTTCCGCTGGCGGGATGTTGACGATGGGCGTGGTGATGAAAAACGATGCCGCGAGCCGTCCGAACTTCGCCGCGCCGATTTACGGCGGCGGGACGAATGGCGCACAGGTGGCGGCGGATGCGCCGCCCTTGTTCATCGCGGGCGCGCACGACGACCCCATTGCTTCGGCCAACAGCGCGCGGTTGTATCTCGAATGGAAAACCGCCGGACGCAGCGCCGAACTGCACATTTATTCGCAAGGCGGCCACGGCTTCGGTCTGACGAAACGCGGCCTGCCCGTGGACGGGTGGATTGACCGGTTCGGCGAATGGCTGCAATTGCAAGGGCTGTTGAAAGCGTCGCATTGAACGGAAAGGGAAACCACTGCCATGAAAAAAACGATGCGCCTGGTGATGTTGCCAGCCGTACTTTCACTCGACGGTTTCGCGCAAACGCAACCTGAACTCGGCACGCGCGTCGCCAAAGCGCGGCTGAAAATATAAACAACCTTCTGCCGCTCAAACGTGGCGTGCGGATGTACGTTGAAGGCCTTGACGCTTCGGTCGCGGCGCAATACGGATGCGTCTCGACAACGAATGTTGACGACGCCGACATATGCGGCGTGCGCGTCGCGGCGAAAAATGATCCGCGGCATTGCGCTCGATCTGTCCGAGCGCCATCCGCAATGGCGCGAGCTTGAAGCGTGGCCAGGGCCGGAACGAATGCTGAGCGTGGCCGCCGCGCAAGACGGCGCGTTTTATCTCTTCAGCGGCGTCAGTTTGAGCGCCGCGCCGGATGGCAGTCCGAAGCGAACCTATCTGAAAGACGCTTATCGTTACCTTACGGTTCGGTCACTTTATCGGGGATTTTCACATTCGATTCCCCTGCCGCGTAGCGGCGTTTGAGCTTAGCCCGGCGTTTCAACGCCGGGAACGGCGCCCGCTCGATCCGCCAGTCGCGGAGCGACGATTGAGTGGCAGCTTCCGGGGACGCAGAAAGCAGGCGTCGTGTCAGGCCGGGAGGACTGGTCGTCTTCGCCGCTCAACCGTCGCTCCGCGACGAGGAGTGTGATCTCGCTCTTCCCGGCGTTGAAACGCCGGGCTAAGCTCAAACGCCGCTACGCGGCAAGAAGACCATCATTTCAAAAAACTCGTAAAAAGTGACCGAACCGAGAGCGTTACCAGCCAAACATTTGAAAACCGCTCCTGCAAACCCCGACTTCCAAACTTGACACTCTTTCAGTGAAATTTGGGAGATTAGGGAAGAGAGGGCACAGTGGCTGGGGCGCCCGTCAAATGGGCATCCCAGCAATTTTCACCACCGGAGCCTCACTCCCAGTCCACGATGTCATGAGCCATGTCTCAATTAAGAATCAGTCCACGATGTCGTGAGACCTGACAACAAGTCCTTAACGACAGGGCTGTTCGCAGTTTTATAGCTGCGTCAGTTTTGAACCGGATTGCTGCGCTCCTTTAACGGAGAACGGGCGGCGCATCCTACAGGTCGTGTGACAATCAGATTTGCTCTTCAAATCCAGCGGTTGATCCACTCCCACGCCTCCTTCTGCATCGCCAGATTGAACTCATGCGGCGCGTCGTAAAGGCTGCATCGTTGTCGTTCCGGCGCGCCCGCCTTGGCGTAACACCGCGCGATCTTGTCGAACGCTGCCTTCACTCCATCGAGCGCGAAGAGCCGATCCTGCGAGCCGTTGATCACCAGCGCGGCGCGCGGCGCGATCAACGCGGCCAGATCGGGCAGGTCGAAATAACGATACAGCCCCGTGATGTAGAACGAGAAGCCGATGGTGTTGACGATGTGCTGTTTGATCTGCGTGGCCAGCGAGGTCATCCAGCCCACGGCCACCGCCGCCTTGATCCGCTCGTCGAGCGCCGCCAGCAGAAAGCTGCGCCACCCGCCGACCGACAGTCCCACGCAGCCCAGGCGCTGTTTGTCTACTTCAGGGCGCGCGGCCAGATAATCGAGCGTGCGGATGTCGTCCCAGATGACGATCCCCGGCCAGGTGACGCCCGCCGTGAACAGGCTGCGCGCGACCAGTTGTTCGTTTTGCGATGAGCGCCGGTTGAAGCTCGCAATCTCTTCCTCAGTCATCGTGCGCGGACGTTCACGATAAGCCGCCGGGTCATTCTCCAGCAGCATCCGCCGCTCGCCCCAATAAAACAGATCAATCGCGATCACCACATAACCCTGCCGCGCCAGTTCCGCGGCGATGCCCTTGCCGCCATAGCGCTGCCGCTTGAAAGCGGTCAGATAGGGATGTTCATCCGCGTCGCCTTCGATCAGCTTCTCTTTGCCCCACAGATAAAAACCATCGTGGCTGTGCAGCGCGACAATGCCTGGCGCGGGCAGTCTGGCGCGCCTGGGAATCAGGACGTAAGCGGGGACGCGCAGATCGGGCGTGGTCTGAAAGGTCAGATACTCCTCGATGTAATCCCCTCTGTCTGTCCGCTTGATCAATTGTGGTTGCGGCGCAACGGACGGCGGCGCGTAGGAGAGAAGCTCAAACAGTTTCGCCCGCGCGCGCGGCTGCCATTGCTTCAGGCTCTTGAACTCAGGCCGCAGAAACGAGAGCGCGAGCGGCGACTGGTCGGCCTGCCGTTGCGCGAACGGGTAAAGATTGCCGATGTGCGGACTGGCGGTGTTTGTGGTTTGCGCGCTGGCGATGGTCTCGGCGGCGCTTTCAATCAGTGGATCGGCGCCCGCGAGCAGTCCGCCATTGGCGACCAGATGTTCACAGAATTCCCGGCGCGAAATTGTCATTGCGGTCTCCTTTCTCGTTGTCACGATGCGCCCCTCTTTGCTTTCGGTTCAAGATCCACCGCGATGCCGCGCCACTTCCCCTGGTTGAAGCGAATCACACTGAGCGCGCACCGCGTCGCGTGACCGACCAGAATCGCGATCCAGATGTCGAGCGGATCAAGCCGGCTCGTCTGTTGGATCACGAAGCAGATGCCGAGGGGCGCGACGATCTGCGAGACAATTGAAATGTAGAGCGGGCTTTTGGTGTCTCCCGTGCCCTGCAATCCGCCCGTGTAGGTGAGCGCGACGGCGATGAACAGACCCGAAACGCTCAGCGCTCGCAGAAGCTGGACGCCGATCTCGACGACGGCCGGATCGTGCATGCCGAAGATGGCCAGCAGTTGTCGCGGAAGGAACAGGAAGAAGCATCCGATCAGCGCCGCGCCGACCAGCCCGAAGCTTGCTGCCGTGTGCACCGCCGCGTCGGCCCGGTCGGGACGGCCCGCGCCGAGGTTCTGCCCGGCGACCGCCGCCGCCGCGCCCATCAGCCCGACCGAGGTCCACGTGATCAGCGAGAAGAGTTGTGAATACGAGACGGCGAACGCCGCTTGCGCCGCCGCGCTCTCGGCCAGCGAACCGATGAAGGCGAGCATGAACACTCCGCCGATGTTCATCGCGATTCCCTGAATGCCGGTCGGCAGGCCGAATCGGAACAGCGACCGGATGATGCTCCAATCCGGGCCGAAGCCGTGCCCGCGTGGAAACGACACGACCCAGCCGCCGCGCCATAGCTTCACCAGCGCGTAAAGCGCCACGAGGCCGGAAGCGATCACCGTCCCCATCGCCGAACCGGCCGTGCCGAACGCGGGGATCGGCC
>PJQE01000121.1_pt1 | contig 10833 bp, 16 predicted proteins | sample 1503751 | NCBI WGS metagenome assembly PJQE01 (sample SAMN07775948, study PRJNA414020) | Biofilm metagenome, whole genome shotgun sequencing project. | reverse complement strand
CTCTTCCGATCTCGCCGAGTTGCGCCAGCGGGCCGCGCTCGAGGGACATTGCCCTCAGCACGTTCAGGCGATTACGGTCGCGATCGATCAGTATGCGGAGTAGGCCCTCGGCAACCGTGACTAAACAAGCCGCACGAAGTCGGCTGAACGGCCGCAAGAGCGCGGGGCTTCGACACTGTCACGCGCGCTTTGTCACCGAGATTTGAGCACGCAAGCAAATCGTTCAGAAAACGAAGCAGGCTTGGCAGCGTGAGCTGCAGCAAGTGATGACGAGATCAGGATGTGGAACCCTACAGCAGCGACTGCGATTAAAATGGCGCCAAAAACAAGACTGCGCATTTTAGCGCTCCTTAATCGGTATCAAACGCCACAAACGTAAGATGGCTTTGTTTCAGGAAGGCTTCGCGAACTCGGCAAAGAGTTTCGTTCACGGCAGAGTGTTTGGAGCTGGCGCCAAGCAACGGCCCCGGATGCTGGTCCCGGACCGCCAGCCCGCCTCTTCCCTTAAGAGCTTGCAGGCATCTAGAGGAGCCTCTGGTCTGATCTGATCAGGAGTATTCGTTCCCTGGAACGCGGCTCAGCCTAGCAGGCATTTTAGAAGGTAGGCTTCGCGTTCGTACCTTTGTGACCCACTCGTTCGGGATACCCGGTTGGGTTCCGGACCCGGCGCGGAACAGCTGCTATTGGATCGATTCCAGCTGGAACTAGCTCACCAACAATGAACAAAAAGCCGACCGCCGCTGTCTCACTTAGATGGAGAGAATAGATCAAGACGACGATCCCCGTGATTTGGAACGCCAAATCGCACAGGCGAGTCGAATAGCTTCGAGCGTCGGAGATCAGACCACGGTACAACGGCTCGTGGCCTGGATCGAAGACCTCCGCCACAAGCTGCAGCAGCATCGAGAGGCGCGACGCAGGAGAGAGGAAATCAGGACGCGCGCCCGGGAATTATGGGAACAAAATGGCCAGCCTGAAGGCCGAGACCTGGAGTTCTGGCTTCAGGCCGAATCTGAGATCAATGAGAGACGGTAGGAGATTTTGGAATGTGCGAGAACGTCTCGATCTTCAGTCCGAGATTCCAGAGTTCGACGTCGTGATCATCGACCAGCTGCTGCGCTAGCCTTCGGGCTTCTGCTTCGTCTCCGCAGTTGAGATCGCCACGGTTCTGCACGTGGCCATCGTCCCCAATGATGTAAGCGCGATAGCCATGCACGACTCACCCCCCAGGGCTTTATCATCGCTGAAGATATATCCTCTCCACAAGCCGCTCTGTTCACTAGTCTACATAGCGGACCGGAATTGGGCCGCGTCGTCGCCAGCGCCTCCGCCTTCAGCGCCTGGCGATAGGGCTGCACAGCGCGTTGCAGCGTCCGCCGGCTAACGGCCACGCCTTTCTCGGCCAGCAGGTCCTGTCGCACCATGTCGGCATTGCCGCGATGCCGAATGAGCCTCTCGCGCAGCCAACCCTCAAGGCCATCGAGACGCTTCGGCCGCTCGGGCGGCTTGAACGGCTTAACCCCGCCCGCCGTAGCCCAGCTGCCGCGCAATCCGCTTCACACCCCACCCGCGCTCAGGCGCATCATCTGCGCCACGTCATCCAGCGTCTTCATCACCTGCCCCCGTGGATCATTCGACGGCGAGCCTTCAGTGATTCGTTTCCGCTTATTCACTCTCTCCTCAGCTATCCGAGAAGGGGGCAATTCCTCGTGACGCTGAGGGGGCAGTTTTCCATGGCGCGCGACAGCGGCAAGAACGATAGCGGGGGAAAAGTAGACTTTCGGGCCGGTGCCCGACTCAGCGATCACAATTTATCTGTGGCCATGCGCCCAGAGGAACGATCGTTTTAGACCGGCCTATACGAGTGTCTCCTGCCCTTCGCCATATCTCCTCTGGCCGGAGGTGGGCTGGCGGCTCTGTTGGCTTGCGGACGCGACAGCCGGGGCCGCTCAGCGCACGAAAAGCCGCCGCTGTGGATCAGCGACGGCTCTACGCATTACTCTCGCGGTGCTGGTTTTCCGCGATTCCGTGACCCTACGCGGCGCGAGTTAATGATCGGTTGTCCGCTGATGATTCCGCTCCTGCAGGAGGCGGGTTAGATCGTCCTCGAAGATCGCCCGTGAGCGTTCGGACTGCAGTTCAAGCGCCAGGAAGCCGCACGTACCTTCCTAATGCGAAGGCGCTGCCGAGCCACAATCGTTCGCCCGCTCTCCACATGGCGCTATGCCTGCTCAATGAGGTGATCCAGGTCCCGCATGGGCAATAACGCCTGAGCGCGGAGTGAGTTGGAATAGGCATTTCTGACCGACGCAAACGGGCGCCTCCGGCCTCCCGATGCCCCAAGCTCCCGAGCTGGAGGTAGGCTAGCGGCCCCGGAGCGCCGATGATCCGGGGCCGCGGCTTGGGCGCTACACCGTCAGCAGATAGACGACGGCGCAGGCGAGGAAAGCGGCCCAAAGGGTAAGGACCGCCATCGCAATCCGATGGGTCATGGCTCATGGTTTGTTCTCTCGGGAATCAATCCCTTGATTTAAGTCATGCGTCCTACAAGGCGTGAGAACGAAAAGGGCCCACCAGCGTGAACCGGCGGGCCTGGTGGATTGCTTGCGCAACAACCGGCCACTCAGCGATGAAAAAGCCGTCGCTGGGGCTGGCTCAGCGACGGCTCTACGCAAAACTCCCGCGGCCTGATGTCCCCACCCGCGATTGATTTGACCTTAGACGGCTGGGGTTAACGACCGATTGGCCGCTCAGGAACATTCACCCCTGATCGAAGGTTTAGCAGCGGCCTTCGGCGTCCACCCCCCCGACCGTCGAAGGCACGTTGTGGCCTCGATCTCTCCCGGATCGGGGCCACAACTTTGCCGGACAGCCCTTTTGCTATTTCCCGCCTCCTAGTTGAGCAACCATTCCCTGAGCGTTGCCAGCCGGCGGCTTGTCCGAATGGCCACTATCCCTCATTCTCACATCACCAATGATCTGCGGTCGGCTTTGCGAGGGAGTGGAACAAAATGGCTAAGGGGTATTGGGTCGTATTCGCTGATGTAAGCGACCCTGAGGGCTACAAAGAATACATTGCCGCCAACGGCCCCGCGCTAGCGAAGTATGGCGCCCGCTTCCTTGCGCGCGGCGGAAAGGTCGAGGCAAAGGAAGGCCAGCCCAAGTCGCGCGTGGTCGTCGTGGAATTTCCAAGCTATGCCGATGCTTTGAATTGTTACCATTCGCCGGAGTATGCTGCAGCAATGAAGCTAAGGCAGGGCCGCTCACTGTGGGACATGGCGATCACCGAAGGTTACGAAGGGCCGCAGCCAACTTGAACGGGACGAAAACGAGGCCCGGAGTGCCTAGGAGCTCGGGCCTCGCAACCTCAACGGCTCCCCCCGTTTCGGGCCGCTCGGTGTGGGTAGAACCTAGCCTGACGCCGGAGTTCCTTGTTGATCTTGCTCAAAGGACAAGCTCGCTTAAATCGACTCGCATTTCTCGGCCGTCTGCCTATTTTTCCTGCATGCGTAAGCCTGCGTTCGAACCCTGCATTCCCACTCCCGCAAAGGCGGTGCCAGCCAGCGGCGACTGAATTCACGAGATCAAGCATGACGGCTATCGCCTGATCATTCCGCGCGAAGGCAAACGCGTCAGGCTATTCACGCGCAATGGTTACGATTGGAGCGATCGTTTCCCGCTGATTGTCGAAGCCGCGCTGCGCAACCGGATCGACTCATTCATCATCGATGGCGAGGCCGTTCTGCCAGGCGTGGATGGTCGACCGGACTGTAGCGGCCTGCACCGTCGCAAGCATAATGACGAAGTGCAGTTCTATGCCTTGATGTTCTAGCAATGGAGAGTTGAGGATGTGCGGCAGCTCCCGTTGCATCTCCGAAAGAACAATCTGGCAAGGCTTACTGGCACGCCGCGTCGATGGCATATTTCTGTTCGACTTCGAGCGGGGCGAGATTGGACCGGACCTCTTCTGCCATGCCTGCCTGATTGGGCTTGAGAGCTTGGTATCGAAGCTCCGTGAGAGCCCCTATCGAGCAGGCCGATCACCGCGTTGGATTAAGATCAAGAACCGCTCGCATCATTCGATTGAGCGGATTAAAGAGGCGTTCCGGTGAGGCATATTCTCCGCGGACAACATCTCGCCGAGCGTTTGGGCCGTTCCCCAAAGGAAGCTGCTGACAATCACATCGGGTGCCCCGAGTGTGGCGGCTGGATTTTTATCAGCGATCTTGGCGCCGTTGCCGATCATGCTGGGCCGCTGCCGCATTCAGCGATAGACCAGCTGGAGAGCCTTGGAGAACTCAGCACCAAAGCCTGATCTATACGATTCTCGCGGATGACAAGCCCGTCGCTGCACTGAAAGGCCATAGGACCGAAGGCTCGCGACCTTCTCAGAGAGCGGTGGTTTCAAGACGAATTGGCTGCGCTGAAGATCGACGGTGAGCCGCTCTACAAACCGGGTACGCGATTGCGCGCCCGTCCCGCCACTGAAGAGGCTGAGGATGCGGACGACCTTCTATTTGTCGATCTGGTCGATCTAGATCCGTTAGATTCCTACAGATAAAAGCCGCCGCTGGGTTGGATGACACGTTCATCAAGGCTGCCATTGCCTGAAGCAACCTTTGTCGTGCGGGCTGGTTGTTGTGGATGGCAAAGGCAAAGCGCGATAAACGAGCGTCAAGATCATCTCCGAAAGCCGGTCACAAGCTCAATCCGAAAACGCCGGTCGAAACGACCGAGCAGCTCCGGATTGCGATCGACCAGGGGCATGCAGGCAGTAAGGTAGACGCAACGGCCCTGCCGCCGCGCCACTCGGAACGGATGATGAGGCGGGTGGAACTCCAAACAGCACCGCACAAGTTCGGGCCGCTGCGGACCAAGAAATCCGGGCAACCCCGAGCAGCCCGAGGCAACGAGCGACGGGTCTAGGGGCAGCGTGGTGGCTGATCGGAACTACCGTTCTCATAGGCATCGCCGTAGTCGCATCAGTCTTTTGGACCCTTCCCTGAGCGGACGACACGTCAACCTTTCGGATTTGGCGCGAAAAGGAGGCCAGTATGCCCGATCTCAGAGACAAGCGCGGCGGCGCATACGATCCCATTAATGAGTTTGGGAACCCGCAACCCGATCAGGTCCGTGATCGAGCCACCCCACATCAGAAAGCACAGTGGGGTGCGGACGTGCGGCCAGAGCCGCTCCCTGGGCCCGATGAAGGACCGTATCCATTACCAGAGGGATTGCGCAAAGAGCGGAAAGGCCCGCTGAACAAAGACACAGGGCGGCGGCCAAAGACCTAGAAGGTGACTGCTGCAAAGTCGCCATGAGCAGCCTTTGCAAACCTCTTGTCATACCAGCGGTCAAATTGGCAGTCTTTCGTAAAGCCAATCCGCCGCGACAAATAACGGAGAAGCGCACCGGCGAACAAAATGCACAATAGCGAGAGCTGCCGCTGCGCTCGCGAGCAGACGGAGGGATAGGGAAGATCCGCAAAATCAATTTCAAAAATCATGCAGTGTGTACGCCTCGTAAACGATGACGACTTCACCCAAATTGGCTTGGTCCAAGTCTTGGCACGTTCCAAGGGCTTCTAGTTTGGTATCGAAAATTCCTCGAAGTAGATATCGTCCAGGCGTGTCGAAACCTAAGTCATTGTGCAGCTTCTTTTCGATCCGATGCACTTTGCATCGTTTTCCCGGTAAGCTAATGCACGCTCTTGATTCGAGCGTGGGTGCGCAACTCACCCCGACGCGCGCTTGCATTTGGCGCCGGGGGAAGCTTCCGTCTGCGGAGATCCTTCTTGGCCGACTGGGAACTTATACTCGATGTTACGCTTCTGTCCGTTGCCCTGCTGCTATTCGGGGCGGGATACTACTGGCTTGTTGGAGCCTGAAACAAAGCCGCCGCCTGGGAGAGACCAAGCGGCGGCAAGTACCAGGAGCAAACCCTTCCGGAGGGCCTGCTAATTATTGTCAAACTCCGGCTTCGCGGCCTTTGCAACAGCTGACACTGAAGTTAGGCAGAAACGATTGGACGACGAATACGGAAATGGGAAGACCTGAAAGTGACATCACCATGAGCCGGAATACAGGTTCGAGGCCGGTGATTGGCACGGCGTCAGGCGATTTCGACCATCCGAAAGCACGGTCGCAATGGCTCTGTTGGCCGAGATGCGTTCCACCACGCCGCGCCTAATTTTCCAATCAAACTTTCGACGCCGTTTATTATTATTGAACGCCGACGCAACGCGAGCGGTAAGCTTCACCCTGTCCCCTTGCTTGATCATCTGCGATCCTTTCGGCGGACTAGTCTAGCGCGCGGGCTGAAGTATGCGCGTCAATGATCGCGGTCTTGCCTGCAAAATCGGGCGAGTTTCTGTCGCCGATGCAAAATTAGCACCAGTCAAAACCCGGAGCGAAGCATGCTGATACCGCTGTGCTCCTGTTGACCCAACCGCCGCGGGAGGGCGGAGCACGTCGAGCAGCAGCGCTTACCAAACTTGAGAAATTATCGCGCTCGGCCGACCCGAAATGACCCGATACGAAGTGAAAGCAGCAAAAATCGCAAAGGCACAAGATAAACCAGCTAACGCTGCAAAGATGTAGCGTGTATCCATCAGGGCACCTCACGCGGTACTATCAGCCCCACACGACCGAACTAAACGGGCGGTTTCCACATCAGTCAACCGCCCTTGGGGCTATGTGGTTTCACCGCGACAACTCTCAAGCGAGAGAGAATTGCGTCGCCCGAGGTCGCGGCATGTCAAGGGGTGAAGGATGTCAATCCTCCACAGCCATTTTATTAACCGCTGAAGAGCCACGGCTTATCCACACCCCTGTTCGCTCGCTTGGGTTCGCCCAAGCGAGTCGATTAACATGCGGTTCTGGTGGCTGCGGGGATGACCATGTTGGACAAGGAATTTAAGAAGCAACGCGCTGAGGCGGCTCGTGACTTGGCAGCTATTTCAAATAATCTTTTCATCAAGCAGCGTCTGCTCGACCTGGCTGCCCGATACGACGACAATCGCCCGCCCGCAACGCTAACGCCTGTTGATCTCGGCACTCGAAGTCACCGGCTGGACTCGGAGCGATAGCCCTCAGAATGCTCCTGCAGAGAGAACGCCTTTGGGTGGTCCCTTCTTGTGTACATCGCGTTGACTCAACCGACGCGGAAGATGGCTTTACATGACCCGTCGCCGTCCCCCGGCCCCCATCAATTCGATCGTCATGAGGGCTTGTTTCCCGCGATCGAAGGCTGCAGCATTTCGTAACTCAATCAACCTCGCGGCGTTTCTAGGCGTAATGCAAGTTCAGAAATTGTTGGCATTACGCTCCGACTCTCACGCGGATCGCTCTGCCGCCTCAGAGGCACGGGCCGACGGCCCATCCCCAAGGGTCCCCAAGGTCGGCGGTCCACCATTCAAGCGATTCTCAAGGGCTGATACTTCAGCGTTCGATTGAATGTCTCGCTGGTTGCGCTCAACTTGGCCAATGCCGTAGGCTTCGCGATCTGAATGGTGGTTTCGCCGCTACGGATTGTGCCCTTATGCGCTGTCAGCCGCCACGTCTCGTCTGTCGGCGTGACGGTGTTTCCCTCTACCGCATAGTGAATGACGATCACGGCGCCAGGGTCTCCGCTTTACAAGTCTGCGTGGCCCTCCGCCTCAATCGCCTGCCTGACCTGAGGATGCTTCAGAGCTGCGTCGAGCTCGAAACCTTCGACGGTCGGTTCAGCTTTTGGCTTGGTGGGCTGCTCGGGTTCTGCTTTTGGAGCCGGCTGCTCGGCCATAATGTCGGTGCCGCTGAGGTGCGCTCGAAAAGCATCCGCATACGCCGCCGCCTCGGCATTCCCTACCGTCTTGCTCAAGCTCTCATGCGTTTGGCGCTCTTCGGCGAGATGCTCGACCAGCTGCTGGTGGCTGTAGGCCTGCCGGGAGCTGTCGTCATTTGGATCAGTTAACCCAAGAACAGGCTCCGGCTCGGCATCACGAAGCTCTGCACGGCTCTCACCCAGCTCCTTGGCATCCGCCGGACCGACCTCTTCGGGCTCCTCAACATGGGGAATATATCCGGCCGCGGCCTCGGCAGCCCGCTCGTCCCCCAGCGGCTCAGCACTCGTGAACCGACCCGTTGCTTCGTCGCGATCAGTCATAAACTTCCTTGTGGATCATCCCGTCTTTGATCAGACACCGTGTTGCCCACGTCTCGCCGCGAATCAGGAATGATTTTGCTCTGGTCATCGCGAAGTGATGCCGTGGTGATCAACACCTCGCTTCACCAGCCCCCCAGCAGGGAAGCGGCCCCTCCTCTTCTCGTGGAGACGCAGTACGAGGAGAGGAGGTTTCTCACCTCGTTTCCTGAGCCGGTCGTCTGCCGTGCCCAAGTCTCGATTTGCAGCCGGCCGCTCGGCGGCCTCGGGCATGAGATGGCTAAATGGAGGCTATCCCCAGCCTGAGCCGCGCCCTCGCTTATAACAGATGGATCAGGCGCACCGGACCCAGATGGAAGGCGCTCATGTCGATGTGGATGATTGCGTTGCGAAAGACCGGCCTTGGGTCGGCTTTCGGCAGCGGCTGCCCTGATCAGCCTGAGCGTTTCGCGTAGACTTCGTGCAACTCCGGCCAGGCGTCGCTGATTGACCTAGGAGGGGCGTGACGGCTTCGCCCGCGGCGATCCCGGCGGGTGGATACTGCTAGCGGCATCAACGCGAGGAACTTCACGACTCCACTGTTGTGACCCGATCCCCACACCGCGATCAAAAAGTGCCTGGTTGTTAACTTCCGTACAGACAGGTCAATTCTGGTTTTACTCTGATCCTGCCAGTCCAACGTTTTGATTCGGGCGGGAGCTGATGATTGATCGTTGTGTTATTATGGACGTTCCGCGTGACAAGTATGTCGAGCGCTGTAAGCAACGCGCTCTCGACTATCTTGCTCGCGGCGATCTGAAAAACGCAGTCTCCTCATTCGTCAACAATATGGATGCCCGTCCAGACTGCGAGTTGCCGCACCATTTGGTGGAGCTTGGTGTCTTGCTGTGGATGAGTAAGGACGTACAAGGTTGGAAGGTCTTAATTGAAGACATCAAGTGAGGCCTCCCCCCGTTCTGCTGGCCTCCTAAACGGGCTGAAAGCGGCCATGCCATCAACTCCACGACGTGTGACTTATTCACAGCGATGCGCCGGTCTGGTGCCAGAATTCGTGCGCGGAGGGACGCGCGATGACGCAACAACCTGAAAAGCACATTCCGCAGTGGCTGACGATTGACCTGGCGATCATTTTCATATCGCTGGTGATCATCGGGATCGGCGTTGCCCCATAGCTTACTTTATAAATAGCGAGCCACGCAGCAGCGCGGGCCGTGAATATCTTGACGGCGGGCCGGGACCCGACAGCCGGAAGGCACAAGGCTCTCGCCCGCCTAGACCAAGCCTGAGGTCTCCCGCGAGCAAGCGCAGTTTCCACAGTTGCGCAGGCTGTGTTGAGTCTTCGCTTTGTAGGAACAGACCGACACCCCCTAAGTTGAATACGACGAACCTTCGCCAAGTTCACCTATTCGAGGAAGTGCTTTCCGTGTGGACTGGGCAGGTTTCCATCCGAAGAAAGGTAGACATGCGAGCGCACCGAACTTTCCTGAGCTTTGCACTGGCCACCGCTTGCGGCATCACCCTTCAGAGCAGCGCCTTTTCGCAAGAGTATCGGGGAACTTGGGAACAACAGAGGGCCTGCACGCCCGACGTTTGGCGGATATGCGGCGCGCAGATTCCCGATGTGGAGAGGATCGTGGCTTGCTTGCGGCGGAAACTCCGAACCTCAGCGATCGGTGCCGCGCGGTTTTTGCAGAACGCGACGTTCCCTCACGCGGTGAGGATCGCGACTACAGGCAAAGGCGTTACGATCGAGATTATGGACACGTCGCTACGATCGTGAATATGGGCCAAGGACCTATGACAGAGACTTCGGGCCGAGGCCGTACTATGGCCCAAGGCCTTACGAGGATTTCGACGACTAAGTATAGATGAGACCCCATCGCGCGAGCACGCTCGCCTCCATATCGGGTGGCTGCTTGATCACGATGCTTGCGACGGATTGAGCCGAGAGATGGCCTTGTAATACGCCGGTCCTCAAGTGTAGAGGATCGCCCAAATTTCCTCAGCGGAAAACATTGCGACGCCGCGACTAGGATCTGCTTAGCAACAATCCGACCATTGAACAGAACGCAGCCGCAGGGAACAATCGTTACCCCTGTCGATCATGAAGCGGTAGCAGGTCCAATTAGCTTATCCAGCTCTGGCGCTGTACCTCCTCTCTGAAAAGCAAGAAGATCGAGCGACGGTGGCTCGCTGCCCGTGAGAATGGACAAGCAAGCATGAGCTTGGCCCCGGTGATGCGTCTGGTGATTAAAGAGATGCATCAGGATGTCTCCGAGAACCTGAGACTGCGGCATTCCTGACGTAGTCTTATAACTGTGCAAACCCCTTAGCGCCGCCTCATCGCATTTTTCTACGGTCGCTATCAGCCGGAAATCTTCCGCACTACGTGCACGTGCCAATTCTATCCGGTCCTCGTACAAGATGGCATCAAGTCGGCTTGGATGATCGCCCTCGCCTGTCAAGCGCTTCAACCAAAGCCGGTCCGTGAGCAGCAGATGATTAAGTGTGCCGTGAAGGCCACCGAAAAAGACGCCGATGTGAAGCCTGTAGGAGCGTTCTGAGAGATCGAGTGCAGCGGCATATAAGCGTGCGTTGGCCCATTTGTTATAGGCCGCCAATTGTTTGAAGTGGTTCATGACCAGGGGCGTCACTCTGTAGCTTTCTAGTTGCAGGCTCAAAAAACAGACG
>PJQE01000120.1_pt1 | contig 10863 bp, 9 predicted proteins | sample 1503751 | NCBI WGS metagenome assembly PJQE01 (sample SAMN07775948, study PRJNA414020) | Biofilm metagenome, whole genome shotgun sequencing project. | reverse complement strand
CCTTGGACAGATCGGCGGGCGGCGCTGCCGGATGTGCGGTTGCGGCCACGGGCGCGGGCGCGGCCGGTGCGCTTGCCGCAGCGCCGCCCGCCGTGTCGAGTTTCAGGATCGGCGTTCCCTCCGAAACCTTGTCGCCGGGCTTGATCAGCAACTCGACGACCGTGCCGGCGGCAGGCGATGGAACATCCATGGTCGCCTTGTCGCTCTCGAGCGTTATGAGAGCATCCTCCGCTTTAACTGTGTCGCCCGGCTTCACAAGGATTTCGATGATCGGGATATTCTTGAAGTCGCCGATGTCGGGGACGTTCACGTCTTCAATGGCCATTGTCGTTGTCCTCGGGGAGGGCCTTGTTGGTCACTGCCGTCATCCCGGCAAAGACCGGATCCGGTCACGCGGCGCTGGCTGCCGTGTGTCTGGGTTCGCGCCTGCGCGGGAATGAGGGTGGAGCTGCTGCAAGCGGACCTGCTTGATTTAAGGCGACCGACGTCGGCGTGTTCCTACGCCGTTGCCGGGTTGGGCTTGTTGATGTCGATGCCGTATTTGCGGATAGCTTCGGAGACCTTGGCGGACGGCACCTTGTTCTCGTCTGCCAGCGCCTTCAATGCCGCGATCGCAACGAAGTGGCGGTCCACCTCGAAGTGCTCGCGCAGCCGGCGGCGATAATCGGAGCGGCCGAAACCATCGGTGCCGAGCGTGCGGTAGTTCGCCGGGACGTAGGGCCGGATCTGTTCGGAGAAGGCGCGGATGTAATCGGTGGACGAGATCACCGGTCCATCGCCACGTTCGGCGAGCTTGGTCGAGACGTAGGCGACGCGCGGCGTCTCCTCCGGATTGAGCAGGTTCCAGCGCTCGACAGCTGCTGCTTCGCGCGCCAGCTCGGTGTAGCTCGTGACGCTCCAGACGTCTGCGTGGATGCCGAAGTCCCTCTCCAGGAGCTCCGCGCCAGCCAGCACCTCGCGCAGAATGGTGCCGGAGCCCATCAGCTGCACCTTGTGGCCCTTGGCCCCTTCCGCGGCGGGCTTCAGCAGGTACATGCCGCGAATGATGCCCTCTTCCGCGCCCTCCGGCATGGCGGGGTGCTCATAGTTCTCGTTCATTACGGTGAGATAATAGAAGACGTCTTCCTGGTTCTCGACCATGCGTTTGAGGCCGTTCTGGATGATCACGGCCAGCTCGTAGGCATAAGTGGGATCATAGGACACGCAGTTGGGGATGGTGGCGGAGAGGATGTGGGAGTGCCCATCCTCGTGCTGCAGCCCCTCGCCGTTCAGCGTCGTTCGCCCGGCGGTGCCGCCGATCAGGAAGCCGCGTGCGCGTGAATCGCCGGCGGCCCACGCCAGATCGTGCACGCGCTGGAACCCGAACATCGAGTAGTAGATATAGAACGGGATCATCGTCACGTTCGAGGTCGAGTAGCTCGTCGCCGCCGCGATCCAGCTCGACATTGCGCCGGCCTCGTTGATGCCCTCCTGGAGCATCTGGCCCGACTTGTCTTCCTTGTAGAACATGAGCTGGTCGGCATCCTGCGGCCGGTAGAGCTGGCCTACTTGTGAGAAGATGCCATACTGGCGGAACATGCCCTCCATACCGAATGTGCGGCTCTCGTCGGGCACGATCGGCACCACGCGCGGGCCGATCTGCTTATCGCGCAGCAGCGTGTTGAGGACGCGCACGAATGCCATGGTAGTCGAGATCTCGCGGCCTTCGCCGGTCGCCTCGAGCTGCGCCTTGAAGGTGTCGAGTGCTGGAACCTTCAAGTTCTCTTCCGACTTCATCCGCCGTTGCGGCAGGTAGCCGCCGAGTGCGGCGCGGCGCTCGCGCAGATACTTCATCTCCGGCGAGGCTTCGTCGAGCCGGACGAGCTTCAGCGCCTTCACCTCGTCGTCGCTCAAGCGCACGTTGAAGCGGTCGCGAAACTTCAGCAGCGACTCGTAGCCCATCTTCTTTTGCTGGTGGGTGATCATCTGACCTTCGCCCGATTCACCCATGCCGTAGCCTTTCACCGTCTTCGGCAGGATCAGCGTCGGCTGGCCGGTGTGCTCCACCGCGGCTTTGTAGGCGGCATAGACCTTCACCGCATCGTGGCCGCCGCGCGTGAGCGTCCAGATCCTGTCGTCCGACCAGTCGGCGACCATCGCGGCGGTCTCGGGATAGCGGCCGAAGAACTTCTCGCGGATGTAGGCACCGTTCTTCGACTTGAAGTCCTGATACTCGCCGTCGAGGCATTCTTCCATCAACTGCCGCAGACGGCCCGTGTAGTCCTTTGCCAGCAGCTCGTCCCAGGTCGAGCCCCAGATCACCTTGATGACGTTCCAGCCGGCACCGCGGAAGTCGCCTTCCAGTTCCTGGATGATCTTGCCGTTGCCGCGCACCGGCCCGTCGAGCCGCTGCAGGTTGCAATTGATGACGAAGATGAGGTTGTCGAGCTTCTCGCGTCCGGCAAGGCCGATGGCACCGAGGCTTTCGGGCTCGTCCATCTCGCCGTCGCCACAGAACACCCAGACGTGCCGGTTCGACGTATCGGCCAGCCCGCGCCCTTGCAGATACTTCAGGAAGCGTGCCTGATAGATCGCCATCAGCGGCCCAAGCCCCATCGACACGGTGGGGAACTGCCAGAAGTCGGGCATCAGCCACGGGTGCGGATAAGAGGAGATGCCCTTGCCGTCGACCTCCTGGCGGAAGCCAAGAAGTTGCTCTTCGGTGAGGCGGCCTTCGATGAAGGCGCGCGCGTAGATGCCCGGCGCGGAGTGGCCCTGCACGAAAATGAGATCGCCGCCGTGGCCTTCGTGAGGCGCGTGCCAGAAGTGCGTAAAGCCGGTGGCATAGAGCGTCGCCGCCGACTGGTACGAGGCGATGTGCCCGCCGAGCTCGGAGGACTCCTTGTTGGCCTTCAGGACGATCGCCGCCGCGTTCCAGCGGATCGCCGCGCGCACCTTGTTCTCGAGCACCCGATCGCCCGGATAGGGCGGCTGCTCGTCGGGCGAGATGGTGTTGATGTAGGCCGTGTTGGCGGCGAACGGCAGATGCGCGCCCGAGCGCCGTGCCGCCGCCACCACCTCTTCGAGGATATCGTCAGCCTGGCCGGTGCCTTCGAACGCGATTACCGAGTTGATCGCATCGACCCACTCCTTGCGCTCCGCGATGTCGTCCAGCTTGGTCATGTCAGTCCTCCGCTTCCAACTTCAGCACGCAATCCCAGCTTTCGTGCACACGGGTCTCTCATTGTCGACTCCGCTGCCATCGTGAAATTGCCGCGTCGGCATCCCCCTGTTGGAGAACTGGAGCGAGAGCAGTGCCGCTGCGATCCGCCTCTTGCAGCCGAGCTTCACAAAAATTGCCGAGACGTGCGATTTGACGGTCGACTCCGAAACGTCCAGGCGAACAGCAATATCCTTGTTGGACAATCCTTCGCCGAGATACTCGAACACACGACGCTGTCGCGGTGGCAGCCAGTTGATTGCGACGGTCGGATCCAGTTGCGTCATCGACTTGTCCAGCCGGGGTATTCGTTCAGCTCCTTCTCGATCGGCTCCCGTACTTCGGGAGGCGATACCGGATTGGTCTCGTGCAGCAATTCGAGGCATCGCGCGCGCAGGCTCGTCATGGCGCCCCGCCCCCGTACATCTGCTTCGGCAACCAGGTGATGATCTCGGGCCAGAAGAAGCAGGCTGTGACCATGAGCAACTGGAGCGCCACGAACGGAATTACGCCGACGTAGATGTCCTTGATGGTCACGCTCTTCGGTGCAGCGCCCTTCAGGTAGAAGAGAGAAAATCCCACTGGCGGCGTGAGGAACGACGTTTGCAGCATGACCGCGACCAGTACCAGGAACCAGGTCATGTCGATGTTCAGCTCCTTGATCACCGGCGCCAGCAGCGGCAGAACGATGAGCACGATCTCGAACCAGTCGAGAAAGAAGCCGGCGACGAACACGACCGCCAGAACCACCATGATCAAACCGTTGGGTCCGAGTCCAAGCCCCTTGAACAGGCCGACGATCAACTCGTCGCCGCCGAGCGAGCGCAGGACGAAGGCAAACACCGTGGCACCGATGAAAATCCCGAAGATGAAGCAGGTCGTCAGCGTCGTCTGCAAGCCGACGGCCCTGATCACCTGGAGATTGAGTCTCCCGTTGGCGAGCGCCAGGAGGGTTGCACCGAAGGCGCCCAGACCGGAGGCTTCCGTCGGCGTTGCAATGCCGAAGAAAATCGAGCCGAGCACCACGAGGATCAGGCCGACCGTCGGCAATGTCGACAAAAAGGCCCAGAAGATCTCGCCGATGGAGAGTCGGTCATCCGCGTGGGGGCGTGGTGCGGCCGACGGATTCACGATTGCAACGATGACAACGTAGATCATGTAGAGCACGCCGAGGCCGACGCCCGGTATGAATGCGCCCATGAACAGGTCACCGACCGAAACGGACACCTGATCGGCCATCAGCACCAACATGATCGACGGTGGGATCAGAATGCCGAGCGTACCGGTTGCAGCGACGACACCCGACGATAACGACTTCGAGTAGCGGTTCTCGAGCATGATCGGCATCGAAAGCACGGCCAGCAGCACGACCGAGGCGCCGACAATGCCGGTGGATGCGGCGAGGAGGATTCCGATGACGATGACCGTAAGCGCCAAACCGCCGCGCACATGCCCGAACACGCGAACGAAGTTGCGCATCATCTGGTCGGCGACGCCCGAGTTGTCGAGCATCAGTCCCATGTAGATGAACATCGGCAGCGACACGAGCACCCAGTTCGACATGATGCCGTCGAGACGATCGATGACCGAGCCGAACTTGTCCCAACTGGTCAGCAGAAAGGTGTCGAAGCCCTGGTCCGAGAGATAGATGCCGAGCGAGGCGAAGAACAGCGACACGCCGCAGAGCAGCCAGGCGACCGGATAGCCGCTGAACAGCGATGCCATGAAGGTGACCATCAATGCGATGGCGAGGATCTCGTAGAAGGGCATTGGCCAAACCTCCCAGTCGACCGCCTCAGAACGCTGCCGTTGCGGTCATTATTGCTTTCGATTGGATTTTCGATGGGTCTTCACGTATCAATCCATCGCGTTCACTGCGGAGCGGTCATTGCCGAATGGCGGCAATAACGCGACTCAGACGCGAGAGGCCGGCAAGCCCCAGCAGCATGAGCGCAGTGACGATGAAGGACTTCAGAACCCATCGGTACGGCAGGCCATCGGGTGCCGCCGAAACCTCATGCAACTGGTAGGAGCTGACGACGAAGGGCACCGCGAACCACAGCATGAATCCGACGAAGGTGAGCAGCAGGCAGGCAATACCGAAGAGTTCGATCCACAATCGCAGCCGCTGGGGAAACATGTCGGCGACTACATCGATCCTGACATGGCGCTCGCGGATCTCGGTCACGGCAAGGCCGAGCAGGAAGCCGACCGCGTAGAGGTGCCATTGCAGCTCCTCGATCATGATCGAGCCCTTGCCGAAGGCATAGCGCTGGACGACCTGGAACACGATCACGAGCATCAGCACGGTCCAAAGCCAGCTCGCGACCTCGCCGAAGAAGTCGATGATGCGGTCGAGAGCCGTCGAGAGCCTCGTCCTCGGCAGGTGTATGCCGGAAGGACCCGTCTCCGGTATCTCTGTCGCAGTGGGTTGCAGCTCCATCAGACACTCCCTGCTTGGAAGGCGTCGCCCGGCTTGCGTGCCAGTCGCCTGGTTGGTGTGATGCGAGTGCCGTGGGAACCCGGTGCGAGTGGCACTTCACCCGCACCGGATCGTCAGGCGATCACTCGAAGTTGCGAGGCAGGTAGCCGAAATCGTGCCACTTCCGGTTCTTCGCCTGGAACGCGATCATGCTGTCGGCGACCTTCTTGAACAACGCGTCCTTGGCGGATTCCTCGGCGATCACCTCGTTGGCAGCCTTCTGGAAGGACTTGAGCAGATCGTCGGGAACCTTGACCGCTGTGACGCCTTCCTTCTCGAACTTTGCCAGGACATCACCTTGCAAGGCCTCGGCCTTGGCGATGGCCATCGTGACGCCGGCCGTGCAGGTCGTCTCGATCAGCGCCTGCGTCTCGGGCTTGAGCTTCTCCCAGGCCTTCACGTTCACGTAGAGGAACTGGTTGGTCGAGGGCTGGTGCCAGCCCGGCAGATAGTAGAACTTGGCGACCTTGTAGAAGCCGAGCTGATCGTCGACGGTCGGCAGCGAGAATTCGGTCGCGTCGAGAACGCCCTTCTCCAGCGCCTGGAACAGCTCACCCGCCGGCAACAGCGTGACCGACGCTCCGAGCTTCTGGTAGATCTTGCCGCCGAGTGCGGCAGCGCGCATCTTGAGGCCCTGCAGATCAGCAGGCGTCTTGATCTCCTTGCGGAACCAGCCGGCAGCCTCGGGACTGATCGAGCCGCAGAAGATCGGATAGACATTGTGCGGCTTGTAGACCTCCTTGAGGAGGGCATCGCCGCCGCCGTAGTAGATCCAGGCGGCATACATCGGCGATTCCATTCCGAACGGCATGGCGCCGAAGAGTGCCGACGCCGGAACCTTGCCGAGCTCATATCCCATGAAGCTGTAGCCAGCCTCGACTTTTCCCTGGCTCACCGAGTCGAACACGGCGAGCGCCGGAACGAGCTTGCCGGGCTCGAAGACCTTGAGGTCGATGTTCCCGCCGCTCGTCTTCTTCAGCTGCTCGGAGACCCAGGGCATGGTGTCGCCAAGCGCGGTCAGGTTGGAGCCGAACGACATCGGCACACCCCAGCGCACCTTCTCCTGCGCCACGGCGCCGGTTGCGGCCGTGCCGAGCAGCGCTGCGATCACCAGTGGCGTGAACAACTTCCTCATTGGTCGTCTCCCTGTTGAGTGCACGAGTTGAACTCTTGGCACCTCGTCGATGACGAGGGCCTTCGAGCGACGGATGCGATCCCATCGGCCTTGTGGCTTCGCGTACCTGCGCGTCCGTGCCGGTCTTCCGCTCCAAGCGCTGCCTGGGCCGAATACCGAGGCCCAACCGAGCCAGCGCCCGGTGCGGAACCAGTCGAGATCAGCAAATTGGTCATGACAGATGACCGCCACGCGCATATAGGTATAATTACTGGACCGGCCTTGTCAATGGTAAACATTTATTGCCATTATGGTCGCGCTACAATATTCGTTGACCACGCCCGGAGCTAGGTGCAAGATGGGGTCTCGACTTCAACCGAATCAAGGACTTACCAGTGTCCATGCCAGAGCGAATCCGGACGACAAAGGTTGCCGAGGCCATCTCGGAGCACCTCGAAAAGCTCATTCTCGAAGGAGTCTTGCGGCCAGGAGAGAAGTTGGCGCCAGAACGCGAGCTGGCTGAGACCCTCGTCGTATCGAGACCTACATTGCGGGATTCGCTGGCGATGCTCGCCGAACGGGGGCTGCTCAAGAGCACCCCGGGCGGAACGTATGTTGCGCAGTTCCTCTCGCCCCTGATGCAGCCACTCGCCGCCTTGCTGGGGGACAAGCCTCGCGTCACCGATGACTATTTCGAGTTCCGCCGCTGCATGGAGGGCGAAGCCTCGCGACTGGCGGCATTGCGGGCCACCGACGTCGACCGGCAGGCGATAAGGAAGTGTGCCGAGCGGATGACGACGGCGCATGCTCTCGATGACCCGACCGCCGAAGCCGAAGTGGACGTCGATTTGCACGTGTTGGTCTATGAGGCCAGCCACAATGTCGTTTTGCTGCACGTCATGCGCGCGCTGGCTGAGTTGCTGCGCGAGAACATCTTCTACAACCGTCAGCAACTCTATGTCCGCCCCGGAGTGCGCGAAAAGCTTCTTCAGCAGCACCTTGCGATTGCCGAGGCTGTGCTGTCCGGCGATCCTGTGAAGGCACGTGACGCCGGGGCCGCGCACATCAGTTTCACTTTCGAGACCGTCTCTGAAATTCGCCGCGACAAGGAACGCGTCGAAGCCTCGTTGCAGCGCATCAACAGGTCAGACCTACTCGCAAGGCGCGAGTAGTCGTTGTTCGGTGATGGCACTTTGCGAGAAGGGTCCCTCAAGCTCCGGCCACGAACACCCACGTCTCCTGGCGGCATCGTCCAGTGTGGGCCCCCGCAACCACCGATTCTTGCGATACACTGAATGCAAAAGGCTCGAGGCGTGCTAGCGAAAGCCTTTGGCATGAAGGCGGTGATGGACGCGAGAAAGCCGCTCGTCAGTCTCGAACGTGCACGTCGATATTAGTTATAGAAAATTCTGCGTTGCCTTTCGTAGCCGAGACTTTTCCGACGCTTCCTGACCTTCGCTAAGGCTTTCCATTCTGCTCTTTTGCTTCCGTTGACGTGGAATGCGGCGCGCCTCAGGGTAGCTCCTTCGACTGTGGAGGAGGTGTAACCTTGATACGGCGTGGTCCGGACCTCGAAAGCGGGGTCCAAATTGAACGCGGTGCGGCCGCAGAAAAGCCGATGCCCAGTCATCTAGGTCGCCGCCTCCCGTTTGCGCAGCGGTTGACCTGCACCGTCGCGGAGGCCTGCGAAGTGACAGGACTCGGGCGGACCAAGATTTATGAATTAATCGGGAATGGTCGAGTTACCACGACGACCGTCGGTCGCCGTCGGCTAGTCATTGTGCAATCTCTGTTGGCTCTGGTTGGCGTCAATGCGGCACCAGCCGACCGTGGATAGGTTCGCGGCTCCTGACGACAGTCACGCGAACAGGTGCGGAAGCTGACGATAGCACGGCTACCGAATCGATCGTGAATTAGCTCTTGACTCGGTTATCGTATCAGCCCGGAAAAGCAGCGAGTGCGCTTCCGGGCTTGGGGCGGTGGAAGCCAAGCCTGTTATGCGTTCGATGGCAAGAGCTTCTGATTGATCATCCGCGCCCGACCACATTTTCGCCGTGCCGCGGGACCAGCGGTACAACTGCCGCCCGAGCGAGATCTTCCAAGGCTGTTGAGATATATTTCGCGTAGTGCCGCTCGATCATTTTCACGGAAGTGTTGTGTAGTTTAGCAACGTGCTGAATAGGGAGTCGGTTTCGCAAGCCGCGGACGATGCTGGAATGTCTCAACGCATAAGGAATGGCTTCCGGTAGCCCTGCGCGCTCGCGGATGGCATGCCACGGACGAGTGAGTTCTGCCGTCTTCCACGGACCGCGTTTTGACTTTCTCCAAACGATGCTACCGGCCTCCTGCTCGTAGCTCCATCGCTCGAGCAACGGCGCCTCTTTCGGGCGACCTAAAATTCCCGGCAATAGGACTTCGATGACATCTTCGCCCACCGGGACCGGGACGGATCCACCGTTGCCGCCACGCCCCTTGTAGGAACCTGGCACCATTAAGCGCCGCTCTTTCCGTTGTGCATCACTGACGCGCATCCGTCTTGCCTGCGCAAATCGCGCGCCCGTAGCTGCAAGGCACACGACAATGCGATATAGGTCGCCTTCAAATTCCTGCGCATCGTCGATCTCGCGTGCGGCTCGAAGCAGGGTGCCGACCTGCGCATCCGTGAGGATCTGGTTGTCTCGGGCGACAGATATCTCATCATCATCATCGATGCGCTCAGCCTTAAACCCGTCTTTCACGATCGAGAGGAATGTTGGGTTCAGCTTCTTTTGTTCCGCCGTCAGGCGTGGCCATGCTGCATTCAGCCCAGCCTTCAAGTCGTTTATGAGCCGCTGCTTCGTCGTGGCCTTCAATTCTACAGGAAGGTCCTCGCGCCAGGTCAAAAGGTCATCTTCCTGTAGCGCGTGTAGATGGACAGCGGCGAGAGGCGCAGCCTCAACGGCTTCCTGGCTACCGCGCTCCTCTTGACCAAGAACGTAGCGCCGCAAGCGGTGACCAGCATCGGATCGAACCTCCCGACCAGCCCTTCGGCTATCACGGGCATTGCGCTCCCTGATGTATGTCTCTACAGCCGTCTGCACGGTGGGTGCCGGTCCGGCAGCTTGTGCCGCCGCTTCTGTTCTGGACCGGGTGACGTGTTCCCGCGCTTGTGTCACCGCCTGCTCGAAAGTCAGCGTTCCTTCGGCAGGTTTGTCGTTGACGTCGTTGGCTACGCCGACGGGCGCCTGCTTGTAGTTGGCCCCGTCATGGTGATTGCGCCAGCGCACGAACCAAACGCCGCTCCGCTTGCCCTTGCGATAGCCAAGGTGCGCCTCGGCATCGAGGCGGCGCCAATACGCGCCAAACTCCAACCGGGAGCGCGCCTTGGCGGTCGTGATCTGAGCCTCTGTCAGTGTTTTCGTCACAGCACTCGACTCCAATGTCGAATATCCGTCGAATAAGCACCAGCGTACGAGGCCGAACAGTGACGGACGGTTTTCAGCTAAGCATTTGATAATGTTGGATTGTGGCGAACAAATGTGAACCGGCCGAGAAAAAATTTCCAGCCCTCTCAAGGCTGAAACAGGGGTTCGATTCCCCTAGGGAGCGCCAAGCCTTCATTCTGATCTTGATCGGATTGAGCTTGTTTTCAGAATTGTCCTCTCTCGATCCCGATGGGACACCGGATATTCGGTTTCTGATCGATCTCTATAGTTCTTCATCGCACAGCTTTAAGGAACTCTCTTCCTAATGGGTAGAGTGTCCAGCGGCCAGGGTCGCCAACGAGATCGAGGCTTAACAGGTTTGCTGCAGAAATGTGTATTTCGTCGCCGTTCAGGCCTTGATTAGTCAAGGTGCCACGAACATCGGCATCAAGATAGCCTGTGCCGGTCGCTAGTGCGTTGAGTACTTTGACATCGAGGGGATCGAGTTGCCGAGCAATCTCGATGAACTTAAGTCGGAATGCCCTCTTACGAGATGGGTCTGCAGAGGCCTCAAGGAGGCCGGCCCAAATCTCTTGTAGTTCATCCCGATCCTCATCAGCAGCAGCGGTCAGTATCGGGAGCAACAACGGAAGCGCGGGAGGTT